>Ga0181539_1000925_pt1 | contig 34293 bp, 32 predicted proteins | sample PEATcosm2014_Bin_46_FD_119767 | JGI IMG/M metagenome (GOLD analysis project Ga0181539, IMG submission 119767) | Peatland microbial communities from MTU Mesocosm Facility, Houghton, MI, USA - PEATcosm2014_Bin23_60_metaG | ecosystem: Environmental > Terrestrial > Soil > Wetlands > Peat | place... | reverse complement strand
GATCCGGAGTTCCGGCAGACCGTGGAACACTATATCCACGAGTTCGAACGGCTCCTCGACGACGTCTCGCGTGGCGATCGCGGCCCGTCCGTCGCCCGCAACTACCTCGTCTCCGACACCGGCAAGGTCTACACCATGCTGGCCCATGCCGCGGGACGGTTCGACTAGGGACTGATCGGTGCGCCGGCGACGCGCGCGCGGCGGAGCGAATGGCCTTGCCTCCGACGCGAGCGCGGCGCTACCGTTGCCGCCATGGATAGTGCCATGGCCATGGACGCCCCGGTTGCACTGCCTACTGCCGCGGATGTCGATGAGGCCGCACGCCGATTAGCCGGCGTCGCGCTGCATACGCCGCTTCTGGTGTCGGCCGCGCTCGATAGCTTGACCGGCGGCCGCATTTTTCTCAAAGCCGAGACCTTGCAGCGCACCGGCTCGTTCAAGTTCCGCGGTGCCTACAACAAGCTCGCGGCGATCCCGCCGGAGCGGCGAAGCGGCGGCGTGGTGGCGTTTTCTTCCGGCAATCACGCCCAAGGCGTCGCGGCGGCAGCACGGCTCCTCGGCATGCCTTGCCTCATCGTCATGCCGGGCGACGCGCCGCGCGCCAAACGCGAGCGCACCGCGGCGCTCGGCGCCGAAGTCGTGCTGTACGACCGCGCGCGCGACGATCGCGAGGCGATTGCGAGCGCCATTGCCGCGCGGCGCGGTGCCGTCCTGGTTCCGCCCTACGACGACGCGCTGATCATCGCCGGACAGGGCACCGCCGGACGCGAGATCGTCGACGACCTCGCAGCGCTCGGACTTCAGCCGGAAGTGGTCGTCGTCACCGCATCCGGCGGCGGCCTTACCGCGGGCATTGCGCTCGCGATCAAGGCGCGCGTGCCGACGGCCGCGCTTTACACCGCGGAGCCGCAGGACTTCGACGATCACGCGCGATCGTTTCGCAGCGGCCGCCGCGAGGAGAATGCGGCCCTGACCGGCACGATTTGCGATGCCTTGATGGCGCGCATGCCGGGCAAGCTTACCTTTGCGATCAACCAAATGCTGGTCGACGCCGGCGTGGTCGTCAGCGACGCGGAAGTCGCCACGGCCGTCGCCTTCGCCTTCGCCGAGTTGAAGCTCGTGGTCGAACCGGGCGGCGCGGTCGCGCTCGCCGCCCTCCTCCACGGGAAGGTCGACGTCAAAAACAAAGTAGCCGTCGCCGTCCTCTCCGGCGGCAATGTCGATCCGGAGATGTTTTCGCGGTTGGTCGCGTAACGCCGCTCGCAGTTTGTTTGAGCATCTCGTTGTCGCAAAGCCGGGTCGCAAAGCCGGCTTCCACCCTCGGATCAAGTCCGAGGGCAGATCTTTTGCGGGACATGCTCCACGAATTTCACGCACCCGCGCCGGGGAGGAAGCAACGGATCTGGGTCACGCCGTCGCTGTCCTGATACGGCCACACCACTGCCGGACCGAAACGATTCGGTTCGGTCACGACCGCCTGGTCGGGCACGACGAGCCATTGGCCTTGGATGCGCACGCGATAACGTCCATCCTGCGTGTCCCAGTCGACGTTTTCGACGCTGACGCCGTCAGCGAAGGAACAACAAAGGCCCTTGGCACTGGCGAGTTGGTCGAACCAGGCTTTCAACGGCGAATCGGCGTAGCGACCGTCGTCATGCGCCGACACACGGTTCGGAACGAACAGAACCACGCACAACGCTATAGCCGTCCAAACAAGACCGGTGGGTCTGTGCATAATTGCCTCCAGATGATCGGCTTTGGCGGACCGACGCGTGGTCCCGCAGACCTGGAGAACTCAAAGCAGAGACACGTCGTTGCTGATCCGCATTGCTTCACAACTAAGCAACTTCCGTGCCGGGCTTGCGCCGCGGTGGCACGGAAACTTGCGCGATGAACGAGATGTGAATGCCCGCCGTCGGCGCCGGCGCGTGGCTAACCGAACAAGGCGATCAGCTCTTCCGCACTGAGTGCGCGCAGGGCGGCAAGCGGATCGCTCGCCACCGGACCGGCATCCGCCGACGCCGGTTGGCCGGCGGCGACGCGAAGCTCGAGCGGCGGGACGTCCGGCGACGGCTCGATTGGCGCCGGCTCGGCGCCGAACGCGGACGTTACGGATGCAACGATCGGCGTCAAAACAAGCGGCCCGGCGGCGAGCGGAACCGGGACATCGAAGAGATCGGCCGGATCCTCTTCCGGCCCCGGATGGAGTTGCGTCTCCGGCAACAGCGCGTGGACTTGCCCAGCCTTGACGGTCGGTGCGACACGCTCGTTCTCCGTTTCGCGCTCGCCCTGATGAAACGCGAAATCCGGCGCTTCGATATACCAGCGCTGCGAAATTTCGGCCGGCGCCGACGCCAGCACCGGCGTTTCGATCGGCACCGCATAATTCGGCGCTGCCATGACCGGAACGGCAATCTCGCCGCCCAACCCGCCCCCGGCCGAGGTTTCGTCGCCGGCCGCCGTCGAACTCGCCAGCTCGGATGAGCCGTCGCGCGCTCCGTCGTCATCGCCGAACGCCGGGTCCGCACCGACACCCTCGTCACGAGCGACGAATTGATCGACGGCCGCGGACTCAGCTTCAATTGCCGCAATCGCCGTGGCCGGAGCCGCCGCGTTTTCCGGCTCCTGCTTCGCGACATCGTTCGCGGTTTCGATCGGCGCCTCATCCGAAACCTGCGCGGGTTCCCGGCCAGGAAATCCGTCCGCACTATCGTCGCCGAGCGAGAGCGCAATCAATGCATCGACCCGGGTGCCAAGGTCGCGCAGCAATTCGACCATGGCTCGAGCGGGTTTTCCGTTCGCCTCTTTGCCGGCGCAAGCAATGGCGATCTCGCGGGCGGCGGCATCGAGGGCATCGCACAGCGTCGCATCGACCGCACGCTCGCGCAGGCCGAACGAAACGTCCTGGATGCGTTCCACCGCGGCGACGATGCCGGTCAGATGAGGTGAAAAGCCGGCAGCGGGCGGCGGTTCGGCCGCGCCGCCAACAGCCGCCTCTATTCGCGCGACGGCGGCGACGATGAACTCGGTATCGACGCGCCGATTACGGTTGGCGTATTCGGCCAAAAACCAGCGACCGCGCTCGGTTGCCGTGACCGCCGCATAAACGGCATCGTACTCAGCTTCATGCGACGATGCGGGCATAATGGCCGGCGCCGCCAATGGGTCCTTGGACATCTCTATACCTGGACCGATTCCACAGCATAACCAGGGAATTCACGCAATCGCATTGGTGAGAGGTCGGGCCGAGATACCCACAGGTTCAAGCGGGACGCCGGCTTCAACCCCACAGCGAAGGCTCCGGCGGGTACGCAATACTACCTAAATAGCGCAAGCCGCCCGGGCGATCCCGGGCGAGCAGCAGCGGGCCGTCAAGATCGACCACGCCGGCGCGCTGCGCCACCAGCATCGCCGGCGCCATCGCCAGTGAAGTCGACACCATGCAGCCTACCATAACGGCAAAGCCGCGCCGCGTCGCCTCCTCCTCGAGCGCCAGCGCCGCGGTCAACCCGCCGGCCTTATCCAGCTTGATATTGACGGCATCGTATTTTCCGGCGATCGCATCGAGCGAGGCGCGGCTGTGCACGCTTTCGTCGGCGCAGACCGGGATCGGCCGCGCGATAGCCGCGAGCGCTGCATCGCGGCCTTCGGGCAAAGGTTGTTCGATCAGCGTCACGCCGGCCGCGGCGCAGGCCGCGAGATTGCGTTCGAGATCGTCCTCGCTCCAGCCCTCGTTGGCGTCGACGATCAATTCCGCCCGCGGCGCCGCGCGGCGCACCGCAGCGATGCGCAGGCCGTCATCGCCGCTGCCGCCGAGCTTGACCTTGAGCAGAGGTCGCGTCGCCGCGAGCGCCGCCGCTTGCGCCATAGCGGCCGGTTCGCCGAGCGAAATCGTAAAGGCCGTCACCAGGGGCTTGGGCGCCGCAAGCCCGGCCAATTCGTAAACGCGACGGCCGGTCTCTTTGGCGGCGAGGTCCCAATAGGCGCAATCGAGGGCATTGCGCGCGGCACCGGCCGGCATCGCATCCTGTAATCCGATACGGTCGAGGTCGCGGCGCAACGCCGGAGCCAGGGCCGCAATGGCGGCGACGACACCGTCCGGCGTTTCGCCATAGCGGGCGTAGGGAACGGCTTCGCCGCGCCCGCAATGGATGCCGTTGCGAAGTTCGACCGCCACCACGACCGCTTCGGTCTTGCTGCCGCGGCTGATGGTGAAGGCACCGGCGAGCGGCCAGCGCTCGATTGCGACGGAAAGCTCCATAGCCGGAGCACTATGACCGCAGCCGGCCGCGCCGCTCAAGCCCCAGCGGTAAAGACCGAAACTAGGATCAGGCCGCGATCCCGGTGCGCTCGCCGAGCGGCAGCGCGGGCTCGTCGTCATCCGGCAACGGCTGCAACATGACATTGCGCTCGGTCCAGGTGACGATCTCGAAGTGGCCGTCGTCGTGCTCGGCAAGCGCGGTGCAGCTCTCCACCCAGTCGCCGCAATTCATGTAACGGATGCCGAAGTTGTCGTGCATCACGGCATGGTGGATATGGCCGCAGATCACCCCGTCGACCTGGTGGCGATGCGCCTCGGCGGCGAGCGTCTGTTCGAAAGCGCCGATATAATTGACGGCATTCTTGACCTTGTGCTTCGCCCACTGCGACAGCGACCAATAGGAAAAGCCGAGGCGACGGCGAAGCGCGTTGAAATAGCGGTTGACGAGGATGGCGAGTTCGTAGGCGGTATCGCCCAACAGCGCGAGCCAGCGCGCGTGCTTGACCACCATGTCGAAAACGTCGCCGTGCACGACGAAATAGCGGCGGCCGTCCGCGGCCTCGTGGATCGCCGTCTCGACGACTTCGATACCGCCGAAATGGGTGCCGTAATAGTCGCGCAGGAATTCGTCGTGGTTGCCCGGCAGGTAGATGATGCGCGCACCCTTGCGCGCCTTGCGCAACAGCTTCTGCACGACGTCGTTATGGGGCTGCGGCCAATACCAGCCGGACCGCAATTGCCAGCCGTCGACGATGTCGCCGACCAGATAGATGGTATCGGCATCGTGATAGCGCAGGAAATCGAGCAACTGGTCGGCTTGACAGCCGCGCGCGCCGAGATGCACATCGGAAATAAAGAGAGTGCGAAACTTCCTTGCACCGTTTTCGGACGTCACCGAATCATTTCTCGCGTCTATGTCGTTGCCGAATCTCGGCTTAAAGACGTTCCATTGCAGGACCATGACAGCAATTATTAACGCGGCGCCTCACCGCGATTGACGAGTCACAGCGCTGTCATGGCACAGCGCTAATCGTCCGCGCGATGACAGCGCCGATTCTCGCCGCCGCGACACTTTGCTTTCTCGTCACGAGCGTCCATGTCACGAGCATCGTGATCGCGATTTGCCGCTTTCGCCGCAGCCCGCGGCACAGCGCGCTCGCCGAGCAATGCCCTCCGGTCAGTCTGGTGCGTCCGCTCTGCGGCATCGACAATTATGCCGTGGATACACTGCGCTCGACATTCGACCTCGACTATCCGCTTTACGAGATCCTGTTCTGCGTCGCCTCAGCGAACGATCCGGTACTGCCGCTGGTGCGGCGCTTGATGGATGAGCACGCAGGCGTCTGCGCCAAGCTTTTGATCGGCGACGAGCGCATCAGCCTCAATCCCAAGCTCAATAACGTTCTCAAGGGCTGGCACGCCGCCGCGCATCAGTGGATCATTATCGCCGACAGCAATGTCTTGATGACGCGCGACTACATTCAGCTCTTGTTCGCGAGCTGGCGCGAGGATACCGGTCTCGTCGCTTCGCCGCCGATCGGTTGCCGGCCTGCGGGGATCTGGGCGGAGCTGGAATGCGCGTTCCTCAACACCTACCAAGCGCGCTGGCAATATGTCGTCGACACGCTGGGCTACGGCTTCGCCCAGGGCAAGACCATGCTGTGGCGGCGCACCGATCTCGACGGCGCCGGCGGCATCGAGGCGCTGGCCAAGGAAGTCGCCGAGGACGCCGCAGCGACCAAGGTGGTGCGCGATGCCGGCCTGAAAGTGCGGCTGATCGATCGACCGCTGGCGCAACCGCTCGGCCGGCGCAGCTTGGCCGAAGTCTGGAACCGGCAATTGCGCTGGGCGCGACTGCGCCGGGCCAGTTTCCTGCCCTATTTCCTGCCGGAAATCCTCTCGGGCGGCGTCGTTCCGATGATCGGCGTTGCGATCCTGGCCCATGCCTTTGCCCTGCCGATGGCGCTCTGCGTCGCCACTTTCGGCGCGCTCTGGTACGGCTGCGAAATGGTTCTCGCCGCTGCCGCCGGCTGGCATTTGCCGGCGCTTTATCCGCTCTACGGCTTGCTGCGCGATCTGTTGCTGCCCGCCTTGTTCTTCGGCGCGCTCAAGGGCAACGACTTCGTCTGGCGCGGCAACGAAATGCAGGTCGAGCGCATGCGGCCGCGCCGGATGATGGCGCATATGCAGCCGCGCCGGGTGATGGCGCGGATGCGACCGCGCGTGCAAGAGGTCGCGGCCGGCAGCCGCAGGCGGTTCCGCTCGCTCCGCCAACGCTTATCAGAGCGGTGAATAGCGAGGCAACGCTCGCTGTGGAGGCCTAATGCTGCGGCTATGCGGTTTCCCGCGCTGCCCGATCGGCGATTGCTTCGACCGCAGCGCAGTCGTCCGTAAAATCCGCAGCGATCCAGGCCTGTTCCGCGGCGCGCATCGCTGTGCCCAAAGCCGGACCCGGAGCTAAACCGCGCCGGACGAAATCCGCAGCTTTGAGCGGAAAGCGCGGTGCGGTCCAGCGTTGCGGGAGCGTCGCCAGCGCGTGCCAGGACGCGTCCGCCGCGCCGGCCGCCGCGCGCGACCACGCCACGAGCACCAGATCGACGAAACTTCTCGGTCCAAGACGATAGAGCAGCGCATGCGCCGCCTGCTCGCCGCGCGCCGGCGATACCTGCCGCCACGGATCGAGCGCGACGAGTCGTTCGGCCTCCGCATTGGAAAGTCGGAGCCGCTGGGCGAGCCGCTCCCCGTCTTCCTTGACGAGGACGCAAAGCGCGCCGAGCCGCCGCGCCGCATCGGGCACGACGCCCGCCGCCGCCTCGACCTTCGCCACGTTCTCGTAGCTCGCAAGCAGCGGCACCCCGCCGAGCACGGCGCCGAGCAGCCCGGTTTCCGCCATCACCGCCAGCGCCGGCGTCGCGTGCGGCGCCAGCAGAAGCTTCAAGATTTCCTTGGACACCCGCTCGCGCGACAGCATTTCGAGACCGGCGCGCGCCACAATGCAGGCATGCAGGCCCGCTTTATCGGGAGCGCCCTCGCCGTACCAGGCGTGGAAACGAAAGAAGCGCAGGATGCGCAGATAATCCTCGGCGAGGCGGTTGCGCGCCTCGCCGATGAAGCGCACGCGGCGCGCGGCGATGTCGGCGATGCCGCCGACGTAATCGTGAATCGTGCCGTCCGCGGCGGCGGACAGCGCATTGATGGTAAAATCGCGCCGCTCGGCATCCGCCCGCCAATCGCGGCCGAACGCGACTTTCGCCTTGCGGCCGTAGGTTTCGACGTCCTGGCGCAGCGTCGTGACTTCGAACGGCTTGCCGTCGACGACGACGGTGACGGTGCCGTGGTCGATGCCAGTCGGAACGACCTTCCAGCCGGCCGCTTCGACGCGGCGCGCCACTTCTTCCGGCACCGCCGTCGTCGCCACATCGATCTCGTCGACCGCGAGATGCAACAGCGCATTGCGCACCGCACCGCCGACCACGCGCGCTTGTTCGCCGTCGCGATCAAGCAGCGCCAGGAGCCGCGCGACCTCGCCATGTTTCAGCCAGACCGCATCGCCGATCTGCGCGTTTTGTTCCGTCACCGCGTCGCTCCCGGCACGAACTTGCCGTCTTCTATATGCGCCGGCACATAAGTCGAGCCCGGCGGTGCGCCGGAAAACTTCGCCAGCACCACGAAACTGCCGATCACCAGAACAAGCGACACGATGACGAGCGCCGCGAGACGCCGCATCGTCCAGGCGGCGGGCTGCAGAATGCCGGCGCGCGTCGCCAACAAGAACGCGGCATAGAGCGCGAACGGCGTCAGAAACAATCCGATCTCGGTGAAGACTGGCCTGATCATCCGGCGCAGACCCGCTCGTAGAGGTTTCGTAGGATACCGGCTGTGATGCCCCAGATGTAGCGGTTCTCGAACGGGATCGCGTAATAGTCGCGCGCGAGCCCGTTCCAGTCGCGGGTCTTGCGCTGATGATTGTCCGGCGTCATCAGGAATTTGAGCGGCACTTCGAAAGTTTCGGTCACTTCGCGCGGGTTGAGTTCGAGCGTGAAGTCAGGCTTGACGCGCGCCACCGTCGGCAGGATGCGGAAACCGGAAAACGTCAGATAGAGATCGAGATAGCCGATCGGCTCGATCAGTGCCGGCGCAAGGCCGGTCTCCTCCTGGGCTTCGCGCAGCGCCGCGGCCAGCGGGCTCGCGTCGTCGGGATCGATCTTGCCGCCCGGGAAGGCGACCTGCCCGGCATGGCTCGCAAGTTCGGCGGTGCGCTGGGTCAAGAGCACGGTCGGCTCGCTGCGGTCGATCACCGGCACCAGCACGGCTGCGGGCTTGGTCGCCTTGACGCCGGCGCGTTGCCAGGCCTCGGGATTGAGATCGAGATCGCCGCGCGCGCCTGCGGCGAGCGGGTCGGTCAGCGCCGGCGGCACCTCGAGCGTGAGCCGCGCCCGGGCGCGGTCGAAAAAGCTTGCCGTCGAAAACCGCTGTGCCACGCCCCGTTCGCTCACGCAAAATCCCTCACCTGATCGGCCGGCGCCATGGCGAAGAATACGCCCATCGACATGACGCCGAACATCGTCTTGCCGTCGACATCGCGCTCCTCGCCGCGTTCGACCAGATCGAAGAACAGCGTGCGCGTCACTTTCGCCCACAAATCGCGGCGAACGTGAAGATAGGGCTTCAGCCCGCCGGTGCCAGCTTCAGGCTCGAAGCGCAAGGCATGCTGCGGGCCACAGGCCACCCAATCTTCGACATTGGTGCGGAAGTTGAGCACCGGGCCGGTACTGTCCTGTTCGACCTGCAACTCGACCGCCAGGAACGGCGCGTCATCGACGCGGATACCGCACTTCTCGACCGGGGTGACCAGGAAATATTTTTCGCCCTCGCGTTTGAGCACCGAGGCGAACAGCTTGACCAGCGCCGGCCGGCCGATCGGCGTATTCAGGTAGAACCAGGTACCGTCGGCAGCGATGCGCATGTCGAGATCGCCGCAGAACGGCGGGTTCCACAGTTCCACCGGCGGCGCGCCCTTGCCGGCGCGACGGATCGCCCCCGTGATCGCCTCGATCCCCGACTGCCCTTCCTTCGCCATGGTTTACCTAGAGCTTAACAGCCGACGCAGCCTCGCGCCGCAAGCATTCGCGAGTTCGACTTAGCCCAATCTGCATCCGAGCCGCGCCGAACCCAAGTTGGTTCCCGGACAGCCGGTTTTGAAAGAGGCCGCTTCCGCTTCGGACCAATCGTGTTTCCTATGGATGAAGAATCAGCGCAAACTTCGATTCCATCGCAGCTGGCGCATATATTGCATGTTGTGCCTAATGGGCAGGCAAGTCCGCTGCCGCAGATTCGCGCATATGACGCCATTCTGATCCGAAACAAGAACACGACCTAACGCAAGGAGTTAGCCATGCCCCTCGCAGGTGGAGATGGCCTCGAAAAGATCGAAGACATGATCGTGCGAGCGGCGGAGACCACCGCGGAGCATGCGCGGGCGGCCAAGGCTGCGATCGGCACCGTCATTTTCGGCCAGGAAAAGGTGGTCGAGCAGGCCCTCATCACCATCCTGTCCGGCGGACACGCGCTCCTTCTCGGCGTGCCCGGTCTCGCCAAGACCAAGCTCGTGGACACGATGGGCACGGTGCTCGGACTCGATGCGCGGCGCATCCAGTTCACGCCCGATCTCATGCCTTCGGACATTCTCGGCACCGAAGTGCTGGAGGAAAGCCAGACCGGCAAGCGCAGTTTCCGCTTCATCTCCGGCCCGGTCTTCGCCCAGCTCCTGATGGCCGACGAAATCAACCGCGCCAGCCCGCGCACCCAATCGGCGCTGTTGCAGGCGATGCAGGAACAACACGTCACCGTCGCCGGCGTGCGCCACGATCTGCCGAAGCCGTTCCACGTGCTCGCCACGCAAAATCCGCTCGAGCAAGAAGGCACCTATCCATTGCCGGAAGCCCAGCTCGACCGTTTCCTGATGGAAATCGACGTTGGCTATCCCGACCGCGACGCCGAACGAAAAATTCTGTTCGAAACGACCGGAGCCGAAGAAACCCGGGCCAAGGCGGCGATGACAGCCGAAGATCTGATGGCCGCGCAACGTCTCGTTCGCCGGCTGCCGGTCGGCGAATCCGTCGTCGAGGCGATCCTCGCCTTGGTCCGCTCGGCCCGACTCGGTCCGGATGGCGGCGAAGCCGCAAAACTGATCGCCTGGGGACCGAGCCCGCGCGCGAGCCAAGCGCTCATGCTCGCGGTCCGCGCCCGCGCGCTGCTCGACGGCCGCCTCGCGCCCTCGATCGACGACGTGATCGATCTCGCCGAACCGGTGCTGAAGCATCGCATGGCGCTCACTTTCACCGCCCGCGCGGAAGGCGAATCGATCGCCGCCGTCATCGGGCGGCTCAAGGCGCGGATCGGATAGGCGGATGGCGGCCGAGCGCACGCACCCCCCTCAGAACTCCTATCGCGACGGCCCCGTCGTTACCCGCGCCGCCGGTGACGGCCGCACGCTTGCGGCCGGCATGCCGCGACTGATCCTGGAAGCGCGGCGGGTGGCGGCGACTGTGATGCACGGTTTGCACGGCCGCCGCCGCGCCGGCCCGGGCGAGAATTTTTGGCAATACCGCCGCTTCGTCTTCGGCGAGCCGGCGGCACGGGTCGATTGGCGCCGCTCGGCGCGCGACGATCATCTTTATGTGCGCGAGCTGGAATGGGAGGCCGCACACACGGTCTGGATCTGGCCCGATCGCTCGCCGTCGATGCATTTCGCCTCGCCGCTGGTGCGCGACACCAAGCTCTACCGCACGCTGGTCGTGGCGCTGGCGCTCGCCGAAATATTGGTCGAAGGCGGCGAGCGTGTCGGCATTCCGGGCTTGTTGCGGCCGACCGGCAGCCGCAGCGTGATCGACCTGATGGCGCAGGCCGTCGTGCACGATCGCAGCGAACGCACGAGTCTGCCGCCGAATTTCGTGCCCTCCCCGCTCGCCGAGGTCGTGCTCCTGTCCGACCTGTGGAGCGAGATCGGCGAAGTCCGCCGCACGCTGATGCAGCTCTCCGGCAACGGCGCGCACGGCCATGTCGTGCAAATCGTCGATCCCGCCGAGGAGACGTTCCCCTATTGGGGCCGTATCGAATTCGTCGAGCCTGAGGGCGGCGGCAATATCACCGCCGGCCGCGCCGAAACCTGGCGTACCGCATACGCCGCGCGCATTGCGCGCCATCGCGCCGAGATCCGCGCCGAAACCGACCGGCTCGGCTTCAGCTTCACGATCCATCGCACCGACCGCCCGGCGAGCGAACTCTTGCTTGCGCTGCACGCCCGCATCGGGGCCGGCGCGGCGCAGGGCGCGATGCAACAATACGCCTCCGCCGCGTCCGCGGTGTCCGGAACTCCGACATGATCGCAGGCTTACCGCTCGGCTTCGCCGAACCGCTGGTCCTCGTCGGGCTTCTGACGCTGCCGGTGCTGTGGTGGCTGTTGCGATTGATCCCGCCGCGACCGCGCCGCATCGAATTTCCGCCGACCCGGCTGCTGCTCGAGATCGCGCCCCAGGAAGAGACCCCCGCGCGCACGCCGTGGTGGCTGACGCTGATGCGGCTTCTTCTCGCCGCGCTCGTCATCGTCGCCGCCGCCGGCCCGCTCTTGCATCCGTCGTTGACCGCGACCAAGACGCGGGCGCCGGTCGCGATCCTGATCGACGACGGTTGGACCGCCGCGGCAAATTGGGACGCGCGTCTGCGAACCGCCGACGACATCATCGCCCGCGCCGATGACGACCGCCGCGCGGTGGCGCTGGTGCCGCTGTCCGAGGGACCGCGCGATATTTCGTTGCAGCCTGCGGGCTCCGCCCGCGTGCGACTGCACCAGTTGAAACCCGCGCCATACTCGGTCGACCGCGGCGAAGCGCTGCCGGCACTGTCGCGCTTCCTCGCCGACCGGCAAGATGCCGAACTGGTATGGCTCTCGGACTCAACCGATCTCGGCCACGGCGGCGAATTCATGAAGGCCTTCGCGCAAGCCGTCGGCCGGCATCCGATCACCGTCGTTGCCGGCGGCATTGCCGGCGCGCGCGCGCTCACCGCGGCCGACAACGCCGCCGGCGCATTGACCGTCAAGGTTCTGCGCGCCGACCCCGGCGCGGCCGAAACCGGCAGCGTACGCGCGCTCGATCTCAAGGGCCTGCCGCTCGGCGAGGCGCCGTTCGCGTTCAAGGCAGACGATCGCGAAACCGAAGCGCGGATCGATCTGCCGGTCGAAATCCGCAACGATATCGCGCGCATCGAGATCGCCGGCGAACGTTCCGCGGGCGCTGTGCAACTGCTCGACAAGCGCTGGCGGCGGCGCACCGTCGGCATCGTTTCCGGCGCCACCGCCGATGTCGCCGAGCCGCTATTGTCGTCGAGCTACTACGTCCAGCGCGCGCTCGAACCGTTCGCCGATGTGCGGCTCACGCAAGGCGAATCGCCGGCCGATGCGGTGGCGCATTTTCTCGACCAGAATTTGCCGATGCTGATCCTGACCGATGTCGGCAATGTCGGCGACGCCCACGACCGGCTCGCGCAGTGGATCGAAGACGGCGGCGTCCTGGTGCGCTTCGCCGGGCCGCGGCTTGCCGCCTCCGACGACGATCTGGTTCCGGTCAAGCTGCGTCGCGGCGGCCGCATCCTCGGCGGCAGCCTGAGCTGGGACAAGCCGCAGCCGCTCGCGGCGTTCTCGCGGGACGGCCCGTTCAACGGCATTCCGCTGCCCAATGACGTGACCGTCACCCGCCAGGTGCTTGCCGAGCCCGACGCGGCCTTGAGCGAAAACACCTGGGCGACGCTCGCCGATGGCACGCCTTTGGTCACCGCGGCGCGGCGCGGCAAGGGCTTGATCGTGCTGTTCCACGTGACCGGCGACACGCGGTGGTCGAACTTGCCCATCTCGGGCAGCTTCGTCGACATGCTCAAGCGCATCGTCCCGCTGGCCGGCACGGCGGCCGCCGCCGATGCCGGCAAGGCGAAAACCGCGAACGCCCGCGATTTGGTGCCGCCGAGCCGCGCGCTCGACGGCTTTGGCACTTTCGTCGCGCCGCCGTCGACGGCGCGACCGGTGCCAGCGGAATTTTCCGGCAGCGCGAGCGCCGAACATCCGCCGGGCTTTTATGGGCCGCCGGAAAGCCTGCTCGCCGTCAACGCGCTTGCCCCCGCCGATCGGCTTACGCCGCTCGATTTCTCGCCGCTCGGCAATGCCAGCCGCGAGGTCTACCGCACCCGCGAGCCGCAGGATCTGCGCGGGCCTGTTTTCCTCGCCGCGCTCGCCATCCTGTTGCTCGACACGATCGTCGTGCTGTTCCTCGGCGGCGGCATCCAGCGGCTGATCCCGCGCGGTGCGCGCGCCGCAACCGCTGCGAGGATCGTCCTCGCGGCGCTCGCGCTCACGCTGACATTGCCGCAGGCGCACGCCCAGACTGCGCTGCCGGCGCCGGGCGTGCCGCAGTCCGCGCTCGAGACCAAGCTCGCTTATGTCGTCACCGGCAACGCCGAGGTCGACACCATCAGCAAGTCGGGCCTCGCCGGCCTGACCGCGTTCCTCGCGCAGCGCACCGCGCTCGAACCGGGCGATCCGATCGGCCTCGACATCGGCCGCGACGAGCTTGCCTTTTATCCGCTGATCTACTGGCCCATCGTGCCCGGCGCGCCGCGCCCGTCCGACGCGACGCTCAAGCGCATCGACACCTACATGAAAAACGGCGGCACGGTCTTGTTCGACACCCGCGACGCCGTCACCGCGCCGCCCGGCTCCGGCGGCGAAACCCGCAGCCCGGGCATGCTCGAATTGCGCCAAATCCTCGGCGCGCTCGATATACCGGAACTCGAACCGGTGCCGCGCGATCACGTCTTGACAAAAACCTTCTACCTGCTGCGCAGCTTTCCCGGGCGCTTCGATAGCGGGCAGCTTTGGGTCGAGGCCCTGCCGTCGGCCGACGACGCCGAGGAGACCACGAACCGACCCGCGCGCGGCGGCGACGGCGTGTCCTCGATCATCATCACCTCGAACGACTTCGCCGGCGCCTGGGCGACTCGATCCGACGGTCAGCCGCTGTTGCCGATGGTCGAGGGCGAACCGCGCCAACGCGAACTCGCCTTCCGCGCCGGCGTCAACATCGTGATGTACACGCTGACCGGCAACTACAAGGCCGACCAGGTTCACGTCCCGGCACTGCTCGAGCGGCTGGGGCAATAGGAGTCTATGAGACTCATGAAATTCACTATTCCATCATGGCTCAAATTCACCCGGCGCAGGGATGCATCGGATTTGACCGAACGCCTCGCTCTACCGCGATTACAACCGGCGGGGCGCCCGAACAAGCGCGATCCGTGGGGCTGCATGGCCGGCACAGTCAAGATTTTTCCCGAGACGGACCTTACCGAGCCGACTGGCGAGAAATGGAAAGCAGAAGACGGCCAATTCCTATGACTGATCTTCCGCTTGATACAATGGCGTGTTGAACATGAATCTCGGCGTTGCATTCGCTCCTCTGATCGGCGCTCAGATATTGTGGGCGGCGCTCGCCGTTGCCGGCATTCTTGCCGTGCTGTTGTTGGTGTCGCGCAGCCGCGGCGCGTCGATCCGCGCGCTGGCGCTGGGGCTGATCGTGCTGGCGCTCGCCAATCCGTCGCTGACGCGGGAGGACCGCGACCCGTTGAACTCCGTCGCGGTCGTCGTCGTCGACAAGAGCCCGAGCCAGAATTTCGGCGACCGCACGCGGCAGACCGAAGCGGCGCGCGCCGCGATCGTCGAGCGCCTGAACAAGATACCCGGCCTCGAAACGCGCGTCGTCGAGGCTGGCCAGGCCGACGGCGAAACCGACGGCACGCGACTATTCACGGCACTCGGTTCGACGCTCGCCGATGTGCCGTCGGACCGCGTCGCCGGCGTCGTCATGATCACCGACGGCCGCGTCCACGACGTGCCGGCGGATGCAAGCGCGCTCGGCTTCGCGGCACCGGTTCATGCGCTGATCACCGGCGACAAGAACGAGCGCGACCGCCGCGTCGCGCTGATCGCCGCGCCGCGCTTCGGCATTGTCGGCCAGCCGCAGACCATCACCTATCGGGTCGAGGACCAGGGCGCCGCCGAACGAACCGCGCGGGTGACGGTGCGTCGCGACGGTGACGTGATCGACCGGCGCACGGTTCCGGTCGGGGTGCCGCAAGCCGTCGCCATTCCGATCCCGCATGGCGGGCCGAATATCGTCGAGATCGAAGCCTCGCCGCTCGACCACGAACTCACCGAGGTCAACAACCGCGCCGTGGTGAGCATCGACGGCGTGCGCGACAAGCTGCGCGTGCTGTTGGTTTCCGGTGAGCCCCATGCCGGCGAACGGACCTGGCGCAACCTTCTCAAATCCGACGCCTCGGTCGACCTCGTCCATTTCACGATTTTACGCCCGCCAGAGAAACAGGACGGCACGCCGATCAACGAATTGTCGCTGATCGCATTCCCCACGCGCGAGCTGTTCCAGCAGAAGATCGACGAATTCCAGCTCATCATCTTCGACCGTTACGCGCGCCAAGGCGTGCTGCCGATCATCTATTTCGACAACATCGCCCGCTACGTGCGCGACGGCGGCGCCGTGCTGGTCGCCGCCGGGCCGGATTATGCGAGCCCGACCAGCATCTGGCGCACGCCGCTCGACGCCATCCTGCCGGCCGAGCCGAGCGGCAATGTCACCGAACAGGCGTTTCGCCCGTCGTTGACCGAACTCGGCCAGCGCCATCCGGTAACCCGCGGGCTCGACGGCGCCGACAGCACGCCGCCGCACTGGAGCGAGTGGTTCCGTATCGTCGACACCAGGAACGCCAACGGCACCACCGTGATGCAAGGCCCCGACGAGAAGCCGCTCCTGGTGCTGTCGCGCGAAGGCGACGGCCGCGTGGCGCTCTTGCTTTCCGACCATATCTGGCTGTGGGCGCGCGGCTTCGAGGGCGGCGGCCCGCATCTCGATCTGCTGCGGCGGCTGTCGCACTGGCTGATGAAGGAACCCGATCTCGACGAAGAGGCGCTGCGGCTTTCCGTCAGCGGGCACGACCTCGTGGTGCGGCGGCAAACCATGGCGGATCGGGTCGCCGACGTGACGCTGACCTCGCCGTCGGGCACGACCCGCACGCTCAAGCTCGATCCCACGCAACCGGGCGTCTGGCAATCAAGCGTCGCCGCCGACGAGCTCGGCCTGTGGCGGGCGACCGACGGCAAGCTCAACGCGCTCGTGAATATCGGCCCGGCCAATCCGCGCGAATATGCCGAGGTGACGTCGACCACGGATGTGTTGGCGCCGCTTACCGACGCGACCGGCGGCGCCGCGCAACGGCTCGACGACGGCGCGGGCCTCACCGTGCCGCGCATCGTCGCGGTGCGCTCCGGCAACACCTACAAGGGCGACGACTGGATCGGCCTGAAAATGCGCGACGCCAGCGTGGTGCGCGGCATCGGCGTGCTGCCGGTCTTCGCCGGCCTGCTCGGGCTCTTGCTGCTGCTCGGCAGCCTCGCCGGCACCTGGGCGCGCGAAGGGCGCTGAGCCGGCGCGACGGTGCTGCGCTCGCGCCCGGTCTACTACCGCGGTCCCGACAGATCGCGGTCGCGTTCGGCCCGGAAGATGTTGCTGTAGAGCGTGGCGATCCATTGCCGCCCGCTCGATGTCACGTTGAGATAGCGGATTGCGGTTTGAACAGAGGGCGACACGCTGTTCCAATAGAATTGTGAATAGCGCTCGACGAGATCGGTCGGCGATGCGTAGCCGAGCTCCTTGTTCATCCCGGTCTCCTCGAACTCGAGATAAAGCGCGTTGGCTTTGCGCAAATAGTGCGGATCGCCGAGTTGACCGATCAGGTTGGCCGCCCGCAACAGCGAGCCTTCTTCCTCCATTTCCTCGCCAGCCGCCGCCGTCGTCGATGTCGGAAACCGGGTGAATTCGATGGCGCGCGCTATCCGCTCGGCATCGAGAATCTTGATGGCCCCGATGCGGTCTCGCGCAAACAGTTTTGAGCGATCGACGTGATAAGGCGCCAGCGCCGCGTCGGACGAGCCACGCGGCAGAGAAATCTTGCGGCCGCTCTCGTCGACGACATAGCCGTCGGCGCCGTCGTCTTGGAGAATGCCGCGCACATATCCGATATCGTGTGTCAGACAGGCGACGATGAGATGCGCGTAGTCTTCGGGCGGCGTCGGCATCAAGAGCGCCCGCCCCTTCATGATGTCGTGCGCGGCGAGCGTCACCAACATCGTATGTTCGACATTATGATAGAGCGCGTCGCTGTTGCCGATGCATTCGAGCGCTAGGCGGGCGGCAGACGGAACCAATTCGGTCAGACGCGCGTGCGACGATCCGAAGCGTCGCTTCATGTCGGAAGCGAGGAACGAGCCCAGCGCCTCGGCTGCCAATTCAGGAACGGTAAGCATGGATTTACCGAGCATTTGCGCAACGATGAACCAGTCGACGGACGTTGGCAAGCAAATGACCGGCTCCTCGGCGGTTGCGGCGCGGGACGCCATGCTTGATGTGCCGGGACGATCCGCCATGTGCTTTCGAAGCCTGCGGTCCCCTCCAATGAGTTCAATGACTTAGCCCGCTATTGGTCCAGTGCGCATGCACGCACGGATGGCTCCCCGCGGCGACGCGGCGTTCACTGTTTCCGGTTCGCGAGTGCCGGCGGCTGCGAAGGTTGCGAAATGTCGATGAGAATTTGCTCGGGGTTGATATGCACTCTTCCGATCACCGTGGGTACACTCGCCCGAACCGGCACCAACATGTGCGCTTGCGGAATCGCCGCAAACCAGATTTCAATATCCTTGCTTTCCACGAGATCCCGCAAAGCCGTCGTCTCCACCTGCTGACCGGCAATGGGAAATAATTGCACCGCGCACACGATGGTACTGCCGCGGTAACCATCCGGTACGGAAATATCCTCGGTTCCTTTGAAGGACACTTCCACGTCATAGCGCCGGCGGCCATCGAATATCGGCAGCCGCCGCTTGCATGCATCATTGGCACTTCCGCCGAAGCCGTTGTCGGCGCCAATGAGAACCGCGCTGAGAGGATCGATGACGCTCTGAAGGAGATTTGCAGGCACCGGAACGCGCGCCGGCGCGAGCGGGAACGGCGGCAGCGCGACGAGCTCTCTGACCACGCCCGCCTGTAACGCCATTCTTATGGTATCGTTTTCTTCGGTGCTGACGACGTCCGCACTGAACTCGCTGGCAACGGCGCGCCCCTGCGAGAGTGAACCTCGCGCGCGACCCGACCCCTCGCCGTTGATCAAGACGCTCGCCATGCCATTGATGCGGGCGGATGCGTTTATCTCGTAGCGATCGTTGGCGAGCGCAAGTCGCCATTTGGCCGAGCCGATTGTCACCCCCAAATAGGTGACGACGTATTTGATCTCGATCTTGCCGTCGGCAAGGATCGGTGTTGTCGCCCCAGCGACGAATTGGAAGAATAGACAGAAGGCTGCGATCGAGGTTACACCCCGGAGCATGTCGTGCGGCAAGACAACTGTCCTTTCTGCCGGGCCCCGAACACCAAGCCGGTCATTTTTCCGTTCTATGCCAAGCCGACCGCGCGCGTTGCCGGTGTCCTTTCAAATACCCTCGGCGATATTCCTGACGATAGGCTGACGGCTTCGCGGGATTACGGAATTAATTGCGTTACGATGCGACCAGGGAGCGCCTTCCTCGAATGGCTACCCAACCGAGCGTTTCGCCTGAAATGGACCCGCGCATTTTCGAATTCTACGCACTTGGTTCCGATTGTTCGTTGCAACTGTTCGCGCCGGACCAATCGTTGGCGCACGACGCCGCTGTCGCGAGCGAACGCGAAATAGGGCGCATCGAAGCTCGCTATTCGCGCTACCGGCCGGAGAGCGAATTGTCGCGTATCAACGAAACCGCAAGGAGCGGCGGCGGCATCGATGTCGACGCTGAAACTGCGGGCCTCATCGACTATGCTTACGCATGTTACCGCAAGAGCGATGGACTGTTCGACATCACGTCCGGCCTGCTGCGCAGAGCATGGGATTTTTCGTCCGGCAACCTTCCCCGCGGGGACGCGATTGCCGCGCTATTGCCTCGCATCGGTCTCGATAAAATCGGATGGAATAAGCCCCGCCTCACTTTCGCGACACCTGGGATGGAGCTCGACTTTGGCGGCATCGGCAAGGAATACGCGGCCGACCGCGCCGCCGGACTATGCGCGGCCATGGGACTTCGGCATGGCCTCGTCGATCTCGGCGGCGATATTCGCCTGATCGGCCCGCGACCCGGCGGCGGTTCTTGGCGAATCGGCATCCGTCACCCTGGCATCCCGGATCGGCCGATGGCAGCCGTCGATCTCGCGGCCGGCGCGCTCGCAACCAGCGGCGATTACGAGCGTTTCATCGAGGTCGAGGGACGGCGCTATTGCCATATTCTCAATCCCCATACCGGCTGGCCGGCGCGGGGACTGCGGTCGGTGAGCGTGATCGGGCCCAGCTGTCTCGTTGCCGGCAGCTTGGCGACGATCGCGATGCTCAAGGGGCGCGACGGCGTCGCATGGCTTCGCTCGCTCGGCGTTGGTCATTTATTTGTCGACGAAGACGGCACCATGGGCGGAACCGAAGCCGGCACCAGCGAGCTTACGCCGTCGTGCTGAACAACGACCCCGGTTGCGCATTGCTCGGGACGGATGACGGATCGAACGCGTTCAAAGACTGAAGGCTCGATGACAAGGTCTGGCTGGGCGACGGGCCGCGAGCGCTGCTCGAGCCGGCGTCGGCGCGAAGCGACGCCATCAGGCCCGACATGCCGGCGACAAAATCCTGCTTCGAGACGCTTCCCGTGCCGTTCGGATCGAGCGCGGAAAAAATCGCGCTTGCACCCTGCTTCTGAAACGTCGGCGGCGGATTGAGCTTCTGGAACGCTTGGCTGAATTGCTGTTGCGTGATGCTGCCGGAGCCGCTGCTGTCGATCTGATTGTAAAGCGACGTCATTTTTTGCTGCGGCGGCATTCCCGCGCTGGCGCCGGACATTGCCTGGATCCCGCTCGAACCGCCGACGGCGGCAATCGACATGCTCATGTTGCTTTCACCTCGTTCAGCGGCACGGTGGCGATCCGCCATGAATCTCTACCGCTGCGATTTTTATAAGGTGCCGGTAAAACGTTTGTTAAGCACGATGTCAGCATGGCGTCAGCTTCGCGCTTTGCCGTATCTGAATTTCAGAAAGCCGGCCGCCGCGGTTTGCGACACGGTCCAGTGACTGACCAGGCGAACAAATTTCGTTGAAGTCGAGAACGCCGATTGTCGGCACAGCGGTGGCGGCGCCCGGAGCGCAGGCTCAATCCGGCCGGACCGCTCCGGACACGCCGTCGAAGGCGCCCGGCACAATTTCGGCGACCAGCAGCCGCGCCGGGTCGACCGGCCCCGGCATGATCGCGCGCCGGGCCGGCACCGGCTTGAATCCGCATTTGCCGTAATAGGGCTCGTCGCCGACCAGGATCGCGAGCCGATGGCCCTTGGCCGCGGCCTCCTTGAGCGCGCGCTCGATCAAGGCCTGACCGACACCGCGCTCGCGGAACGCGGGCTCGACCGTGAGCGGGCCGAGCAGCAGCGCCTTGGTCACGCCGATGCGCACCGGCGACAGCCGCACCGAGCCGACCAAGAGCGTGCCGACCCGCGCGGTGAACGATAGGTCCGGCGCATGCATGGCTTGCTCGCGCAGCCGATAGGCGGTCTTGGCGTAGCGGCCGGGACCGAATGTGCGTTCGTGCAGCCGTTCGATCGCGACGGCATCGTCCGGCGTTTCGGGCAGGATGGTGAAGGAAATATCGTTCATCGCGTCGCCGCCTAGCATCTGGGACGGCCGAGGTCCAGGCCGGGATTGCCTTGCCGATTCGGCGCCGGCGCGCACCCTATCGCCCGCACGATGGCATGATTACATCAAATGCTGAATTCCATTGAGGAGTCTGCCGGACATGGCATTGGGCCTGCTCGAACGCGGCGCTTGGCAACAGAACGATCCGTCGCGCAACAAGGACGGGCATTTCGTCCGCCCGCCGACGACCTACCGCAATTTTATCACCGCCGACGGCAGCGCCGGGCCGACCGGCGAAGGCGGCTTCCCCGCCGAAGCCGGACGCTACCATCTCTACGTCTCGCTGGCCTGCCCGTGGGCGCATCGCACGCTGATTTTCCGCAAGCTCAAGACGCTGGAGAACGTGATCTCGGTTGCCGTGGTCGAGCCGCTTTTGAGCAGCGCCGGATGGGAGTTCGGCACCGGGCCGGGCGCGACCCTCGACACCGTCAACGGCAAGTCGAAGCTTTCCGACATCTATCTCCTCCCCGACCCGCACTATACCGGCCGCGTCACCGTCCCGGTGCTGTGGGACAAGAAACGGCGCACCATCGTCAACAACGAATCTTCCGAAATCATCCGCATGCTGAACTCGGCGTTCGACGCCTTCACCGACGCGCGCGCCGATTACTATCCCGCCGAATTGCGCCCGGAAATCGATCGCATCAACGCGCTGGTTTATCCCGACATCAACAACGGCGTTTACCGCGCCGGTTTTGCGACCAGCCAGGAGGCCTATGAAGAGGCCGCCCGGGCGCTTTTCGCCACCCTCGATCAGCTCGAAGAGCGCCTCGCGCTAAAGCGCTATCTGGTCGGCGACCGGCTCACCGAGGCCGATTGGCGGCTGTTCACCACGCTTATTCGTTTCGACGCCGTCTATTACGGCCATTTCAAATGCAATCTGCGGCGCATCGTCGATTATCCCAATCTGGGGAATTATCTGCGCGATCTCTATCAGGTGCCCGGCATTGCCGAAACCGTCAGCCTCGATCACATCAAACGGCACTATTACGGCAGCCACCGCAATATAAATCCGACCGGCATCGTGCCGATCGGACCGCTGCTCGATTTCACGGCGCCGCACGACCGCGGCCGTTTCGGCTGAGCGAAGCCGTCGAAAGCGCTCACCAGATTTCCGCGGCGGCGCGGCCGGTCAGCACTTCGGCAATGCGCTCGCGCGTCGCCCGCGAAGTGTCGGCGGGAAGCTCATGGGTCGCGAAAAAACCGTGCGCGACGATTTCGCCATTCGGCTGCGGCGGCGCGAGCTGGCGGAACGAACGAACGACATAGAGCGCGACGTGATCGCGTCGCGACACCCGGCGATTGAAATAGACGGCATGGAATACCGGCGGCTCGGTCGGCTCGATATTGCCCTCCTCTCGCAGTTCGCGTTCGAGCGCGGCGAGCAGCGTCTCGCCCGTTTCGACGCCGCCGCCGGGCAGATGCCAGCCGGAGATGTAGGAGTGCTTGACCAGAAAAACCCGCCCTTCCCCGTCGAAGATCAACCCGCGCACGCCCAAGGTGAGACCGCGCGAAAAGCGCCAATAGGCGTGGAGGAGGCGCCGGATCGCGGGTTCGAAGGGACGGCGGAAGGCCTCAAGAGGCATGGCGCACACCCATGATAGTCCTGGTCATAGTCCGGGCCCTTGACCGGCGCCGCATTCGCTGACGCATTCCTGGTCGCGATCCTTGTTGCATTCTTTGGCTGGTCGAATCATTAGAATAGTTCTAAGATAAACTCCGATGGTCGCTACCGCCTAGCCCGCGCCCCCCCCCCCCGAGGAAACCGTGAAAAGCTTTGCCGACCTGAACGAGCAGGAAATCCTGGCGCTCGCGATATCGAACGAAGACGACGACAACCGCATCTACCGCTCCTTCGCCGATGCGTTACGCGGCTCTTATCCCGACACCGCCGATATGTACGATAAAATGGCGCAGGAAGAGATCGGGCACCGCGACATGTTGCTCGATCTTCATCGCAAAAAATTCGGCGACTTCCTGCCGCTGATCCGTCGGCAGGACGTCAAAGGATTCGTCGCACGCCGGCCGATCTGGCTCAACCGCACGCTCAGCTTGGAAGCGACCCGCAAATTCGCCGAGGAGATGGAGTACGAGACCGCGCGGTTCTATCGCCGCGCTGCGCAAACCGCGCACGACGACGCGGTTCGCGATCTGCTGCGACGCCTCGCCGCCGCCGAAGACAGCCACCAGGCGCTGGCGCACGATCTCGGCGAGAAGATAACACCGGCGGCGCGCGAGAGCGAGGACAGCACCGCCCGCCGCATGTTCGTCCTGCAATATGTGCAACCCGGTCTCGCCGGTTTGATGGACGGCTCGGTCTCCACGCTCGCGCCGCTGTTCGCGGCCGCCTTCGCCACCCACAATACCTGGTCGACTTTTCTGGTCGGCTTCGCGGCTGCGATCGGGGCCGGCATATCGATGGCCTTCGCCGAGGCGATGTCCGACGACGGGTCGCTCACCGGGCGCGGCGCACCGGTGATGCGCGGGGCGGTCTGTGGCGCGATGACCACACTCGGCGGGCTGGGCCATGCGTTGCCCTATCTCATTCCCAATTTCTCCATCGCCACCACGCTTGCCTTCGCGGTCGTCGCGGTCGAACTGGTTGCAATTTCCTGGATCCGCACCCGCTACATGGATACGCCGTTCCTGCAGGCGGCCTTCCAGGTCGTCGTCGGCGGAGTCCTGGTCTTCGCCGTGGGCATCCTCATCGGCAGTTCGTGATTTGTTAGAGCATGTCCCGCAAAAGTGGACGCCGGTTTTGCGAGAAGGACATGCTAAATAAAACCCTCGCTGCGACGCTGCGCCCGGTTTTTCGTGCTCCGGAACTTCCCGATGTTCACGCTCGCCCACCTTTCGGACCTGCATATGGCCTCGCGTCCGGTCGGCGCGCAGCTTTTCGGCAAGCGCGGCCTCGGTCTCATCAATTGGGAGCGCAAGCGCAAGGCCATTCATCGCCCCGAAGCGCTCGCCGCCATCACGCGCGACCTTATCGCAGGGCGCTTCGATCACATCGCGGTCACCGGCGATCTCGTCAATTTTTCGCTGCCGCAGGAATATCAGCGCGCGCGGGTCTGGCTGGACTCGCTCGGCAGTCCCCGCGATGTCACGGTGGTGCCCGGCAATCACGATGTCTATGTGCGCGGCGTCGAGCAATGTCCCGCCGAATACTGGGGCGATTACATGACCGGCGACGACGGCCTGCAACGCTTTCCGTTTCTGCGGCGGCGCGGCGAGATGGCGCTGATCGCGCTGTCGACCGGCCTGCCGACCGGTCCACTCATGGCGACGGGCCGCCTCGGTTCGCGGCAGCTCTTTCGTCTCGCCGAGGTACTCGATCAAACCCAAGGGCTTTTCCGCGTCATCCTGATCCATCATCCGCCGTTTTACCCGTTGCGACGCCACTTGAGCCGCCTCATCGATGCCGGCGAACTGCGCAGCGTGTTGGCCGCGAAGGGCTCCGAGCTGTTGCTTCATGGCCACTTTCACAAGCGCGCGGTGGTGTGGCTCGACGGACCGGGCGGGAAACTCCCCGCTGTCGGCGTGCCGTCGGCCTCGGCGCTGACGCGTCACGGCAACCAAAACGAAGCCGGCTATAATATATTCCATATCGACCGGGCGGCGCAGAACGGAGCGGCGAACTCCTGGCGCTGCGAGATGATCGCCAAGCAGCGCAACGCGGACGGAACCGTCGCCGAAATCGCGCGCCAGACCTTGTTTTAACCGCTACGACCGCATCGCCATCAGCAAGGCGACGGCGAACAGCGTCAACACCCCGATGACAAAGCCCAAAGCGAGAGCGCCGAAGGCGCGCCAGCGCCGCCCGCGCCGGACATGCTCGATTCCGCCCGGCGCGGCGCGCCACAACAGATCGGGCTCCGCTGCGAGCGCCCGCTGCCGCTCGATGAGGCGGCGCGCGATATATTGCGTCACCGCCTGCACGATGTCCGGAATTTCATGCGATTCCGCGAGCACGTGCCGTCCGCTGCGGCTGTCGTGCAGGAAGCGGTAGCCGCGCTTGTCGCGGCCCATGGCGATATGCGCCACAGCATCGATCCATAACCGCGGCGTCTCGCCGCGGCTGATGCCGCGGTCGAACAGATCGACCCCCGCCGGAATCTCGGTGAACAGCGGATCGAGCGCTTCGTTGAGGAGTTCGAGCCGCGCGACCTCGGCGTCGCGCAGGTCGACGACGACGCCGGTCCGCTCCGCCGCCTCGACGCGCGCCTGATGCAACGCCTCCTGCAGCGGCGTCGGCTGCGGCGGCTGCGCTGCGACCTTCGCCGGCGCCTCGGTGTTGGGCTTTCTACCGAACATGTCCCGTCGTTCCCTTGAGCGGACGATACACCAACGGTTAGGGTAACAAAAAGGCGGCCCGGCGGCCCGTTGACCCGGCAGCGCGCCCCGCGAAGGATGGCCGAGGGGGAGACTATGACCGATTCGTCGGTAAATTCTTGGGCAAACGGCAGTGACCAGCCGCCGCTCCTCGTCGCCGACGGCGTGACGCTGCAATACAAGGCCAAAGACACCCTCGTCACCGCCACCTGGAAGGTCTCGTTCGAAGTCTTTGCCGGCGACCGCTACGTGCTGCTCGGCCCGTCCGGCTGCGGCAAATCCTCGCTGCTGAAATCGATCGCCGGATTCCTGCCGCCGGTGGCTGGCTCGTTTCAGCTTGCCGGCCGGCCGATCGAGCGGCCGGGCGCCGACCGCATGATGGTGTTCCAGGAATTCGACCAGCTTCTGCCGTGGAAGACGGTGCTCGGCAATGTCATGTTCCCGCTCCTTATCAATCGCCCCATCTCGCGCGCCGAAGCCAGGGACCAGGCGCGGGCCATGCTGGCCAAAGTCAATCTCGGACCTTTCGAGCACGTCTATCCGCATATGCTCTCCGGCGGCATGAAACAGCGCGTCGCCATCGCGCGTGCGCTCGCGATGGAGCCCGCGGTGCTTTTGATGGACGAACCGTTCGCCGCGCTCGATGCGCTGACCCGGCGCAAAATGCAGGAGGAACTGGTGGCGCTGTGGGACGACGTCCGCTTCACCGTGATCTTCGTCACCCATTCGATCGACGAGGCTTTGCTGATCGGCAACCGCGTCTTGGTGCTGTCGCCACATCCCGGGCAGGTCAAGGCCGAGCTGAACGCCGGCCATATCGGTTTCGCCGATCTCGGCACCGAACCGTTCGAACTGCTCAGCCGCCGCATTCATGGCCTGTTGTTCTCCGATCAGATCGAGACCGCGCTGGTCGGCGCGATCCAAGGTGCTTGAAATGATACGGCATCCTGCCGATCGATTCCTGTTTCATCATTCCGGGGCCGAGCGAAGCGAGGAGCCCGGAATGACGAGTGAACCAATTAGCCGGATTTGGTATGACGCTTGAAACGCGACGCGCACGAAAGGAAAGCGAGAAGAAAAATATGCAGCAACGCGCCCGCCCGGATCGCACCCTGCCGCCGCTTCGCCCGGAGCGCGAGCACGCCCCGGAATTAACCGGCGAGATCGGCGACGTCGCCCGTCCGCTGACGTTTTTCGAGCGGCTCGCCGATATGACGCTGGCGCGGCGGCTCCTCGTGCTGGCCGTGCTCGCCGCCGCATGGGAAATCTATGCCCGCATCCTCGACAACCCGCTGTTGTTTCCCTCGCTGTCCGACACGCTCGCGGCGTTCTGGGATGCCGCCGCGCATGGCGTCCTCATCGACCGCACGCTGACCTCGCTGCGCGTGCTCGGCATGGGCTATGCGATCGGCCTTGCCGCCGCCGCGGCGTTCACCACGCTCGCGGTATCGACCCGCGTCGGCACCGATTTTCTCTCGACGCTGACGGCGATGTTCAATCCGCTGCCGGCGATCGCGCTGTTGCCGCTCGCTCTCTTGTGGTTCGGGCTCGGCGCGATGAGTCTGGTTTTCGTCATCGTGCATTCGGTGCTGTGGGCGGTCGCGCTCAACACCCATTCCGGATTCCTCTCGGTCAGTCCGACGCTGCGCATGGCGGGACAGAATTGCGGGCTGTCCGGCCTGTCCTATGTCGTGCGGCTGCTCGTTCCCGCCGCGTTTCCCTCGATCCTCACCGGACTGAAAATCGGCTGGGCCTTTGCCTGGCGCACGCTGATCGCGGCCGAACTGGTGTTCGGCGCCAGCTCCCGTTCCGGCGGGCTCGGCTGGTTCATTTTCGAGAACCGCAACCAGCTTGAAACGGCTTCCGTCTTCGCCGGCCTCCTCACCGTCATCCTGATCGGGCTGTTCGTCGAAAGCGTGATCTTCCGCGCCATCGAAAACGTGACGGTGCGGAAATGGGGCATGCAGAGCTGAGGTTCTGTTACCGTCGTGGCCGGGCTTGTCCCGGCTATCCACGTCTTTGGTTTCAGTTTCGTAAGACGTGGATGCCCGCGACAAGCGCGGGCATGACCAGTCACTATTATCGCACATCGTTCATCAAATCGTCCTTCCGCCGTCGACCTCGACGATATTGCCGGTGACGAATTCGGCGTCGGCCGAGGCGAGGAACAGCGCGGCGTTGGCGATGTCTTGCGGCTGCGCCAGCCGGCCGAGCGGCACCGTTGCGATGAATTTCTCGCGCTGGCCAGGTGCGGGCCCGAGGAACGACGGCAACAGCGGCGTATCGGTCGCGACCGGCGCGATGGCGCAGACGCGGATGCGATCCGCCGCCAGTTCGACCGCGAGCGATTTGCTCAAAATATGCACCGCGCCTTTGGTGGCGTTATAGGCCGACAAGCCCGGCCGCGGGCGCAACCCCGCGGTCGAGCCGATATTGACGATGACGCCTCCGCCTTGTTTGCGGAACACCGGCACCACCGCCTGGCAGAACAGGAACACGCCCTTCACATTGACCGCGTAGATGCGATCGAATTCGGCCTCGTCGATCTCCAGCATCGGTTTGTTGACGTGGGTCGCGCCGGCATTGTTGACCAGAATGTCGAGCCCGCCGAACGCCGCCAGCGTCGCGGCGAGCGCCACGGCGATGTCCGACCTCTTCGCCACGTCGCAATGAACGGCGATGGCATTGTTGCCGATGGCGCGGGCGGCGGCCTGTGCCGCCTCGACATTGATATCGGCCAAGGCGACGCGCGCGCCCTCCCGCGCGTAAGTTTCGGCGATGCATCGGCCGATGCCCGATCCGGCGCCGGTCACCAGTGCGATTTTGCCGTCGAGCCGCATCGCACTAAGCCGCACGCGCGCGGCGGCTGCGGCTCGTTCGCGGCCAATGCGACGAGGATCGCGGCGCGATCTTGGCGAGTTTCGATGCAAGCGCCCGCTTGGCGCATTCCAGCTCATAGCTCGATTGCAGGTTCATCCAAAACTCCGCTGTGGTTCCGAAATAGCGCGAAAGCCGCAACGCCGTGTCGGCTGTCAAAGCCGTCTCCTCGCGAACCAGCCGCTCGATCCGCGTGCGCGGCACGCCGAGTTTCTTGGCGATGCTGTATGGCGAGAGCTTGAGCGGCACCAAGAATTCCTCGCGCAGCACTTCCCCGACATGGAGCGGCGGCAGCCGCTGAAAAGCCGGCTCGATATCAGTGGTAGTCGACGATTTCGACATTATGGGCTCCATCGTCCATCCAGACGAAACATATCCGCCATTGGTCGTTGACACGAATCGACCATTGACCCGCTCGATCGCTTCTCAGCTTCTCGAGTCGATTGCCAGGCGGTTCCGTGAGATCGCGCACCGCCACTGCTGCATCGATCGCACGCAACTTACGCCGGGCGATCCTGACGAGATCCGGTGGAAAGCCCTTTGGGCACTGCCCGTCAAAAAGAACTGCACAGCGCCGATCCTTAAAGCTGCGGATCGCCATCGATCTCGCCCTTACGTATCATGATATGATACATCAAGGCTATATGAATGTCACCCTCGCAGTCAGCCGCGTGGGACAACGCCGTACGGCTTCGCCCAACCGAGCCCGTCCTCGGTGCGGCTGCGCGGTTTGTATTCGCAGCCGATCCAGCCGGCATAGCCGAGGCGATCGATGGCTTCGAATATCTCCGGATAATTGATCTCGCCTTCGTCCGGTTCGTGGCGCGACGGCACCGCGGCGATCTGGACGTGGCCGATCAGCGGCAGGTATTTCTCGAACCGCCTGATGAGATCGCCGCCGGTGATCTGGTTGTGATAAAAATCGAACTGGATGCGCACATTCGGCGCGTCGATCTTGCCGACCAGATCGGCGGCGTGCTCGACGTGCTTGAGAAAATAATTCGGCCGGTCGCGCGGATTGATCGGCTCGATCAGGAGCGTGATGTTCGCTTTCGCCACCGCCGCCGCGGCACGCGCCATATTCCTGATGAAGACCATTTCCGCGGCCGGCCGCTGTTCGGGCGGCACCACGCCGGTCATGCAATGGATGGCAGTGCCGCCGATGGCCGTGACGTAATCGAGCGCGCGGGCGAACGCCGCGTCGAAATCGCGCTCGCGCCCGGGCAGCGCGGCGAGGCCTGATTCCGGACATTGCGGGGTGTTCACGCCGAGCTGAGTGAGGCCGTGCCGCTTAAGCTCCGCCGTCACCGCCGCGGGCGACGTGTCATAGGGAAATTGCAGCTCGACCGCGGTGAAACCCGCGGCGGCCGCTGCGCCGAAGCGATCGAGCAGCGGGCGTTCGGTGAACAAATGGCCGAGATTGGCGGCAAAGCGCGGCATGGCGTCTCCTCGTTATTGGGCGAAAGCGTAATCCTGCGCCGTGCGGCGGGGAAGGGCTCCTTCCTGCCCCGCGAGAGCGGCTTCGCGACGAGCGCCGTAGGGGCGCCCCTCGTGGGCGCCCGCCGTGCGGCGGCACGCATGCCGCGGGCGGCCACAAGGGCCGCCCCTACGAACAAACAAATCCGTTCTCGCGACGCATCCGCGCCCGAGTTTTGCCACGCCATTCCCACGCAAGCCATTCCCGTTCGCCTTCCCCAAAAACGCGAGGGGAGGCGGAGCGCCGATAGGCGCACCAGCCGTTGGCCGTGCTTGCGAGGCACGGCAGCGCGCCTTGCGCTAACAGGGCGCGCTCGCCTCTCGGCGCTCCACCGCGGCGCTCGCCGAGGCTGTGACCCCTCGGCTCAACTCCGGGCCGCGTTTCCTGGAATTACCGGGTGCAAACGGGAGGACCCTCCCCGGCGCCAGTGCAGCGAGCTCCTCGCGGACCGGTCGGTAGTGCCGGTCGAGCGGGGTCCGAAGCCGCCCGGGAGCGGTTTGCGAGACCGCGCGCGGGGACCGCACTCGCTCCGCAACCAGGATCGCCTCATGAGTGCGCCCCTCGACGAGCGAGATTTGGTGTATGTAACGCAAATGCGGACTACTGTCAATAGTATTGTCGCACTAATAGTTACGACCGTCGCCCGGCTTGAGCGGCAACGAAAGCCGGGGGCGATCTCACGGCCGGTATGCCAAGCCCCGGGTTTCGCTGCCGCTCAACCCAGGCTACGAGTCGGCCCCGCCTTGATTTAAATCATTTCGCCGGCGGCCAATCTGTAATCTGGTACTTTCGTTGGCGCTTTCCTTGGCGAAAAACCCCCGTGGCGGCAGGATGCAACCGAATTTCCTGAAATATCTCGACCGGCGCGTGCCGCGTTACACCAGCTACCCGACCGCCGTGCAGTTCAATCCCGAGGTTGCGGCCGAAACCTATGCCGGCTGGCTCGCCGCGCTGCCCGAACAGGCGCCGCTGTCGCTTTATCTCCATGTGCCGTTCTGCGCGGAGCTCTGCTTCTACTGCGGCTGCAACACCACCGTGGTGCGCCGCTACGAGCCGGTCGAGGCCTATGTGGCGCTGCTCGAGCGCGAGATCGCCATGGTCGGGGGGATCGTAAAGCCGCGCAGCGTCATCAATATCCATTGGGGCGGCGGCACGCCGACCATGCTGCACGCGGCGGATTTCACCAAAGTGATGACCGCGTTCGCGACGACATTCAGTTTTCCGCCGGGTGCCGAACTCGCCGTCGAGATCGACCCGCGCACCATCACCCGCGACTACGCCTTCACGCTCGCCAAGCTCGGCGTCAACCGGGCGAGCCTCGGCGTGCAGGATTTCGACGAACGGGTGCAACGCACCGTCGGCCGCATCCAGAGCGTCGAGCAGACGACGCGCGTGGTGGACTGGTTCCGCGAGGCCGGCATGACCGGCATCAATCTCGATCTGATGTACGGCCTGCCGTACCAGACCGAGGCGACGCTGGCGCGGACGATTGAACAGGCGCTGGCGCTCGATCCGGACCGCATCGCGCTGTTCGGTTATGCCCATGTGCCGTGGATGAAGAAGCATCAGCAACTCATCCCCGAACCGGCCCTGCCGGGCACCGCGGAGCGCTTCGCCCAGAGCCGGCTCGCGGCCGAAATGCTGATCGCCGGCGGCTACGAGCCGGTCGGCCTCGATCATTTCGCCAAGCGCGACGATCTGTTGGCGCGCCGCCAGCGCGAGCGGCGGCTGCACCGCAATTTCCAGGGCTATACCACCGACGAATCCGAAATCCTCATCGGCTTCGGCACCTCGGCGATCGGGTCCTTGCCGCAAGGCTATGCGCAGAACGCCAGCAACACCGTCGCCTATCGCGAGGCGATCGCGGCCGGTAGGCTGGCGACCGTGCGCGGCCGCGCGCTCAGCGACGAGGACCGGCTGCGCCGCGACGTCATTTCGAGCCTGATGTGCAATCTCGCTGTCGATCTCGCCGACATCTGCGCGACGCATCGCGTCGGCGCCGACCACTTCGCGGCGGAACTCGCCCGGCTCGATGAATATATCGACGAAGGCATCGTCGCGCGGGACGGAAGCAAGCTTACGCTGCCGGAGCCGGCAAGACCGTTCGTGCGCACGGTCTGCGCGGTGTTCGATCAATATATGACCAACGACGAGAGCCGGTTTTCGCGGGCGTCGTGAATTTTTCTTCCTGCCCCGCGATAGCGGGGAAGGAGGACCGCCCGTAGCTCGCGCAGCGAGCGAAGGGTGGTGGAAGGGGCGTGGGACTCGACGACATTCCTGCAACGAAAAAGAAGCGACGAGTCAGACGCCCCCTCCACCGCGCAAACGCGCGGTCCCCCTCCCCCACTTTCGTGGGGGAGGATGAGGATTTCTAATGCGTCAGCGCCGCCACTTTCTTGAAGTGAGCAATGGCGGCCGACGCGCCTGAGGTCTTGGTGAGGAGATCGAGCGCGGCGTCGTCGTCGACCACCGGCGTGAGCGCGGTGTCGATGTAGGAATGGCGCTTCGGATCGCGCTCGATGCGGCGCTTGAGCCGGACGATCCAAAAGATGGTTGCTATGAGCTTCAAGTTGTTGGCGATCGTTTGCGAAATGTGGCGCGCATAGAACTCAGGCACCGACTCGCGCGGCAGGCCGTAGCGGCGCTCCGCGCGATGCTTGCGGCGAAACAGCCCGGCCTGCAGCGGATGGATGTTCTCGACCGGCGCCATGTGGATGAACGGCACCAGCGCCTTGACCAGACTGAGCAACGGCGTGCCGGCGGCGGCGCCGCGCCTGAGCAAGGTCTCGACATGGGCCGGCGAATAGTAGCGGGTCCAGGCTTCCTTGTAGATTGCCTGCCATTCCGCCCGGCTCATCTTCGGATGGTCGGCGACCACGTGCTCGAAATCGTAATTGTTGAGGTTGCCGTCCATGGCGGCGCCGTTCTTCCACATCCGCGCGTGGTCCTCGGAGCCGGGCAGCGGGGTGAGGATCGCCCATTCGATGATATCGAGCGGCAATTCGCGCTGGATGATCTCGATATCGCGGCGGATCGATTCCGGCGTGTCGGACGGCAGGCCGAGGATGTAGCCGGCATAGGTGAAGATGCCCTGCGCCTTCCATGCCAACAGCATCCGGCGGTATTCGGTGATCTTGTTCTGCGGCTTTTTGATCGCTCTGAGGTTGTCGGGATTGATGTTCTCAAGACCGATGAAGACCCGCGTCACGCCGGCGCGCCGGCACTTGTCGATGAAATTCGGAATCTTGTGGCACAGCGTGTCGACCTGGATCATCAGCCCGAGCGGAATCTTGTCGCGTTCGCGCAGTTCGATCAGACGGTCGAGGATCGGCTCCCACTCTTTGTTGCGGGCAAAATTATCGTCGGTCAGGAAGAAGCGGGAAATGCCTTCGCTCCAGTTCTCGCGGATCACCCGCTCGACATCGTCGGGGCTGCGGGATCGCGACTTTCGCCCTTGCACGTTGATGATGGTGCAGAACGAACACTGATACGGGCAGCCGCGCCCGGAATCGAAGCTCGAATTGGTTCCGGCGGTGCGACGCACGAATTCGATCGGCAGGAACGGACTGGGCTGCCCGGTCATGTCGACCAGATCGTCGGTGAAGTCGTAGTCCGGCTTGAGGCTGCCGCTCGCCGCTTCCTGCAATAGCGTCTCGAACCGCCCTTCCGCTTCGCCGGCGAAAATGCTCACACCGAGCGCGCGGGCATGATCGAGATCGACCGCGGCGCCATCGAGCATGGCGATGCAGCCCGACACGTGAAAGCCGCCGATGACGACCGGAATGCCGGCTGCGCGGAACGGCCGCGCAATGTCGAGCGCGCGCGGATACTGGTTAGTTTGCACGCCGATCAGTCCGACCATGCCGAAACCGCTCGCCTTGCGGAAACGCCGCAGCAGTTTCGGCACGTCGACCCGCGTATTGGTCTCGTCGATGACATCGATAGCGATGTCGACACCTGGTCCGAGCACGCGACGCTGCGCACAATCGAGCGCCACGCCATGCATCGCCGCGAGCGAATTAGACGGCACCAGTCCGCGCCACCAGCGGATGACATAGCCGTCATCGTGGTAGTGCGAAGGCTTGATCAGCACGACGTGGAAACGACGCCGGGGCCGCGAAGACGACGCGAGGGGGTTGGACATATTCCTCCAGCCGGCGACCCTACACGGACTTATGTCCGAAAAGAAACAATATTCGGCATTGCAGCGCGGCCGGGTGTCACGAAGGCGGCCACTGACCCCCTCTCGTTCCACTTCCCTCATCGTCATTGCGAGGAGCCAACGGGTCCGCGCGAAACGCGCGACCCGATGACAGGCTCCGCGACGAAGCAATCCATACTGCGCCACCGACTGATGGTGTGGACGGCCCCCTAACGGCATCGCTGTGCCAGAATGAGGTCGTTGCAGATCTCAATCAAAGGAGGCCGTCCATGGAGAAGTATAGCCGCATTGGAATGGATACGTCGAAGCAG
>Ga0181539_1000922_pt1 | contig 34317 bp, 30 predicted proteins | sample PEATcosm2014_Bin_46_FD_119767 | JGI IMG/M metagenome (GOLD analysis project Ga0181539, IMG submission 119767) | Peatland microbial communities from MTU Mesocosm Facility, Houghton, MI, USA - PEATcosm2014_Bin23_60_metaG | ecosystem: Environmental > Terrestrial > Soil > Wetlands > Peat | place... | reverse complement strand
TTCGCCAAATCGAGCCCGATGATGCTAACATTCTCCATGGACGCCTCTCCTCTTGTCGCGGTCCTAAACACCACGACCTTGGCACATCGATGCCGTCGGAGGGGCGTCCACCCCATCGGCGTGGAATTTGAGTCTGACTCGTATGCGCCCGTCTTGCCCCCTGGAAAGGGCCCGCCTGACGGACCGCGGCCCAAACGCTTTTCGAGAAATTCCGCCAAAGCCGTCGGCGCGGCTCAAGCATCGTTCGCTCTGCGACCGCTGCTCAGTGGATACGCGGCAGCGAGAGACGGCGCGCCAGCGTGGTTCGCGCCCGCCTTGCGCCCCCAACAGCGTCCTTGAGATTGGCCGACGCCGCGGCGACCGCCGATATGCCAATAACATCAGATTGTTGAATGGCTCCCCGAGCAGGACTCGAACCTGCGACCATTCGATTAACAGTCGAATGCTCTACCAGCTGAGCTATCGGGGATCAGGCCGGATGCGAGGGCGCGATATAGCAGAAATTCGCGCGATGAAAAGCTCCAAATTCGCAATATCGTCGTCGGCCCTTGCCGCCGCGCGGTCGCGGCGCCACTCTTCGCGCCATGCTCGATCCCCGCCGCTGCTGCGAATTGCTGACGCCCGCCGAAATGGCCGAGGCCGATCGGCTGACGATCGCCGGCGGCGTTGCGGGCATCGCGCTGATGGAGCGCGCCGGCGCCGCCGTCGCCGACGAAGCGGCGCGTTGGGCGCCGAGCGCGGGCCAGGTCGCGGTGCTATGCGGGCCGGGCGGCAACGGCGGCGACGGCTTCGTCGCCGCGCGGCTTCTGACGCAACGCGGCTATCGCGTCAGCCTCGGCCTCCTGGGCGAGCGCGCGGCGCTGCGCGGCGACGCCGCGCTGGCGGCGGCGCGCTGGCAGGGGCCGGTCGCGCCCGCCGAGGCGCTCGATCTCGGCGCCGCCGATCTCGTCGTCGACGCTCTCTTCGGCGCCGGCCTCTCGCGCGATCTCGACGGCGCGGCGCTTGCCTGCGTCGAGGCCGTCAACGCCTTCGCGCGCGGCGGCAAGCCGGTGCTCAGCGTCGACGTCCCCTCCGGGGTCGACGGCGAGACCGGCGCCGTGCGCGGCTTGGGCGTCGAAGCGAGCGCCAGCGTCACCTTCTTTCGTCTGAAGCCGGGCCATCTGCTGCTGCCGGGCCGCGCTTTGTGCGGACGTCTGGCGCTGGCGGAAATCGGCAGCGCGGCGAGCGCGCTGCGGACAATCGCGCCGCGCGCTTATCTCAACGCGCCGGCGATCTGGCTTTGCGCGCTGCCTCGCCCCGGCGCGGCTTCGCACAAATATTCGCGCGGCGCCGCGCTGGTCCTCTCCGGCGCCGCGCATCGCACCGGCGCGGCGCGGCTGGCGGCGCGCGCCGCCCTGCGGGTCGGGGCAGGGCTCGTCACGCTCGCCAGCCCGCCCGACGCGGTTCTCGTCAACGCCGCCCATTCGACGGCGGTGATGGTCGCGCCGTTCTTCGGCCTCGCGGGTTTCTCGGCGCTGCTCGCCGACCCCAGGCGCAACGCCGTTCTCATCGGTCCCGGCGCCGGCGTCGGCGACGCGACGCGCGCCCTCGTCGCGGCGGCCTTGGGCGAGCCGAGCGCGGCGGCGCGCGCGATCGTGCTCGACGCCGACGCGCTGACGAGTTTTTCCGGCGATGCGGCGAGCCTCGCCGTCCTGATCGCCCAGCAGCGTCGCGCGACCATCCTCACGCCGCACGAAGGGGAGTTTTCCCGGCTGTTCCGCGGCCGTCCGGAAATCCTCGGGCAGCCGAGCAAGCTGGCGCGCGCCCGCGCCGCCGCCGCGGCGCTGAACGCGGTCGTCGCCCTGAAGGGTTCCGACACTGTGGTCGCGGCGCCCGACGGGCGCGCTGCGATCGGCTTCGATCTGCCGCCGAATCTCGCCACGGCCGGCTCCGGCGATGTCCTCGGGGGCTTCGCCTGCGGCCTCCTCGCGCAGGGGATGCCGGCGTTCGAAGCCGCCAGCGCGGCGGTCTGGCTGCACGGCGCCTGCGCGCGGGCGTTTGGGCCGGGCCTCATCGCTGAGGATTTGCCGGAGGCGCTGCCGGGCGTGCTGCGATCCCTGTTCGGCGAATGAGGAAGCGCCGTCCGGCGCCAATCGACCGGAAACCGCATCACCCCACCTGGAACCAGCCGATCACGCCGGCGGCGCGGTGTTCCGGGATCGCCGATCCGATCGGCCATTTGCCGGGATTGTCGGCGACGAAGGCGATGTGGACGGTCCGGCCCGGCGCGACGAGGACGGTGTCGCGCCAATAGGGCTCCCAGCCGTCGTCGAGCGCGTGCAGCAGGCGCCCGACATGGCCGCCGAGGCGCATCGCCTGGGTCACGGCGGTCTTGTTGGCGAAGCCGAGCGTGACCGGGGCCCCGCGCGGGACGGCGAACGACGGCTTGGCGCCCCAATCCGAAAAGCTCGCGCCGTTGATCGCGAAGGGCGCCGCGCCGCCGCCGGAAATCGTCAGATCGAAGCGCGTTGCGCGCGCCAGATCGATCTCGGCGGGCAGCAGCGGATTGGCGGCCAGACCCGCGATGGCGGGGCGCGCGGCGAGCGCCTCGCCCTTGGCCTCGAAAACCGCCATCGGCCGGTCGAGCTCGCCGGGAACCGCCGCCGCCTCGCCGCCGCGCAGGATGAAGCCGACCGCGGCGCCGGCCTCGCGCGGCATGTCGAACATCAATTCGAAGCGTGCGCCGGGCCCCATGGGAAAGACGTTGCGCAACGGTTCGAACGGCTCGCTCGGCTGGCCGTCGACCGCGACGATCAGCGGCTTGACCCCCGTGACGCCGATCGACATGACGCGCGCGGTCGCCGCATTGGCCAGCCGGAGGCGGATGCGCGCGCCGGGCGCGGGGGTCAATGTCAGCGGCGCCGGCGCCGCATTGGCGGTCAGAAGCGCGCCCAGCCGCCCGGCGGCGCGGGCGACGGCGGAATCGGAAAAATCGTCCTTGATCTCCCCCTTTTCGTCGAGCCGCCAGTCCGCGAGGACGACGATCGCCTCCAGATCCGCCGCGGGCGGACTCGCCTCCTCGACGACGATCGGGCCGAAGAGCCCGCTTCCGATCTGCCGCGCGGTCGCGCCGCCGGCGTCGGGATGATAGAGGTTGAAGCCGGAATCGGGCGGCGTGAAGCGAATGTCGAGACTGGCGCCCGGCGCGGTCGGCGGTTGCGTCAGACCGCCGATTCCCGCCACGGCGTTCGCCGCTCGCAGGCCGGGAAAGCTCAGCGTCGTGCCTTCGTCGAGACGGTTGACCAGCCGCAGCTTCAGCTCCTCGCCCTTGCGCAGGCGCAGCGCCGGGCCGGGCGAGGCGCCATTATAAGATAAGAGTCGCGTCGCCGGCGCCGGCGGGGCCGCGAACCAAGCCGACGCGGCAGCGGCCTCGAGAAGACGAAAGCCGTCCGGCGGCGCCGGCGCCTGCGCGAGCGCGGCGCGCCCCCAAGCCCAAAAGCTCGCCGCGACGCCGCCGCCGAGCAACGCGCGCCGGGTTGCGCCCAAACGTTTCACGCTCATGCCCGGCCGCCCGTCGAGGCCTGCGCCATTTCGGGACGTCGCTCCCGGCGCCGCTTTTGCGGGCGCGCAGCTTCGTCCCTAGCGCCGCGGCGCCGTCGCGGGACAGACGTTTGGAGCCGTTCCATGCGCAAATTCATCGCATTCCCTGGCCTGGTCCTCGGTCTCGCACTCGTCGCGATTTTCGCGGCCTGCTCGCAATTCATAGACAACGGCTCCGGCGGCGCAACGGCCCTGACGCTCGCGGGCGGGCTTTTCACCATCGCGCTGGCGGCCTGCATCAAGGATTGATCGGCCGCGCCGGGCTCGGGGGCCGTGCATTTTTCTGTGGCGCGCGCGGCGCAAGCTGATATAGACCGCGCCCGAAGCAGACCAGCCTCTCCTGCGGAGCGCGCGGGATGCGGGCGTGGCGGAACTGGTAGACGCGCCGGATTTAGGTTCCGGTGACCCAAAGTCGTGGGGGTTCGAGCCCCTCCGCCCGCACCATCTTCGCTCGGGCGCATCGCAGCCCTCCGCTTCGGGGGTTCTCTAGGGTTCGATCGGCGCGTGCGGCGCGGCCGCGTATTAGGCTTTTGATATAGGGCGGTTTGAAATGCAGGTCACGGAGACGCTGAGCCAGGGGCTCAAGCGCGAATACAACATCGTTCTCTCGGCGAGCGATCTCGCCTCGCGCCTCGACGCGCAGCTCGCCGATCTCAAGACGAAGGTGAAGATCAACGGCTTTCGTCCGGGCAAGGTGCCGGTCGCGCATCTCAAGCGCGTCTACGGCCGCTCGGTGATGAGCGATGTCGTGCAGGAGGCGATCAATTCCGCCAACAAGCAGATCGTGGACGACAACGGCCTGCGCCTCGCCCAGGAGCCCAAGATCGAGCTGCCGACCGACAAGGACGCGATCGAGGCGGCCCTCGAGGCGCGCGGCGACCTCAATTTCAAGGTCGCGATCGAGGTGCTGCCGAAATTCGAGGTCGGCGAGTTTTCCGATCTGACGCTCGAGCGGCCGGTCGCCGACGTCGAGGAAAGCGAAGTCGAGGCCGCGCTCCAGCGCCTCGCCCAGGATCGGCGCGTCTATGCCGACAAGCCCGAGGGGGCCAAGGCCGAGAATTTCGATCGCGTCACGGTCGATTTCGTCGGCACGATCAAGGGCGAGCCTTTCGAGGGCGGCGCCAGCGAGGGCATCGAAGTGGTGCTCGGCTCCAACACCTTCATTCCCGGCTTCGAGGAACAGCTCCTCGGAGCGGTCGCGGGCGAGCGGCGCGCGGTCCAGGCGACGTTTCCCGAGGCCTATGCGGTGCGCAAGCTCGCCGGGCAGAAGGCCGATTTCGACGTGACCGTGAAGGCGGTCGCGGCGCCGGAGCCCTTCGCCGTCGACGACGAATTCGCCAAGAGCCTGGGCGCGGAAAGCCTCGATCAGATCAAGCGGACGCTGCGCGAGCGCATCGGCGCCGATTACGCCCGCGCTTCGCGCGAGAAGGTCAAGCGCAAGTTGCTCGACGCGCTCGCGGCGCGCTATTCGTTCGAAGTGCCGGAGGGCCTCGTCAGTCAGGAGTTCGCCTCGATTTGGGCGCAGGTCGAGCGCGAGCAACAGGCCTCGGGCCGCACGTTCGCCGACGAAAACACCACCGAGGAGGCGGCGCGCGCGGAATATCTGGGCATCGCCGAGCGGCGCGTTCGCTTGGGGCTGCTGCTCGCTGAAGTCGGCGCCAAGGCCGACGTCAAGATCGGCGACGAGGAAATGACGCAGGCGCTCGTCGCGCGCGCCCGCGCCTTCCCCGGCCAGGAAAAACAGGTCTGGGACTTCTACCGCAACAATCAGCAGGCGCTGGCCGAACTGCGGGCGCCCATCTACGAGGAAAAGGTCGTCGACCACATCCTCGGCCTCGCCAAGGTCGAGGACCGCAAGGTCACGGCCAAGGAACTGCTGCAAGCCGACGACGACGAAGTCGCGGTGAAATAGGCGCCCGCGCTTTCGCCTTCCCAAAGGGGCGCTCGATCGCGCCCCTTTCACAATGGCGACGACGCCCCTATCTTACAGCTTTGCGACGCCGACTGATTCCCTGAAAGCGAGACCCATGCGCGATCCCGTCGATTATTACACCAACCAACTCGTTCCGATCGTCATCGAGCAGTCGGCGCGGGGTGAGCGCTCGTTCGACATTTTTTCGCGCCTGTTGCGGGAGCGCATCATTTTCGTGGTTGGGGGCATCGAGGACGGCTCGGCCTCGCTGGTCGTCGCGCAATTGCTGTTTCTCGAGGCGGACAATCCCAAGAAAGAGATCGCGATGTACATCAACTCGCCGGGCGGCGTGGTGAGCGCCGGCTTGTCGATCTACGACACGATGCAATTCATCCGGCCGAAGGTGACGACGATGTGCATCGGCCAGGCCGCCTCGATGGGCTCGCTGCTGCTGTGCGCCGGCGAGAAGGGCATGCGCTACGCGTTGCCCAATTCGCGCGTCATGGTCCACCAGCCCTCGGGCGGCTTCCAAGGGCAGGCGTCCGACATCCAGCGCCACGCGGAGGACATCCTCAAGGTGAAGCGGCGCCTCAACGAGATCTACGTCGCTCACACCGGGCAAAGCTACGAGGCGATCGAGCGGACGCTGGATCGTGACCATTTCATGTCGGCCGAAGAGGCCAAGGGTTTCGGAATTATCGACGAGGTCGTCTCCAAGCGCGCGAGCGAGCCGGAAGAGGCGAAACCGATCTGATAAGAGCGCCTTAGCGAGGCGCCGGAGCGTTCGAATCGGACAAGGGAGCGCTCGCCCGCGCCGCTTGCGGCGGGGGGCGGAGGAGCGTTGGACTTGATTTTGCGTGGCGATTGGTGGTTGCTTGTCGCCAAGGCCGTGCTTCCGGATCGCCGGCGTCGAGCGTATGGCGGGTTGCGCGTCGGGCGGGGGCGGAGCGGACACGTCCGGCGCTACGGTTTGTTAGGATGCTTTATCTACGCTGTGCAGTCGGGCGTCCGCTGAATCGCATCGACGGGAGCAGCCGGAACGGAGAATGACAATGGCCAAGGCCGAAGGCGACGCCAAGAGCACGCTGTATTGCTCTTTCTGTGGCAAGAGCCAGCATGAGGTGCGCAAGCTCATCGCCGGTCCGACCGTGTTCATTTGCGACGAATGCGTCGAATTGTGCATGGACATCATCCGCGAGGAGAGCAAGACCGCGCTCGTCAAGAGCAAGGACGGCATTCCGACGCCGCGCGAAATCTGCAAGGTCCTCGACGATTACGTGATCGGCCAGCCCCAAGCCAAGCGCGTGCTCTCCGTCGCGGTGCACAATCATTACAAACGCCTCAATCACGCCACCAAGCACAGCGACGTCGAACTCGCCAAGTCGAACATCCTGCTGATCGGGCCGACGGGCTCGGGCAAGACCTTGCTCGCCCAGACTCTCGCGCGCATCCTCGACGTGCCCTTCACCATGGCCGACGCGACGACCCTGACCGAGGCGGGCTATGTCGGCGAGGACGTCGAGAACATCATCCTGAAATTGCTGCAGGCGTCCGACTACAACGTCGAGCGCGCGCAGCGCGGCATCGTCTACATCGACGAAATCGACAAGATCAGCCGCAAGTCGGACAATCCGTCGATCACGCGCGACGTGTCGGGCGAGGGCGTGCAGCAGGCGCTGCTCAAGATCATGGAGGGCACGATCGCCAGCGTGCCTCCGCAGGGCGGGCGCAAGCATCCGCAGCAGGAATTCCTGCAGGTCGACACCACCAACATCCTGTTCATTTGCGGCGGCGCGTTTTCGGGCCTCGAACGCATCATCTCGGCGCGCGGCAAGGGAACGTCGATCGGTTTCGCCGCCAAGGTCCAGTCGCCGGACGATCGGCGCACCGGCGAGGTGTTCCGCCATGTCGAGCCCGAGGATCTGCTCAAGTTCGGCCTGATCCCGGAATTCGTCGGCCGCCTGCCGGTCATCGCGACGCTCGAGGATCTCGACGAGGACGCGCTGAAGAAGATCCTGACCGAGCCGAAGAACGCGCTCGTCAAGCAATATCAGCGCTTGTTCGAAATGGAGAACACCGACCTCACCTTGCAGGACGAGGCGCTGACCGTCATCGCCAAGAAGGCGATCGAGCGGCGCACGGGCGCGCGCGGACTGCGCTCGATCATGGAGGGCATTTTGCTCGACACGATGTTCGATCTTCCCGGCCTCGACGGGGTCGAGCAAGTGGTGATCGGGCCCGAAGTGGTCGAGGGCAAGGCAAGGCCGCTCTACATCTATTCCGAGCGCGCCGAGAAGGTGGGCTGAACGAAGGTCCGCGCGGAAGAATGGGCGCCTTTGACGCTTGAAACTCGCGCGGCGAGCCGCCATCTTGCTCGGTGACGGTTTTTGCGTCGGTACGCGATGCGGACTCTGTTAAGCGTCAAAGCGCGGGCGCGGGATTTTGATCCCGGCCGGCGTAGGGAGGCGAAATTCGGCGCCGGTTTGATCTGGGTCGGGACTCGTCGGCTGATTGACGTTTCAAGCTCGGGGCGGCGTTTTGCCCGCGCCCGGGTCACAAAGAAACAGGATCGTCCATGACCAGCACCCGCAAGACTATCACCCCTGGTTCGCTCGGAACCTATCCGGTTTTGCCGCTGCGCGACATCGTCGTGTTCCCGCACATGATCGTGCCTCTGTTCGTGGGACGCGAAAAGTCGATTCGCGCCCTCGAGGAAGTGATGAAGGCGGACAAGCCGATTCTGCTCGCCACGCAGATGAACGCGGCCGACGACGACCCCGCGACCGACGCGATCTTCGCCACCGGCACGTTGGCCAAAGTCCTGCAACTGCTGAAGCTGCCCGACGGCACGGTGAAGGTTCTCGTCGAAGGCGATTCGCGCGCTCGAATCAAAGCGTATCTGCCGACCGAGGGCTATTACGAGGCGGAAGCCGAGGCGGTGGCGGACGACCCGATCGATCCGATCGAGGCGGAGGCGTTGTCGCGCTCGGTCGTGTCCGAGTTCGAGAATTACGTGAAGCTCAACAAGAAGATTTCGCCCGAGGTCGTCTCGGCCGTCACGCAGATCGAGGATTACGGCAAGCTCGCCGACACGATCGCCTCGCATCTGGCGGTCAAGCTCGCCGACAAGCAGGCGATTCTCGAGATCCATTCGATCGTCAAGCGCTTCGAGAAGTGCCTGGGCCTGATGGAGAGCGAAATCTCGGTTCTGCAGGTCGAGAAGCGCATCCGCACGCGCGTCAAGCGCCAGATGGAGAAGACGCAGCGCGAGTACTATCTCAACGAGCAGATGAAGGCGATCCAGAAGGAACTCGGCGACGAGGACGGCAAGGACGAAATGTCCGAGCTCGAGGATCGCATCAAGAAGACCAAGCTCACCAAGGAAGCGCGCGACAAGGCGCTGGGCGAAGTGAAGAAGCTGCGTCAGATGTCGCCGATGTCGGCCGAAGCGACGGTGGTGCGCAACTACCTCGATTGGCTGCTGTCGATTCCGTGGCAGAAGAAGTCGAAGATCAAGAAGGATCTGCCCGCCGCGCAGGCGCTGCTCGACGCCGATCATTTCGGCCTCGACAAGGTCAAGGAACGCATCGTCGAGTATCTGGCGGTGCAGCAGCGCGCCAACAAGCTGACCGGGCCGATTCTTTGCCTCGTCGGCCCTCCCGGCGTCGGCAAGACCTCGCTCGGCAAATCGATCGCCAAGGCGACGGGGCGGGAATTCGTGCGGATGTCGCTCGGCGGCGTGCGCGACGAAGCGGAAATTCGCGGCCATCGCCGCACTTACATCGGCTCGATGCCCGGCAAGGTCATCCAGTCGATGCGCAAGGCGAAGACCTCCAACCCGCTCTTCCTGCTCGACGAGATCGACAAGATGGGCATGGATTTCCGCGGCGATCCGTCGTCGGCGTTGCTCGAGGTGCTCGATCCCGAGCAGAACGCGTCGTTCAACGACCATTATCTCGAGGTCGACTACGATCTCTCGGGCGTGATGTTCGTGACCACCGCCAATACGCTCAACATCCCGCCGGCGCTGATGGACCGCATGGAGATCATCCGCATCGCCGGCTATACGGAGGACGAGAAGGTCGAAATCGCCAAGCGGCACCTGCTTCCCAATTCGATGGTCAAGCACGGCCTCGACGCGAAGGAGTGGGTCGTCGAGGACAGCGCGCTGATGGAGCTGGTGCGCCGCTACACGCGCGAGGCGGGCGTGCGCAACCTCGAACGCGAGATCTCCAATCTCGCGCGCAAGGCGGTGAAGGACATCCTCACCAACAAGAAGAAGAAGATCGTGGTCTCCGCGGCCAACGTCGCCGAATATCTCGGCGCGCCGAGATACCGTTACGGCGAGATCGAGGCGGACGATCAGGTCGGACTGGTGACGGGTCTCGCCTGGACGGAAGTCGGCGGCGAGCTGTTGACGATCGAAGGCGTGATGATGCCGGGCAAGGGACGCATGACCGTGACCGGCAACCTGAAGGACGTGATGAAGGAGTCGATTTCGGCGGCGGCGTCCTACGTGCGCTCGCGCGCGGTCGATTTCGGCATCGAGCCGCCGTCGTTCGATCGGCGCGACATCCATGTCCACGTTCCCGAAGGCGCGACGCCGAAGGACGGGCCGTCGGCGGGCGTGGCGATGGCGACGGTCATCGTCTCCATGCTCACGGGCATTCCCGTTCGGCGCGACATCGCCATGACGGGCGAGATCACCTTGCGCGGCCGCGTGCTGCCGATCGGCGGCTTGAAGGAGAAGCTGCTGGCGGCGCTGCGCGGGGGCATCAAGAAGGTGTTGATCCCCGAGGACAACGCCAAGGATCTCGCTGATATCCCGAGTTCCGTGAAGAACGGCCTCGAGATCGTTCCGGTGTCGCGGATGGAGGAAGTGCTGGCTCACGCGCTGGTGCGCCAGCCGAAGGCCATCGAATGGGATGAGAGCGCCAAGGCCGTCGTGGCGCCCCCGGCCGCCGATGACGAGGGCGCCGGAATCCTCGCGCACTAAAGTCGAGGCGACCGGCGCAGATTGGGCGCCGTGCGAAAAAAGAGCCGCGAATCCCCCCCGGATTCGCGGCTTTTTTGCATTCAAGCGCCTCGAATCGCCGGGAAGACCTATATTTTTGTGGGTCAAACCTCGGCAGAGCCTTGCTTTTGCGCGGCCAATTGGCGAGCAATGATATCACCTCGGGCGTCGATTCGCCGAAGCGGGCGACGGCCGGCTTCAGGCAATTGACGGGGAGAAAGCGCGCGACGTCGCGGTTACGTCGAAACAGGCAAAGGAGAGGCCAAATGAACAAACTCGAGCTCGTCGAGCACATCGCAAAAGAAGCGGAATTGACCAAGGTGAGCGCCGCCGCGGCGCTGGAAGCCACTCTCGACGGCATCGCCAAGTCGCTCAAGAAGGGCGACGAAGTGCGACTGGTCGGCTTCGGCACGTTCTCGGTGCGCGAACGCGCCGCCGGCAAGGGCCGCAACCCGGCGACCGGCAAGGAAATCAAGATTCAGGCTTCGAAGAACGCCCGTTTCAAGGCCGGCGCCGCGCTCAAGGCGAGCCTGAACAAGAAGGCCGTCAAGAAATAAGCGCAAATCGGCGCGGCCGAAGAGCGGCGCGATCGACGTGTCTCCAGGGCGGCCCCAGGCCGCCCTTTTCATTGATCGCCATGACGTCGGATCGGACACGTCGGATCAGACTTGGCCTGCGAAGCGCGACTGTGTAGGTTGCTCCGCGCGACGCGCGGCGCCGCGAAATTCAAGGGCGGTTAGCTCAGTTGGTAGAGCATCTCGTTTACACCGAGAGGGTCGGCGGTTCGAGCCCGTCACCGCCCACCAGCCGGCGTCAAGGCGAGGGAGTCCTCGGGGCGGCGGCGCGCAAATTGCTGTGGGTCGCCGCGTTGCTCGCGCTGGCGTCGGGCGCGATCGGCGGCGCGGCCGCGCGGGCCGAACAAGCGCCGATGACGTTCCGCGCGGTCAGACTCGATACGCCGGATTGCGGCTTGAATTGTCCGGAGGTCATCGTCGCCGACGGCGTGATCGAGGAGGGCACGCCGCAGGCGTTCGTCGATTTCGCCAGAGACGCTTCCCTCTCGCAGAGGCTGCGAAGCGTCATCTTCATCAATTCGCCCGGCGGCAATGTCGTCGCTTCGATGGAGCTGGGAATCGCGTTTCGCCGCCTGCGTTCGGCGGCCATCGTCGCGGGATTCGCCTCGCAGGGCGGACGTTCCGGTCCGGTTTCCGGGCAGTGCCTGTCCGCCTGCGTCTACGCCCTCATGGGCGCGTTTCGGCGCGTCGTGCCGAGCGCGAGTCGCGTCGGCCTGCATCGCATGTCGATCGTTCAGCCCGAGGAGGGCGAAGCGCGCGGCGCCGCGTCCGGCAGGCGCGACTTGGCCGACCCTCGTCTCGTCGCCGTGCTGGCCAAATACGCGGCGCGCATGGGCGTCGATCCGGCCCTCGTCTGGTGCGCCGAATCGCTTTCGCCCGGCGTGCTCCATGTCCTCACCCCGCGCGAGATCGCGCGCTGGCGTCTGGGCGCGGCGCGATTGTGAGAACCCGGCGCGCGCGGGGGCGCCGTTCGCGCCCGCGTCGCCCTTGACTTGCGCGGCGCCGTGTCTTATCCGCTCAACGCCCTTATGGGGGAGTAGCTCAGTTGGTTAGAGCGCCGGCCTGTCACGCCGGAGGTCGCGGGTTCAAGTCCCGTCTCTCTCGCCATTTTTCCCCTTGATCGAAATCACCGCGCCGCTGCCGCTCAATTGCGCCATTCACCCCTGGCGGCGACAATTTGCCCCTAAGGATTGATCGCTAAAAGCGGGTTTCGCCTTGCGTGGTTCGCTGCGCTGCGATAGGCCTTCGCCAGTTCGCTTCGCGTCGCGGCCGGGATGACCGCTCGGCGCGTCGCGTGAGGCCGGGCGGCTCGCCGCCGATCGTCATGTCCAGCGGAGGCTCCGTGCCGAGTCTGATCACCGACTACCTGCCGCTCGTCGTCTTCATCGCGCTCTCCGCGCTGATCGGCGTCGCCTTGCTGATCGCGCCGTTCATCGTCGCCTACAAGAACCCCGACCCGGAAAAGCTCTCGGCTTACGAATGCGGCTTCAATCCGTTCGACGACGCGCGCATGAAGTTCGACGTGCGCTTTTATCTCGTCTCGCTGCTGTTCATCATTTTCGATCTCGAAGTCGCGTTTCTGTTTCCCTGGGCGTTGGCCTTCCATGACATCGGCGCGTTCGGCTTCTGGTCGATGATCCTGTTCCTCGCCGTGCTGACCATCGGCTTCGTCTACGAATGGAACAAGGGAGCGCTGGAATGGGATTGAACGCCGGCCCCGTCGTCGCTCCGGCGCCGCGCGGAATTCTCGATCCTTCGACCGGCAAGCCGATCGGCGCCGACGATCCGTTTTTCGGCGCGATGAGCGATCGGCTCGCGGACAAGGGCTTCCTCGTCACCTCGACCGACGACCTCATCCAATGGGCGCGCACGGGCTCGCTGATGTGGATGACCTTCGGCCTCGCGTGCTGCGCGGTCGAGATGATGCAGCTCGTCATGCCGCGCTACGACTGCGAGCGCTTCGGCTTCGCGCCGCGCGGCAGCCCGCGCCAGTCCGACGTGATGATCGTGGCGGGCACGCTCACCAACAAGATGGCTCCGGCGCTGCGCAAGGTCTACGACCAGATGCCCGAGCCGCGCTACGTGATTTCGATGGGGTCGTGCGCCAACGGGGGCGGCTATTACCACTATTCCTATTCGGTGGTGCGCGGCTGCGACCGCATCGTCCCCGTCGACATCTATGTTCCCGGTTGTCCGCCGACCGCCGAGGCGCTGCTCTACGGCGTGCTGATGCTGCAAAAGAAGATCCGGCGCACCGGGACGATCGAGAGGTAATTGCCTTCTCCCCACGGCGAACGCGGAGCGTTCGTCCGGCGCGGGAGAAGGGGATACGCGAGGGGCAATGGACGACGCGTTGAAATCCATCGGCGACAGAGCCGTCGCGACGTTGCCGGGCGCCGTCATCGGCGCGCGTATGGCCTATGGCGAATTGACGCTGACGGCCGAGGCCGCGCGCATCGTCGAGGTCCTGACGTTCCTGCGCGACGACGCCGCTTGTCAGTTCATTTGTTTCACCGACCTCAGCGGCGCGGATTACCCCGAGCGCGAGAAACGCTTCGAGATCGTCTATCAACTGCTCTCGCCCAAGCTCAATCAGCGCGTCCGCGTCAAGATCGAGACCGACGAAGCGACGCCGGTTCCCTCCACGATTTCCGTCTTTCCCGCCGCCAATTGGTATGAGCGCGAAGTCTATGACTTTTTCGGCGTGCTGTTCGAAGGCCATCCGGACCTTCGCCGCATCCTGACCGATTATGGCTTCGACGGGCACCCCTTGCGCAAGGACTTTCCGATGACCGGCTTCGTCGAAGTTCGCTACGACGACGAGGAGAAGCGCGTTCGCTACGAGCCGGTGCAGCTCAGCCAAGAATTCCGGCAGTTCGATTTCCTGAGCCCGTGGGAGGGCGCGCCGCTGCCCGGCGACGAGAAGGCGAAGTAGGGGGACGTTGCGAATAGCGAATAGCGAATAGCGAATGGCGAATGGTGAACGGGGTGAGGTGTTGGGAGATGCGCGGATAAAGTCGTATCGGGATTTGCGGGTGTGGCAGGAAGCCATGGCCGTAGCGTCAGCCTGCTACGTCTTGACCAAAGCGTTTCCGAAAGACGAAATCTATGGGATGACCGCGCAAATTCGGCGCGCTGCGGTTTCGATAGCCGCGAACGTCGCTGAAGGACATGGCAGAGAAACCACGGGGTCGTTCGTACAGTTTTTGCGCATGTCGCAGGGATCGTTGAAAGAGTTGGAGACGCACTTGTTGTTAGCGGGACAAGTCCAGGTTGCGGAACCCTCGACGGTGGAGCCGATTCTCGTTCGATGTGAATCGCTGGGCCGTATGCTGCGTCGTTTGATTCGTTCATTGCAGGAAAAGTCCCGTGGGTTCGATGAAGAGGCAGGATCATGACGGCGAGCCATTCGCTATTCGCTACTCGCCATTCGCATAGCCCCGCGCATTCGGCCCCGCACCCCAGAGCGCTCCCATGACCGAGCAGAATCATCTTCGCAACTTCTCCATCAACTGGGGCCCGCAGCATCCGGCGGCGCACGGCGTGCTGCGCCTGGTGCTGGAGCTCGACGGCGAAGTCGTCGAGCGCGTCGATCCGCATATCGGCTTGCTTCATCGCGGCACCGAGAAGCTGATGGAGGCGCGCACCTATCTGCAGAACGTGCCCTATCTCGACCGCCTCGATTACGTCGCGCCGATGAACCAGGAGCACGCCTATGCGCTGGCGGTCGAGCGCTTGCTCGGCATCACGGTTCCGCGCCGCGGCCAGCTCATCCGCGTGCTCTACAGCGAGATCGGCCGCCTGCTTTCGCACATGCTCAGCATCACGACGTTCGCCAACGACGTCGGCGCGATTACGCCGCTGCTGTGGGGCTTCGAGGAGCGCGAAAAGCTGCTGGTGTTCTATGAGGCCGCGAGCGGCGCGCGCTTCCACGCGGCCTACTTCCGCCCGGGCGGCGTGCATCAGGACATTTCGGCCAAGCTGGTCGACGACATCGCCGCCTTCTGCGATCCCTACCTTCGGACGTGCGACGACCTGGAGACGCTGCTCACCGGCAATCGCATCTTCAAGCAGCGCACCGTCGACATCGGCGTCGTCAAGCTGGCGGACGCCTGGGCCTGGGGCTTTTCCGGCGTGATGGTGCGCGGCTCGGGCGCGCCCTGGGATTTGCGCAAGGCGCAGCCCTACGAGTGTTACGAGGAGATGGATTTCGACATCCCCGTGGGCAAGAACGGCGACTGCTACGACCGCTATCTCATCCGCATGGAGGAGATGCGCCAGGCCGTCAAGATCATGAAACAGTGCTGCGAGAAGCTGAACGCGGCCGGCGGCGAGGGGCCGGTTTCGACCGAGGACGGCAAGGTCGCGCCGCCCAAGCGCGCCGACATGAAGCGCTCGATGGAAGCGCTGATCCACCATTTCAAGCTCTACACCGAGGGCTATAAGGTTCCCGCCGGCGAGGTCTACGCGGCGGTCGAGGCGCCCAAGGGCGAGTTCGGCGTCTATCTCGTCTCCGACGGCACCAACAAGCCCTATCGCGTGAAGCTGCGCGCGCCGGGCTTCGCGCATCTGCAGACGATGGATTTCCTCTGCCGCAAGCACATGCTGGCGGACGTCAGCGCCATCCTCGGCTCGCTCGACATCGTGTTCGGCGAGGTCGACCGATGAGCGTCGTCGAATCGCTGAGGCGCCGCGCCGGCCTCCTCGCGGCGGGGTTTGTTTCGTTTCTCGCGGTCTTGGCGCTGATGCGCTGGTCGGGCGGGGAGCCGCTGGTTCAGCCTTCGGCCGACATCGGACTCGTCATCGGATTCATCTTCGTCGCCGCGTTTTTCGTCATGAACGACACGTATCGCCGGCGCGGGGGCACGGCGCGATGAGCGCCGCCCGCCTCGCTTTCGCGTCGGCTCGGCCGTCGGCGCGCGCTCTTGCGACGATCAAGAGACTCGCGACGATCAAAAGACTGGGGTTGCGCTAAATGTCCGTTCGCCGTCTTGCCGAGGTTCAGCCCGAGAGCTTCGAGTTCACGCCGGAAAATCGCGCGTGGGCGGAGAAGGAGATCGCCAAATATCCCGAGGGCCGTCAGGCCTCGGCGATCATTTCGCTGCTGTGGCGCGCTCAGGAGCAGAGCGGTTCTTGGCTGCCCAAGCCCGCGATCGAAAAGGTCGCGGACATTCTCGGCATGCCCTATATCCGCGCGCTCGAAGTCGCGACTTTCTACACGATGTTCAATTTGGAGCCGGTCGGGCGCCATCACGTGCAGCTGTGCGGCACGACGCCGTGCCAATTGCGCGGCGCCGATACGATCAGAAAAGTCTGCAAGAACCGCATCGGGGCGGAAAGACAAGTCAGCGCCGACGGCGCGCTGTCCTGGGTCGAGGTCGAGTGCCTGGGCGCCTGCTGCAACGCGCCGATGGTTCAGATCAACGACGATTATTACGAAGACCTGACGCCGGAGAGTTTCGCCGCGCTGCTCGACGACCTCGCGGCGGGACGCCCGGTGAAGATCGGATCGCAGACGGGGCGCGTCTCGTCCGAGCCGGACGGCGGGCTCACCGCGCTGACGACGCTCTATGGCGCCGACGGCAAGAGCCGGCCGGCGCCGGCGGAGGAACGCGGCGGCGGGACGATGGGCGTCGCCGCGCAAGCGCCGGCCAAGGCGTGAAGACGGGATTTTGAGCGATGCTTGAGGACAAAGACCGCATCTTCACCAATCTCTACGGCCTCGGCGACCGCGGCCTGAAGGGCGCGCGCGCGCGCGGCAATTGGGACGGGACCAAGGCGATCATCGACAAGGGCCGCGACTGGATCGTCACCGAGATGAAGTCCTCGGGCCTGCGCGGGCGCGGCGGGGCGGGCTTTCCCACCGGCCTCAAATGGTCGTTCATGCCCAAGGTCGTCGATCCCAAGCGTCCGCACTATCTCGTCGTCAACGCCGACGAATCGGAGCCGGGCACCTGCAAGGATCGCGAAATCCTGCGCAACGATCCGCATACGCTGGTCGAGGGCTGCCTCCTCGCCTCCTTCGCGATGGGCGCCAACGTCGCTTACATCTACGTGCGCGGCGAATATATTCTCGAACGCAAGCGCCTTCAGGCCGCCGTCGACGAGGCCTACGCGGCCAGGCTGATCGGCAAGGACAACGTCCACGGCTGGCCGTTCGACCTCTATGTCCATCACGGCGCGGGCGCCTATATCTGCGGCGAAGAGACGGCGATGCTCGAGTCCCTCGAGGGCAAGAAGGGCATGCCGCGCATGAAGCCGCCGTTCCCCGCGAACGTGGGTCTCTACGGCTGCCCGACGACGGTCAACAACGTCGAATCGATCGCCGTCGCGCCGGAGATTCTGCGCCGCGGCGCGTCGTGGTTTTCCAGTTTCGGCGCTCCCAACAACGTCGGCACCAAGCTATTTTGCGTCTCCGGCCACGTCAACAAGCCGTGCAATGTCGAAGAGGCGATGTCGATCCCGTTCCGCGAGCTGATCGAAAAGCATTGCGGCGGGGTGCGCGGCGGCTGGGACAATCTGCTCGCGGTCATTCCCGGGGGATCGTCGGTGCGCATGGTTCCCGCCGCGCAGATCATCGATTGCCCGATGGATTTCGATTCGCTCGGCAAGCTGCGCTCCGGCCTCGGCACGGCGGCGGTGATCGTGATGGACAAGTCGACCGACATCGTCGGCGCCATCGCCCGGCTCGCCTATTTCTACAAACACGAGAGCTGCGGCCAATGCACGCCGTGCCGCGAGGGCACGGGCTGGATGTGGCGCGTGTTGACGCGCATGGCGGAGGGCAGGGCGCAGAGACGCGAGATCGACATGCTGCTCGACGTCACCAAGCAGGTCGAGGGCCATACGATCTGCGCGCTCGGCGACGCCGCGGCCTGGCCGATCCAGGGCCTGATCGCCCATTTCCGGCCCGAGATCGAAAGGCGCATTGACCAATACGCGGCCAATCCGCATAGCGATCCCGTGCGCGTGGCGGCGGAGTAGGGGCGATGTCCAAGATCATCATCGACGGCAAAGAACTCGACGTTCCCGCCGAATATACGCTCCTCCAGGCCTGCGAGATGGCCGGCGCCGAAGTGCCGCGCTTCTGCTTCCACGAGCGCCTGTCGGTCGCCGGCAATTGCCGCATGTGCCTCGTCGAGGTGAAGGGCGGGCCGCCCAAGCCGACGGCGTCGTGCTCGATGGCGGTCAAGGATCTGCGCCCCGGCCCGAAGGGCGAGCCGCCGGTCGTCGAGACCAATTCGCCGATGGCGCGCAAGGCGCGAGCGGGCGTGATGGAATTCCTGCTCATCAACCACCCCTTGGATTGCCCGATCTGCGACCAGGGCGGCGAGTGCGATCTGCAGGATCAGGCGATGGCCTATGGCGTCGACTCCTCGCGCTACGCCGAGAACAAGCGCGCGGTCGAGAACAAATATATCGGCGCGCTGGTCAAGACGTCGATGAACCGCTGTATCCACTGCACGCGCTGCGTTCGCTTCACCACCGAAGTGGCCGGCATTTCCGAGCTCGGCGCGATCGGGCGCGGCGAGGACATGGAGATCACCACCTATCTCGAACGCGCGCTCACCTCCGAGTTGCAGGGCAACGTCGTCGATCTCTGCCCCGTGGGCGCGCTGACCTCCAAGCCGACCGAGTTCCATGCCCGGCCATGGGAATACGTGAAGACCGAATCGGTCGACGTGATGGACGCGCTGGGATGCGCGATCCGCGTCGATTCGCGCGGCCGCGAAGTCGTGCGCATCCTGCCCCGCGTCAACGAGGCGATCAACGAAGAGTGGATTTCCGACAAGACGCGCCATATCGTCGACGGGCTGAAGACGCAGCGGCTCGATCGCCCCTACGTCAGGATCGACGGCAAGCTGAAGCCCGCGACCTGGCCGCAGGCCTTCGCCGCCGTCGCCGCCAAGGTCAAGGCGACGAGCGCGGCGCGCATCGGCGCGATCGCGGGCGATCTCGCCAGCGTCGAGGAAATGTTCGCGCTCAAGGGCCTGATGGACAAGCTCGGCGTCGTCAACGTCGATTGCCGCCAGGACGGCTCGAAGCTCGATCCGAAGTTCGGCCGCGCCTCCTATCTCTTCAATTCCTCGATCGCCGGCATCGACGAGGCCGACGCGATCATGATCATCGGCGCCAATCCGCGCATCGAGGCGCCGGTGCTCAACGCGCGCATCCGCAAGCGCTGGCTCAAGGGCGATTGCCTCATCGGCGTCGTCGGCCAAAAGGCCGATCTGACCTATAGCTACAATTACCTCGGCGCCGGCCCCGAATCGCTCGCCGCTTTCGCCGAGCACCCGCCGGCCAACAAGTCGAAGCCGATGTTCATTCTCGGCGCCGGCGCTTTCGCGCGGCCGGACGGCGCCGCGGTGCTCAGCCTCGCCGCCAAGGCGGCGTTGTCGCTCGGGGTGGTCAAGGACGGCTGGAACGGCTTCAACGTGCTGCATAGCGCGGCCTCGCGCGTCGGCGGCCTCGATCTCGGCCTCGCGCCGGGTGAGGGCGGGCTCGCCGCGCTCGCGATGGCCAAGGCCGGGGCGCTGGACGTTCTCTTCAATCTCGGCGCCGACGAGATCGCGATCGAGCCCGGCGCCTTCGTCGTCTATGTCGGCGCGCACGGCGACAAGGGCGCGCACCGCGCCGACGTCATCCTGCCCGGCGCCGCCTATACGGAAAAGACGGGAACCTACGTCAACACGGAAGGGCGCCCGCAATTCGCCGAGCGCGCCGTCTTCCCGCCGGGGGACGCGCGCGAGGACTGGGCGATCCTGCGCGCGCTGTCGGACGCGATCGGCGCCAGGCTGCCGTTCGATTCGCTCGGCGCCCTGCGCGCCGCGCTTGGCGGCGCCCATCCCGATCTCGTCGACATCGATCGGATCGCGCCGGCCGACGCCGGCGCGCTGAGCGCGCTGGCCGGCCTCGGCGGCGCGCTCGATCACGCCCCGTTCGCCTCGAGCGTCTCCGACTTTTATTTCACCAACCCGATCGCGCGCGCTTCCCGCGTCATGGCCGAATGCTCGGCCCTGGCGAAGGGACAGATGCGGCAGGCGGCGGAATAGGACGAACGATGAGCAGCGCCATTCCTTCCCGTCCCGCGCAGTCCAACTGGCTCGTCGTCGCCGCGCTCGTGGTCCTGCTGGCGATCGCCGTGCTGGCTGTCGCGGTTGTCTATTGGTTCTTCGCCGACGGCTACGCGGCGGCGTTCGGCGCGTGGATGCACGCCTCGGCGCTCGGCGCCTTCGTGCGCTACGTCCTCGAAAGCCTGCTGCTGCTGGTCTGCGTGCTGGTCTCGACGGCGGTGCTCATTTACGGCGAACGCAAGATCTGGGGCTCGATTCATCTGCGGCGCGGGCCGAACGTCGTCGGCCCCTGGGGCGTGTTGCAGCCCTTCGCCGATTTCCTGAAGTTCATTCTCAAGGAACCGGTCATCCCGGCGGGCGCCAACAAGGGGGTGTTCGTCATCGCGCCGCTGGTCTCGGTGATTTGCGCGCTCGCGGCCTGGGCGGTCATTCCCGTCGCCGACGGCTGGGCGGTCGGCAACATCAACGTCGGCGTGCTCTACCTCTTCGCGGTGTCCTCGCTCGGCGTCTACGGCGTCATCATGGCGGGCTGGGCGTCGAATTCGAAATATCCGTTCTTGTCGGCGCTGCGCGTGGCGGCGCAAATGGTCTCCTACGAAGTCTCGATCGGCTTCGTCATCGTCACCGTGCTGCTGTGCGCGGGCTCGCTGAACCTGACCGATATCGTCCACGCGCAGGACTCGCGGTTCGGCTTCCTCGGCTGGTACTGGCTGCCGCTGTTCCCGATGTTCATCATCTTCTTCGTCTCCGCGCTGGCGGAGACCAACCGCCCGCCGTTCGATCTGGCCGAGGCGGAATCGGAGCTCGTCGCGGGATACATGGTCGAATATTCCGCCTCGCTGTTCCTGTTGCAGTTCCTCACCGAGCTCGTCGCGATCCTGGGGCTGTCGTCGATCATGACGGTCCTGTTCCTCGGCGGCTGGCTGTCGCCGCTTCCCTTCGCGCCTTTCACCTGGATTCCCGGCGTCGTCTGGTTCCTGGTCAAGGCGTGGACCGTCGCCTTCATGTTCACGTTCGTGAAGGCGTTCGTGCCGCGCTATCGCTACGACCAATTGATGCGGCTCGGCTGGAAAGTATTCCTGCCGATCTCCCTGTTCATGGTGGTGGCGGTGGCCGGCGTGCTCGAGGCGACGGGTTGGGGAGCGCATCACTAATGGGGCGGCTCATCGTGAGGACTTTTCCATGGCGCTGAGACTCGATTCGGCCGCGCGATCGCTTTTCCTGGGCGAGTTCGTCGCCGCTTTGGCGCTTTCCGTGCGCTACATGTTCAAGCCGAAGCTGACGCTGAACTATCCCCACGAGAAATCGCAGCTCAGTCCGCGCTTTCGCGGCGAGCACGCGTTGCGCCGCTATCCCAACGGCGAGGAGCGCTGCATCGCCTGCAAGCTCTGTGAAGCGATCTGTCCGGCGCAGGCCATCACCATCGAAGCCGGACCGCGCCGCAACGACGGCACGCGCCGCACGACCCGCTACGACATCGACATGACCAAATGCATCTACTGCGGCCTGTGCCAGGAGGCCTGCCCGGTCGATGCGATCGTCGAGGGGCCGAATTTCGAATTCGCGGTCGAGACGCGCGAGGAATTGTTCTACGACAAGGACCGGTTGCTGGATAACGGCGCGCGCTGGGAGCGCGAGATCGCGCGCAACATCGCGATGGACGCGCCGTATCGGTAATCGCCCCCTCTCCCGCTCGCGGGAGAAGGGTCTTAGTTCCCTCTCCCGCATGCGGGAGAGGGTCAGGGTGAGGGACAGGACCATGCAGGCCGACGCGATTCTCTTCTGGCTGTTCTCGGGCGTGCTGATCATTTCGGCGCTCGCCGTGATCATGGCGCGCAATCCCGTGCATTCCGTGCTGTTTCTGATTCTCGCCTTCGTCAACGCCGCCGGGCTGTTCCTGCTGATGGGCGCCGAATTCCTCGGCATGATCCTGATCGTCGTCTATGTCGGCGCGGTGGCGGTGCTGTTCCTTTTCGTCGTCATGCTGCTCGACGTCGATTTCGCCGAATTGAAGCAAGGTTTCGTGCAATATCTGCCGATCGGCGCGCTGATCGCGCTGCTCGTCGCCTTCGAGCTCGGCTATGTCGCCGTCGGCTGGACGCGCTCGCCCGAGGCCGCCGCCGCGGCCGCGCCGTCGGGGATGCTGTCGAACACCGCGGCGCTCGGCCGCGTGCTCTACACGCAGTATTTCTACTTCTTCCAGGCGGCGGGGATGATCCTGCTGACCGCGATGGTCGGCGCGATCGTGCTGACCTTGCGCCATAAGGAGGGCGTCAAACGGCAGAATGTCGCCGCGCAGGTCGCGCGCGGTCCCGCCACGGCGATCGAGCTGCGCAAAGTCCCTTCGCGCGCCGGCATCTGAAGGATCCGCCCCATGGTCATCGGCCTCACCCATTACGTCACGCTCGCGGCGATCCTGTTCACGATCGGCGTCGCCGGCATCATCCTCAACCACAAGAACATCATCGTCATTCTGATGTCGGTCGAGTTGATCCTGCTCTCCGTCAACATCAACCTCGTCGCGTTTTCGACCCACACGGGCGACCTGACGGGCCAGGTGTTCGCGCTGTTCATTCTGACGGTCGCGGCCTCGGAAGCGGCGATCGGGCTCGCCATTCTCGTCGCCTATTATCGCAATCGCGGCTCGATCGCGGTTGAAGACATCAACGCGCTGAAGGGCTGAGGACGCATGTACGACCTGATCGTCTTCCTTCCGCTTCTCGGCTTCCTGATCGCCGGCCTGTTCGGGCCGCAGATCGGCTCGCGCGCTTCGGAGCTCGTCACGACGAGCCTGCTCGGCGTCAGCGCGCTCCTTTCCTGGATCGCCTTCTTTTCCGTCGGCGCCGGCCACGAGGAGCAGGCGCTCGTCGTCCCCGTCGCCAATTGGCTGACTTCGGGCAAGCTCGCCATCGCCTGGGCGTTGCGCATCGACACGCTGACGGCGGTGATGCTCGTCGTCGTCGGCAGCGTTTCGTTTCTCGTGCATGTCTATTCCATCGGCTACATGGCCGAGGATCGGGGCCGTCCGCGCTTCTTCGCCTATCTCTCGCTGTTCACCTTCGCGATGCTGATGCTGGTGACGGCGGACAATCTCGTGCAGATGTTCTTCGGCTGGGAAGGCGTCGGTCTGGCCTCCTATCTGCTGATCGGCTTCTGGTACGAAAGGCCCGCCGCCAACGCCGCGGCGATCAAGGCCTTCGTCGTCAACCGCGTCGGCGACTTCGGCTTCGCGCTCGGCATTTTCCTGCTTTTCCAGCTGACCGGGTCGGTCGGCCTCGAGCAGATTTTCGCCGCCGCGCCCGGCCTTGCCGGCAAGACCATCCATATCTTCGGCGCCGACTGGGACGCGCTGACGCTGACCTGTCTGTTGCTGTTCATGGGCGCGATGGGCAAGTCGGCGCAGTTCCTGCTGCACACCTGGCTGCCCGACGCGATGGAGGGGCCGACCCCGGTCTCCGCGCTCATTCACGCCGCGACGATGGTCACCGCCGGCGTGTTCATGGTCGCGCGGCTTTCGCCGCTATTCGACCTCGCGCCGATCGCGCTGGGCGTCGTCACCATCGTTGGCGCGACGACCGCGTTTTTCGCCGCGACCGTCGGTCTCGTGCAGAACGACATCAAGCGCGTCATCGCCTATTCCACCTGTTCGCAGCTCGGCTACATGTTCGTCGGCCTCGGGGTCGGCGGCTACAGCCTCGGCATTTTCCATCTCTTCACGCACGCCTTCTTCAAGGCGCTGCTGTTCCTGGGCGCCGGCTCGGTCATCCAGGCGATGCATCACGAGCAGGACATGCGCGCCATGGGCGGCTTGCGCAAAGAAATCCCCTTCACCTTCTGGATGATGGTGATCGGCACGCTGGCGTTGACCGGCGTCGGCATTCCCTTCACCTCGATCGGCTTCGCCGGCTACGTCTCGAAGGACGCGATCATCGAGGCCGCCTACGCCTCGCACGGCATCGGCGCCACCTACGCCTTCGCGTGCGTGGTGATCGCGGCGGGCCTGACCTCGTTCTATTCCTGGCGCCTGCTGTTCATGACCTTCTTCGGCAAGCGCGGCGACTGGGCCGCCTCGCTCGGCGCCGCCGCTCACGGCCATGACGATTCCGCGCACGGCGGCCACGGGCGCCATCACGCGGCCCACGAATCGCCAATGGTGATGCTGGTTCCCCTCGCCGCGCTCGCGCTCGGCGCGGCGTTCGCGGGCGTCGCTTTCCGTTCCTGGTTCATCGGCGGCGGCTTCGAAGGCTTCTGGAAGCACGCGCTGTTCCTCGGCCCGACCAACAAGATCCTCGAGGATATGGAGACGGTCCCCTGGCTCGTCTCGCTCTCGCCGACGTTGATGATGGCGGGCGGTCTCCTCGTCGCGTACTACATGTACATGGTCAACCGCGCGGCGCCGAAGGCGCTCGCCAACGCCAATCCGCTGCTCTACCGCTTCCTGCTCAACAAGTGGTATTTCGACGAACTCTACGATTTCCTGTTCGTCCGTCCGGCGTTCTGGGTCGGTCGCCTGTTCTGGAAGGGCGGCGACGGCTTCCTCATCGACGGCCTCGGCCCCGACGGCGTTTCGGCGCGCGTGCTCGACGTCACGCGCAACGTTGTGCGCCTGCAGACGGGCTATGTCTATCACTACGCCTTCGCGATGCTGCTCGGCGTCGCCATTTTCGCCACCTGGTACCTGTTCGGGGGGATCCGCTGATGTCCGGCTCTTGGATCCTCTCCGGGCTGCTCGTTCTGCCGCTCATCGGCGCGGCGTGCATCCTCGTCCTGCGCGGACAAGACGAAGCCGCCAACAACAATGCGCGCTGGATCGCGCTGTGGACGACGCTGATCACATTCGGTCTCAGCCTCGTCGCCTGGGAGCGTTTCAATTCGGCCTTGCCCGGTTTCCAGCTCGTCGAGCAGCGCGACTGGTTCAGCCACGCCATTCTCTACAAGCTGGGCGTCGACGGCATTTCGATGCCCTTCGTGCTGCTGACGACCTTCCTGATGCCGATCTGCATCGCCGCGTCGTGGACCTCGATTCAGAACCGCGTCAAGGAATACATGATCGCGTTTCTGATCCTCGAGACGCTGATGATCGGCGTGTTCGTCGCGCTCGATCTGGTGCTGTTCTACCTGTTCTTCGAGGGCGGCCTGATCCCGATGTTCCTCATCATCGGCGTCTGGGGCGGCAAGCGGCGCGTCTACGCGGCGTTCAAGTTCTTCCTCTATACGCTCGTCGGCTCGCTGTTGATGCTGCTCGCGATCATGACGATGTATTGGACGGCGGGCACCACCGACATCGAAGTTCTGCTGAAGACCGCCTTCGCGCCGGCGATGCAGAAATGGCTGTGGCTGGCGTTCTTCGCTTCCTTCGCGGTGAAGATGCCGATGTGGCCGGTGCACACCTGGCTGCCCGACGCGCATGTCGAGGCGCCGACCGCCGGGTCGGTGATCCTGGCCGCCATTCTCCTGAAGATGGGCGGTTACGGCTTCATCCGCTTCTCGCTGCCGATGTTCCCCGACGCGTCGCATTATTTCGCGCCGCTCATCTACGCGCTGTCGATCATCGCGATCGTCTACACCTCGCTGGTCGCGCTGGTGCAGGAGGATATGAAGAAGCTCATCGCCTATTCCTCCGTCGCGCATATGGGCTTCGTCACCATGGGCCTGTTCGCCGCCAATACGCAGGGCGTGCAGGGCGCGGTCTACCAGATGATCAGCCACGGCCTCGTTTCGGGCGCGCTGTTCCTCTGCGTCGGCGTCGTCTACGACCGTATGCACACGCGCGAGATCTCCGCCTATGGCGGGCTGGTGCAGCGCATGCCGCGCTACGCCGTCGCGTTCATGGTGTTCACGCTGGCCAATGTCGGCCTGCCCGGCACCTCGGGCTTCATCGGCGAGTTCCTGACGCTGATCGGGACGTTCCAGGCCAACGCCTGGGTCGCGTTCTTCGCCACGACCGGCGTCGTCCTGTCGGCGGCCTATGCGCTCTATCTCTATCGCCGGGTGATCTTCGGGGTGCTCGAAAAGCCGAGCCTGACGGCCATTTCCGATCTTTCAGGGCGCGAGATCGCCATTCTCGCGCCGTTGCTCGTTCTGACGATCTATTACGGCGTGCATCCGCAGCCGATCATCGATGCGAGCGCCGCCTCGATCGACGCGCTCATCAAGGGCTTCGATTCTGCGCTCGCCGTGACGAAGACGGCGGGGCTCTAAGGGCGACGGCGCGCCAACAATTGGGATTGATCAGCAAATGAACGTGACGGCTCTCTCACTCCCGATGGTCCTGCCCGAGTTGATAATCGCGGCTGGCGCGCTGGCGCTCGTGCTCTTGGGGGCGCTGCGCGGCGAACGCTCGGCCTGGCTGGTGACGGAAATCGCGGCGGCGCTGCTCGCCGCCGCGCTCGTCGCGGTGCTGGCCAATCACCGCGACAAGGGCGTGACTTTTTACGGCGCCTTCACCGACGACGCCTTCGGCCGCTTCATGAAGGCGCTGGCGCTGATCGGCTCGCTGACGACGCTATTGCTGTCGATCGATTTCATGCGCAAGGAAAAGATCGGCGGCTTCGAGTTTCCCATTCTCATTCTGCTCGCCACGCTCGGCATGATGATGTTGATTTCGGCGAGCGACTTCATCGCGCTTTATCTCGGTCTCGAACTGATGAGCCTGTCGCTCTATGTCGTGGCGGCCTATCGCCGCGACAGTCTTCGCGCCTCGGAAGCGGGATTGAAATATTTCGTGCTCGGCTCGCTGTCGTCCGGCATGCTGCTTTACGGCGCTTCGCTGATCTACGGCTATGCCGGCACGGTCAGCTTCGCCGGCGTCGCGACGGCGCTGCACGAACATTCGAGCCTCGGCGTCGTTTTCGGCCTCGTCTTCGTGCTGGCCGGGCTCGCCTTCAAGATCTCGGCCGTTCCCTTCCACATGTGGACGCCCGACGTCTACGAGGGCGCGCCGACGCCGGTGACGACCTTCTTCGCTTCGGCGCCGAAAATGGCCGCGATGGCGATTCTGGTGCGCGTGGCCATGACCGCGTTTCCCGGCATATCGCAGGATTGGCGGCAGATCGTGACGTTCATTTCGATCGCCTCGATGGCGCTGGGCGCCTTCGCCGCGATCGGCCAGACCAACATCAAGCGGCTGATGGCCTATTCCTCGATCGGCCACATGGGCTTCGCGCTGGTGGGCCTGGCCGCCGGCACGGTCGAGGGCGCGCACGGCGTCGTCGTCTATATGGCGATCTATCTCGCCATGACGCTGGGAACCTTCGCCGGCATTCTTTCGATGCGGCGCGACGGCGCCTATGTCGAGAACATCTCGGATCTGGCGGGGCTCGCGCGCACCAACGCGCCGATGGCGTTCTTCCTCGGCGCGATGATGTTCTCGCTCGCGGGCATTCCGCCGCTCGCCGGCTTTTTCGCGAAATTCTATGTTTTCGCCGCGGCGATGAAGGCCGATCTCTACGGGCTCGCCGTCATCGGCGTGTTGATGAGCGCGGTCGGCGCCTATTACTATCTGCGCATCGTCAAGATCATGTATTTCGACGAACCGGCCAAGGCCTTCGATCCGCCCGGCGCGGCGGCGCGCATCGTGCTCGCGCTTTCCACCGCGGTCGTCATCTTCTACGCGCTGGCGCCCGCGCCCCTGACCGACGCGGCGATGGCCGCCGCCAAGTCGCTGTTTTGAACGTTTTCGATCGTCAAACCATAGAGCCGGAGCCATTGTTCGCGGACTGGCGGGTCGCGCGCTACGCTCGTCTGGGATCGACCAACGACGAAGCGCGCCGCCGCGCGATTCTCGGCGATCCCGGGCGCCTGTGGATCGTCGCCGGCGAACAGACGCAAGGGCGCGGGCGGCATGGGCGCTCCTGGAGCTCGCCGCGGGGGAATCTTTACGCCAGCGCCCTCGTCGTCGACCCTTGCGAGGCTGCGATCGCGCCGCAAATCGGCTTTGTCGCGGGCGTCGCCCTGGTCACGGCCGTGGAGGATCTCGGTGGCGCGGGCGTCGCGCTCAAATGGCCCAACGACCTTCTGTGGAACGGCGCCAAGCTCGCGGGACTGCTGGTCGAGGGGATCGCGGCGCCGGGGCGGGGGTTCGCCTACGCCGTCGGAGTCGGCGTCAATTGCGCCTCCTCGCCGCAGGGGCTCGCCTACGCGACCACCGATCTCAACGCCGCGCTGCGGCGCGTCGTTGCGCCGGACGCCCTGTTCCGCCGGCTGGCGGCTCGCTTTGACGAGACGATCGGCCTATGGTCGCGCGGCGCAGGCTTCGCCGAAATCCGCGCGCGCTGGCTCGCCGCCGCCGCTGGGCTCGGCGGCGCGATTCGCGTCGTCGGTCCGCGCGGGTCTCGCGAGGGAATATTCGAAGGCCTCGACGCGAACGGCCGCCTGTTGATGCGCACGGCCGGCGCGATCGAGACCATCGAAGCCGCCGATCTCTTCCTGACGCCCCAGTCCGCCGACGCGGGGGACGACCCGGCGCCGCGCGCCCAAGTTCTCGATGAAAGCCTCGACCGATGAGCGATGACAACGAAATCGTGTTCGCGCCCCTGGGCGGTCTGGGCGAAATCGGCATGAACTGCGCGCTTTACGGTTTCGGCCCGCCGCGGAGCCGGAAGTGGCTGATGGTCGATCTCGGCGTCGCCTTCGCCGGCGACGACCTGCCGGGCGTCGACCTGATCCTGCCGGACATCGCGTTCATCGAGAAGGTCAAGAAGGACCTCGTCGGCCTCATCATCACGCATGCGCACGAGGACCATATCGGCGCGCTCGCCGATCTGTGGCCGCGCCTCGGCGTGCAGGTCTATGCGACGCGCTTCGCCGCGGGCCTCGCCGAGACGCGCCGGCTCGCCGAACCCGGCGCGCCGAAGATTCCGATTAAGATCGTGGCCCAGGGCGCGCGGCTCGACATCGGCCCGTTCAACGTCGAATTCATCGCGGTCGCGCATTCGATTCCCGAGAGCTGCGCCCTGGCGATCCGCACGCCGGCCGGCCTCGTCGTTCATTCCGGCGACTGGAAGATCGACGCCACGCCGCTGGTCGGCGCGCCGACCGACGAGCGCCGCCTCAGGGAGCTGGGCGAAGAAGGCGTTCTCGCGCTCATCTGCGATTCGACCAACGTCCTGCGCGAGGGCGAGAGCCCCTCGGAAGCCGACGTCGCCAAGAACCTCTCCGCCCTGGTCGGCAAGGCGAAGGGCCGCGTCGTCATCACGACCTTCGCCTCCAACGTCGCGCGCCTGCGGGCGGCGGCGGAGGCGGGCTTCGCCAACGGCCGCCAGGTGATGATCATGGGCCGCGCAATGGAGCGCGTCGTCGCGGTCTCGCGCGAATGCGGCTTTTTCGACGGCGTGCCGCCCTTGCTCGGGCAGGACTCGTTCGAGCGCATTCCGCGCGCCAAGGTGCTCGCGCTCGCCACCGGCAGCCAGGGCGAGCCGCGCGCGGCGCTGGCGCGCATCGCCGAGGACGAACACCCCAACGCCAGCCTGACGAGCGGCGATCTCGTCATCTTCTCCTCGCGCACCATTCCCGGCAACGAGAAGGGCGTCGGCAAGATCGTCAACGGGCTGGTGACGCAAGGCGTCGAGGTCGTCACCGACCGGACGCAGCTCGTGCATGTCTCCGGCCATCCGCGCCGCGCGGAGCTCGCCAAGATGTACGCCTGGCTCAAGCCGAAGATCGCGGTCCCCGCTCACGGCGAGCCGTTGCATCTGACCGAGCACGTCGCCTTCGCCAAGGCGCAGGGCGTCGGCCAGGTCGTGCGCGCGTTCAACGGCGACGTCGTGCGCCTCGCCGACGGCGACGCGCGGGTGGTCGGCCATGTCGATCACGGCCGGCTCTTCAAGGACGGCGAAATCCTGTTGCCGACCGGCGACGATTGCGTCGGCGTGCGCCGCAAGCTCTCCTTCGCCGGAATCGTTTCGATCGCGATCGCCCTGACCGCCAAGGGCGAGATGGCGGGCGATCCGGACGTGATGATCGCCGGACTGCCCAATCGCACGCGACAAGGCGCGGGCCTCGACGAGATCGTCGATTCCGCGATATTCGAGACCTTCGAGAGCCTGCCGCGCGGCAAGCGGCGCGACGCCGACTTCGTCTGCGGCGCGATCGAACGCGCCGTTCGCAACGCCGTCAACGCCGCCTGGGGCAAGAAGCCGACGGTGCATGTGCTGATCGTCGAGATTTAGGGAAGCTGTCCCTTCTTCCCGCTTGCGCCCGACAAACGCTACGCGTTTGCGGCGGGGAGAGGGGGATCGCTGCATCGAGCGCCGAGGCGCTGTTGGGGGAGCTCATGATCGGAAGATTGAATCACGTCGCCATCGCCGTCCCCGACCTTACCGCGGCGGCCGCGCATTATCGCGACGGCCTCGGCGCGCGCGTCAGCGCGCCGGCCTCGCTGCCCGAGCACGGCGTCACGGTGGCGTTCGTCGAGCTGCCAAACACGAAGATCGAATTGCTTCAGCCGCTGGGGGAAAATTCGCCGATCGCCAAATTCCTCGAACGCAATCCCGATGGCGGCATGCATCATCTCTGCTTCGAGGTCGACGACATCCTCGCCGCGCGCGACCAGTTGAAAAACGCGGGCGCGCGCGTGCTCGGCGACGGCGGCCCGAAGATCGGCGCGCACGGCAAGCCGGTGCTGTTCCTGCACCCGAAGGACTTCAACGGGACGTTGATCGAGCTGGAGCAGGCGTAGAGGGCGGCGTTACGCCGTGCGTGGCTCGGGCGCGGGCGCCGGCCTTGAACTCGCGTAGCGTCGCGCCAGCGCCGCACAGGCCAGCAATTGGATTTGATGGAACAGCATGAGCGGCAGCACCGCCATGCCGACCTGGGCGAGCGGAAACAGCACGCCGGCCATCGGCACGCCGCTGGCGAGGCTTTTCTTCGATCCGCAGAACACGATGGCGATTTCGTCGGCGCGCTCGAAGCCCAGCTGCCGCGCCACGACCGTTGTCGTCGCGAGCACGATCGCCAGCAACACCGCGCAGACAACCAGTAGTTTTACGAGGTCGCCAAGACCGACCACGTTCCAAATGCCGTTGGCGACCGCCTCGCTGAAGGCGAGATAGACGACCAGCAGGATCGATCCGCGATCGACGAAGCCGACGGCGGCGCGATGGCGAGCGACGAAGGCGCCGACCCACGGGCGCAGAAAATGGCCGGCGAGGAACGGCAGCAGCAATTGCAGGATGATGGCGCCGACCGCGCCGGGCGAAACGCCGCCCTTCAGATTCATCAACAACGCGACAAGGGCCGGCGTCAGGAAAATGCCGATCAAATTGGACAGCGAGGCGCTGCATACGGCTGCGGCCACGTTGCCATGGGCGATCGAAGTGAAGGCGATCGACGATTGCACGGTCGAGGGCAGCAGGCAAAGGAACAGCAGGCCGACGAGCAAGGAGTCGGGCAAAACGGACGCGAACGCATAGCGCGCCGCCACGCCGAGCAGCGGAAACAGCACAAAGGTCGAACACAGCACGAGCAGGTGAAGCCGCCAATGCAGCGCGCCCGACAGCACGGCTTCCCGCGATAGCCGCGCGCCGTGCAGGAAGAACAGCAGCGCGATCGCCAGAATCGTCACGACATGGACAGCGTCGGCCGCGCCGCCGACCGCCGGCAGCAGGCTCGCGAGACCCACGGCGCCGACGATCGCGAGCGTGAAATTGTCCGGCCTGAACGTAGATAAAGAACGCAGCAACGCCATTCCGCAAACCCCCGGGCGCGCGAATCTATTTGGTAACGGAGCGAACCCGCCCTCGCGTGTCAATGGGGCTCGTAACGGGTCGCGCCTTTCTCGCCCCCGAGCGCCGCCGCGAACGGCGCGCAAGGCCCAAGCGGGCGACCGGATCGGGCGGCCTCGAGCCGATCTACATTTCGGCGAAGCCGGTTTTCGTCAGCCGTATCCTCTCGAGTTCGACCGTCAGCCATCCCCGATCCGCGGCGTAGCTCAGCGCCGCCTCGTAATCGGCGGCCCGGCCCATATTCCCGGCCAGAAATTCGGCGCTGACTTGACGCGCCGGCAAACTTTGGCCCGCCCGAACATCCCTGGCGCGGAAGATCGTCAGGACGGCTTTCGCATAGTCCTCGTCCGCCGGTAGGGTCGCCATTGTCGCCTCCCTCGATTGTCCGAGAACGATACGATCGATGCGCCCAGCGGGATCGCGAGTCTCGCGGCGGACCCGAGTCGGCGCCGTCAGAACGTCTTGCCGCCGAGCATCAGCAGGTGTTCGACGACCGGGCCGAGCGCCAGCGCCGGGAAATAGGTCAACAGCCCGACGATGACGATGACGCCGACCAGCAGGCCGACGAAGAGCGGACCGTGCGTCGGGAACGTCCCGGCCGAGGGCGCGGCGCGCGTCTTGGCGGCCAGCCCCCCCGCGAGCGCCATCACGGGCACGCCATGCAGGAAGCGCCCGGCCAACATGGCGATGGCCGTCGACGTGTTGAACCACGGCGTATTGGCGTTGAGGCCGCCGAAGGCCGAGCCGTTGTCGGACGCCGTGGCGGCATAGGCATAGAGGATCTCGGTCAGGCCGTGCGGGCCGCTATTGCCGAGGCTGTCGAGGGCGAACTTGGCCATCGCCGCGATCATGCTGAAGCCGAGAATGAAGAAGGGCGTGATGAGGATCGCATATATCACCAGCTTCATCTCGCGCGTTTCGATCTTGTTGCCGAGATATTCCGGCGTGCGCCCGACCATCAGCCCGGCGATGAAGATGGCGATGATCGAGATGAGGAGCATGTCGTAGAGGCCCGTGCCGACGCCGCCCGGCGAAATGCAGCCGATCAGCAGGAAGAACAGGGGCGCCGCGCCGCCGATCGGCGTCATCGTGTCGTAGGTCGCATTGGCCGCCCCCGTGCCGGTGCCGGTCGTCGCGGCGGCGAACAGCGAATTTTGCGCCTGACTGAAGCGCAGATCCTTGCCTTCCATATTGCCGAGCGAGGAATCGACGCCGAGGCTCGTCAGGATCGGATTGCCGGCGCTCTCCGCGTAGTAGAGCGCGGCGAGACCGAGCAGGAAGAATATGCCCATCGTATAGAGCAGCGCGCGGCCCTGGCGCGGATCGCCGACCATGCGCCCGAAGGCGAAAACCAGCGCCACGGGCACGACGAGCATCGACCACGCCTGCAGCATGTTCGACCATAGATTCGGGTTTTCGAAGGGATGCGCGGAATTGGCGTTGAAGAAGCCGCCGCCGTTGGTGCCGATCAGCTTGATCGCCTCCTGGCTCGCCACCGGACCGAGCGAAATCGCCTGCTTGGCGCCCTCGAGCGTCGTCGCTTCGACGGACGCCTGAAGCGTCTGCGGGACGCCCATCGCCACGAAGACGAGCGCGACGACGATGGAGAGCGGGAGATAGAGATAGAGGGTCGCGCGCGTCAGATCGACCCAGAAATTGCCGATGGTCTTGGTTCCGCCGCGCGCGATGCCCCTGATGACGGCGATCACCAGCGCGGTGGCGACCGCCGCATCGAGGAAGTTGTTGGCGGTGAGGCCGAGCATCTGCGTGAGATGGCTCATCGTCGTCTCGCCGGCGTAGGCTTGCCAGTTGGCGTTGGTGATGAAGCTGACCGCCGTATTGAACGCCAGATCGGGCGGGACGGCGTCGAACCCCTGCGGGTTCAGGGGCAGCACGTTCTGCAGCCGCAGAATCGCGTAGAGCAGGACGAAGCAGCCGGCCGTGAAAGCCAACATGCACAGCGTATAAACGAGCCATCCTTGCTCGATCGCGGGGTCGACCCCTGCGAGCCGGTAGAGCCCGCGCTCCACCGGCCCGAGCACGGGCGAGAGGAAGGTGCGCCTTCCCTCGAACAGTTCGACGATGTAGCCGCCCAGCGGGTAGGCGAGACCGACCACGAGGGCCAGGACCAAAACGATTTGCAGCCAGCCGACGATGGTCATGGCGCTTTCTCCGTCTGGCGCTTGGCCGTGTTGGGGTTATGCGGCGTCGCGCGTCGACCCGCAAGCGCGTCGCGCGGCGTGCTCGTCACTCGTCCCGCAGGCCAGGGGAGTCCAATTCTGGGAGGTTTGAATGTCCATCGCTTCGGCGTCCTCGGCTAGGGAGGGACCGCGAAGGCCGCGCCGGCGCGCGGCGGCGGTCAGGACGAACAGTTCAATTCGATGGGATCGGGGACGAGGCGGATGACGCTTCTGCGGCCGGCGCTCTCGAACTTGGCGTA
>Ga0181539_1000913_pt1 | contig 34481 bp, 33 predicted proteins | sample PEATcosm2014_Bin_46_FD_119767 | JGI IMG/M metagenome (GOLD analysis project Ga0181539, IMG submission 119767) | Peatland microbial communities from MTU Mesocosm Facility, Houghton, MI, USA - PEATcosm2014_Bin23_60_metaG | ecosystem: Environmental > Terrestrial > Soil > Wetlands > Peat | place... | reverse complement strand
TTCTTCGACACGCTGCAAACCGAACGCCTCACCCGCTACTACGTCAAGCGTCTCGAAGCACTCGGCCATAAGGTTACCCTCCAAACCGGCGTCGCCGCGTGAACGAAATTTTCGGAGCAGGTCTGCGCTAAGCTCGCTTGTGCTGTCCGTCACGACGCGTAGACCTCTTTGTGGTGCGCGACGCGGACAATGGTCACAAGCGCTTTGGCGTCATCCAGCAGATAGACGACGCGATAATCGCCCACGCGGATGCGCCATGGGTCTTTGTACCCTCGGAGCTTCTTGCACCCTGTGGGTCTGGGATGGTCAGCAAGGGACATAATCTTGCGGTCGATCCGGGCTAGCAATGCCTGAGCCACCCCGCGCCCGCGCGCGGCATCGCGCACGTACATGCGCTTCACCTCGGCGAAATCCGCGAACAATGCCACCCCACCGCATCCTACTGCCGCACCGTCCAGTCGTGCCAGGAAGAATCGAACATGGGGGATGTCAGTCGTTACCCATTCTGCCCAACGTGACGTCCTTTATGTTCGGTTGTTCGCAATGGGCAGCCAATTTGTCCATGAAAGCCGGGCTGGGTGTCCACCCACAAGAAAATGGTAGAAATAAAGAGTTATCCATGTAAGTTATTGATAATAAATTACTTAATTTGGGAAGGGGTGGAGAGGGGAAGTGTGAGGTCCAAAGGGCAAATTGCCGATCATTATCCCTTATTCTTGGGCATTTGCGCTTTATCCACAATGGCACCTCGTAAGCCCGCCGCGAAAGTATGGCATAATCCTGTTCTCAGAATTTGAGGAGGGAACTTTGGCGTGTCCGATTTGCAATAAGCGTAAGGTGAAGCGGCTGTGTCCGGCGCGTGCGGAGAGCATCTGTTCCATCTGTTGCGGCACGGAGCGCGAAGTGAGCATCGATTGCCCCAGCGATTGCGTGTACCTCGTCGCGAGCCGTGAATACGATTTGGCACGGCTGGAAATTGACTGGTCCAAGGTGCCCTTCGCGGAGATCAAATACAATCGCAGTTTCGCGGAAACGCACGGGCCGTTGCTGGTTGAACTCGATTACGCGGTCTGCGAGTTTGCCGCCGACCATCGCGAAGTTGTGGATACGGACGTCCTGGCGGCGCTCCAGAGGCTGGCGGAGACTTACCGCACTCAGGCGAGTGGGATTATTTACGAGAAGCCTCTGGACTACCCGCTGCAACGCGCATTGTACGAGCATCTGAAGGCGGCCATTACGGAGTTCCGGAAAGATGAGGCGCAGCGCGTGGGCATGACCACCGTGCGCGATAGCGATATCCGCGACGCGCTGATTTTCCTCACCCAGCTTTGCGCCGTGCACGCGAATGGTCGGCCCAAGGGGCGCGCCTATCTGGATATCATCCGCCAGCAATTTCCGAAGGAAGAATTCCAGAAAGCTGCGTCGAGCATCGTGCTGCTATCTTAGCGATCCCGGGACACGGGACACGGGAGCCGTGAGTCGCGGAGAGGGAGCCAGGATTTGACACTCAGTGACTTAAACGACGGCAATGAGCAAGCTCGAATCGCGAGTCTGACGTCGGTGTCTGCTACTCCCAACTCCCGAATCCCGAATCCTGCGCCCCGTGTCCCGTATCCCGTGTCCCGTGTCCCGATTCTATGAGTGACGTCGATCAAGTTCGCGCCGCGGCCGACATCGTCAAGATCGTGGGCGACTATGTGAAGCTGCGCAAGGCGGGGGCGAATTACATGGGTCTGTGCCCATTCCATCAGGAGAAGACGCCCTCATTCGCAGTGCATCCGGTGAAGCAGATCTTCCACTGTTTTGGCTGCGGCAAAGGGGGCGACGTCTTCAAGTTTGTGATGGAGATGGACAGCCTGCCGTTTCCGGAGGCACTGCGGCGCGTTGCAGAGAAGGTCGGCGTGCACCTGGAAGAGAGGGCGGGCGATGAAACTTACGACGCCAACACCAAGCTGCGGGCGGCGCTGATGAAGCTGCACGAAATCGCCGCCAAATTTTTCGCCTCGCAGTTGGGGGCGACAGCGGAAGGGCGCATGGCGCGCGCTTACCTTGCCGACCGGGGCATGACGGACGAAGTGGTGGGCCGCTTCCGCCTCGGCTATGCGCCGGGGGACGGACAGGGATTGTTGCGGCAATTGGCCGGCACAGATTTTGAAAAGGAGACGCTGGAGAAGAGCGGACTGATTATCTTTGATGCGGAACGCCAACGTCCCTACGATCGCTTCCGGCGGCGCATCATCTATCCTATCGCCAACGACGCGGGGAAGGTGGTGGCGTTTGCGGGCCGGGCGCTGGGCGACGACCAGCCCAAGTATCTGAACTCACCCGAAACGGCGATCTACACCAAGAGCCGATTGCTCTATCACCTCGACCGCGCCGCGCAGGCCATCCGCAAGCTTGATTATGCAATCTTGGTGGAAGGTTACATGGATTGTATCGCGGTGGCCTCGAGCGGCATCGAGAACGTGGTGGCTTCCTGCGGCACCAGCCTGACGGAGGGGCAGATTCGCCTGCTGGGCCGTTACACGCGCCGCGTGGTGGTAAATTACGACCCAGACTCCGCGGGGATGGCGGCGACGGAGCGCTCGCTGGCGCTGCTGCTGGAAGCAGGGTTTGAAGCCAAAGTGCTGGCGCTGCCCGGCGGGCTCGATCCGGATGCATTCGTTCGCAAGCAGGGAGTGAAGGCGTATGGTGAGCTGCTGGCAAGCGCGCCGTCCTACCTCGATTACTTGACGGAGCGTGCCGCCAAGACCCACGATGTGCGCACCCCGGAAGGCAAGGTGGCAGCGGCCAATGCAATCCTTCCGTACCTCATCAAGGTGCCGAACCCCATGCTGCGCGCCGAATTGGCGGGGCGCCTGGCCGAGCGGTTGCGGGTGGATGAGCGTTTGTTGCGCGACGAACTGCGGCGGGCGGCGGGCGAAAAGCGCGGGGAAGTCCGTGTGGCGGAAGAGGGGGCGGGGGACGCCAACCACGCCATCAAGCAATTGCTGCGCGCCTGCCTGGAAAGCGAAGACGTGGCGGAGGCCTTGCTGCCGGAAGTGGTGGAAAGTGGCGCGGTGGGCGGGTTAGTCGGGGAGAGTATTTTCACGCATTTGTGGGAAGCTCGGAAGCGAAATGCGAAACTGAATCTCGCAGAGTCCGAAGGGGTGTTGAGTCCGCAGGAAAAACGCTTGGCGTACGACGCGCTCTTCTGGCCGGGGGCTCCCCCGAATCTGGAACAGGCCCGGGGTTATTTGCGGGCGCTCAAACTCCAGCGCCTCCAGCGCGAGCGTGATAAGCTACTTCGGGAGATCGAAACTGCGGTGCAATCTCAGGATTCGGCCCGGCTTACGGATTTACAGCGCGCCAAGTCTAATCTGGACAAAGAGTTACGAAAGCTAGCCCGGCCATGAAAAAATCCGCGCAGGAACAAACGAATTGGGGTATATTACATCTAATCTTGTGGAGCCGTAGAAGATTGACGGCCAATGTCAAATTTTGCTTCAGGGTTGCCAGAGGTGGCACCGCCGAGGCTGGGAGTGGCGTGTCGCCTATTTCCATTTCTATGCGTTACACTCGTGTGTTGCCCGCTGGGAGGCCATTGCTTTGGCGTTTGACGACAAGTTCGACCAAGTAAATAAACTGATCAGCCTGGGAAAAGAAAAAGGCTACCTGCTTTACGACGAGGTCAACGACCTCCTGCCTTCCGACGTGCATTCTGCGGAAGACCTCAGCGATCTCCTTTCCATGTTCGATAGCGAGGGGATTGAGGTGGTTGATTCCCCGCGCGGCAAGTCTGCGGAAGGCATTGCCCTGGATAAGACCGATGACCTCAAGTCCGATGAAGGGGGCGAGGACGTTGAGCTGGATCTGACCCCCGGAGCTTTGGACAAGACCAACGACCCGGTGCGGATGTACTTGCGGGAAATGGGCACGGTGCCGCTGCTGACTCGCGAAGGCGAAGTGGAAATCGCGAAACGCATCGAGCGCGGCCAAGTGAAAGTTCTGAAAGCGCTCTCCCGTTCTCCCATCGTGATTCAGGCCCTCTTTGCCCTGGCCCGGCAACTCAAGGCCGGGGAGAGATCCATCAAAGAAGTGGTGGTTTTTGATGATGACGAGCTGACCGAAGACCGCGTGATCCAGCGTTTGAAGGATGTGGTGGGCACCATCGAGGAGATGGAGCGCCTCTACAAGAAGCTGGGGCAGTTGCGGGCCAAACGCGACGCCATTCCGCGCAGCAAGCGGCCGCGCGACTTCCGGCGTTACACTTGGGCGGCGGCCGAGCATCGCATCCTGATTTCACAATTGCTGCGATCGATCCAGTTCACCCACACGCAACGCAAGGTCCTGATCGGATCCATCCGCCTGGCCGTGGATGAAATGCGCCCGCTCGAGCGCGAGGCCAATCGCCTGGAAAAGCGCGTGGACGGGACCCGCACCAACGGCAACAAGGATCTGCGCAAAGAGCTGCGTCAGGCACGTACGAACCTGGACGATTTTGAGGGTCGCATCCAGGCCACCACCATGGAGCTGCGCCGCAGCTACCAGAACATCGTGATGGGGGAGGAGCAAGCGGAAGACGCCAAGCGCGAGCTGATTGAAGCCAACCTCCGGCTGGTGGTGTCGATCGCCAAGAAATACACCAATCGCGGCCTCCAGTTCCTGGACCTGATTCAGGAAGGCAACATCGGTTTGATGAAAGCCGTGGACAAATTCGAGTACCGCCGCGGATACAAGTTTTCCACTTACGCCACATGGTGGATCCGGCAGGCCATTACCCGCGCCATTGCTGACCAAGCGCGGACGATCCGCATCCCCGTGCACATGATTGAGACCATCAATAAGCTCATCCGCACTTCGCGCCAGCTCGTGCAGGAGTACGGGCGCGAGCCGACCTCGGATGAAATCGCCAAGCGGATGGAAATCCCCGTGGTGAAGGTGCGCAAAGTCTTGAAGATCGCCCAGGAGCCAATTTCCCTTGAAACACCAATCGGGGAAGAGGAAGACTCCCATTTAGGCGACTTCATTGAAGACCGCGGGGTCATTTCACCGGCGGAAGCGGTTATCAATATCAATTTAAAAGAGCAGACGGAGTCGGTGCTGAAGACCCTGACGCCGCGCGAGGAAAAAGTCATCAAGATGCGCTTTGGCCTCGACGACGGCAGCGAGCACACGCTGGAAGAGGTCGGACAGAGCTTTGCCGTCACGCGCGAACGCATTCGCCAGATTGAAGCCAAGGCGCTGCGCAAGCTGCGTCACCCCTCGCGCAGCCGGAAATTGCGGGCGTTCCTTGATGCTACCCCGCGGGAGTAATGCTCCCGCCCCGGGAAAAACCCTGCGGGGTAGCGGTGTACAAGTTGAATCTATCCCTGTTGCGGGGTGTCCGCTCCCATGAAAGAATGCCCGTATTGCGGTTACTCCAATTACGACCATGCCACTGTCTGCCGCAAGTGTGATAGTTCCTTTGTGGCGAAGCGCGGCACTATTTACCCAGGCCGAACCTACTGGATCGGCCCCGAACGCGCCCGGGTCATCCGGAGCTGGGCGCTTTTCCTGATCGTCGTGGGGCTGCTCGCCAAGGTTTACTGGGGAGGCTATGGGCACTGGCCTACTATCGATTTTCCCATCCTCGCAACCCGGCGCGCCTTTCTGGAACCCCTGCTGCTTTACGGTGGGGCCGTGCTTTACCTTTTGGGCTGGGTTGTGGCTTACGTTTGATTCTCCTTTCTTAACCAAGGCCGGTGGCCTGTGCTGGGATCTTCCGCCTCTTCCAGGATTGAGGGCCTTCACCGGTCCGTCCGTAGACTCTTAACGGCTCGGGATCAGCCGCAGAGTGACGAACTCTGAGGGCTTGCAGGTTAGTTCCATTGAGCCTTGATGGAGAGCAACTGGGAGGCCCGGCAAGACTTGTTCGAGCAAGTCGGCATGCTGGGCTTTTTGCACGGGCAACCGCAGGGTCAACTGGACCCTTTCATTCTGGTTAGCGGTCTCGTATCCCCGCAGGACGACGTCAACTCCTTGTTCGGCTCGCTTCATGCCGGTCACTTCAAAATGGCCCTCGTTCACAGTTAGAAAGCTGTATTCAGGCGGCAGAACTCCGACGTGTGCGTCGGTGGGAAGGACAGGCAGCGGACTGTTGAAACTGTGCGCTTGTTCCACCACGCCACCCTCGGCCCAATTCCCCTCATGCGAATACAAGCTGTATTTGAAGGTATGGCTTCCCGTCTGGGCGGCCTGCGGGGAGTAGTAACTCTTGTAGTTGGTAATCGAACGAAGGAGCATCAGCTTGGCTACCCCGGACACAATCTGATAGCCGCTGGTGCCTTGGTTCACGAGGGCCACCCCACGGCCCGAACTCTCTAAATCGACCCATGTCTGCGCCTGATACATGCCGTCCGGACGCTCCGTGGCGGTGTTATTCGTTTCATAGAAAATCTTCATTCTTTCCTTGCCCCGGAGCGGAAAGACCACACCCATTATTCCGTCGTGCCCCGGAAATCCCAACAGGCTGGTTTCAAAGTCGACGCGGGGCAAATCGTTGAACAACTTGATTTCCTGGGTGAGCCGCCCACCTAGGAACGGCCGTTCAATCCGCAACCGGGTGCCTAAAGCGTCGGTGATTTCCTGGATGGAGTCGGGAGGGGTCTGGCTGGTTCGAATCACGGCGCCGGTGAAATGAATAGTCCCTTCGGTGTCAGGATCCTTTTCTTCGGCGAGGACCACCTCGTTCCCTTGGTAATGGCTTGTATCCAATAACTCCGTTCCGGTGCGGCGATCGATCAAACTGGAGATATCACCCGTGGCGGGGTCAAGGCGCAGAGAATAGAAACGGTTGCTGATCTCCGCTTTTGCCGGCTTCCAATCGGGAGCTTCCGCCTCCCCGGGAGCCGGTTCAATGTGGTAAAGGTTATAGCCCATCGGCGACACCTGATCAGCAATGAACTCGATAACCGCGTGCAGCCGCGAATGCGGGTACCATCGCTTTGTAGCGACAAATCGGAAGGGAACCTCCTGCCCTTTCGAGTTCAGGATGCGAAAATTCTGGATCTTCAAGTTGTCGAACTGGGTCTCGTAACGAGCCAATTCACTGCGGGGGTAGGATAAGGAATTGAAAACGAGGAAGGGGTCTGCCCCAACCTTAGAGGTGTCGATTTTCCGGGAGAGGTAATACAGGGTCTCGGTCAGAGTGGATCTTCCTGTTTCAATCGCGCCGGCATACCGGCTCATCATTTCGTCATAAACCTGATCGTTGTTGTCGCCCGGCAGGACGCCATGATCCTGGTTAAACAGGACCTTTTCCCAAGCCGTGCGGAGGCTTGCGGCGGGATAGGGAAGCCCGTAGAAGGAGGCGATGGTGGAGAATTTCTCGCTCGATTCCAGCGAATTTTCCGCCCTTCGCTCCGCCATCTTACCTTCGATGCTCTGCGCGTATTGGCCGCGCAGATCCTGAATGTAGAGCGGTGGATTGAAGTCATAAGCGTAAGTGGGAAGCGTCACACCACTCTTAAGGATGTCGTCAAAATAGCGGCGCGGCGTGGAGATAATAACGGACTTTACAGGTATGCCATCCCGCGCGGCGGCCTTCAAGACCAGCCCCTTGATTTGCGCGGAGGTTTCATCGGGAAGGTATCGGTCGCATCCCCAGGGGAGCATGATCTTGTCATTTCCTTCCAGGTTCTGTTCCACGTAGGTCCGCAAATGTCGATCAAGGTTATCGGGCTGGGTGCTGTAGGTTGCGGACTGCCAATAAGCCAGGACCTTTGACCCCTCGGGGGATTCCCAGTAGAAGGGGCTTTTCACAGAGTGCACGAGCGCAGGCAGAACATCTCGGGTAAAAGCAAAGTACCGCAGCCCGGCCTGCCGGCTGAGTTGGGGCATTTGGGGGGTCTGCCCGTAGGTGTCAATATTCCAGGAGGTAAGGATGTTTGCGCCCAGGGTTTTCTCCAGCCAAGGCTTGGCCAACAGGAACTGCCGCGTCAGCGACTCATAATCAGGCTCCGCAATATCGGGTTGCACGTACATGCCTGTTGCCACTTCAAAACGCCCTTCGCGAATCATGCGCCGGAGAAAAGTTCTGTCACCCTCCGACAGACTCTCCCAGAACGGTTTGAGAGCCGCCATTTCGTCCTGCGTAAATGCGTATTCGGGGTCCTGCTTCAGCATGCGTAGCGCCTGGTTCAGAATCTTGAGCACCACGAGCTTGGTCCTGTCGTATGTCCAGTACCACTCCAAGTCGATGTGGGAATGGGGAACAACATAGATCGTGTAACCTTGCGGTGCGGCTGGGGAGTTGTGAGCAGAGAAGAGAATATTGACGATAAGACAAACGGGACCGATGAAGCCGGTAAAGATCTTTCTAAACATGGGTCTTCTAAGAGGGTTTCCCTCGCGGGGCATTTGTGCCTCCTGGGGCGCACATTTTCGTGGCCTCCCAGGATGTAAACACAGAATGGCGATGGGCGCAATTGCTGTTCCCCCCGATGTCGTTCCCCCCGAGGTGGAACAAACTGCGAATTACAAAGCTAAAGGATGACTCTTTTTCCAATAGGTACAAGGGTTTTCTTACCCCCCTTTTTGGCGTTTGCCGGCCACCCCATTTCCACCTGCGTACCCAGGGCAGTTCTCGTCGAGAGGTTTTTGCACGCTTGCCCCGCGTGCGGCGGCAGTCAAAATGGTCGAAATGGTCTTGCTTCCGTTCACAGGACTTGATACTTTCAGCGTTGAAAGAAAAGGCCGCAGAGTCATGCGCTAGCGCGTGCAAGTAAGCGTAGCCCCTTCGACCCCGCGACAACACTTGGATTCATCAAGGAGTGAACCATGGGCGAAACATTGATTGCACCTCCCACGCCGGAAGAACCGCCGGCGGATTCTTTCCTCAGCCGTGCGCTCGGAGTTTTCATCTCACCGGGACGGGCATTCGAATCGATCGTGCGCCGGCCGGATTTCCTCGCGCCCCTGATCATCTCGATTGTGGGGTCCATGGTTATCATCGAAGCCATGCTGGAAAAAGTTGGCGCCGGGCGCATCATCCGGCAGTCGCTCGAAATCAGCGGCCAGGCCGCCAAGATGACCCCGGAGCAAATTGATCAGGCAGTTCAAAAGGTGGCCACGTTTACGGCCATCAGCATGCGCGTGGGCACCGTCCTGGGTGTGCCCCTTTTTCTACTCGTCATCGCTGCGGTGGGTCTTTTCATTGTTAATGTCATCTTTGGAGCTTCGGCGGATTTCAAGACCTGCTTTTCGGTGGTCTGCTACGCCAATCTGGTTCTCCTCGTGGAGGTGGTTCTGGGTTTGGTCGTGATCCTGTTGGGCGACATCGAGCAATTCAATCCCGAGAACTTCATGCCCACCACGGTGGCATTCTTCCTGAATCCCCGGGAGACCTCGAAGGCGCTATACGCGCTCGCCAGTTCGTTCGACATTTTCCGGGTTTGGTTCATCATCTTGTCCTCGCTGGGGCTTTCCGTTGCCTCGAAGAGAAAAGTTGGGACGCTTCCAGTTTTCCTCACTTTCCTGGGGGTTTGGGTGCTCATAGTGCTGGCCAAAGTAGGTTGGGCTGTGATGATGGGGTAGCAAGGCGGGGGGCCTAACGACCAAAAAGCGTCAGTGCGCGCCACCCCTCACGCTCGCGCGGCCTCAGGAGCGATCGGGGAAAATCCACAAACCCCATGCCCGTCAAGTTTGAAATCCTGGCCGAAGACAAGGTCACGCGCGCGCGGGCGGGTTTATTGCATACCCCCCACGGCGTCGTTGAGACCCCCATCTTTATGCCCGTAGGCACCGGCGGCACGGTGAAGGGCATGACGCAGGATGAGTTGGAAGCGCTGGGGGTGCAAATCCTGCTGGGCAACACCTACCATCTTTATCTTCGTCCCGGCCACGAATTGATTCGCGAGGCGGGCGGGCTGCATCGCTTCATGTCGTGGCCGCACCCGATCCTGACCGACAGCGGCGGTTTTCAGGTGATGAGTTTGAAGTCCCTGGGCCGCCTAACCGAGGACGGGGTGTGGTTCCGTTCGCACCTGGATGGCTCCTCGCATTTTCTCTCCCCCGAGCGCGCCGTGGAAATCCAATTGGCCTTGGGCTCAGACATTATGATGTGCCTCGACGAGTGCGTCGAGTACCCGGCCAGCCATGAAACGCTCCAACGCGCCGTGAGCCTGACGACGCGCTGGGCGAAGCGGGCGAAGGAGGCGGTTGCGCGGGACACGGGATACGGGATACGGGAATCGGGTCTTGAAAGTCGGGGCAAAGGAGACGGGACACGAGACTCGGGATTAGGGACTGGGGATTCGGGGGCCGAACCCCAGGCCCCGAACGCAGGATTCCAAATTACAGATTCCGGATCCCGAGTCCCGAGCCCCGTGTCCCGTATCCCGTATCCCGAGCCCCGTGTCCCGTGTCCCGCTCTTTTCGGCATCGTGCAAGGCGGGACGGAAAAAGAATTGCGCCGCCAAAGCGTCGAGGCGTTGCTGGACCTGGATTTTGAGGGCTACGCCGTGGGGGGACTCGCCGTGGGTGAGCCCAAGGCGGAAATGTATGACACGGCGCAGTTCACGGCAGAGCTCCTGCCGCGCGACCGCCCGCGCTACCTGATGGGGGTGGGCACGCCGGAGGATCTGCTGGAGGGCGTGGCTCGGGGTATCGACATGTTCGATTGCGTCATGCCCACACGCAACGCTCGCAACGCCTGCGCCTTCACTTCCGAGGGCAAGGTCATTCTTAAGAACGCCCGCTACGCGCGGGACGACAGGCCTCTTGACCCCTCCTGCACCTGCGCCGTTTGCCGGCGCTATTCGCGCCGTTACCTTCGCCACCTTTTTGTGACCGGCGAAATGTTGGGAGCGATCCTGGCCACGCATCACAACCTCCACTTTTACCTTGACACCATGCGCAGAATCAGGCAGTCTCTCCTGTTTGGAGAGTTCGCGGAATTCCATTGTAGGGTGCGCGCACGACCATAGTAGCTCTCATACCCGAAGCGAATCCGGAAAGCCCGAACCGAGAACATCCCGTACTTTGCAGACGGGTTTCTCATCCTAATCCCTGAAACTACGGCTCGACCTTGATCGAGTACCACTTCGTAAATCCTATCCTCTTGGCGGCGGACCCTGGCATGTCGGGGGCGCTCACCCAGTTGCTTTTCTTTTTCGCTCCCCTGGCCGCCATCTGGTATTTCCTGCTTCTGCGACCGCAATCGCAGCAGCGCAAGAAGCTCCAGGACATGCTTGCCAACCTGAAGACCGGAGATCGTGTAGTGACCAGCGGCGGCATTTACGGTACGATCGTGGGCTTCCGGGATGGCACGGTGCAGTTGCAGATTGCCAGCCAGGTAAAGGTTGACATGGCGCGGTCGGCCATTACGGGACTCGTGACCGAGGAGGCGGAGGACGCAAGCAAGCAGGAGTCCGGGGGAAAGGGGAAAAAGTAGGAGGACATGGAAACCAAGCTTCGAGGCCGGGCTATTTTTATTCTGATTGTGGTAGTGGCATGTATTTTGGGAATTATCGGCTTTCCCAAGAACGTGCAGGAGCTCAAGGACAATCTCCATACGCGCATCCACATGGGACTGGATCTGAAAGGTGGAACCAACCTGGTTTTGCAGGTGCAGGTCGAGGATGCCGTGAACATTACGTCCGGCGAGGCGCTCGAGCGGTTGAAGGATGAACTGAAGGCCAAGAACATCCCCTACGCGGACATCCAATCGGACGATGACAAGACCCAGAATCCCCCCATTCACCGGGTTCTGATCAAAGGCATTCCCCAGGAAAGGTCCGCCGACTTTCAAACCATAGTGGCGGATCAGTACTCCGACTGGGACTTGGTGCGGGTTCCCGGCGATGAGACTGCCCGGCTGCTGGTTTTAAAGACCAGTTCGGCTGCGACGATCCGCAACCAGGCGCTGATGCAGGCGATGGACACCATTCGCCGCCGCGTTGACGCGCTGGGGGTCGTGGAACCGACGATTGCCGAGTACGGCGAGGGCGATTTCGAACTCGTCGTGCAGTTGCCGGGGGTGGATGACCCGACACGCGTTAAAGACATCATGCAATCCACGGCACTGCTGGAGCTGAAGCTGGTGCAGGACGGGCCTTATTCTTCCCGCGAGGCCGCCCTGGCTGCGCATGGCGGAGTCCTGCCGCCGGACACGGAGCTGGTCCCCGGTACTGACGAACAAACGCATAATGAAAACTGGTATGTGGTGAACCGCATTGCGGCGGTCACGGGGCGTGATTTGACCGGGGCAGAGCCCTCCCATGATCAAGCCGGGCGACCCAACGTGGAGTTCACGCTGAACCGCGACGGCGCCGAGCGCTTCGGCCGCGTGACCGGCGAGAACATCAACAAACTCCTGGCGGTGGTGCTGGACAATCGGGTTTACACCGCCCCGGTCATTCACGGCCAGATTAACGACCGCGGGGTGATTGAGGGGGGGAATTTCACCCCCCAGTCGGCCCAAGACTTGGCCCTGGTGTTGCGATCGGGCGCCCTGCCGGCCACGATCAAGTATCTTTCCGAGGAGACGGTCGGTCCGTCGCTAGGGGCCGATTCGATCCGCCATGGAGTGGTTGCTTCGATTGTGGGCTTATTCGCAGTAATGGGTTTCATGTTGGTTTATTATCGCGGTTCGGGGATTAACGCCGACGTGGCTCTGGTCCTGAATCTGCTCATTCTTGTCGCTGCGATGGGCTATATTGGCGCGGTTCTCACATTGCCGGGCATCGCCGGGGTCATTTTGACCGTTGGTATGGGTGTGGACTCGAACGTGCTCATCTTCGAGAGGATTCGGGAAGAATTGCGGCTTGGCAAGGCCGTCGGGGCAGCGGTCGCGGCGGGCTTTGAACAAGCTTTTCGGACGATTATTGACACCCACGTTACTACCATCGTTTCCGCCGCGATCCTGTTCGCCTTTGGGACGGGGCCGATTAAAGGTTTTGCCGTGACGTTGACCATCGGCTTGCTGGCCAACTTGTTTACCTCGGTTTTTGTCTCGAGGGTGATTTTTGATTACGAGCTGACGCGGCGGGAAAAAGGCGCGGCGCTGAGCATCTAGGAGTACGAGTTGAAGGAGTCTAAGAACAGGAGTCGAACAAGTTGTAGAAGTTGAAGGAGTCGAAGGAGTTGAAGAGCTTGCTTTTTCGACTTTTCATCTTTTTCGACTTTTTAAACATCTTGGAACGGCACGAGAATATTTGGGAACTTGCTGCCTTGCTGCGGTGTCAATTCCACTGGAGAGGTGTTAAGGGGGGCCATGGAGTTTTTCCACGAACCAAAGATTGACTGGATGGGAATAAAGTGGTACTTCATCTCCCTTTCCTTGGCCTTGGCGTTGACGGGGATTATGTCCATGGTGGTTCACCACGGATTGGTTTACGGGATTGACTTCCGCGGCGGGACGCTGGTGGACGTAAAGTTTTCCCAACCTCCCAACGTTGATTCCATCCGCCATGAATTGGACCGCTCGGGTCTGCGGAACGCTACGATTCAGGGACTTGGGAAGGCGAGCGATCAGGCGGTGATTATCGGCCTCGACCTTCAGACCACCACCTCCAGCAACGCGCTGGACACCGGCAAGCAGGCGATCGTCGCCAGCCTTTCGGATCTTTTCGGCAAGGGGCCGGAGGGAAAGATCGACTTCAACAACGCCAGTCCGCAAACGGTGGCGGACCACCTGACGGCAGACGACCCCCTGGGCGCGGGGGCAAAGGGTTTGGATACCGCCACCAAAACCTATCGAGATCTTGCCGACGCCGTGGTCAATTACCGCAATGCTCCCCCCCGCAGCGGTTTGCTGGCGGACCTTAATGACCTTCGCAATGTGCCGGGCGTTACCCCGGCCGTGATCTCGGCGCTGACGAAGGACTTCTACCTGTCCAGCTACGCCATCACCGACACGAAGATCGTTGGCCCGAAGGTGGGCTCCGACCTGCGCCGCCAAGCCCTCTATGTAACGCTGGCAGGCTTGGGCGCCATGTTGATTTACATTTGGTTTCGTTTTGAGCTAATCTATGGCGTCGCCGCCGTGGTGGCGACGTTCCACGATGTGATTATTACGCTCGGATTTTTCTCCTTGCTGAATAAGGAAATTACCCTGACGGTGATCGCGGCCCTTCTGACCCTGGTGGGCTACTCCATGAACGACACGATCGTGGTCTTCGATCGAATCCGGGAGAACGTGCATGCGACCAAACGCGAGGAATTCTCGAAACTCGTCGATCGCAGCATTAACCAGACTCTCAGCCGGACCATCCTGACCTCGGGCCTGACCTTCCTGGCGGTTCTCTCCCTTTTCCTCTTTGGCGGCGAAGTCATCCACGGATTCGCTTTCTGCCTGGTGGTGGGAGTGATTATTGGCACTTATTCTTCGATCTTTATTGCCAGCCCGATTGTGGTGTATTTTTATCAGCGTCTTGCCAAGGCGGGAATGAGTGCGAGGGTCAAAGTAGCTTGAGCGCGTTTCGGTTCGGTCCATTTGCTGGGGCTTGGCCCCATCGCGCGGAGTTTTTGAGGAGGCGATAATCCATGTTTGAAAACACCTTGTTGGAGTCCTCGCCGGAGGCGGCGCCAGTTTTGACAGGCAAACATTGGCTCATCTCCATTGGTCTCGGCGTGGTCACCTTCCTAATAGGTTTTTTTGGACTGCCGACGGTCTCGGCAAACGAGACGAAGGTGATTGTAACCCAGTCGGCGATTGTGGGTGTGGTCGTTGCAGGGTTCGCTCTGATCCTCTGCTATGTCCTGGCGGATTGTAGACGCCACGGGTTCAACCGCATCGTTTGGTTTGTTGTCGTATTTTTGCTCAATCTGGTAGGATTGGTCATCTACCTGGCTTATAGCGCGGCCAAGACGGGCGACTGGAAGCGCGCCACGCTTCCCATCGCTTATGTTTTTGAAGCCATTATTATCGGCGTGATGGTGCTGGTTCCGTTGATTTACACCGAGGCTCTGCCCAAGGCACAGTTGATGACCTTCCTGGCGGCGCCTCCCTCTCCACCTCCGCCCCCTCCCCCGCCCGCAGCGGCCCCTCCCCCCAAAATATTCCATCGGGTCACGGCCGAAGATATGATGCGAGCGCCCACCGTCATTCCCCGGACCATTGCCCGCGTCGAGAATGAGCCGCCTCCCAGCGCCGTGGGTGTGGTCGGGGGCGTTCCGGGCGGCGTTCCGGGAGGATCCTTTGGCGGGGTACTGGGCGGCGTCATCGGCGGCGCGCTTTCTGCCGCGACTCCTCCCCCTCCACCTCCCCCACCGAAGCCACAAGCTCCCAAACGCATCCGAGTCGGCGGCCAAGTGGAAGGAGCGAGGTTGATTTTCCAGCCCAAGCCCGAGTATCCGCCCCTCGCCAAGATGGCGCGCATTCAGGGTGTCGTGCGGCTGGACGCGGTCATTAGTAAGGAGGGCACGATTCAAGACTTGAAAGTTATATCCGGCCACCCCTTGCTGGTCCGAGCGGCTCTGGATGCCGTACAGCGCTGGCGCTACCAACCCACGTTGCTGAACGGCGAAGCGGTAGAGGTGGCAACCGAGATCGATGTGAACTTTACGTTGGCAGAATAACCGGTAGTGGGTCAGTTTGGTTTTTTGTAGCGGCGGTCTCTGACCGCGGGCTTTTGATTCAATAGATTCCGGCGGTCAGAGACCGCCGCTACAGCCAACTGACCCACTACCCAATAACCAGAAGATTCTGGTAATTTTTGAGGAGGGAAAACAACACTATGTTAGCTGCAAACCTTATGAGTTTAGGTCTGTGGTTGTTTCAGGGAGAAGAGGTGGGATGGGATCCCCTTGCCATGTGGCATGCCATGGGGTGGCCAGCCCGCTTGGTGGTGGTCGTGCTGTTCATTATGTCGGCTTGGTCGATCGGCGTCATGATCGATCGTTGGATCGCTTTCAGCTCCGCTCGCAAGCAGTCGCGGGTTTTCGCCCCGGCTGTGGCGGGTGCACTGAAGGATGGAAAAATTGACGAAGCGATTTCTATCGCGGAACAGAACAAGCGGAGCCACCTGGCGAAAGTGGTCACGGCCGGCCTCCAGGAATTCCAGGCGCATCAAATGTCGACGGAAATCTCCGGCGAGACCATCGAAGCGTCCAAGCGGGCTCTGGAACGGGCTGCGGCCATCGTGCACGCCGAACTGAAGCGCGGCGTCTCCACCTTGGCCACCATCGGCTCCACGGCGCCCTTCGTCGGCCTCTTCGGCACGGTGCTGGGTATCATCCACGCGTTCCAAGGTATTTCCAGCGCCAAGTCCACAGGACTGGCGGCGGTCGCGGGCGGTATTTCCGAAGCCCTCGTCACCACCGCTTTCGGTCTGTTCGTCGCCATCCCGGCCGTGTGGATTTACAATTATTTCACCACCAAGATCGAATCGTTCGACGTCGAGATGGATAACTCCTCCTCGGAGTTGATCGACTATTTCATCAAGCGCTCGTCGCGGGGGAAGAAGTAAATGGCCAGAAAATGGGTATCGCTCGGGGCTGTCTCGGATATTAACGTAACCCCCATGGTGGATGTGATGCTGGTTCTGTTGATCATCTTCATGGTGATTACGCCCATGTTGCAGAAAAACTTCAGCGTGGATATGGCGAAGGTCACGAACACGCGCGACATGCAGGATGCCGATAAAGAGGACGCGGTCGTTTTGGCCGTCAGCCGGGATGGTAAGATCTATCTGGGACATGATCCCATCTCTCCTGACGAAATCACCGTCAAAGTGCGGGACATGCTTGCCAACAAGCTGGATAAGACGGTCTATGTCAAAAGCGACGCGCGCGCGAAGTATGGCGTGGTCGTTAATGTAGTGGACAATGTCCGCGCCGCGGGAGTGGATTCCCTGGGGCTGCTGGCTGAAAAGCGGGTGGAAACCCACATACCCGCGCCGGAGTAATAGGCGCGGCGGCAGCACGCGGGGGTCGGCTCGTTTAACCCGAAGGAGGGTAGTGCTATGGCTATGGCCGTAGGGGGTGGCAAGAAAGGTCCGATGGTGGACATGAATGTCACCCCGCTCATCGACGTGTTACTGGTGCTGCTCATCATCTTCATGGTGATCACACCTTTGACACCCAAAGGACTTGACGCGCTTGTTCCTCAGCCAAGTAAGGACAAGACGCCGCCGTCGGACGAGATCCTCAGCCGGACGATCGTGGTCAGTGTTGACGCGCGGGGGGGCCTTAAAATCAATCAGGAACCGACCACGATCGGGCAGCTCGGCCCCCGGCTGGAGGACATTTTCAAATCCCGCAACGAACGTATCATGTTCGTGAAGGGTGACCCTGACGTGATTTTCGCTGACGTCGCCGCGGTCATTGACGTCGCTAAAGGCGCGGGGATCGACAAGATCGGGCTCATTACGAAGGCCATTGAGGAAGGTAATTAAGGCTCGGATTTTCCCGGTTGGCTTCCCGCCGGCGAGTCAAAACCTCGCGTGCCGGTGACGGCTTGGCTAGGCAGGAGGCTTCCGGATCAATGAGGAATCCTCCCCGCTCAGCGCGCTCGGTCCCTGGCGCGAAGATATTTTCGAAAACCGCAACGAGCGCGGGATGTTTGTGCAGGGGGATTCCGACGTGAACTTCGGCGATGTCGCCGCCATGGTCGACATGGCCAAAGGCGCCGGGGTCGAAAAGGTTGGGTTAATTACGAAGGCGATTGAGGCAGGATCGTAGTTTCTCACTTGCTTCCGTCGAGGGAGGAACCCTGATGAAACTCTACAAACTCGCCCCGATCTGTGGGGCGCTGCTGCTGGCGCTCGCGGCCTGCGGCTGCAGCAGGCTGAAAGCGCGTGACCACCTTAATAAGGGCGTGCAGGATTTCCGTAATGCGCAGTTCCAGGCCGCTATCATGCACTTTAAAGAGGCCGTACGTCTTGATCCCAGCTTGCTCAATGCACGCCTGTATTTGGCGACCGCCTATGCACAGCAGTATGTTCCGGGCGCAGACTCCGAGGACAATAAAAAGGTCGCTCAACAAGCCATTGACGCCTTCCAGGATGTCTTGAAGGTGGACCCAAACAATGTCACAGCCATCGCCAGCATTGCCCAGATCTATTACTTCATGAAGGAATTCGACAAGGCAAAGGAATACAACCGGCGCCGGATCCAGGTTGAACCCAACAATCCGGAGCCCTATTATTGGATTGGCGTCTTGGACTGGGCTGTCGCTTTCCCCCGCGCACAAACGTTGCGGGTGGAACATAACCTCGCCGCGTCCAAAGATGCCGCCCATCCGGATGAGTTGCCGGTGATTCCGGAAAAACTACGCACGGGACTTGCCGAACAGAATGCGCCGCTGGTCGATGAGGGCCTCACGGTACTGAAAAAGGCCATTGAGCTCAAACCGAACGACACCGACTCGATGGTCTATCTCAACCTGCTGTACCGTCAGAAGGCGGAGATTGACCCGGACAATGAGACCCGCCAAGCGGATTTGCAGCAGGCGGAGGATTGGGTGAATAAGGCTCTGGAAACCCGGAAGAAGGGCACGGCCAGCAACGCAAGTGAAGCCGCTCCCCCATCGTCTCCCGCCCAATAGTCCGCAAGCGGTTCCGCTTGGGTTTACGGCCGGACTTGTCTCGACCCCCGAGGTTGAGCGCAAGTCCGGCCTTTACTTCTCCAACTCCTTACACCTTCTCGCCTCGCCTCACCCAGGGTCAAAGCGGGTTCTGGTGGCTTGTCTTGGCGGCGCGGAAGGCTGCCAGATTGCTCGCGTTAATCACGTTGGTGCCGGTGTCCACGCGCGCCGGCAGGGGTGAAGCGGGCGCCGTCTGCCAGTCCTTGAACTCGTGCACGGCGTTGTGGTGCAAGTCGTCGAGGAACCGCAGCCCGTAGAACGCCATCGTGTAGGGCTTCTGCCCGATCGTCACGGAGATCACTTTTTGCTGGATGAAATCGAGCGTCTCCGCGTTCAGGTCCATGGCCACGACCGGAATCTTGCCGATCAATTCGAGCCGTTGCAGAGTCTCGCCCGCGCCGGGGCCGCCCGAAGCCTCCAGGCACAGGATGCCGTCGACGGCTTCCTTCTTGAGCAACACCCCGGAGACCAAATCGTTCGCCGTGCGCGGATCGCCCTGGTCGTCGAGCGTGTACGCGATCTTGATGTCCGGGTATTTCGCCAGAACCTCCTGCGCCCCGCGCAGGCGTTCCTCCAGGTTGAGCTGGCCGAGAACCGTGACCACCATCAGCCGGCCTTTGCCGTTCATCAATCCCGCGATTTGTCTTCCGCTTTCCATGCCGGCTTGGCGGTTGTCCGTGCCGATGTACAGGATGCGCTTGGAATCGGGCGCGTCCGTGTCCATCGTGATCACGGGAATTCCCGCGCCGATGGCCTCGTTGATGGCGGCCTTGAAAAGCTCCGGCCGCGCGGGCGACACCAATATCCCCGCGGGGTGTTGCGCTACCGCTTCCTTAAAGACCTTCAGTTCTTCCTCGGGCGAATAGTAGGTGGGCCCTCGGAAGTCTGACTTCACGCCGAATCCGCGCGCGGCGTCGCTGAAACCAGCCCCCGCTTCTTGCCAGTAATCAAGGTTGATGTTTGCGGACACCAGGATGAACTGCTCCGTCCCTTCATGAAGAGGCTTCTGGCACGAGGCCGAAAATGCCGCGACCAGAAGCATCCCCAAAGAAATCACGATTGGATGACGCTGTATCATTGTTCCCTCCTCGCTCTTGGTGCACCTCTCTGAGCAGAGAGCGAAATGATGGAAATCTCCATCTGAGCTCTTTTTGCAGGATGGAAAGGTATCACAAAATCTTCCTCTTGGTGAGGCAGAATTGAAAGTTCCTAATCTGAGCAAAGTAGAAAGTTCCGCGTTTCTCACCGCGCGTCTCGAAGGGCGGGGCCGAACAGGTCGCGGAAAACTCGTAGGCGCCGTCATTCTGAGCCTTGACAGCACTGCGGCTGCCCATGATAGGGAGAAACTCGATAAGAAGAACCCCTGCCCCTCACTGTCATCCTGAGCCCGTTTTTTTGGCGAAGGATCTGCATTGGCTCTCAGTGACCATGACAACTACAGATTCTTCGCCCAAAAAGCGGGCTCAGGATGACAGCAGTGAGGCGCCGTCGCGCCGATGTTCGGCTTCCGCTTGGGCTGGGCTTGCCGCCTTCTGTCCACTGTCTACTGCCCACTGCATTCTGTCCACTGCCTACTGCTACAACCTTCACCCCCAAACTGTTAGAATGTCAGTAGTGAGTATGGTCCAATTTGAAGACATTCTCCGGCAAGTGCAGGCCTACCGTGGGGGCGAGGATCTCTCTCTCCTCCGGCGCGCTTACGAATTTACGGCCTCGCAACACGCCGACCAGAAGCGCCTTTCCGGCGAGCCCTTCATTTCCCATCCGCTGGAAGTGGTGCACATCCTCGCCGGCATGAAAATGGACCCCGTCTGCCTGGCGGCCGGCATGTTGCACGATGTGATCGAAGACACTCACACGACAACCGAGTTGGTGCAGCAGGATTTTGGCGCGGAAGTGGCGCGCATCGTCGAGGGCGTCACCAAGATCAGCCGGATCAAGTATCTGAGCCCGGAAGACCAGCAGGCCGAGAATTTCCGCAAAATGGTCCTCGCCATGGTGGATGACATTCGCGTCGTCCTGGTGAAACTTGCCGACCGCTTGCACAACATGCGCACGCTCGAATATCTTCCTCCCGACCGCCGCCAGCGCATTGCCCGCGAGACCGTGGAAATCTACGCTCCCATTGCCCATCGCCTGGGTATGGGAAAAATCCGCGGGGAGCTGGAAGACCTGGCTTTACGTCATCTGGAGCCCGAGGCTTTCGAGGACCTGAAGCGCACCATCGAGAGCCGGCGCAAGGTAAGCGACGAATTCCTGGCGGAAGTGCGCGCACAGGTCGAAGCCAAAATGAAAGAGACCAACATCCCGGCGCGGGTCGAAGGCCGCATCAAGCGCCTTTACAGCATCTGGCAGAAGTTACGCCGCCAACAGATTCCCATCGAGCAGGTCTATGACCTGCTTGCCGTCCGCATCATCACCGACAACGTCAAGAACTGCTATGCCGCCCTGGGGATCATTCACAACACCTGGCGGCCCGTCCCCGGTCGGATTAAGGATTTCATCGCCATCCCGCGTCCCAACCTCTATCAGTCGCTGCACACTTCCGTTATTGGCCCGCACGGCCAGCCCTTCGAAGTGCAGATTCGCACGGAGGAAATGCACCGTATCGCGGAGGAGGGCATCGCCGCGCACTGGAAGTACAAGGACGGCCGCCCGCTCACGCAGCAGGACGAGGAGCGCTTCGCCTGGCTGCGCCACCTCGTCGAATGGCAGCAGGAAATGCGCGACCCCGGCGAATTCCTCTCCACTTTGAAAATTGACCTCTACCCGGAGGAGGTGTACACCTTTACGCCCAAGGGGAAAGTCATTGTTTTGCCGCGCGACGCCACTCCCATCGACTTCGCTTACGCCATCCACACCGAGGTCGGTCATCATTGCGTGGGCGCCAAGGTGAACGGCCGCATCATACCGCTCAAGTACCGCTTGCGGAATGGCGACATCGTGGAGATCATCACGCAGGCGAGCCACGCTCCCAGCCGCGACTGGCTGGGGCTGGTGAACACTTCGCGGGCGCGCAATAAAATCAAGCATTGGATCAACGTTGCGCAGCGCAAGCAGGCGTTGGACATTGGGAAGCGGCTGCTGGAAAAGGAAGCGCGCAAGTACGGCGTCGCTCTGAAGAAGATTACCGACGAGGATTACGCGCGCGTGGCGCGCGACTACGGTTCGACCACGGCCGACGATCTGTACGCCGGCATCGGCTACGGAAAATTCGCGGCGCGGCAAGTGCTCGCCAAGCTGGCGCCCTCGGCCCAGCTCGAACCGGTGCAGGCCTCGCGCCTCGCCAGCTCGGTCAAGCGGGCTCTGGGTGTGGATTCCGACGGGGCCATCCAGGTGGATGGCCATGATGACCTGATGGTCTATCGCGCCAAATGTTGCAGCCCCGTCCGGGGCGAGGAAATCATCGGCTACATCACTCGCGGCAAAGGCATCGCCGTGCACGCCAAGCACTGCTCCAACGTCCAAAACTTGCTTTACGATGCCGACCGCCGCATTGACGTCGAGTGGAGGGGCCCCAAATACACCCTTTATCCCGTCAAGCTCGCCCTGGTTACCGAAGACCGTCAGGGCATGCTGGCGGACGTCACCGCCGCCATTGCCGGGGTGCACTCGAACATTCAGAATATTGAGGCCCGCACCGGCGACAACCGCGCTATCATCGACGTCACCGTCGATATTGTGGACGTTGAACATATGGAAAAGATTATTTCATCTCTGCGCAAGATCGAAGGCGTTTATCAGGTTGAACGCGTGACACAGCCGTAGTTCGGCTGGGAGGATCACTTGAGCAAACAAGCCATCTCTACCCCTTTGGCGCCGGAGGCCATCGGCCCTTATTCGCAAGCGGTTCGTTCCGGCAATCTGGTTTTTCTGTCCGGGCAAATCCCCCTTGACCCCGAAACCGGGCACGTCGTGGAAGGGGACGCCGCCGTGCAGACCGCGCGCGTGCTGCAAAACCTTTCCGCGATTCTGGAGGCCGCGGGGTCAAGCCTGGGGCAAGTGTTGAAAGCCACGGTGTATCTGAAGGACTTGGCGGACTTCGGCATGATGAATGAGGTCTACGCGCGCTTCTTCGGCGACTGCCCGCCGGCACGTGCCACGGTGGAAGTGGCGCGCCTGCCGCGAAACGTGTCCGTGGAGATTGATCTGATCGCCGAAGTCGAGGGGTGAGGACAAAAGTCCTCAGTCATCAGTTTTGGTAAAAGCGGCCCCGTCCTCAGGCTGTTACTGAGAACTGATGACCGACAACTAATGACTGTTCTGTTACTGATGACTGACGACTAGGTTAGCCGACTTTGAGAACCTTCCCGGAACGAATGCACGTCGTGCACACCTTAATCGTCTTGGGCGCGCCCTCCACCAGGGCATGCACGCGCCGCAGGTTGGGATTCCAACGGCGCTTCGTCACGTTGTGCGCGTGACTGATATGATTTCCATATTTGGGACCTTTTCCGCAAAGGTCGCAGGTACGTGCCATGGCTACACCCCTTTTTGCATCATAAGCTGGAATACCGCAAACACTTATTCTACCAGACGGCCGCAATTTTGCCCACGGCGAATGCGCCGTGGGGTTACAATGATTGCATGGACAAACTTAATCGTTCTCATTTTCTTATGAACGCTGCCGCGCTGGCGCTCCTGGCAGGCCTCACCCTGCTGCCGGGGTGCGGCACTCGCAAGTACGCGCCCGGGCAGGAAGTGTGGGCGGAAGTCGATGACCAGCCCCTTTACCGCGAGCAGGTGGAGCGGCTTTACCGCAGCCGCACCACCCAGGGTACGGAGGCCGTCTCCCCCGAAGAGGCCACGAGCTTTAAGCTCAATATCCTGAACGAACTCATTAACAATCAAATCCTGGTCACGCACGCTTCCCACTCGCGCATCACGGCTTCGGAAGCGGAGATCGACGCCAAGGTGGGGGAATTGAAAAGCCCTTATTCCCCGGAAGAGTTTCAGAAGAAACTCCAGGAGCAGGGCCTGGATAATGACGCATTGCGCAATCAGATACGCGAGAGCATTATCCTAACGAAGCTGATTAACAAGGATATTATATCGCATATTAGCGTCACCGACGCGGAAATCACCTCCTACTATCAGAAGAATAAAGCCAACTTCAATGTTACGGAGACCACCTACCATATCGCCCAAATTCAGGTGACGCCCCGCCCCGACGCCGAGGTCCGCAACTTGAAAAATGACGACGCCAAGACTCCCGCCGCCGCCGAGCACAAAATCCAGGCCCTTTACGAAGGCCTGATGGGCGGCAAAGATTTTGCCACGGTCGCGCAGGAGTACTCCGAGGATCCCAGCACCGCTGCCGGCGGAGGCGACATGGGGTTCATCCCCGCCTCCGGCCTCAACGCGGCGCTGAAGCAGGTTGTCAACTCGCTCAAAGTTGGCCAGATTTCCCCCATCATTCGGTCCAATATCGGCTTCCACATCTTCAAGCTCCTGGGGGTGGAGGAGGCCGGCCAGCATACCCTTAGCGACCTGCGCGTGCAGAGCGCCATCCGCCAGACGTTGAGCAATGAGAAGGAGCAACTCCTCAAGGCTGCTTACATCGAAATGCTTCGCAACCGCTCCAAGGTAACCAATCACCTGGCGGAAGAAGTTGTCAAGGCCGGCGGCGTGCCACCCAATGGGGGGTAGGGAGATTGAGTGATTGGGCCGTCGAGCCATCGAGCAATTTGATTTCAAATGACCCGATGACCCGATGATTCAATCACCCGATCCGTAACAGTCGCGCGCCGGTTTCCACCCCCCGGCCTTCCGCCATGTAGACACGCTCGACGCGCCCGGCGCGCGGCGCCCGCAATTCATTCTGCATTTTCATGGCTTCGATCACCAGCAGGCCCTGGCCACGCTTTACTTCCTGCCCTTCCATCACCAGAACTTTCACAATCTTTCCCGGCATGGGCGCCACGATTTCCTGCGGACCCTCCGCCTCGATGGAGGATCCCGTCCGGCGCCACCGGCGCGGGTCGCGCAACTCCACAAGGTATCGCCGCAGTCCTACCACGACGACATAGGGGCCGGCGAGGTCGGGGGCATCGCCCGGGCGCTTCGAGATGTAGGCTTCGTACGACCGCCCATTGAGCAGCATCGAGTATACGCCCGGAGTGATTTCTTCGCAGTGCGCCTCCGCCGTCTGGCTGCCGATGCGAAAGCGGCGCACGCCGTTCGCGGTTTCGTTCGCCAGCAGTTCGATTTCGTGCTCCAACGTCTTGGCCCCGCGTTGAAGCCGCGCGTGGAATTTCATGAAGACCTCCCGCCCGTCCGGTGGGGGCGCCGATGAAGCAAGGCGCGCCGGCCGGCCTGCTTCCATCCGTTGCTGGCCGTGGCGCGCGCCGACGCCGCGTCGCCGTTCCATTCCACATACAGCAGCGCCGCCAGCAGGGCCCCGCGCTCCTCTTCTTCCGACGGCGGTTCATCCTCCATCAATCCCGCGGCCAGCACCCGATCGATAAATCCGGTATCCAGCCGGCCCGCCACAAAATCCGGGTGCTCCAGCACGCGGCGGAAAAAGGGAATATTCGTGCGAATGCCTTGGATCTCGTATTCACCCAAAGCCCGCCGCAGGCGCGCCATGGCCTCCCCGCGGTCCGTAGCCCACACGGCGAGTTTCGAGAGCAGCGGGTCGTATTCCAGCGGCACTTGCCAGCCTTCGTACACCCCGCTGTCGCGGCGGATGCCCGGCCCTGCGGGCACTTGCAACCGCGTGATAAGCCCTGGCGAGGGGAAGAAATTGTTGGCGGGATCTTCGGCGTAAATGCGGCACTCGATGGCCGCCCCGCGCATCCGCACGTCCTCTTGCCGCCACGCCAGGGTTTCGCCGGCCGCAATCCTGACTTGTTCCTTGACCAAATCAATGCCGGTTACCAACTCCGTCACCGGATGCTCCACCTGCAAACGGGTATTCATTTCCAGAAAGTAGAAATTCCCCAGCGGGTCGAGAAGGAATTCCACCGTTCCGGCGTTCCCATAGCCCGCCAGCTTGCCGATGCGCACCGCGGTTTCGCCCATGCGCTGGCGCAGGTCGTCATTCACGGCGGGAGAAGGGCATTCCTCCACCACTTTCTGGTGGCGCCGTTGCAGCGAGCACTCGCGCTCGCCCAGGTGAATCAAGTGGCTGTGCTGGTCGCCGAGAATCTGGATTTCCACGTGGCGGGAGCGCTCGATGTACTTTTCCAGGTAAACCGCCGAATCGTTGAAGGCGTTCTGCGCCTCCGAGCGAGCGGTGCGCCAGGCGGATTCGAGTTCGGATTCCACACGTACCATCCGCAATCCTTTACCTCCGCCGCCCACCGAGGCTTTCAACATCACCGGGTAGCCGATCTCCCCCGCGATGCGCTGCACCTCTTCGAAGCTTTCGAGATTGCGATCGGCGCCGGGGACCACCGGTAATCCCGCTTGCAGCAGCGCGTGGCGCGAGGCGGTCTTCGAACCCATCAACTCCATAGCGCTCACCGGCGGACCGATGAAGGTCACTCCCGCATCTTCGCAGGCGCGCGCAAAATCGGGGTTTTCCGCCAGAAAGCCGTAACCGGGGTGAATCGCCTCCGCCCCGCTGCGGCGCGCGGCGTCGAGGATGCGGTCGATCCGCAGGTAGCTTTCCGTGGAGGGCGCAAGGCCGATCAGGTAAGCCTCATCGGCGTAGCGCACGTGCAGCGATTTGCGGTCGACCTCCGAAAACACCGCCACAGTGCGGATGTTCATTTCGCGGCACGCGCGCATCACGCGCACGGCAATCTCTCCGCGATTGGCAATCAGGATTTTGCGGAACACAGTTTCTCCTTGCCCGGAAATTCCTTGGCATGCCGGTCGTGATGCTGATTACACTCGCTCCCCAGCCCGGCGAGGCCGCGCATCCATTTGCTCAAGGGCAGTTGGGCTGGGATGTGCATGACCTACGCCGCCCACCTGCTGAAAATGGGGCAATTCCACGGCCTGAACCTGGTCCAAGCAGCCCTTCCGGCTAACCACCGGCGATTTTTGAACGCTTGTATAAAGCCTATCTCCTTTCCTTTCAGTGACTCATCGTCAAAACATGATAACTTGCTTGTTTTCAACAAACTCTGAGGAGCACTTTTTTTGCCCCTTTCTTTTCAATAGACTCTGAGGAGCTACCTTCATTTTTAACATCTTTTTGTGTTGGGTGATTTTGAGAGCGCGTTCGGGAGTTTAGGAGACTTTCGCGGCGGGTAGCTCGGCGCCAAACCTTCATCGCATTTCTAGCTTATATCACTTGCCTCGTTTTGTCAAGAGACAAATTGTCCCACAGGAAAGTACGGCGGGCTGGCGTAGATCCCGGCGTTGAGTCCCGCGTCAAACCGGAATATTTCCGTGCTTCTTGTGCGGCAGGGTGTTGCGCTTAGTTTCGAGCACACGTAGAAGGAGATCATTTTGGAGGCGCAATCCGCAGGTCGCGACAGATTTTCTTCGCCAGGAAATCGTCGATCTCGCGATGGCGAGGCACAGTGGAAGTGGTGTTCTCCTTGGCATTATGGAAAACGGAGTGGCGTGATCCTTCCCGGAGAGGTGTACAGCCTTGCTCGGCGAGGTGCCGCACAAGCTCGCGACGCTTCATATTTCGGCCTCAGACTTGCACCGTAATGGGTTCTCGCCGCGCGTCGCGAACGCTGGGTGCTGCCAGTTGACGGTTGGTCTCAAGGATTAGCTGAAGCGCCTGGCGCAGATTGCGCCGGGCTTCTCCGAGTGTTCGCCCTTGCGTATTGACTCCCGGGATCTCCTCCACGTATGCCACGTACCAGCGGCCACGCTTCTGGATCACGGCGGTAAATTCTCGCTCCATTTTCCCCTCTAGGGCGAAGTATAGCACGGTGACTTACAACGCGTCCTGCATCACAGCGGAATGTTTCCATGCTTCGTGGGCGGCAGGGTGTCGCGCTGGGTTTCGAGCATGCACTGGCTGGCGCCCCGACGAGTCGGGGCGATGTCCGGAAGGAATCCCGAAGGAATCCTCTTGTAGCAGGGCTTTGATGCCGGTATTCTCTCCCGCTCGCCGTTGCTGCGCGGGGATGTCTGGCGCAGGGTGCGCCGCCGTGCTTCCGATGCGGGAATTGAAACCGCGATAGGCTGCCACACCTTCCGCCCCACGGGGATTACGGACTACCTGACGAACGGGGGCGCATCGAGGTCGCGCAGCGCATGGGCGGCCACTCGATCCCGAAAACAACCGGGCTTTACGACCGGCGGAACGATGACGCCAGCGTCGGGGAAGTCGAGCGTATAGGGATTTCACGCAGCTTGGGCTGTACAATCGCGTTCTGGTCATTAGGTGAATCTCGATAACGTTGACGAGCTACCTCGCAGCCATGACCCGGAGCGATTTATCCCACGTATTCGGTACCTTTTATCAGAGGAGACTGAGCGATGAACCTCTTCAAGCGATTTTTCGGCTCCCGCCCCACGCCAGCGCCACCACCGGCGCAACAGATGAAGACCACGCCGACATCCACTCCACCGCCCCCGCCAGCCCAACAAGTGAAGGGTCGGGCGACATTTCCTCCTTGGCCATTACGGGCGCAACAAGTGAAGGCCACGCCGACAGCGGCTCCAACGCCACCACCGGCACAACAAGTGAAGGTGCCGGCCCAGTCTGGCGGCGTTGGGAACAGCGGCGAATCAATGGGCTCGTCTGGCCGAGCGGACATGGAGAAATACCTGAGCGACCTCCAGCTTAAGGACGATGTGCCAGCGGAGCCCAAAGCCAGGGCGTTAATGGCTTTTCTTGCCATGGGCGAATCGGCTGTGGATTTCCTGCTTGAACGCATTCGCTCTTCAGGTGATCGACACGAGAAATACGCCGCAACAGAGGTTCTGGGTTTTCTTGGACATCACAGCGCTTTTGACCCTTTGCTCGCGATCTTGGTAGACATTGTAGACATTGAGGACCACTGGCTATTGTGCCACTGGAGCAGGACGATTGGCTGCCTCGCCGACAGACGTGCGGCGGAGACCCTTGTCCGATTGTGCCGTGCCTTGACGGTGATCCCCTTCAACCCGTCGTCGCTGTACACAATGCAGAGCAATGCCGCGGCGATTGAATCGATCAAACACGACGCGCTCGGTGAGGCTCTTGCGACCGCGCTGGGAGTCGTCGGCGACGACAGCGCCATTCCCGTGCTGGTCCCCATGCTCGGCGACGATTGTTTTGGAATAAGAGACGCGGCGGCACAGGCTCTGGTAGAACTGGGCGCCACGGGAATTGATGTGCTTCTCCCGGTCGCACGCGACCTGAAGAGACCGAAAGAATTACGAAGATCGCCTGTCAGGGCACTGGGGAGGTCCAATGATCCGCGTGTAGTGTCAGTCTTGATTGAATTACTGCAGTACAAAGAGCCGCACGTGCGTGATAAAGCGATCAGTGCATTGCGGGAATTAGTGGCTTCAGCCAAGGGGGAGTCTGACCTTGCGGTCGCCTTGGATTCTTCCGACCCTCAGGTTCGTCGAGACCTGGCTGCGGGGCTCGCCGAAGGCAAGGACACCCGAGGCTTTGACCTATTGACGAACGACGTCTCAGCCGGAAACAACCCGTATGCCTGTGCCGGTGCGGCGCGCGCCTTAGGCAAATTGGGTGACAATCGCGCATTTGACACGCTGGCTCCGCTACTAAACAGTAATGAAAAGGAGTTGCGGCAGGCAGGAGCTGAAGCCTTGGGGCACCTCGGTGATCCCAGAGCGATCCCTGCGTTGGCAAGCGCTCTTAAGGACCGTGAAAAGGAGGTTCGCGAAGCAGTTGCTCTGTCACTGGCCTATTTGAAAGATGCGCGCGCGTTTGAGCCGCTGCTCGTGGCCCTGCTGCCATCCGGGTTGGCTCACCACCGTTTAGAGGCTATCGATGCTTTTGGGTCTTTAGGGGACGTGCGAGCCGTTGAGCCATTGGTGCGGTGCCTCCGCTGGGCGTCTGGACCGGAGCGTCGGGCTATTTACATCGCGCTGGGGCGATTGGGTACACCGGCCATAGGCCGACTGTTGGTTGAACTCACTGATGCGCGGCCGTTGGTCCGTTCCAAGGCTGCCGCAGCCCTGGGCAACATCGGCGCTGCCTCCGCTCAGGAACAGCTAACGAAGCTTCTGGATGATTCCGACACCCAAGTAAAGTCCGCTGCCGCAGGGGCACTGCGAAAACTTACTGTGGAGTCAAGTTCATCGCCGTCAAATGCAACGAGATCTTCTACTCCGGCGAAGAAATCCGCGCAACCGACCGATGAGCAGTCCCAGCAGGGGGACTCCACGCCGACCGAGGCGGCGATGCCAAGCCATGGACCGTCCGAACGCGACAACGCAGGCACGCGTTATGAGACACAGGAGAGCGTAAATAACTTCTGGCTGCCTTATGTTTTCAGCCGCCCCAAGTTTCCCTTTATTTTTTATTGTATGCGGGAAAAGAAAGACGCCATGGATGCGATGCTTTCCTTGCCGCCAATCAAGATCGCATCCGACAGCGGAAAGCTTATCAGCACTGAGGTCTTGCAATTCGGAGTTTACCCCATTGTTGCAGACGGGGAGGTTGGCTCTTGGGGCTTTTTTCTTGCCGGCGAACAGATCTCCTTGGCGCTTTACGACGCAGCCATTGCAAGTTGCAGGAAATACCACGGGACAAAACCTCGCGTCAGCGATCCGCCAAAAGGTTCCCCTCCAGTTACTTCCCGTCCGGCAAAGTCGACCTCCGCTTCTGTGAGCTTTGAGTGGGAGGAGAAGGTAGACATGTTGGAACAGATGAAGGCGCGCGGGATAGAAATCGTAGGGGGTGAACCACCCTCCGCGCGAATCGCAACAAAGCACCATTATAAGGCGCCGAATAAGCAGGCTGCTTTGGCTTTTCTTAAGGCGACTCCGGTTGACAAGCCGTTCTATTACCTTGTCGTCCACACTCCGGATGGCGTTTTCGGCCGAGACAAAGACGGAATATTCGAACAACCTGATTAACGCGCGGGTGGCGCATACATTGTTCTTCATGTATGCGCTCCAGCAACAAGCGCAATGTTTCTGTCCACGCGTCTTAACCCTGGCCAGTCCCAGCTTTCTCACGGTCGCCGACGCAAAAGGTCCGCCGCGGCGGATTGGCGGCACCCACGAGAAGGATCCTATTTGGAACGTGGGGTTATTCTCTGCCTCTGAGGATTGCGGCCATCACGCGGGGGTTGGGGCGTCCGTGCATCACCGCGATAACCCACAAAGGTTTTTCGTCGGGTGCATAGGCAATCAGGTATTCATGAACCAAAATGAAACGCAAGGGCCGTGAGGTAAGGTCCGGGCGTCTGTGGCCCTGACCATGGCGCCAACTCACCGGGATTACCGACCGGCCTCCGCGCCCATCTTTTGATACGCCCGGATCGTCTAACCCTGATCCGTTAGAATCTCCAGGTTTTTCAGGTGCGCGTAGTGCTTCGGGTTGTTGGTTACGAGAGGCGCATGGAGATATAGGGCAGTGGCGGCGATCCAGGCGTCCTGCGAGGCCATCGGATGCCCGTTGCGGTTCGACTCGTGCTTGACCTTGGCCCAGCCAGAGCACAGCCGGTCGTCGGGGTAGCAAACCGGGAAACGCGACAAGTACTTTTCCAGCAGGCTTGTCTTGTGAAATCCCCAATGTGCCTTCAGTGCCCCGAGTCGCATCTCAGCCGGAGTGATGAATGAAATGACCACTTCGTTGTCTGCCAGCAGCTCAACGTAGCGCGGCGCGAAGGGGTGCCATTTGAAGATGTAGGATGCGACGTCCGTATCCGCCAGAAGCCGCCTCATTCCGCAGGCACTCGCTCGCGATCATTGCGGCGTTCTTCATAAATGAGCTGCACAAACCGCTCGGCTTCTTCCGGCGGACCCGGGTCGATATACTTCCGGAGCCGACCGATGGAGAAAGCTCTGCGGCGCACTATGTTGGAACGGCTCCCGGCCTTAGCCGATGGCCTCGCTTTGAGTATCTTCACGTCGCCTCCTTCCTGGTCAAGTCTACCACGCCGGCTCGCATACGTCCCAACGTTCGCATCGATAAGCCCCGGCTCAACGGACATCGTCGTAAATGTCGCGCCGGTGGAGAGCACCTACGCCGCCAAGATGCCAGACTGGCAATTCCGGAGCGGCGGTGCGAAAGTGGGTTTCTCCCTCCAGGAGGCGCAACACAACCTCCTCCACCAGTTGCTCGGCGGCGGTGCCGGCCTTGGTGGCCATCTGCGCAAGGTGCGCTTCCTGCTCGGGGGTGAAATGTACTTCCATCGGCTTCAGGATAACGGAGAAGCTTTGCTTCCGGCAAGTTCCAAGTTGGACCCTTTGTGGAAGCTTGGCGGGGGGGCCTTACTCGAAGGGTGGGCTGACGCCCCGACTCGTCGGGGTGCCATCCGCAACTTCGAACCCATTGGGTTTCACAAATGCCATTTCCCAAATGGATGCATCCATCATATAATGGGGTCATGAGCAGCAAAGTCACCCTCGACAGAGCGGGCCGCGTCGTCATTCCCAAGATCCTCCGGGACGAGTTGCGCCTCTCCCCCGGTGATACCCTCGACCTCACGGTCAAGGGGGACGAGGTCACGTTGCGGCCCCGGCGCGGCGCCACGCCCCTGCAAAAGGAACGCGGCGTCTGGGTGTTCCGCACCGGCGAGCCGCTCACCGCCGGCGAAACGGAAGAAACACTCCGCAACATCCGGGCCGAGCGCCAGCGCCGGAACGCCGAGGAAAACCAGTGAAGGCTTTTCTCGACACCTCCGTGCTCGTCGCCACGTTTTACGCGGATCATGAGCACCATCCCCGCAGCATCGATCTCTTTCTACGCTTCGGAAAAAAAGACGCCTGCTGCGGCGCGCACAGCCTCGCCGAGGTCTACGCCACCCTGACCGGGATGCCCAGCCGGCGCCGCGTCAGCGGCGACGAGGCGCTGCTGTTCCTCGGCGACATCCGGGAGCGGCTGACCGTTGTCGCTCTCGACGAGCAGGAGTATTTTCAAATGGTGGAAGCGTCCGCCGCGGCCAATCTCGCCGGTGGCGCGATTTACGACGCGATCCTCGGCCACTGCGCGCTCAAAGCCAACGCCGAGGTCATCTACACCTGGAACACCAAGGATTTTCTGCGCCTGCCCCCGGCCATCGCCCGCCGCGTGAAGAATCCCCGGCACCAATGATTGCCCGCGGAACAGGGAATCGTTTTTAAACCCGATAAAATACATTGTTGGACAATTCGGGGCCGTGCCCCATATTACAGCGGAATGTTCCCGTGCTTTTTGGGGGGCAGGGTGTCGCGCTTGGTTTCCAGCATGTGGAGGGCGGCGATCAATTTGGGGCGGGTATCGCGCGGCTCGATGATGGCGTCCACCCAGCCGCGCTCGGCGGCAATATAGGGATTGGCAAAACGCTCGCGGAATTCGTCCACTTTCTCGCGCCGCAGTTTTTCGGGGTCTTCGGCTTTTTGTAGGTCGCGCCGGTAGACGATGTTCACCGCGCCTTCCGGTCCCATCACGGCGATCTCGGCTGTTGGGTAAGCCAGGTTTACATCCGTCCGGAGGTGCTTGGATGCCATCACGCAATACGCGCCGCCGTAAGCTTTGCGGGTGATGATGGTAATCTTCGGCACGGTGGCTTCCGCGTAAGCGAAAAGCAGCTTCGCGCCATGGCGGATAATGCCGCCGTATTCCTGCTGTGTCCCGGGCAGGAATCCCGGCACATCTTCGAAGGTGATGAGCGGGATGTTGAAGGCATCGCAGAACCGCACGAAGCGCGCGCCCTTGACGGAGGCGTTGATATCGAGGCAGCCGGCCAGGACGGCAGGCTGGTTGGCCACTATGCCCACGCTTTGTCCCGCCAGCCGGGCGAACCCCACCACCAGGTTCTTGGCAAAGTGCTCGTGGACTTCCACAAAGTAACCGTCGTCCACAACCCGCGTCACGACTTCCTTGATGTCGTAAGGCTTATCGGGCTCGACGGGCACCAACGAGTCGAGCATCTCGTCTCGCCGGTCGGCGGGATCCCGGCTTTCGACGCGGGGCGGGTCTTCCTGGTTGTTCTGCGGCATGAAGCTGAGCAATTCGCGGATGAGCGCCAGGCCGTCGGCATCGTCGCGCGCGATGAAGTGCGCCACGCCGCTGGTGGCGTTGTGGGTCATGGGGCCGCCCAGGTCTTCTTTGCTCACATCCTCGTGCATGACGGTCTTGATGACGTCCGGCCCGGTCACAAACATGTAGCTGGAGTTTTGGACCATCACCGTGAAGTCAGTAATGGCTGGCGAATAGACCGCTCCGCCCGCGCACGGTCCCATGATGGCGGAGATTTGGGGGATGACGCCGGAGGCCAGCGTGTTGCGCAGGAAAATATCCGCGTAGCCCGCCAGTGACGCCACGCCTTCCTGGATGCGCGCGCCTCCGGAGTCGTTCAGGCCGATCACCGGCGCGCCAACTTTCATGGCCAAGTCCATCACCTTGCAGATTTTGGCGGCGTTGGCCTCACTCAGCGAGCCCCCAATCACGGTGAAGTCCTGCGCAAAGGCATAGGCCAGCCGTCCGTTGATTCTCCCATAGCCGGTCACCACGCCATCACCCGGAATGCGCTGCTCGGTCATGCCGAAGTCTTGGCAACGGTGCTCGACGAGCTGGTCAATCTCCTCGAAGCTACCTTCGTCAAAAAGCAGGAGGGTCCGCTCGCGCGCCGAGAGTTTCCCCTCCGCGTGTTCGCGGGCGCGCCGCTCCTCGCCACCACCCGCCTCTGCCTTGGCGTGGCGCCGACGAAGTTCTTCGTGTTTTTGCTCCCGCGTCATCCTGAACCTGAACGGCACTATAGTCGAGAATGGTTATAGCAGGCAAGGGCGCGTATCGCGCAATCTAAAATGTTACCCGAGGAGGATCGTCGCGCAGTTTTAGAATGTTACCCGATATGGAGAAGGGTAACAGGATGAGTCAGGCCTCGAAGCAGGAGTACTTGAAGAGAAT
>Ga0181539_1000907_pt1 | contig 34616 bp, 27 predicted proteins | sample PEATcosm2014_Bin_46_FD_119767 | JGI IMG/M metagenome (GOLD analysis project Ga0181539, IMG submission 119767) | Peatland microbial communities from MTU Mesocosm Facility, Houghton, MI, USA - PEATcosm2014_Bin23_60_metaG | ecosystem: Environmental > Terrestrial > Soil > Wetlands > Peat | place... | reverse complement strand
TTGCCCTTGAGCAGGGGCCGCGGCTTGTCCGGATTCATGCGCCGGGCAAACTTCAAAAGTCTCAGGATCTCGGCTGCTTCCAGGTGCTCGATGCCGAGCAGGGAACCGCGCGCTGGATTCATAGTCAATTTGTGATTTCCAATTTGTAATTTGTGATTTAAGAACCGCGCATCTCAATTACAAATTACAAATTGGAAATTACAAATTGACCTGCTGCTTTTCCATCAGCAGGACTTTCTCCGCGTCATCGACCTCGTGGAGTTTGACCTCAATAATCTGATTTTCCGTTGTTTGCACCGTTCGTCCGATGAACGCGGCTTCAATCGGCAACTCGCGATGACCGCGATCAATCAGTACGCACAACTGCAAGCGCCGGGGACGGCCGGCGCGAAACAGCGCGTCCATGGCGGCACGAGTGGTGCGGCCGGTGTAGAGCACGTCGTCAACCAGCACCACCGACTTACCCGTGATGGGAATTTCCATCTCGCTTTTCTGCACCACCGGCTTGGAGCCGAGGGTGGAAAGATCGTCGCGATAGAGGGTAATGTCGAGCGTGCCGAGCAGTACCGGTTTCTTTTCGATGCGCTGAATAATTTTCGCCAGCCGCTCCGCCAGCGGAACTCCACGGCGGCGGATGCCGACCAGCGCCAGATCTTCGACGCCATTGTTCTTCTCAAGAATCTCATGCGCCAGCCGGATCAAGGTGCGCTCCACCTCGGATGCCGACATGAGCTGCGCTTTCTGCTGGATCTCGACGGGACGCCCTGGCACGCGTGAATTCATAAACGCTGCATCATACGCGTGCAGAAAGATGAGAGCAAGGCCGAGCCTGAAACCCGCGCCGGTAGTGATTAAATTACACGCGGGTGTTGCGAGGCCGCGAGAACAGCGAGGCCAGCGCGCCGCCAACCGAGGCGAGCACCACGGTGAAAATCATTCCAAAAAAGAGGGTGATGGCCAGCCCCGTCGGGGTGAACAGGTTGTGGATGCTGGCTTGAATGTCAGGGTCGGCCGCGTTTGCTCCGAACCTCTGAGCGATTTTCAGGATGTAATCGGTGTATTCCTGCTGGGCATGAAAAACAAAAATCCGGATGGTGATCAACAGCGCGTTGATGGCGAAGACGACGACTCCCGCCGCTCCCCCAAGACGCGACCCGAGAGCGGCGGGAAGTGCGAATCCATTTTCGCGACGGTAGAAAAAGACAGCCAGTGCCCCGGTCAGCACGATGCCGAGAAAGGGGATCATTCCGATGAACACGCCGAGCACGCCGGCCTGGAGCGCAGCACGAACGGCAATTCTCCGGTCCAGCGTGCTTCCCGACGAAACTTGCCGCGTCTCTACGGGAATCTCCTGAGAAAGCTCGTCCAGCGCGGGATTCAAGCCCACGGCAATTTCAGCATCCGGGGCCGCAACCTGCACGTGGATTTGAGGAGCGCGGCATTGCGGACAAAACGGCCGTCCGTCCTCGACCGTGGTTCCACATTGTTGGCAAGGATGCTCCACATCTTTGAAATTAGCGCACAACGAACCGGAGAGCAAGGCATCGGGTCATTGAATCATTGAGTGATTGAATCATCGAATCATTGAAAACGTCTTTCCCTGCCCGATCACCCAATGACTCAATGCCCCGATCAAATCGTGTCGTCCTTGCCCGTGTGAATGCGCACATAAACCAGCGCAAAGCGGGAACCATGGCCGCTGGGCTTGACGGAAACGATGTGCTGGTTTCCGTCGGTTCCTACCTTCAACTCCACCGCGTCTCCGCTGGTGTTATTGTCACACGATACCGGCTTGGACAATTCATCCTTGTCTGAGTAGTTTCCGTGGCCTGAGTTCCAGCCGCCGTGGCACTGGATGGGCTTGCCATATTTCGGCAGCTCTTTGTTGTAGTAGGCAATGATTTCATCGGGAGCGTCATCGGAGATGAACTCCGCCGCCACCACTTTCAACGAGAATCCCGGCAGCGAAAGGTTCACATTGGCGCTCTTCTTGTCGTCGCTGCTGTCTTTCGGGGCCGGCTTGGCGCCGGGATAAAGCGTCAGTCCGGCGTCGCGAATGTCGGCTTGCTCGCTGACGTGCAGATCGCCTACGGGCGACTTGATATCAACGTGCGCCTCGCCATTCTTCTTGTCGTTCCCACTGATGCTGCAAGCGGGAAGCACGCAGAGGGCGGCAAGCAACGCGCCCAGGGACAGTTTTGCGATCACGCTACGGCTGAACATTTCACGGCTGACCATTTTACGGTTGAACATGGGAGGAACCTCCTGAGCTCGGTTGACCTGAGATTGGCCGGGCGGGGCGTTCGAGACCCTCGCCTCGGGATGCGATGCCCGGAATCGTAACCGGCAGATGGCCGCCGATCGGGATCTCGCCGAAGATCGCCTTCACGGCCGCTGCTTCCGACACGCTTGCATTGGAGAACGCGCACACATAATTCTGGATAGCGGGGAAATCCTGCACCACATAAGGATTGCCCATGGCGAGTACGACGGTGCGGCTGGCGGCGCGATCGAGGATCGCGGTGAGTAATGATCCCGTGGCGTCGTCCATGGCAACCGTATTCTTCAAACCTCCTCCGGCGGCGCGCATGGCCTTGCCCGCGGTCGGAACCACGTACACCGCAGCGATCATGTGCTCCGCCGCTTCCACTGCTTCGACAACGGGCGCCTTCATGCCGGGTGCCGAGCGCGCATCGACGTAGATCACGCGGGCGTCAGGCACACGAGCTAGGATTTGACGTTCGAGCATACGTCCGGAGTCGGTGCGCAGGTCGTCGGAAAAAATCACCACGACCAGGCGGTTGCTCACCTCGGCTACTGATTGATACGGAAGCGCGGCTACCGGAGTTCCAAAAGACTGGAGCGGGATCACTTTGCCGTTGTCGCGGATGAGGGTAATGGCTTCGTCGGCAATGCGCTGGCCGACGGCCAGATTCTCCGGTTTCGCAATCTGGCTGGAGAGTTGAACGGGGTTCACCAGTCGCGCCTTGTTCAATCCGAGGGAAGCCTTTAGTTCCAAAATCTTACGTACGGATTGATCGAGCTGCGGAGGACTGATTTCGCCGCTCCGCACCGCTTTCAGCACCGAGCGGTAGCTGGCATCGAGATCGGCTGGAATGATCAGCACATCGTTGCCGGCTTTGAAGGATTCGACCGCTGCCCGGCCGATATCCTTCGCGTACAGGCGCGTCAACCCCGCCATGTCAAGGGCGTCGGTCACGACGATCCCTTTGAATCCCATGTCTTCTTTGAGGAGTCCGGTCACAATCGCCTTTGAAGTTGTGGCCACGCGGTTGGGCTCGGGGTCGAGGGCAGGAACGGTTACATGCGCCACCATCACGGCATCCACGCCCGCCTCAATCGCGCGCCGGAACGGCGGCAACTCAACCGCCTCAAGCCGCGCCCGGTCGCCAGTGACTTGAGCGAGGCCGAGATGAGAATCGGCAGCGGTGTCGCCGTGTCCGGGAAAGTGTTTGGCCGTGGTCAACATGCTGCCTTCGTGAGCGCCCCGGATGTACGCCGCCACGAAATCGCCCACCTGCGCCGGGTCTTCGCCGAACGAGCGCGTGTTGATGATGGGATTCGCAGGATTGGAATTCACATCAGCATCGGGAAAGAAATCCCAATGCACTCCGATGGCCCTCGCCTCCAGCGCGGTGATGCGTCCAAAAGCTTCGGCATTTTCCGTTTTGCCGGCAGCTCCAAAAGCCATCGCATGGGGAAAAACAGTGGTGCCATTCAGGCGCATGGACACGCCGCGCTCGAAGTCTGCCGCGACAATGAGGGGCAGCTTGGATGATTTTTGCAGCCGGTTGAGCAGTTCGGCGGCAACATAGGGCTGGCTCTTGAGCAGAACGGGACCATCCACCGGGACGGTCATGACCAACGATCCGATGTGATATTTGCGGAGGTTGTCGCGCAGTTGAATCCAGATGGGGTCGGCGTCATTCAGGAATTGCACCTTCACCGAGATCGCGAAGAGTTGTCCGACTTTGTCTTCAGGCGACATCTTGCGCAACGTTTTGTCGACCCATTTCTGTCCGGCTCTGTCGACATGGATGGGACCGGGCTGCAGAAAGCGGTCTTTGCTCTTGTCTTTAGCAAAGCAGAGCGCCGCAGCTAGCAGAATCATCATCAACAGCAAATGCCGGAGCATGCAATTGACAATAGCAAAAACGGACGGCAACGTCCTCGCCGTCGCAGGAACGCGTAACGGCCACCTCGTAGTTGAGTAATCGCTCACGAACTCTCTCAAATTTGCTGTTCGATGGTGGCGATGGCTGCCGTTTGGATGGCTGGGTCGTCGCCAAGCCCGGCCAGCCAATGCACGTCCGGTTCCCGCCGGAACCATGTGATCTGGCGCTTGGCATAGTTACGATGCGCCTGCTGCGCCGCACTGAGCGCCGATTCTCGATCTAGTTCGCCGCGCAAAAACTGCACCGCCTGCTTGTATCCGAGCGACGCGAGCGGGCGCGCTTGGTCCCCATATTTTGCGAGAAGCCTTTCCGTCTCGGCGACCAGTCCTTCGTCAAACATCTTCGCGGCCCGCTGGTTGATGCGCGCGTAGAGAGCCTTGCGCTCGGGATTGAGTCCGAGACGCAGAATGCGAAAACCGTGCAGCGGCTCGCGTCCCTGCTGCCAAAGTTCGGTGATGGGCCGGCGCGAGGCGAGACACACCTCGATTGCGCGGATCAGCTTGGGAACATCATTGGCGTGAATGCGATTGGCTGCCGAAGCGTCGAGCCGCAGCAGGACGCGATGCAAGTGCTCCGACCCACGCTCCTCGGCGAGGCGGCGCAGTTTGTTGCGCAGTTCTTCGGAGCGCTGCGGGCCAGGAAAAAGTCCTTCGAGCAAAGCACGAAGATAGAGTCCGGTTCCTCCGCTGACGATAGGCAAGTGTCTGCGCTGCTCGTTTTCGCTTAGAGCTGTCTCGCGCAGAACTATCTTGCGCAGAACCTGCCGCGCCTGTCGCGCATATTCTCCCGCGCTAACGTCGGCGAGCGGATCCACGCAATCGAGCAGGTGATGCGGAACTTCCGCGCGCTCGGCCGCACTGGGCTTGGCCGTACCGATTTCAAATTCGCGGTACATCGCAACCGAGTCACAGTTAACAATTTCTCCGTGGAAGCGGCGGGCGATCGCCAGCGCCAGAGCGGTTTTCCCACTCGCCGTGGGACCAAGCACGACTACGACCAGCGGCTCACGGCCTAACTTCGGCAACCTCGCCACCTTTGGCAACTTCAGCGCGCGCTCCAAGGGATGTACCGCCAGTAGCGGATGATGGTCAGAACGAGCAGCAGAACCGCCATGAGAAGCAATCCGGTGGCTTCGGCGGCGTAGATGGAATGGCGGTGCTGATGCTTGTCGCCCTGATGCTCGTTGTCAGCAACCGGCTTCGGCGGAACGGGGGCGTTCACGCGGTTATTGTAGCCTTTTCGGGGGTGGATGGGCGTTGGTCACGGTTGGTGTCAACTGGCGGGGCGAGGCCGAGCTGCGCTCGGCTTGGATGGGCGAGGGTACCCGTCCCCCCACGAGCAATTCACAGAATCACCCGCTCGTCTCCCAGTCGCCGCGTTACTCGCTCGCGATCCAGATACTCGAGCAGTGGAATCGCATACTTGCGGCTGACTCCTGTCATATCCTTGAAGCGGGCTACATCAATTTTCGGCGCAGTATTTTTGAGAGCGGCGATCTTGTGACGAAGATCCATGAGCGCGCTCTGGTGGAAGACAAGCTCCTCGGAGATCTTGATTAGAACTTTGTCGCGCAAGAGTAGAGTGACAATCTTCTGGGCGCGGATTTTATCTACCTTCAGACCCGCCAGCACGTCTTTCAGCGACGGAACTTTCAGCCCTGCGGAAGCAAACGCCTGTTCGATGATCTTCTTGGACTCGGCTTCTTCGTCTTTCATGACTACGCCGCGGCCGGGCAGGTGGACGAGTTCGCCTGCGACTTCGAGTTTCTTTTCTTCCGCCAATTTTTCCAGCACGCTGTAGAAGACCTCGGGGCCCAGGTTGACCCGATCGCGCAGCTCTTCTTTGCTCATCCCGGCGACAAGAGGGTTCGCATCATGAAATTTCTTGAGGGACTGAAGCGCATCGGCCTTTGCTTCCGCATACGCCGCCGGAGCCACGAGCGCCTGACTGCACCACACCAATCCGGCCAGTGCGGCCAGTTTCGCGGCTTCTTCCCGCCGGATGTTCATTTCTCCGGGTACGTCATCCAGGCGCAGACCGATTGCTCCCCGCCGCGCCACGCGCGCTGCCAGCACTTGTTCCGGAGAACCATCGCACATGGTATTGAGAAATGCGGTCGCATCTTCTATGCGCTGTTTGCGAGTCGCGGGCGATGCATCGAGCACAATGCCTCCACCAATGGTCACTACCGGTGAAAACTGCCGCACGATGAAGCGATCTCCGGGCAGAAGCAGCATGGGTTCGGTGAACCTTAGTTGCGCATACGCTTCGTCCCCCGGTTTCAGTTGCTTCGTTCCATGCTGTTTCGCTCCATACAGGCGCGCTTCCGCGATCGTTTCCGTGGTGTAGGCGTGAAAGTGCACACGGGCGCCGTCCTTGAGCGGCTTTGCCGAGGGAAGAAGCGAAAGCAGCCCATCGACTCGCGACGTGGAACGGAAAGTATCCGCGGTCGCGAGCGTCATTCCGCGCGCCAGGTCTTCGGTAGAGAGCCCTGCGAGATTCAGTGCGGTGCGCTGTCCTGCGATGGCAGCTTGCGCGGGCGAGCCATGCACCTGAACTCCACGAACACGCACGCGCTTGCTGGCGGGAAACACTTCGAGCTCTTCTTCCTTGCGGACCGTCCCGGCAACGAGCGTGCCGGTCACGACCGTGCCGAAGCCTTTCATGGTGAAAACACGATCGATGGGAAGGCGAGCCAGCGCCGCCGAGTTTTTCGCCGCAACTTCGGACGCAACCTTGGCGAGGGCGGATTTCAACTCGTCCAGACCCGCGCCCGTCAACGAGCTCACCGCGACCATTGGCGAACTTGCCGCATCGAGAAAAGATCCGCGCACATAATCTTCCACTTCCAGTCGCACCACTTCGAGCGTCTCCGAATCCACGGCATCGGATTTTGTGAGCACGGTGATGCCTCGGCGGATGGCAAGCAGGCGGCAGATATCGAAGTGTTCGCGAGTCTGCGGCTTGATGCCTTCATCGGCGGCGACTACGAGCAGCACCAGGTCGATGCCGCCCACACCGGCGAGCATGTTGCGCACAAAGCGCTCGTGGCCGGGGACATCGACGAATCCCAGCCGAATCCTGCTGCCATCGGGCGCGGGAAGTTCGAGGTGGGCAAACCCTATGTCGATGGTGATGCCGCGCCGTTTTTCTTCTTCGAGGCGGTCGGCATCAATGCCGGTAAGGGCTTTGACCAGCGCCGTCTTCCCGTGATCGATATGTCCGGCGGTGCCGACGATGACGGACTTCATGCGAAAACAGTATAGTGGCAGGCTTTGCGGCCTGCGGTTGCGGAGCATTCATCGGGCCGGTAGACTTCGCGCATGGCCATGCGCGCCGCACTGGGATGCAAACTCCACACTGGTTGGGCGATGTTGGTGGCGCTGGCCGGCCAACCTGGCGAAATTCGACTCTTGTTTCGGGGGCGCATTGAGTTGTTGCCGCTCGACGAATCAATCCCTCGTTTCGTGTATCACGAGGCGGCCGAACTGTCTCTTCCGCGCGCAACGGCACTCGTGAATAGTGCGCGAGAGGCCGCGCAGAAGGCCGCGCGGCTCGCAATCAAAGATGTACTGCGCGAACTCGATTCACGCGGAGCCAAAGCGGATGTTTGCGGAGTTCTTTCTAGTTCTACTTTGGTCCCGGATGATCTGTCTCGGATTCTTCAATCGCACCCGTTGATTCACGCAGCGGAGGGCGCCTTGTTTCAGCAGGCGCTCATCTCGGCGTGTGAGAGCTGCGGGTTAGCCGTCACCGCCGTCCGCCAGCGCGAAGTCTGGTCGCGCGCAGCGGCCGCGTGGGGTCTGGCAGAACCGGAGCTGCGAAAAGAAGTCGACGCTGTGCGAACGTCGATGGGCGCACCCTGGAGCGTGGACCACAAGGCTGCCGCAGCGGTTGCACTCTTAGCCATTAAACCAGCCCTTAAGCCCCGGTGACCGGAGCAAGGCGCTAGCGCCGCTTCTTCCATGGAGCGGAGCGATGATCCCAATCTGAGCCAATTGCGCGGGTCTTCAGACGAATCCACAGGGTACGAATCCACATGCGAAAAGTCGGTGGAGATGCGACAATAAAGATTCCCTGATGACCACGACCTCTGCGATCATTCCTATTGCCGTTACGCCGGAGATAATCCGGGAGCATGGCCTGACTCCGGAAGAATTCGAAAAAATCAAGCAGCTGCTCGGCGGACGCGAGCCCACGCGCACCGAACTCGGCATTTTCAGCGTGATGTGGAGCGAGCACTGCTCTTATAAATCGTCGCGCGTTCACCTGAAGCGTTTGCCCACGCGCAGCAAGCTGGTGGTGCAGGGGCCGGGCGAAAATGCCGGCATCGTGGACATCGGTGACGGCTGGGCCTGCGCGTTCAAGATCGAGTCGCACAATCACCCGTCGTTTATCGAACCATTCCAGGGAGCGGCCACCGGCGTCGGCGGAATTTTGCGCGACATTTTCACCATGGGCGCGCGGCCGGTTGCAGTGATGGACTCGCTGCGGTTTGGGCCGATTCAAGCCGAGCTGCGCTCGGCTGGACGGCCGAGGGCGGCCGTCCCTACACAGGCAGAGATTCACAAGAATCACTCCGTCATGGAAGGCGTGGTCTCTGGCATCGCTTCTTACAGCAACTGTTTTGGCGTTCCCAACCTTGGCGGCGAGGTGAAGTTCGAGCCTTGTTACTCCGGCAATCCGCTGGTGAACGCCTTCGCTCTCGGCCTGGTCCGCCGCGACCAGATTTTTTACGGACGCGCGGCGGGCGAGGGGAATCCAGTAATTTATGTCGGCTCCAAGACCGGACGCGATGGCATCCACGGCGCCACCATGGCGAGCGAGGAGTTCAGCGAAGGGTCGGAAGCCAAGCGCCCCAACGTTCAAGTCGGAGATCCATTCCTCGAAAAGCTGCTGCTCGAAGCCTGTCTGGAAGCTATGCAAACGGGCGCGATCGTTGGAATACAAGATATGGGCGCGGCCGGGCTGACTTGCTCGACCTGCGAGATGGGCGCACGTGGGGGCACTGGAGTCGAAATCGAACTGGACCGCGTGCCACAACGCGAAACCGGAATGACTCCTTACGAGATCATGCTCAGCGAGTCGCAGGAGCGCATGCTGCTGGTCGCGCAGAAGGGCCGCGAAGAAGAAGTTTTCCGCGTCTTCCAGAAGTGGGGACTGGATGCAGTGGAAATCGGCCGGGTCACTTCCGATGGGAAGATGCGCGTACTTGAACACGGCAAAGTCGTTGCTGAAATTCCCAACGCCGCCCTCACCGATAACGCGCCAGTGTACAAACGTCCGCTCGCGCGCTGGGAACCGCCGCTCGAGCGCGAAATGCCGGAGCACATCAACCTCGCCGAAAGTGGAGACTTCTCAGCCCAGCTCAAGGGTTTACTGGCCAGCCCTAATATTTGCTCGAAGCGTTGGGTGTGGCAGCAGTATGACCACATGGTGCAGACCAATACGGTCGAAGCGCCCGGAGCGGGCGATGCTGGCGTCATCCGCATCAAGGGCTCCAATCGTGGACTGGCCATGGCGCTCGATGGCAACGGGCGCTGGTGCTATCTCGATCCTCGTCTCGGCGCCATGCACGCGGTCGCCGAAGCGGCGCGCAAAGTGGCTTGCGCCGGAGCGACCCCGATCGGCGCCACCAACTGCCTCAACTTCGGCAATCCCGAAAAGCCGCACATCATGTGGCAGTTTTCGCAGGTGATTGACGGCATCACCAAAGCCTGCGAGGAGCTTGATACACCGATTACCGGCGGCAATGTGAGCTTCTACAACGAAACTCTCGGCGAGGGGATTTATCCGACTCCCGTGATCGGAGTGGTGGGAATTCTCGAAGACGTGCACAAGACGGCGAAGATGCACTTTGCGTCGAGCGGTGGCGAGTCCGGTTACGAGGTCATAAAAAAGATCGTCCTGCTGCGTGCCAATGAAGCTGGTGACGCCGTCGACGCTGAGTTGGAGTTTGGGTCGTCCGAGTACGCGAAAGAAATTCTCGGAGCCGTGTGGGGTTATCCGCCCGAGCTGGATATCGAAAAAGAAGCCACGCTGCAACGCGCTCTGGTGGCCATCATCCGGGCGGGGCTGATCGAGTCCGCGCACGACTGTTCCGATGGCGGGTTAGCGGTGGCGCTGGTGGAGTCGGCACTGCCAGGCGGAGTAGGCCTGAGCGTCAGATTGCCCAGGCAGCAAGTCGCGCTTGAGTTCGTACTGTTCGGAGAAGATGCCAGCCGCGTCGTAATAAGCTGTGACCCAATCCACCTGCCGCGAATCGAACAGATAGCGGAGGAGTATGGCGTCTTCGCGGATGTGCTGGGCGAAACAGGGTCGGATCGGGTTGAGATCGTGGTGGACGGGCAGCTTGTGATTTCCGCGAGCGTTGCGGAGTTGCGCGAGGCATATGAAGGCGCGCTGGAAAAGGCGTTGCGGGGAGAACCAAGTTCTGCCGCTGCGGACTGACAGGCTTGCGTAGGGACGGCCGCCCTCGGCCGTCCAGGGCGAGCGAAAGCTCGCCAGAGGTTTTTGCGCGAACTGTGAGTAGCCGGGCTTTGCTAGGCTGGACGGCCGGGGGCGGCCGTCCCTACGTGAGTTAGGGTTGAATTGACTAAATGCTGACTTCTGACAAATTTCGTGATGAATGCGGCGTGGTCGCCATCCACGCCCATCCCGAGGCGGAGAAGCTCGCCTATCTTGGACTGCATGCCCTCCAGCATCGCGGACAGGAATCGGCGGGCATCGTCACCTCGGACGGCGAGCGGCTGCGCCAGCACAAGGCCATGGGTCTGGTCGCCGATATTTTCAGCCATGAAGTGCTGAGTTCTCTGCGCGGCGTTCTCGCCATCGGCCACACCCGCTATTCGACCGCCGGCGATTCAGCCTTGCTCAACGCCCAGCCCATCATGGTGCAATCGAACAAGGGCACGATCGCGATTGCTCATAACGGCAACCTGGTCAACGCTCACGCGATTCGCGCGAAGCTGGAGGGCCAGGGCTCGATCTTCCAAACCAACAGCGATACGGAAGTGCTGGTTCACCTGATTGCGCTCTCCCGCGAGCAGACGCTGCCGGATGCGATCGCCGACGCCCTGCGCCGCGTGGAAGGCGCTTTTTCGCTGGTCATGCTCAGCCGCGACCGTATCTTCGCCGCCCGCGATCCACGCGGATTCCGCCCACTGGCCATGGGACGCATTCCGGCTCTAACCAGCGAGAAAAAAGACACGGTCGTCTTCGCTTCCGAAACCTGCGCTTTTGATTTGCTCGGCGCCACTTACGAACGCGACGTCAAACCTGGCGAACTCGTTATCGTGGGGCCCGAAGGCATCAGCTCGCGTTTTTACTCCCCGTCTCCGGCGTTGTCGAGCTGCATCTTTGAACACGTTTATTTTTCGCGTCCCGACAGCCTGGTGTTTGGCCGCTCGGTCGATCAAAGCCGCGACGCCATGGGGCGCCAGCTGGCGCGCGAAGCTCCGGTGGACGCCGATATCGTCGTTCCCGTCCCTGATTCCGGCAATACCGCGGCCATCGGATACGCCGCCGAAAGCGGCATCCCGTTTCGTCTTGCCCTCATCCGCAATCACTACATCGGACGCACTTTCATCGAGCCGCAACAATCGGTCCGCGACTTTGGCGTGAAGCTGAAACTGAACGCCGTTCACAGCCTGATCGAGGGCAAGCGAGTGATTCTGATTGACGACTCGATTGTGCGGGGCACCACCAGCAAGAAGATCGTCCGCATGATTCGTAGCGCGGGCGCGAAGGAAGTCCACATGCGGATTTCCTGCCCGCCAACCATCTCGCCCTGCTTCTATGGGGTCGATACGCCTTCAAAAAAAGAACTCATCGGCGCCAACAAGACGATTGAAGAGATTCGTGAATATATCGTCGCCGACTCGCTCGCCTATCTCTCGCTGGAAGGTCTTAAGAAAGCTTGCGCGGACGGGGAAAAAACCACTTACTGCTCCGCCTGCTATACGGGAAACTACCCCACCAAGATAGACGTGGAAGAGATACTACCCGCGGTGGCCACGAAATAAACTCGTTTTCCAATGCTCGGCAGACTTCCATTCTATGAAATGCGCAGATCGAATTCGCTGATAGGCCTCGCTACTCTCCCGTTTGTCTTCCTTTTGATGTTCTTTTTTCTACCCTCGCTCCTGCGCGCGCAAAACCCGAACGGAGCGCTTCGTGGAGAGGTTCAGGACGCGAGTGCCGCGCGAGTGGCGGGTGCGCGGGTCATCGTGGAGTCAAACGGATCTTCCATGACCCGCGAGGCAACGACAAACGATCGCGGAGAATTCCGCATTGAGGGCCTGCTGCCCGATTCCTATCGCGTTACGGTGACGGCCAAAGGTTTTGCCCAGGCTACTGCCGATGTGGACGTCGCGGTCAGCGTGGTGCGCGACATTGCGGTTACGCTCAAACCGGAAAACGCGCGCGAGACGGTCAACGTGCAGGCGCAGGCTTCCTCGATCACGACCCAGTCGATTGACACGGCGAGTACTGTGCACGAGGGCGTAGTCGGCAGCCGGGACCTGGAAACGCTTCCGCTCCCAGCACGCAGCTTCGCCAACATCGCTTATCTCGTGCCTGGAACTGAGCCCGTCGAGCCTTCCGATCCCACCAAGGCGCGTATCACCGCCGTCTCTACCGGCGGAAGCTCCGGCTTGAACAATGAACTGTCGGTGGACGGCGCCGACAACTCCGACGACTGGATCGGTGGCTTCCTGCAAAATTTCTCGCCCGACGGCATACAGGAATTTGCCGTGCGCACCTCGAATGAAGACGCCGACACCGGCTGGACCACTGCCGGGTCCGTCGTGATCACCACCAAGCACGGCACCAACGATTGGCACGGCGACGGGGCTTTCTACGAGCGCGCGGCGGCGCTCAACGCCCGCTTCCCAATTGAGAATCCAGCGGAGACATGCACCGGCAGCGTTTGCGTGCAGAATCCCAAGCAGCCGTTCTCCCGGCAAAATTACGTGGGCACGCTTGGCGGGCCGATCGCAAAAAATAAAGTATGGTTCTTTACTTCGTTCGAGCACGTGCATGAGAATGCCAGCATCGCCTACAGCCCGGCCAGCACCCAACAGTTCGATGCGCTGGCGCAGTTGGCTGCGGACGGCATGATTTCCGGTGTCCCTTCCATCGCCGTCCCGCAAAATGTTCCTATTCCGTTTCGCGATTACATTGGCTCGGCGCGGTTTGACTGGGCCGAGTCTTCGAAGTCGCAGTGGTTTCTACGTACCTCCGAAGACACCTACCTTACGCATAACGCGCTGGTAGAGCAGGGCACGCTGCCCTCCACCGGATTGACCACCCACAACAACTACTGGAACGCGGTGATCAGCAATACTTATAGGTTCAGTCCGACTTGGCTCGGCAATCTGGTCCTCGGCGCCAGCCTGTTGCACCTTACCCAGACGCGCAACTCGGATCTGGGCTTCGCGCTGGCGTTTCCCTTCAGCTCCACGGCGCTGACGATTTCCGGATTCGAAACTTTCGGTGACAACCAGTTCGCCACTCCCATCACTCTTTTCCCCGACCTGCGCAATCAGGACAAATACCAAGTTCGCTATGACCTCAGCCACGTTGCGGGTAGTCACGCGCTCAAGTTCGGAGTCGACTTTATTCACGAACCGGTGCTTGGTGGCGCGTTTGCGTCCACGGCGGAGCAGATCATCAAGTATCCGTCCAATCCTGACTACTATGTCGCGAACCCATCGCAGTTTTATTACGTTCCCCCAACTGCGCAGTGCAATCCCGGGCCGCCTGCCCCGGTCCCTCCAGCGACCACGGGCATCACTTGCACCTACACTCCCGCTGGCGGCGGCAGCTTCTCGCAGAACGTTCAGCGACTCGGACTCTACGCCGAGGACTCGTGGCGCGTTTCACACCACCTGACGGTCAACTATGGCCTGCGCTATCAGAACACCTGGGGACTCATGATCGGCTCGGGACGAAGCGAGGCCGACAACGCCGCGCATCAGACGCTGCAGGCGCTGCAGATTCCGATCGTGCCCAGCGTGCCCCACGATTACCACAAACAGATTGCGCCGCGTCTCGGGATCGCTTACTCACCCGGCAGCAGCGAGAAAACCGTAATTCGCGCCGGCTTTGGCATGTACTATGACGATCTCGCGCAGAATGGATGGGCGACGGCATTTCAGGGCGTCAACAACACGAATAAGGTAACGGGAACCTGCACGTTCACCGGATCGTCCCCAGGCACTTACGCGCTCAACGGCCCCGGCTGCCTGATTGGCGGCGCAGGCGTGACCGGAAATCTGATTGGCTCCGACTACAAAACGCCTTATGCGATCCACATTACGGGCGGGGTGCAGCACGCTTTCAATGAACACTGGCTGGTTAGCGCCGACTATACGCATGAGCAAGGAAATCATGGTTATCGCGCCTTCCCCTATAACAGCAGCGCGATCTCTCCAACCATAACCTCCCCGCTGATTCCGGCTTCTGACACGACAGATCAGATCGCTTTTGTGCCGAATGTCAATGTGTTCGAGTCCGACAACCGCTCCAGCTATAACGCGTTGATGCTGCACACCCAGACCAATATGCGCCGTTTCAGTCTGGTCGCGAACTACCAGCTCTCCAAGGCGCAGACCTGGGGATGCCTGCTCGGCGAACTCTTCGACTATGTGGATGGCGTCTGCCAGGTACCGAACGTATCTGGATTTGCGAATGCTGGAAAGCTGGATGCTTTCGGACCCGGCGACTACGGTCCCTCCGGCGAAGACGTTCGCCATCGCTTTGTGCTCGCCGGGACGGTGCACATTCCCGGCGGTTTCGAATTGAGCACCATCAATCAGGTCGAGAGTGCGCGTCCCATCACCATCACGAACGCGAACAACACCGGGCGCATTTGGGTTCAGCTCAACGGCGGGACGCCGGCCTATACCGGCCTCGACATATTCCGCGGCACGCCTTACATTCAGTCCGATCTGCGCGTCACGCGTCCGTTCAAGATTGGCGAGCGCTGGGAGATCAACCCGTTTGCCGAGTTCTTCAACATCTTCAACCGCAACAATCCCGGCGCGAATTACGCGGTCAATGTCGTCCAGCTCCCGGTGCCCCAGGGCCAGATGGCGCCAAATGGAAACGGTCAGACCATTGTCAGCAGTATTTGTCCGGGGGCAGCCGCCGGCGATTGCGCTCCGGCAAACGCCGTGCCCCTCACCAGCCTGAAGCAGCTCGAAATACCCGAGGGCGCTTTGGGAGATTTCTTCGGCCCCGGCACCACGGTTGGAATTCCGTTCGCCGCCCAGCTGGGCGTGCGGGTGACGTTCTAGTGGCCTCTCTAGAGACGGGGCTTGCCCCCGTCTCACTGCTGGCGGAGATGCGGCAAGTCGCGTCTCTACGGGAGATGCGACAACTCAACGCGCTTAGCCACTCGTTGCCTTTCTCGCAATCGCCACCCGGGCGATCCCCTGTAGATCGTTCCTGATCGCGACCTCGTCCCAACTCGACAGCAGGTGTCGCACGCGATCGGCAATCGTCCCGCTGATCTCGAACACGAGCCATCCACCCGGAGCGAGCGCCTCGCGCGCCTGCGAAATCAGCCGCTCGATTACTTCCACGCCCGTCGGCCCCGCAAACACCGCATTCCGCGGCTCGAACTTGCGCACTTCGAGCTGCACCGACTCTTCCTCCGAATCCCCCACGTAGGGAGGATTCGAAACCACGAAGTCGAATGATGCCGTCGGCAATCCCGGGGTCCCCGGCGCGCCCGCATTTGGCGTGCTGGGGTGGAATCCGCTCAGCAAGTCCGCCCGGTAAAACTCGATGCGCGAAGTAAGTTCAAGCCGAGCCGCATTGGCCCGAGCGACTTCCAGCGCTTCGGGAGAGATGTCGGTCGCATAAATCTCAGCCGATGGCAGCTCCGTGGCCAGAGCAAGCGCAATTGCTCCGGAGCCAGTACCCACATCGACGATACGTAGCCCGTGTGGGGACGGGCGACCCCGCCCGTCCGGTTTTGCCAACTCCAGCACCGCCTCCACTACATGCTCCGTCTCCGGACGAGGAATCAGGACTGCCGGCGACACGATCAAATCCAGCCCCCAGAACTCCTGGTGCCCCGTGATGTACTGCGCCGGAACGCCCGTAGCACGGCGCGCGAGAGCATCGCTGTAGCGCCGCATTTCGTCGGGTGTGAGCTCTCGCTCGGGATGCGCATAGAGATATGCCCGGTCGCAGTCGAGCATGAACATGATGAGGAGCTCCGCATTCATACGCGGGGAAGGAACTCGCACGGAAGTCAGCCGCTCGACTGCCGTATTCAGAGCTTGGCGAAGTTGCACGCTTCTATTTCACCACGGAGACACAGAGACACGGAGAAAAACAAACGAAGGTAAAGTCTGCGGAGGACACGTTCTTGGAACTAGCCTAAAGTTGCTGTGAGCACGGGCAGCTGCCGAGCTGCGCTCGGCTTGGACGGGCGAGGGCGCCCGTCCCCACACGAACGTCGCCTCACACCACGCCCGCCGTCTCCCCCTTCATCTTCTCCGCCTGATAGTGCGTGGTTAGGGCGTCGATAATTGGCTGCAGCTTTCCGTCCATCACCTGCTCGAGTTGGTGAATGGTGAAGCCGATGCGATGATCCGTGAGCCGGTTCTGCGGAAAATTGTAGGTTCGAATTTTCTCCGAGCGGTCGCCCGAGCCTACCATCTGCTTGCGTTCTTTCGCCAGCGCGTCCTGCTGCTTCTGCATCTCGACTTCGTAGAGCCGCGAGCGCAGCACGCGCATGCCTTTTTCGCGGTTTTTGATCTGCGACTTCTCATCCTGACAGCTCACCACCGTATTCGTCGGAATGTGCGTGATCCGAACCGCCGAATACGTCGTATTCACCGACTGCCCGCCCGGCCCGGAAGAACAGAAGGTATCGATGCGCAGATCCTTGGGCTCGATCTTGACGTCCACTTCTTCCGCTTCCGGCAGCACGGCCACCGTGATCGCCGAGGTGTGCACTCGCCCTTGCTGCTCGGTGGCCGGCACGCGCTGCACGCGATGAACACCGCTTTCGTATTTCAGGCGCGAATAGACCCGGTCGCCCTCGATCAGCGCAATCACTTCCTTCAACCCGCCCACGCCCGATTCCGACGTGGAGAGCACTTCCACTTTCCACTTCTGCGTCTCGGCATAGCGGTTGTACATGCGGAAGATTTCCGCCACGAACAACGTGGCCTCGTCGCCGCCCGTTCCGGCGCGAATTTCCAGAACCACGTTCTTCTCGTCATTCGGATCTTTCGGCAGCAGCAGAACCTTGAGGTCTTGCTCAACGGTCACAATGCGCGCGTCGAGCTTCGCCAGTTCCTCTTCCGCGTAGGCCCGCATCTCGGGATCGGTATCATCCACCAGCACGGCCCTGCTCTCGGCGATGCCGCGCTTCAGATCCTTGTACTCGCGATACTTCTCGACGATTCCTTTGACTTCGCTATGCGCTTTGGCAGTCTTCTGGTATTTCGCCGAGTCGTTGGTGATCTCCGGCGACAAGAGCGCGCGCGTCAGCTCGTCGTAACGAATTTCGATTTGGTCAAGTCGTTCAAACATGATGTTTTATCCGTAGAGACGGGGCTTGCCCCGTCTCACTCTGCGGGCGGAGACGCGGCAAGCCGCGTCTCTACTCTGATTTTAGGTGGAATGGGGAGGAATACAAGAGTTCGCGGTGGGCACCGCTAGGCAATTACCAATTCGCCGCCGTGTGTCTTTTCCAGCTTCATGGCTTCATCCAAAGCGACAATCGCGCACTCGACTTCGCTGTCATCCGGAGGCTGGGTCGTGATCCGCTGCAGCCACAGTCCTGGCGCGGTCATCAGCGCGAACAGCGAGCCGCGATGCTTGGCGGCAAAGCGAATGATCTCGTAGGAAATGCCCGCAATCAGCGGGAGCAACGCAATCCGGATGGCGAATCGAGCCCAGAAGGTATGCACGGGAATCGCCATGTACACAATCATCGAGATGATCATCACCGTTATGAGGAAGCTGGTTCCGCACCGCGGATGATACGTCGAATACTTCTGCACCGCGGCGGTTTCGAGTGGATCGCCATTCTCGAACGCGAATACCGTTTTGTGCTCGGCCCCGTGGTACTCATAGACGCGCTGAATGTCCTTCCACAGCGAAACGCCCCACACAAACAGCAGGAACATCGCGATCCGGATCAGCCCGTCAACCAGGTTAAACAGGAACTGCTGCCCGAAAACCGGATTCACCTTTTTCAGTTCCGTCGTCGCCAGCAGCGGCAGGTATTTGTACATGAAGATGAAGAAGGCGACGGAGAAAGCAACATTCACTCCCACCATCCAGCCGGGGATTTCCATCTTCCTGCCCTGATTTTGGTTGCCACGATCTTTGTTGCTCGGATCGGCGTTGCTCTGATCGGCGGATATCTCATCCAGCGCCGCATTGGCGGAAAACTTCAGCGCGCGGAATCCGAGCGTCATCGCGTGCCCCAGCGTCATCACGCCGCGCACCACCGGCCAGCCCATCCACTTATGCCGCTCGGAAGGCCGTTCCAGCGGCTCACTGTGCGTAATAATCTTGCCCGACGGCTTGCGCACCGCTATGCCCCAGGCATGCGGCGAACGCATCATCACGCCTTCCAGCACCGCCTGACCGCCGACGAGGGTTTCCTCGCCGCTCTCCAGAGCTGGTAGCAGCTGCACCGCCGCCAAAAAACGCAAAATTTGCCGCCAACGTCGCATAGGCATTGGATGTTACTCAGGGAGGAACGACTCCAACTGGCAGAATATCACGAAAGCCTGTAACTGGCGGCTGGAAAATCGAGTAACCTGCCATGTTTCATGCAGATACAGATGAACGCTTCCGCGGTCAGTGGGCGTGATCGTGCTCGGAATGATCTTGCTCGGTATGTGCATGCTCACCGCCTTCTTCCTCCCGCACCGCGATCACGCAACTATGCGCGGTCTCGCAGACTACGTGTTCCAACTGGATGGTCGTATGGTGGATGCCAAACCCCTGCCCGAGTTTTTCATTGATTTCCCGCAGAATCGAGTCGCTCTCCGAAGTCGCCATGTCGGCGATCTTCACGTGCGCCGAGAGCGCGTGGTTTTCCGACCCAATGCTCCACACGTGCAGATCGTGCACATCGCTCACGCCCGCGATCGTCCGCATCGCCGATTCCACGGCTTCCAGGCTCATTCCGCGCGGAGTCCCTTCCAGCAGAATATTCAGGGTCTCGCGCACAATCCCGATGCTCGACCACAAAATCAGCGCGCCGATTCCGAACGACAGTGCCGCGTCGATCCAGTATTGTCCCGTCCACAGGATGGCAAACCCTCCCACAATCACTGCCGCGGTCGAGAGCGTATCGCCCACCTCGTGCAGCAGCGCGCTCCGGACGTTCACATCCCGCCCCGAACGCCACAGCAGCAGCGCGATTGCGCCGTTCATCACCACGCCCGCCGCCGCCACGCAAATCATCACGCCGGCGCGCACATGCTCGGGATGCTGTATCCGCTGAACCGCCTCGTAGAAAATAAAAAACGACACCACCACCAGCGACAGGGCATTCACCAGCGCCGCCAGCACGCCCGCGCGGCGGTATCCATAGGTCTTGGTCGCGCTCGGCGGACGGCCTTCCAGAAAAACCGCCAGCAGCGACAACAGCAGCGCCAGAAAGTCGGACAGGTTATGTCCCGCCTCGGAAAGCAATGCCAGCGAGTGCGCATGGATGCCGGCAACCACCAGCAGGACGACGTAAAGCATGGTGACGGCCAACGAGACGCGCAGTACCCGCCCCGTCCCATGAGAATGTCCGTGGCCGCCGTGAGCGTGCATGTTGTTAGGATAGCGCAAGGTAGCAAGTGTGGGGACGGGCGCCCTCGCCCGTCCAGCCGGGCGAAGCCCGGCAGTTGCCTGCGGCCGCAGGAAATCCGGACTAGCTCTATGGCGCAAACCCTCCCGCTCGCGCTATGCTTCTCCGCGCACAAGGAGAATAACAATGAAGAAGATTCTCGTGATCCCGGCCTTGCTGTTGCTAGCCGCGTCGGCCATTGCACAAACCGCACCCGCGCAAACCAAGGACCCCGTCAGCAGCGCCCTCAGAGATATCCTGCCCGGCCGGCAGAAAAACACCATCGCAGCCGTCGAAGCGATGCCCGCCGACAAATTCAATTACAAACCAACGGCCGACCAAATGACGTTCGGCCATCTCGTCGCCCACATGATCGCGGCCAATAACACGTTTTGCAGCAAGGTGGCCGACGTCCCTGCTCCCAAGGTCGAAGAAGCGAAAGAAACGGACGCCAAAGACAAGCTGGTCTCCGGGCTCAAGGCGTCGTTCGATTTTTGCGCCGACGCGCTCTCGAAAATGGATGACTCGAAACTGGGAGAAACCGTTGAGCTCTTCGGGAACCAGGCTTCACACGCCTCGGCCGGAATTCGCCTTGCCAGCAGCTGGGCCGACCACTACGCCGAAGCCGCAATGTATCTGCGCCTGAACGGCGTGTTGCCGCCGACCGCAAAGAAGTGAAGCAGGACGTGATTGGAGAGGGAGCGGACCAGGCTGCGCCCGGGGACAGGCGAAACGCCCGTCCCTCCCCACGCGGATCTAACCCATGAGCCCTTCCAACTCCTCTTCCCCAATCACGCTAACCTTCAACTCGCGGGCCTTGTCCAGCTTCGATCCTGCATCGGTCCCCGCCACCACATAGTCCGTCTTTTTGCTCACCGATCCGGAGACGCGCCCGCCCGCATCTTCAATCATTTTCTTCGCTTCGTCGCGGGTGTGGCGCGCCAGCATGCCCGTCAGCACAAAAGTTTTTCCCGCCAGCTTCGTGCCTTTTTCTTTTTTCTGCCCGGAGAACGTCAATCCCGCCTTGCGCAGGTCGTTCACCAGTTTGCGATTGTGCTCGTCGGCGAAGAATTCCACGATACTCTCCGCGATTCGCGGTCCTACTTCGTTCACTTCCTCTAGTTCCTCCGCACTCGCCTTCATGATCACGTCGAGCGATCCGAAGTGCTCGGCGAGAAACTGCGCCGTGCGCTCGCCCACGAACCGTATCCCGAGGCCATAAATTATGCGTTCGAGCGGCAGCTTCTTGGAGGCCTCGATCTCAGCGAGCACGTTCTCCGCCGACTTCTCGCCCATGCGCTCGAGCTCGAGCAGATTGTCTTTCGTCAGCTTGTAGAGATCGGCAACATTTTTTACCAGGCCGCGTTCGGTAAGCTGATTCACCAGCACCTCGCCGAGGCCGTCGATATCCATCACGTGACGCGAGGCAAAATGCAGAATCGTCCCCTGCAGCTTCGCTGGACAATTCGCATTCACGCAGCGATGGTCCACCTCGCCCGGCGTGCGCACCACGTTGCCGCCGCATACCGGACAATGCTCGGGCATTTCGAACTTCCTGTGGCCGCGAGGATGGTCTTTATCCTCGATGACCTTCACCACTTTCGGAATCACATCGCCGCCGCGTTCCACCTCGACCCAGTCGCCGATCTTCACGCCCAGCCGCTCGATCTCATCCATGTTGTGCAGCGTGGCGCGCGCAACCGTCGTTCCGCCAATCGGAACCGGCTTCAGCGCCGCCACCGGCGTCAGCTTCCCGGTGCGTCCCACCTGCACCAGAATGTCTTCGATCTGCGTCACCGCTCCGCGCGCCGCATACTTGTAAGCAATCGCCCACCGCGGAGCCTTCCCGGTGAAGCCCAGCTCCCGTTGCCACGCCGTGCGGTCGACTTTGATGACGATTCCGTCAATTTCATACGGGAGCGATTCGCGCTTCTCCTCCCAGCTCTGAATAAATTTCCAAACCTCCTCCAGATTTTTCGCCAGCTTGCGGTTCGGGTTCACCTTGAACCCTGCCAGCTCCATGGCATCCATCGCTTTCGATTGGCGGTCGAAAAAATTTTGGCCGTCCCGCAATAGAAAGTAAGCGAAGAAGTCCATACGGCGCTGCGCGGTAATCGACGGTTCGAGTTGCCGCACCGTTCCCGCGGTAAAGTTGCGCGGATTCGCAAACACTTGCAGTCCCTGCCGCTCGCGCTCTTCATTCATCTTGCGGAAGGCCGCGAGCGGCATCAGCATTTCGCCGCGCACTTCGAAGCCAGCGGGGATCCCAGCCTTCTTCAGCTTGTCGTTCGAAATTGACAGCGGGATCGAGCGCACCGTCCGCACATTCAAGGTCACGTCTTCGCCTACACTGCCGTCCCCGCGCGTGATGCCGCGTTCGAGGCTCCCATCGCTGTAGACGAGCGCCAGCGACATTCCATCCAGCTTCAATTCGCACATGTACTCGAGGTCAGTCCGCCCGGTCAGCTCATGCACCCGCCGCTCCCAATCGCGCAGTTCTTCTTCGCTGTACGCGTTGTCGAGCGAAAGCATCGGGGAAGAATGCTTCGCCTTCACGAATCCCTCGCGTGGCTTGCCGCCCACGCGCTGCGTCGGCGAGTCCGGCGTGATGAGTTCCGGATGCTCGGCCTCGAGCCGCTTGAGCTCGTTCATCAGCTTGTCGAAATCGGCGTCCGAAATCTCCGGTGCGTCCAGCACGTAATAGAGGTACTCGTGGTGCCGTATCTTGTCGCGCAGGGCTTCGATTTTCTTTGCGGTCTTCTTGTCGGGGTCGGAACTGGACATGACTGGGGAATTATAGTGCGAAGGCAGTACCCAGTACCCAGTACCCAGTTGCCAGTACCCAGTGAAACCTAAGCGCCGATGAAACTATGCCTCGAAAGGTGGCAACAACAAACGCCGGGTTTTACTGGGTACTGGCAACTGATTACTGTTTCTTAGCTTTCCGAATCCGTCCACGACCAAGCGTGCCGCGGCCCACGCTTGACGGAGGCTTTTTCATCCCCCCCAGCAATTCCTTCAGCACGGTCGCGTTGTTGCGCTCCTGGTTTCGCGACGCATACAACAGCGTAACCTGGCGCTTGCCTTCCGCAAGATGGTGCAGCTTTTCCACCGCCGCGGAACCTTTCGCGCTTACCAACTCTTTGAGATAGCGTTTCCGGAACATGCTCCACCCCTCCGGATTCGAATGGAACCACTTCCGCAACTCGTTCGAAGGAGCCACATCGCGCAGCCAGAACTTGACCGCCGCGTCTTGTTTCGTAAGCCCGCGCGGCCACAAACGATCCACCAGCACGCGCACTCCGTCTGACGGAGCAGCAGCCTCGTAAACGCGTTTGACCACAACGCCCATCACTTCCGTATTATCCTACCTTTGAGTCTTCACAGGCGATGCCGCAATCATCATGAACTCCTTGAGCCAGATTTCTTTGTGCCTCCGTGTCTCGGTGGTTATACTTGCGTTTCTTGCGCTTGCCGGCTGCGATGTCGAGCGCCGCAAGTCCGACGCCGAACTTGGCCTCAGCCCGCAACAGGCCGAAGGCAGAAAACTCTACGACAACTATTGCGACCGGTGCCACGAACCCTACTCGTCGCGCGGCAAAAAAGGCCCGAGCCTGAAAGGCGTCTTTAAGCGGCAATACCTGTCCTTGAGCGGACTGCCCGCAAACGACGACCGCATGACCGACATCATCAAGTATGGACGAGCCAAGATGGAAGGCTTCAATCAGGTGATGACCGACCAGCAGATCCAAGACCTGCTAGCGTATCTGCACACGCTGTAGGAGCAGAGAGCTCTCAGTCCTCAGTTTTCAGTTGTCAGTTGTCAGTAAACCCGCGAACGATGGCCACAATGCATGCCCAGTTTTCTGAGAACTTAGAACGGGACGGGCGGGGCGCCCGTCGCTCCACTGTGGCATAATCGCCCTCGGTGTCCACCGCCAACAAATCCGCGCTGTTTCAGAAACTGCCTTCGACGGACGAACTTCTCCGCCAGCCCGACATGCAGGCACTGATCGAGCGCGAGGGTCATCCCGCCGTCGCCGAAAGTATCCGCGTCGTGCTCGCGCGCCTTCGCCAGGAAATTGCCGGTGGACAGCTTGACGAGAAATCGCTGGACCTCGCACTCGGCGGCCTGTTGGCGGCGGTCGAACGTCAACTCCGCCAGTCGCTGAGTTACTCGTTGCTGCTGCTTATCAACGCCACCGGCGTGATCCTGCACACCAATCTCGGACGCGCGCCACTGGCTGCGGCCGCGCTCGATCACGTCCGTGTCACAGCGAGCGTGTATTCCAATCTCGAGTTCGACTTGTCCACGGGCGAACGTGGAAAGCGCGACGTCCATGTCGATCGCCTGTTCCAAAAGCTGCTCGACGATGCACTGCCGAGCTTCGCTCGGCTGGACCCTTCGGCTCCGCTCAGGGCAGGCTCCCGAGGGCGACCGTCCCCACCTGGATCGGAGCAGACGATCTCGACCGCCATCTCGACCATTGTGGTCAACAACAACGCCGCGGCCGTTCTGCTCGCCTTGAATTCGTTGGCCGAGGGCGGCGAAGTTATCGTCTCGCGCGGAGAGCTGGTCGAAATCGGCGGCTCGTTCCGCATCCCCGACGTGATGTCGAAGTCGAATGCAACGCTGCGCGAGGTCGGCACCACCAACCGTACGCGCATCGCCGACTACGAACGAGCCATCAACGACCGGACGCGCCTCCTGCTCCGCGTGCATCGTTCCAACTTTGAAATCACCGGCTTTACCGAGCAGCCCGCGCTCGATGAGCTGGTCGCCCTAGCCCGCCGTCGCAATCTTCCGCTCATGGAAGACCTGGGCAGCGGCGCGCTGTTCGATCTGCGTTCAATAGGAATCAACGGCGAACCGGGCGTGCTCGACAGCCTGCGCGCCGGCGTCGATGTCGTCACCTACAGTGGTGATAAACTTCTCGGCGGTCCGCAAGCGGGATTGATCAGCGGCCGCGCCGATCTGGTCGCGCGCATGCGCTCGAACTCGCTGTTCCGCGCGCTGCGCGTGGACAAGCTCACTTACGCCGCCCTCGAAGCCACGCTGCTCGCCTACGTCAAACGCGACCATGACGCCGTGCCGGTGTTGCGCATGATGCGCCTGTCGAAAGACGAGATCGCGCGCCGCGCCGAAAAAATCGTTTCCGGGGCTGAGTCTGCTCAGGTCAAATCCGCGCACCTCAAGCTGGAACTCCTCGATGGTGAATCTGTCATCGGCGGCGGCGCCGCTCCATCGGCGGTCTTGCCCACGCGCCTGATCGCTCTGACCCACAGCGACCTCAGCGCCGACGAGCTAAGCACCCGTCTCCGCGCGAACACTCCACCCGTGATCGGCCGCGTAGAAGAAGCCCGCGTGTTACTCGACCTGCGCACCGTGTTCCCAGAGCAGGACGCCGTTCTGGTAGAGGCGCTGAGTTCCTTGTAGTGAATCGAGAGTTGCTGTGACCACAGGCAGCTGCCGAGCTGTGCTCGGCTTGGACCCTTCGACTTCCCCCTCGGCTTCGCTCGGGGCTTCGGCAAACGGGCAGGCTCGCGAGGACACCCATCCCCACACGAGCATGGGGCTGAGCGAAATTCCAAATTGCCAATTACAAATTACCAATTAACAATGCTTCTATGATTCTCGGCACCGGGGTGGACATCGCCGAAGTTCCTCGCATCCGCGAAAGCATCGAGCGGTTTGGCGACCGCTTTCTTCGTCGCATCTTCACCGACGGCGAAATCGGTTACTGCGAAGGTAAAGCCAGCCGCTTTGAAAGCTATGCCGCGCGTTTCGCCGCCAAGGAAGCCGGAATGAAGGCGCTGGGTACGGGATGGAGTCGCGGTGTGCGCTGGCGCGATATCGAAGTAGTGCGCCCGAAAGGGCAGCGTCCGACTATTCAATTTCACGGTCAGGCGGCGGCCATCGCGGCCAAGCTCGGCACGAAAAACATCGCTCTCTCGATTACGCACACTTCCGAGCAAGCTCTGGCCCACGTCATTCTCGAAGATTAGCTGCCAGCTTTCAGCTATCGGCTCTCAGCCATCACCAACCCCCTGATTCAAAATAGCTTTCTCCGCTCCCGCAACGTGCGCAAAGGTTCAGGGTTTATATGGGCGAAACGTAATTAGGCCGGACCGCCGGTCTTGGGCCAAGATAATCGGGCTAAAAGGAAGGCAACGAAAATGAAACGTTCCGTTCGTCGGCTGGTATTCGGGTTGGTATTGGGAGTTTTGATGCTGTCGGTTTCGGTGCTGTCGCTCTCGACGGCATCGTCTGCGCAAATCGGGATTGGGATCTCCGTGCGAATCGGTCCGCCGGCGCTGCCGGTGTATGCGCAGCCCATGTGTCCCGGTCCGGGCTATCTTTGGACCCCGGGGTATTGGGCGTGGAGTGACGACGGTGGCTACTACTGGGTTCCCGGAACATGGGTGGTTGCGCCGGTGGGCATGCTGTGGACCCCCGGCTACTGGGGCTTCGCGGGCGGCTTGTATGGCTGGCACCCCGGCTATTGGGGACCGCATGTCGGCTTCTACGGCGGGATTAACTATGGCTTCGGCTACGGCGGCGTAGGTTTTGCTGGCGGCGAGTGGAGAGGTGGCGCCTTCTTCTACAACCGCGCCGTGCTCAATGTGAACGTAACCAATGTGAGGAACGTCTACAGCCGAACCGTGGTCGTGAATAACACTCATGTGGCCTTCAACGGCCCCGGCGGTATCGCGGCGCGGCCGACTCGACAAGAGGAAGCATATGGGCGCGAGCCGCATACCGCGGCGCTGGCAGCGCAAACGGAACACGAACACGCCGCCAGCCAGAACCGGCAATTGTTCGCATCCGAGAATCACGGGCGTCCGGCGATTGCGGCCACGGCCAAGCCGGGCGAGTTCTCGGCCAGAAATGGCGGCAGATCCAGCTCCAGCTTCAATGACCGTGCGACCGCACGGCCTGGGAACCCTGACGCAGGAAACCGGGAAGCGATGTCATCCCGGGATAACCCGAAGCCAGGCCAGGAGAAGCAGGCTCAGAAGAAAGCGGAGAAGCAGGCGAAAGTTGAACAGAAGCGTAATGCCCGCGAGGAGCGTCGCTAACTCAGTGGTCTAAATCGGCGATGTTGGCTTGAAAAAAGCTCCCACTCTTCGCGCCAGACGCGAGGAAGTGGGAGCCTTCGTTTTTGCCCCCAGCAGTGCCGTTTCCCAGCCTCAACAAATCTGGAATCATGAAATTTGCTGCCGTTTGCTATGATGCTCCTGTCGTTTACCGACTACCTTGCCTAGCCAGAAGCAGCTGAAATGGTCGCAGCTCCGCGTGGGACTCACCGTCCTCTTCGCCAGCGCCACACTCATGGTCCTGATTTTCGTGATGAGCAGTACCGGCGGATGGTTCACCCGCAAGATCACGCTGCGATCGTACTTCGATAATGCCGGCGGCTTGCACGAGGGCGCGCCGGTGCGTTTGGCGGGTGTGGACATCGGCAACGTGACCAGCATGCGGATCGTGGCCGGCAAGCCGACGACGCCGGTCGAAATCATGATGAAGGTCAACCTCAAATACCGTTTCAATCTGCGCAAAGACTCGATAACTTTGTTGAGCACCGCCGGGGTCCTGGGCGAAACCTTCGTGGACATTGACAGTTCAGCGGCCAAGGGCCCGGAGGTAACCGACGGAGACACGCTGGCGGCCCGCGAACAGCCCGATATCCAGGACGTGGTGCGCGCCAGCCAGGGCACGCTGCAGAACATGGATGCGCTGCTGAAGCGGGTGGATCGCATTGTGGCGTTTGTCGAAAGCGGTCAGGGCTCGATCGGGAAAGTCATTTACAGTCCGGCCTTGTACGACCAGCTCAACGCGACGGTGGTTGAATTCAAGGGATTGATAGATGACATCCAGAAGGGAAAAGGCTCGCTCGGCCCGCTGCTCACCAGCGACGAGGCGTACAAGAAAGCGATTGCCGCCATCGACAAGCTGAACGTGGTGGTTGACGAGTTGCAGCAGGGGAAAGGCACCGCCGGCAAGCTGCTCAAGGATCCCGAGCTGTACAACAACGCGAACAAGACGGTCGCGAACGTACGCGAGTTAACCGACGACATCAATGCGGGCAAGGGCGCGCTGGGCAAGATGGCGCGCGATCAGGAATTCGCCGCCAAGCTGCAGACCACGATGAACAACCTGGCGGCACTTTCCGAGCGCCTGGAAAAGGGCGAGGGCACGGCGGGAATGCTGTTCAAAGATCCTGCGCTCTACAACAACAGCAACCAGATGCTGGTGGAGACGCGGGAACTGGTGAAGGCGATCCGAGAAGACCCCAAGAAATATCTGACGTTCCGCGTGAAAGTTTTCTGACCTCTGCAACCGGATTTCCAGTTGACTGTTTTCAGCGCTTTCGTCCAATACAATGGCTGAGTGTGTTCGGAAAACGTGCGTTCAAGCGCTGCACATATCGCCCCGCCACTGGCAGTTCCACATCCGATTCGAGGATCTCATGCGCAATTTCTTGAAAGCGTTGACCGTCTCCATGATGCTTGTGCCTGGCTTGTTTGCCCAGGACAAGCTGGCCCAAGATAAGCCGGCCCAGGATAAGCCTGAAGCCGCAAAGCCGCCCGCCGACGTGCGCTTCTCCGTCGACCTGCTCGATAAGAACATCGATCCCTGCAACGATTTCTACGCCTACGCGTGCAGCAAGTGGCTGGCGCAGAACCCGATTCCCGCCGACCGCCCGGCCTGGGGCCGCTTCGACGAATTGCAGCAGCGCGGCGAATACATCGTGCGCGACATTCTCGAAAAGGCGTCGGTCGACCGGCCGGGCCGAAGCGCCAACGAGCAGAAGATCGGCGATTACTATGCCAGTTGCATGGACGAAGCTGCGATCGAAAAAGCGGGCACGAAGCCCCTCGAGCACGACTTCCAAAGTATTGCGGCGATCAAGTCGAAGGAGGAACTTCCGAAAGAGATCGTGCGGCTGCATCGCGAGGGTACCGGTGTGTTGTTTGGCTTCGATTCCGGATCTGACTTCAAGAATGCGAGCCAGATGATTGCCGAATTGGACCAGGGCGGACTCGGCATGCCGGACCGAGATTACTACTTCAAAGACGATGAAAAGTCGGTCGAGCTACGGAAGAAATATGTCGAGCATGTGGCGAAGATGTTTGCGCTGTTGGGCGACGATGCAGGCAAAGCCGCGGCGGAAGCCAAAATCGTCATGGAGATTGAAACCGGCTTAGCCAAAGGCGCGCTCGACATGACCAGCCGCCGCGATCCGCAGAAGACCTATCACAAGCTGACCAATCAGGAACTGGCCGCTCTGAGCCCGGCGTTCAACTGGAACACTTACTTCGAAGGCGTGGGCGCACCCCGGTTCGATTCGCTCAATGTGATTGAGCCGGAATTCATCAAGAACATGCAAAATGTATTAAGTGCGCACTCGCTCGCCGATTGGAAGACGTATTTGCGCTGGCATGCGGTGCACGGCAACGCGCGGACGCTGCCGGCGGCGTTCGTGAACGAAAATTTCGATTTCTTCGGCAAAACGCTGCAGGGCACCAAGGAGTTGCGTCCGCGCTGGAAGCGTTGCGTGGGGTACACGAACAACGACCTGGGCGAGTTGGTCGGCCAGATCTACGTCCAGCAGACCTTCGGCGCCGAAGGCAAGGAGCGCACGCTGGCGATGGTCGGGGCCCTCGAAAAGGCGCTGGGCGAAGACATCAAGAGCTCGCCCTGGATGGGCGCGGACACCAAGGCTCAAGCGCTGGTGAAATTGCAGGCGATCACCAACCGCATCGGCTATCCCGACAAGTGGCGCGACTACTCCGCGCTCCAAATCGTGCGCGGCGACGCCGTGGGTAACTCGCAGCGCGCTAATCAAAACGACATGCAGCGGAGGTTGAACAAGATTGGCAAGCCGCTCGACAAGAGGGATTGGGATTATCCGCCGATGACGGTGAACGCGAACTACGACCCAAACCAGAACAACATCACGTTCCCCGCCGGAATTCTGCAGCCGCCGTTCTATGACAGCCGGGCCGACGACGCCCTGAACTTCGGCGGGATCGGCGCCGTCATCGGCCACGAACTTACCCACGGCTTCGACGACGAGGGCAGCCAGTTCGACGCCGAAGGCAATCTCCGCGACTGGTGGACCGCGAGCGACAAGAAACAATTCGAAGAACGCACCGGCTGCATCAAGGACCAGTATGCGAACTTCGTCGCGGTCGACGACCTGAAGCTGAACGGGAAGCTCACCCTGGGCGAGAATACCGCCGATAACGGCGGCCTGCGCATCGCCTACATGGCGTTGCTCAGCACCTTTGCCGGCAAGGAGCCGGCGCCGACCGACGGTCTCTCCGCCGAGCAGCGCTTTTTCCTGGGATGGGCCAACGTGTGGTGCCAGAACCGCACCGATGCCATATCGCGCATGTTGGTCACCATCGATCCGCACTCTCCGTCAAAGTACCGGGTGAACGGAACCGTTTCGAATATGCCGGAGTTCCGCGAAGCGTACCATTGCGCAGCGACAGCGCCGATGGTGAATCAGAACGCGTGCCGAGTGTGGTAAGGCATTTTGTAATTTGGTAATCGGGTAATTTTGTAATTTGCAATCGCGGGGCACTGCCGTGTCCAGTTAGGAAGAAAGACCATCGGGTTTAAGATTGCAAAATTACCCGATTACCAACTTACAAAATTCTTTCCGCCGCCACGTCCGCCTGCTCATGCGCGTGATAACTCGAACGCACCAGCGGCCCCGACTCGACATGCTTGAATCCGAACCTCAGGGCTTCTTCTTTCAGCGAGACAAATTCGGCTGGCGTGTAATAGCGCGTCATCGGAAGATGATCTTTTGACGGCCGCAGATACTGCCCAATCGTCAAAATATCCACGCCGCGCTCGCCCAGGTCGCGGAAGACTTCGATCAATTCCTCGGTCTCCTCGCCGATTCCAACCATCACGCCGCTCTTGGTCACCATCGCCGGGTCCCACTTCTTGGCATTCGCCAGCAGATCGAGCGTCCGCTGGTAGCGCGCACCCGAGCGCACCGCGCGGTAAAGCCGCCGCACAGTCTCGGTATTGTGATTAAGCACGTTAGGCTTGGCTTCGAGCACGATGCGCAGCGGCGCTTCCAGACCCTGGAAGTCGGGAATAAGCACCTCGACCCGGCACTCCGGCACGAGCTCACGAATCTGCCGGATGGTTTCGGCAAAAATCTTCGCGCCGCCGACGTTGTCGTCATCGCGGTTCACGCTGGTCACGACCGCGTGCCGCAGGCCAAGCGTGGCGACCGCTTCAGCGACGCGCCGCGGCTCGTCCCAGTCAATCGCTTCCGGACGCCCCTTGGGCACCGCGCAAAAGCCGCAATGCCGCGTACAGATATCGCCTAGCAGCATGAAGGTCGCGGTGTGATGATGCCAGCATTCTCCAATATTCGGACACTGCGCCGATTCACACACCGTATGCAGCCCAAGCCCGCGCGCCAGCTTCTTCAGATTATGGAAATTGTCGCCCACCGGAGCCTTGGCCTTAATCCACGAGGGCTTCGGGTTGTGAATCCTGGAGCCGAGATCGATCTGGATGAGCTGGGAAGAGGCGGACATGGCAATGGTTGATTTTATCAGTTTGCTGGAAACGTAGAGGCGGCGGATGGCTCTCTTACTTTAGATGCACCTCCGCCTCTGATCCTTTCGGTTTCGATTTCTTCCCGCCCCGCACTTTCGGCATCGCGTACTTGGGCTTGATCTCGTGGCATCCGGCTTCGCAATAGACTCCGCCGGCGGCCGATTCGGGCGACGGCATCGGAGAATTTACCGCGAGTTCCCGGTCGGCTTCGAGTTGCCGCTCCACGCTAGCGATCAGCTTTTCGTTTTCCGCGGGCGTCAGCCACTTTTTCTGGTTCACCAGATAATCTTCGAGCCGCGCAATCGGGTCGCGCCGCTTCCAATACTCGAACAACGGCTGCGGGACATACTCGGCCGCATCATGAATGGCGTGGCCTTTCATGCGCATCATCTTCGCTTCGATCAGCGTCGGCCCTTCGCCGCGGCGGGCGCGCTCGCAGGCTTCGTGGCAGGCGTCGTAGACCTGGCAGGCGTCGGTGCCATCGACGATCACGCCCGGGATTCCGTAGGCGATGGCGCGTTCCGCCAGATCCTTGACGCGGAACTGCATGTCGGCGGGGGTGGAGTATCCCCAAAGATTATTTTCGACAATCAGGACGAGGCCGAGATTCTGGACGGCGGCGAAATTCAGGCCTTCATACGTCACGCCGGTGGACTGGCCCCCATCGCCGATGTAAGTCATGACCGCGATGTGTTTCCCTTGCAGCCGCGCGCCGAGCGCCACGCCAGCGAGCACCGGAATCAAATCGCCCAAAGTGGAAATCGGCGCCACCACGTTGCGCGTTTCGATATCGCCAAAGTGCGAGGACGCGTCGCGTCCCTTGGTGGGCGATCCGGACTTCGCCATGTACTGCATCATGATGTCGGCGGGCGAGAAGCCGCGCACCAAAAGCGCCCCCTGGTTGCGGATCATCGGGCCGAGCCATTCATCTTCATGAAGAGCGTACGCCGAGGCGCACGAGCAAGCTTCCTGCCCCAGTCCGAAGTAAACGCCGCCGACCACCTGGCCCTGTTTGTAGAGATTTTCGAGCGCCGTTTCCATGCGGCGGTTGAGCAGCATCCAGCGATAGATTTCGATGCACTGCTCGCGGCTCAGGTATTTCGACTCGCGGATGGGCGGCGCGGGCGCGGAGAGATCTCCGCTTTCCACTTCGTAGCGAAGCTCGTCTCCAGCACGAACCTGGCGCAGCGTGAAGCTCGGCTTTTCGAGCCGGTAATCGCGGATGGTGTAGGTGCGGAGATCGCCGCCCGGCTCTGCGCTTTTAGCGCTTGGCTTTTGGCTCTTGGCTTGGAGACGCGAGCTGGTTCTTGTCCGACTCAGCTTCGCGGTGGGAACACCTTTCTTCTTCGCTTTCTTCTTCGACATGATCAGTCCGGGAACATGCTAGCGCAGAGATAGCGTTGCCGTCTCTACGGGAAATCGCTGCCTCAGGCGAGAAACAAATCATCCTCGCCATTCAGTTCGCCGCGCAGTCGGCGCAACTCGTCCGGCGCTTTCATCGGCACTCCCACGCTGTTCCCAAGCAACGCGTCGAGCGTCTCCACCCACAGCATCTGGCTCGCGAAGACGCTGCCGAAGTTTCTCGACACCGACTGGGCTACGGCGTTCAGGTCGAGTTCCCGCCCCAATTCTTTCTCCATGGAGGTCACCGGCTTCGCTGTAATCCCGCAGGGCACGATGAGGTTGAAGTAGCTGAGATCGGTGTTCACGTTCAAAGCGAAGCCATGCGAGGTCACCGAGCGCGAAATGTGCACGCCGATGGCTGCGACTTTGGCTGCTGGCGTAGCCTCGGTCCATGCCCCCGTCAGCCCGGAAACCCGGCGCGCCGGAATTCCGAAATCGCCGCAGGTGCGGATCAGCACTTCCTCCAACCGCCGAACGTAGTCCACAGCGCCAAGAGTCTTGCGAGTTTGTGTGGCGCGGACGCCCGCGCCCGCGGAGCCACGCGAACGTGAATCACCGTCGAGCGAAAGCAATTCGTGCCCTCGCAAATCAAGGATCGGATACCCAACCAGCTGCCCCGGCCCATGAAATGTAACGTCGCCGCCGCGATCGCACTCGAAGACCTCGACCCCGCGCGCGGCGAGCACTTCAGTCGAAGCCAGCACATTGGCCGCCCGGGCGTTGCGTCCAAGGGTAATGACGGGCGTGTGTTCGAGCAGAAGCAGGACATCGCCGATCTGTCCCGCCTTGCGCAGGTCAACTACCTTTTGCTGCAGACGCAAGCCTTCGGCGTAGCTGAGGGTGCCGAGTTGGACAACGGAAATCATGGCCGGTCAACATTATAGGCCGAGGATCCAGTGCGAGTTTGCCGGTGGAGAGCCGGGCGTCCCCGCCCGGCCCAGGGGCTCCCTGGACTTCGCTCTGGACGGGCGAGGGCGCCCGTCGCTGCACCTAAAATCGTCCCCGGCGCACCGCCGGTAACTTTTTTGATTCTCCTCTTGCGCAACGCCGTGCAGTTTGGTATAAAAGATCGAGTCGAGGACAAGTGACTGGTGTGTCTGAGCTGCCCGGTGAATCCTCGCGGCGGCTTTTGGCATCCAATTCAGTAAGCCTCCAACTGACCCCTTTCCGGGGTTCGCATTCGGGGACAAAGTTCCCTGAAGGGTTTCCGCGAATAGCAGAGCCTCCCAGCGATCTTTAATTTTTAAACCGTCTTCCGCTTCGGCCTGCGCCGGATTCTATGGCGAGCTGGAGTGGAAGAGCGTTTTCGGACGCGCTGTAAAAGAGTTCTCCGGTTTGCCTAGCCGCAATTTTCGGATAGAGACTCCCCGCACTGTTGAAATCAGGTGGAAATCCTGTGATCTCAGCGGGTTGACAGCACCGGCGCGAACGCGTAGTTTTAACAGGTTTCGAGGACGCACAAATTCCCGCAACGGGTTTGGGCGGACTGAAAACGCACCGCTCAGGCGGGAATGCGGATCGGTCTTTGACAAAAGGTTGAACGTGCCAGTCGTGAGATGGAAATGTTCGGGCTCAAGTCTGAACGTACTCACAAGAT
>Ga0181539_1000903_pt1 | contig 34661 bp, 35 predicted proteins | sample PEATcosm2014_Bin_46_FD_119767 | JGI IMG/M metagenome (GOLD analysis project Ga0181539, IMG submission 119767) | Peatland microbial communities from MTU Mesocosm Facility, Houghton, MI, USA - PEATcosm2014_Bin23_60_metaG | ecosystem: Environmental > Terrestrial > Soil > Wetlands > Peat | place... | reverse complement strand
GTTCCTGGGAACGCTATCCAAATCACTGGTGGAGAACCGACACTCCGCGACGACCTTCCTGAGATTATCAAAATCTGCAGAGAGGAAGGCGTTGAGCACATCCAGCTCAACAGCAACGCCATCAGTCTAGCGCAAGACCCTGAGATGGCGGGAAGAGTTAGAAACGCAGGCGTAAACACTGTTTACATGAGTTTCGACGGGATCACCCCAAGAACGAACCCGAAGAACCATTGGGAAGCTCCAATCGCAATTGAGCAGTGCAGAAAGGTCGGTTTGGGCGTAGTTCTAGTCCCAGCCGTCATCAAAAGCATTAATGACCACGAACTTGGTGGCCTCATCCGTTTCGGACAACGGAACATGGACGTAATTCACGCAGTCAACTTCCAACCAGTGTCCCTCACAGGCCGACTATCCAAGTCTGAGAGGGAGAAGTACCGAATAACGATCCCCGACTGCATCGAACGGATCGAAGAGCAGACGAACGGAGAAATTCGAAGGGAAGACTGGTTTCCAGTCCCAAGCTGCGTCCCAATCACACACTTCGTCGAAGCCTTGACCAAGCGCCCCCGATACGAACTCTCCATACACTTCGCGTGCGGTGCAGGGACCTATGTATTCAAAGACGGCGACAAACTCGTCCCAATGTCCTCCTTCGTCGACTTAGAAGGGCTACTGGAATACTTGGAAGAGAAGGCGGACGAACTGAATGCTGGCAAAAGTAAGTACCTAGTCGTAGCGAAAGTCCTAGCGAAGATGGGAACGTTCATCGACAGAAGCAAACAACCCAAAGGCCTAGCGTTAAGTAAACTACTGTTCAACGCACTCGTCAAGAACGACTACAGCGCCCTCGGCGCACTCCACCACAAGTCAATGTTCTTGGGCATGATGCACTTCATGGACAAGTACAACCACGACGAGGAACGCCTGCGACGATGCGATATCCACTACCTCAGCCCAGACATGAGAATAATCCCATTCTGTGCCTTCAACGTAATTCCAGAATGGTACAGGGATGCTATCCAACCAAAGTACGGAATCCCAATCGAGCAATGGGAGAAAGACCACAAGACAACCCTAGAACAGGGCCTCTACAAGGGTACTCTACGCAAGGGTAAAGGACACGCCGCAGGCTGCGGATGCCCACTCGGCGCACTCAATACGCCCAGCTCCGAACTCTTGACCATCGAAAACGGCATGATCAAGACAAAGTAAACTCCCAAAACTAATCCCCAACTCATTCCCTTTCCATTGCGATTTTGACGAATAGGGTACGCTCTGAAGCCTGCTTATGAAACGAAGACTCCTCGAACCCTGAACCTGAACGTTTTTCAGTGAAACCGATTCTTACTGAAACCTTCAGAGGCAGCCCAGCATGAAAACCGATTACGATTTGATCATTGCCGGAGCAGGCATCGCCGGAATGGTGACCGCTGCCTCTGCAGCAAAACACTCTAACCAGAACCTCAAGATCTTGGTAATCGACCGAAACTCAAGAGACGAAGCCGGCAAAAAAACCTCGACCGGCTGGGTCTGCGGAGACGCAGCCAGCAAAGCGAGCCTAGATTACCTGCAGCGAGAAGTTGGAATAAGCTACGGGAAACCGGAGCTTGAGCACTCAGTCCACGGCGTCGTAGCCTATTCCCCAGATCACGAATCCAAAGCGAAGTTCGACGGTGAAGGATACCTGCTTAACCGTCGACTCTTGCCACAACGCCAATTGCGGGACGCTGAGAAACTCGGCGTTGAATTTCAATTTGAAGCATATGCCGATTCTCTCGTAGTTGACGACGGCTTCATCCGCGGAGTGCATTGCCGTTCTTCGAAAGATAATTCCACATTCAAGAAAACGGCACAGCTCGTAGTTGACGCTACTGGATCGGCATCACGTCTTAGAACGAGTCTACCCATCGCGAGCCACATTGAGAAGGAGATCAATAAAGAGAACGATATGGAATCGACTGGCCGGTATATCATAAAATTCGAGACGGCTAAGCGCGATAGCACGTTCTTCGATCCAGAAATTTGCATCATTCATTTGGATCAAGAGATTGCGCCAGGCGGATATGCCTGGGTGTTCCCGAAGGGTGAAGACAAAATGAACGTGGGTTTGGGGGTTCAGAGGCGGCTTCTGGAGCGGAGGAACAAGAAGTTAGGGAAGAACGACACGCTCCAATCCCTCATAGACGAATACGTCAGAACCAACCCCGTAATCAAGAATTGGAAGCTGACGGACGAGCTCGAGGATAGGGGAAACGAGAAGGGCAACTGGCAAGTGCCAGTTCGTCGACAGAACGATTGCATGGTTGCTAATGGTTACATGATTGTGGGCGACGCCGCATGGATGCCTCGCCCAATCGACGCCGGCGGAATAGGCCCCGCAATCTACGCAAGCACAATTGCAGGTAAAGTAGTGGCCGAATCTCTTGAATCAAGAGACACCTCCGAGAAGGGACTTTGGAAATTCAACACCGAATACGTTAGAACTTATGGTTATCGAATGGCGAGTTTCGAGATTCTTCGACACTTCCTACAGATACTCAGCAACGAAGACCTAAACTATGGAATGAAACATTTCCTAGGCCAAGATGACGTGGATAACATTACGAGACGAGAACACCCAGAATTCAAGCGTGTAAGCCTAGGAAACCCCGCACGTGTTCTCTGGGCGTTACCTCGCCTCGCGTTAGCTAGGGGGTTAAGGTACACGGCTGAGAAGAGCAGGAAACTCATACAACACTACATGAATTACCCGACTTCACCCGAAGGGTTTGACGGATGGCATGCAAAATTCATGGCGGAACTTCGTGAAGCTTACTCGAAGTTCCCATGAATTCAGCAACATTCACCGGATCGCTCACCCTCTCTCTGCAAACCTGCACGCATCAGATTCAAATAGTCCTGAAGTTGACTTGAAATCCGAATAACAGGACTCTGAAGTAACATGGAGGAATTTCTAGAGAAAGTTAATGCGAAGCAGAAGAAGTTTTTCATACAACTCAGATCAAAGCTTCGCACACTCCCTGAAATCGAAGAAACGATTGAGATCGACGAGGTTTCGGGGGAATGGTGCCCGGCTTACAGAGTAAAAGGTTCGGACCTAGTCTGGGTTCATTTTGACGAACACTTATGGGTTAACTTCCCGGTTGAGCCGAACTTCGAGAAAAAAGTCCTCCAAGACGAGAACCTTGACAACTATGTTGTCGACTGCGTAAAGGAAGCCGAACAAACGGGAAGCGAAAAATGGGCGACCGTCGAGATCAAATCTGGCGAGAACGTGGACCAGGTTGTTCCGCTTCTAGAGCTCCGATACTCGGTTCTGGCTTCGTAGCACGTCTTAGTTCGCGCGACTCTTGGGTTTAGCCCCGTCTTTAACGGCAGATGTTCCGTCATCCGACCAGAGAACCTCGAAATAATCTTTTGCGAATTTCGACAGTCCAATGTGGTCTGACCAAATTGCGAGGCTGATGGCCTCATCGCCCTCTTGACCTAGGAGCAGAATGACTTCGCTGCCGTCGGCGATAATTCCGCCGCCGAACATTTGTTCACGGACGCGGACCTCGCAGAACTTGGAGAGTTTTGCCATGGTCTCACTCATGGGGCTCTTCATTGTCATGATTTGTACCTTAACTCCTCTTTCGGCGGTCGACCTGACGAGAGGGATCAGCATCTCCGCTACAGGGTCGGGGATAGCGGGCACCGCTGCCAGAATTTCCTTCTGGACATGTTCAATTGTTTCCCTAATCTTCGCGAGAACATTGAAATTTCCACGAACGATCCAAATGTCAGGATGCTCCCTAACGCCTTTCTTCTCATATAGCGGTTGGAGTTCATCGTGAATGAGTGCTTCGTTGGTCTTCAGGGCGTTCTCAAGTTGAGACTTAGTAATCTCCATCGCGACTGAAGGTGGCTTTGGGTAGTACTTGCTTGGACGGCCATGTTCACTCTCTATCCACCCTTTCTTCTCAAGCGACCCCAGGACTTCATAGATCTTTGAGTACGGAACATCCGACGCCTCGCTCAATTCATTAGCAGTTGCGGGCCCTATCTCGAGCAGGGATGTATAGGAGCGAATCTCGTAGTCTGTCAACCCGAACTCGTGAAGCGAACGCCTTACCCTGTCCGTTATCGGCAAGCTACCACACTCATACGCAAGGCGATATCCCGGAGTATCCGCCAACATGATATAAGATTTCACAACTTAAAGTGGTTAACTCCACGCTCTCTCTGTTTGAAAACGGCACCGCTTTCAAAACGCGTCGCGTCCAATCGGTTAAACGTTCAACCCTAGCAACTCCATTTGATTATGCTCCTAACGAACACCTCTAGTCTTCGATGGTTGAGAAGATGAGCGCGGCCCACTCATTGTTCCAAACAATGGGCAGCGGAACGGAGGGAGGGCGTGCATACAATTAGTTGTGAGTTGATTCGGTTGAAACCCAGTAGGTCTCCTTTGAGGTGAATTCCTTCTTCCAGATTGGGACTTCCTTCTTCACACGTTCAACGGTCTCGGAGAGGGCGGGGAATACCTCTTGCCTATGTTTGCCCAAGACTACAACGAAGATGCTGGGTTCACCGACCCTTAAAGAATCAATGACGTGGTGAATTGCAACTTCAACTACACCCGGATGGGTTTTGATGTCTGCCCTAATTTCCTCCATGCGTTTCAAGGCGACATCAGCGTATGCTTCATACTCTAAATGCGTAACTTTGGAATCCGAATCATGGGCCGCGTCCCCACGCACCACTCCGATGAAGCAGGCTAATGCACCGGAGTCCGGGTAAGCGGGGTGTGTCTTGAGGTGGTCGATTATCTGTTGGAGATCAATTTCGCCTTTGCGATGAAGCCCAACTGCTTCCATAGCTGGATTCCGAAGCACCTGTATGTGTTCTTGAATGAAAACTGAGCGTTCGGCTCAGCATCTAACCCTACGCCGTTGTTGGCTTAAGTTCAGCTTTCATCTTCTCTAGGTGTTGACCTTCCGTGTCGAATTTAGTTCCTACGATCTGGACTTGGTAGATGGTTTTCGCTGCGTTGCAAAAATCGCATGGAGGACCGAACCCGTCCGGGTTGGGAGACGTTCTTAGCCACATCTGGTTTATTCCAGCATAAGTTAGGTCGAGTCTGACTTTATCCTTGGCGCAATTCTCGCACAGGTAAAAAGGCATATCCAACATCAGCTGCGATAGGGTCCGAGTGAATATTAATACTTTGAAGGGTTCGGTTCAGCGAATCGTCCTTTCAAGGTCCGGCGGTCTTTCTTTAATCGAAACCGGTAGGGCGCTTTACTTTAATCTCCATAGTGAGGTTCTCCGACATTTCAGTGTACGTGCTAGTAACATCAATCTCGCTCGCAATTCTCATCGTCTTAAGAGAGGAATGACAAGGGGTTGTGCGACCTCACAACTGCCCTTCCCAACCCACGAGAGCGCGCGTCGAATAGAACGTTGAACTATGCGACTCGGGGTAAATGCCTTCTCAACACAACTTGTTCAGGTTAACTCTGATTCCCTCATCGCCGCAGCCGAGCTATGAATTCAGAGTTTGTTTAAACCTTCTGCAAATCCGAATCCAGACATCTTCGAGTGAAAAAGCTCAGGCAGTTTAGTGAAAAGCCAGATAAGCTGAGACGTGATCTAACTCGACGGGTTTGGTTTGACATTTTTTAAATTAAGTAAATTCGACGTCAGAAACGCCTATCTTAATAGTGTCACATGCAGCCGGATAATTATACGATGAGGATCGCGTTCATTTTGGGGTACTCGAAGCCGATTATACTGATCGGTGCAATGATCCTAATCATATTCTTCTCTCCTGAAGCCTATGCGTTGCCTGTGACCGTTTCCATCTCGCCAACTAGCATGGCTGTTCCGCAAGGCACGAGCACATCATATACCGTCTCCTTGTCCGGTGCGCTAGCCACCTTATACTCTCTTCGCCTCTCAGGCCTCTCAGGGTCGGGTGCGTCTTTTTCATCTAATCCGGTTTCGACTCCCCCAGGAGGAGGTACTGGTGCAGGAAGTACGACTCTTTCAATCCCTACGACAAAGACACTTGGACTCTATTGCCCGGGAACATATTCATTCACCGTAGCAGCCACGAACTCAACGGACGGCACGGCTCCTTGGCCTCAACCTCCAGGGTATCCCAACCCAGATGCGGGCTCAGCAAGCGCATCGATCACAGTTTTGCAGGTCGGTCCTCCTCTTGCCGTTAATTTAGTGACTGACAAGCCTACGTACACTGTCGGAGACAAGGTGAATATTCTGATATCGGCGAATAGGCTCGCCGAGGGTAGGCTTACCATATCCCCACCCGCCGGCCCTCCTCAAATATTCCCAATCCAATTAATTTACGGAAGCTATAGCATATCCAAAACATTGACGGCAAATTCGATTGGCCACTGGACCTTATTGTTTCAGGCTGACGACTTTTGTTCAGGAGTTAGCAGCGCTCAAGCTTCATTTGACGTCACACCAAACACATACGACGTGTCGCTATCACTTAACGGGGTCCCACCACAATACGCAGCACAATTGCAGGTCGATGGTCAGAACCAAGGCAACATTACTGGCGGGGAAATTCAGCAGCTCGAGTTCAAGGTCGGGACTTCCCACACAATCATGGTCGATCAGTATGTTTCAGGGACCATAGGAGAACGTTTCTACTGCGCACAGAACACAGTTAGCGTAACCTCCGCCGGGAGCTTAACGTTCACCTACCAGACGCAATACCAGTTCACGGTGGATACTAATCCAACGGGTTTGACTCAACCAACCGGAGGAGGATGGTACCCGGCCGGCACTTCAGTACAAACTAGCCAAGTGCCGCAAACAATTGCTGGACCCACCGGAACCCAATATACGTTCGATACGTGGGAGGTCAACGGAGTCCCGCAGACAGGTAATCCGGTAACCGTGACACTTAACGAACCGTACACTGCTATTGCGAACTACACTACACAATATTATCTCACTGTGGATTCAGCATATGGGAATCCGCAGGGCGAAGGCTACTACGACGCTGGGTCGACAGCACAATTCTCAGTAACTACACCCACAGGATTTCCAATTCAACAAATTTTCGTTCAATGGCAGGGAGATTATGCCAGCACTTCACCTCAAGGCTCGATCACGATGGATATGCCCCATGCTGTCCATGCGGTTTGGTCCACCAGCTACCTCCCGCTCATAGCAATAATTGTCGTGGCAGCCGCAATTGTCGGCGGGCTCTTATTCTGGCGGTCAAGGCGTAGTCCTCCACCAGAAACTAAACCCGCGCCCACATCAACAACGACGACGGCAAGTGTTGCGGCAGCAACTGGAGCTGTTAAGTGCCATAAATGTGGCACAGAAAATCCCTCGGACCAAAAGTTCTGCACAAATTGCGGCGATGAACTGAAGCACACCCGTAACAGCTGAAAACATCAACCTTAACCGCGCCCTCCGCTACATTCGCTTTGTCAGGCAATGAACTCGGTAACGGAGTTGCTGGAGCAGTCTCATCAGCAAAGTAGGCTATTCTTCGTCCTCTCCGGTGAACACGATTCGCTGCCAGCAGCCGAGATTAAGGCCATAATCGAATCGGAGGGACTCCCATACTCATCTGCGGTTTTGAACTACCGACTTCTCACCCTAACCGCACCTCCCGACGTTTTGAGGAAAGTATCGGAGCGGAGCCTGATGTATGGTTGGTGCGGCATTCGCGTAGGAGAATGCGATGCGGACGAACGTGAAATACTGAATTTCGTGAAGAATCAGCCGTTGGAAGAGTTAACCAGGGGGATTAAGAGTTTTGCTGTAAGATCAGCGCGGATAGGGGGTGCGACTATGGCTGTTCGACGCGTCAATCTAGAGCGGGACGTGGGTTCCGTCGTAAAGGAATCAGTGCCAAGATTGGCAGTGCAGCTTACGGATCCTGATCTAACTTTTGCCTGCGTACTTTACGGATCCAAGTTCCTCTTTGGCCTATCGGGCTTCCGGAAACCCTCCGGCCTAATGGCGCCTAGAAGACCCAGAAAGCGCCCCGTATTCCACCCGTCCACCATGCCTCCAAAGATCGCAAGGTGCATGGTGAATTTGGCTAGGTCAAGAGCTGGCTCAAAGTTTGCGGATCCGTTCTGTGGGGTGGGAGGTATACTAATTGAGGCTGCGGTGATCGGTTGCAATGTGCTTGGAGTAGATGCAAGCATCCGGATGCTACGGGGGGCTCGCCGAAACCTCAGCTATTACAATCTGGATACTCTGGGTTTCGTAAACGCCGACGCCCGGACCCCCCCCTTTAGGGGGGGGTTGGACGCCATAGCAACCGATCCCCCTTACGGACGAGGTTCCTCGACCATGGGGGTCAAAATGTCGACGTTGATCATGGAATTCCTTGAGGGGGCCGCTCAATTTTTGAGAAAGGGAGGACACATATGCATCTCGGCCCCCGTCGAGGTCGACATTGAACGTTATGCCCGCGACGGCGGCTTTACGGTTAAGGAGAGTCATCTTGCGAGGGTGCACAGGAGCCTTACGAGAAGGTTCACGGTGTTGTGTAATGCATGACGTGGACTCCGTCTTAGTAGAGATGCTTCCCACGTTTCGGGTTAACCAGGGCTTAATTCTCACTACCGGAAACTCATGAGCAACAGGTGGGAGAATTGAGCCTTCTGGAATTAGATAGGAATGGGAGAATTACTGTCCCGAAAGAATACCGGCGTAAGCTTGGACTTCAACACAAGGTGTTGGTGATAAACGCAGGAGACCACTTAGAGTTGATACCTATTCCGAAGGATCCCATCGGGGCGTTGAGAGGGTCTTTCAGGATTAGCAAGCCTTTCAAAGATTTGAGGAACCAAGCCGAAACTGAAGCAGAGAATGCGGTCCAAGCGCAACGCTAGTTGAGATGCCGCGGCGAGAGCCCTGAAGGTTGATGTAAGCATCATACCATTCGATAGAGTATATGATACGGTGAAGGGTTGAAGAGAATTGATCCATCATCGGTCTGATGACCTCATAGCGAGGCATGAATTCTCTGAAAATTGCTGACGAAGACAGGGAGGCTTGCTTACGGCTATCTCGGTAACATTTCTTGGGACGGGGGGGAGTGTCCCGAACAAGTTTCGAAATCTTCCTAGCGTGCTGATCCGGCGAGGTCCGGAGGTTGTGCTCTTTGATTGTGGGGAGGGGACGCAGCGTCAGTTTCTTCAGGCTAAGGCAGGGGTGAATAGAAGGATGCGAATATTCATCAGCCATTTGCATGGAGACCATGTGTTTGGCCTTCCGGGAATGATTCACTCACTGTCATTCATGGGACGAAAACGTGAATTAGAGATAGTGGGCCCAAAGGGCGTCGCTAAGCTTGTGACCTCGGTCAACAATGTAGTCAAACTTTATTCGAAATTCCCAATTCGAATTCGCGAAGTCAAACCTGGGGTCACGATCAGAGATCTCGAGTACAGAGTTCACGTTACGTCAGCGAAGCATTCTATTCCGTGCCTAGCGTATGCATTTGAGGAAATGCCGAGACCGGGTAGATTCGATCCTGCGAAGGCGAGGAGGTTAGGTGTTCCCGAGGGGCCACTTTGGAAGAAGTTGCAGTCGGGCAAGTCGATTAGGCTTGGGCGCAGGCGGATACCGGCTCGGCTTGTCGTTGGGCCTCCCCGGCGAGGGGTGAAGATCACATACGCCGTCGACACGAGGCCTTGCCCTCACGTAATCAAGCTGGCTGCTCGCTCTGACCTACTCATTCATGACAGCTGCTTTGATGAAGCTGCTTCGGTCAAAGCCCAGGAATACGGTCACTCAACCGCGGCCGAGGCCGCGCAGGTTGCGAAGAAAAGTAGGTCACGTAAACTCGCCCTTTTCCACATTAGCGCGATGTATGAAGACGCTGCGCCCCTGCTGGCTCAGGCGAAGACGATTTTCCGTGACACGATACTTCCGCAGGATATGGTTACTGTCTCGGTCGATGTGTGAACTCAGGATTCAGCGAGGTTTGGAGGTGATGCGAGGTAATCGATCACTGACTGTGGATCCTCGCATTCCAATTGAATCGATATCGGCCCATGCGGAGATTCTCTCACCGCTTCACAGAAAGATACACGTCCCATGAATGCCGCTTGCTTATTCAGATAGAACTGAAATGTCCCCCCGCGCAGACTGCGAATGAGAATTGATCTTGCAGCGCTACGTATCCTCTGTTGCCTGATCAGGTTACGAAGATTGCTGAGGAATTCTAGTCCGTTGCCATGAACACTCAAGGCAACGGCATCATCGGGTTTAGTGATCCTCTCAATACGTGCCGAAGGGAATAGTTTCAGAAGGGCACGTTCAACCTTACTCTCATCCTCAGTTGGTTCGAGCGCTGTTTGCACTGCAACGGTTACGCTCATTGTTGTTTCAGCTTATCCAAGGCGGCCTTGAAACTCGAATGAAGTGTATCAATCGTACTCTCGTTCACTAAGAGGACATCGGCTAACGCTATTACGTGACCCAATCCAACGTTTAGTTCACGGCAGTCACGTTCGTAGAATATGTCCCAAGTCTTGGGGTCGTCGCTCCTCCCTCTCGAGAGGAGTCTTTGAAACCTTGTTTTGGGTGAGGCATGTATAGCGACGCTGATGACATCGAATTTTGTTCTGAGCTCGCGAAGCTCATCTTCACTCCTTATTCCCTCGACAATAATCGTCTGCGATCGACTCGCTTCAATCTTGGGCACCAGCCTCTTCACTACCGCTGCGGGCCCTTCCTCCACCCTAACCTGAAGCATTACGCCTCCAACATTCTTCGGCGTCGGCTCGAGCCCTCTGCGCTGGGTTTCCTCCCTTATGATGTCTCCGAGGAGCAAAACTTCAAGGCCAAACTGTTTCCCTGCCTCGGAAGCCACCCCTTTGCCAGCGCCGGGCATACCCGAGATTGCGATGACGAGTTTCCTTACTTGCATACGCTGGCCCGTGCCTCCGCTGGCTCTTGCAGCATCCCTGTTCATATCTCTGAATCGTTAAATTCAATCATCCAATATTAGCCTTCGCAGGCAAAACGCATTGTCTCAGGAACGCATACGAAGTTTCGTAGCAGTAGACTTAGACGAACCAATTATTCGAGAGCGAATCATCGCGGCTCAACAAAGCCTCGAACAGACGGGGGCGAGCCTAAAGATTGTCGACCCGGGAATAATGCATTTGACCTTGAGATTTCTAGGCGAGATCCCTCAGATAACTGTTGATCGAGTCAAAGACGCGATGCGAGAACTGCAATTTCAACCGTTCACTGGCCAATTTGCCGGCATCGGCGCCTTTCCAAACCTTAGACGAATAAGCGTGGTCTGGGTTGGGATAACACGCGGACAACAAGAACTTGATGGTATATTCCAACAACTTGAGCCGAAACTTCGTCAGATCGGGTTACCCCATGACAGCAAGGGATTCAGTCCGCATATGACCATAGCCCGTGTGAGGTCAGGAATTAACAGGGATGCGTTGGCCAAATACATCGAGAGCATGCGAGAATACGACTTCGGGCAGATGACCGTGAAAGCGGTCAGACTGAAGAAGAGCACACTAACCCCAAAGGGGCCCATCTACACAACAATCCATGAAGTAAATGCTTCCACTTGACGAAGACTTAGTGTTCTCTCTTGGCCAACCTAACAGCAGTCTGCAGCGAAGTTAAGTCGAGGATCGTTCCCAACCCGGAATTTAGAGCCGCTGTTGCGAAGAAGGCTGAGGAAATCAGAAGTGCCGTAGAGCGCGAATGCAAGAGAGCAAAACTTTCAGCGGAGATTCGGCTAGATGGCTCTGTTGCGAAAGACACATGGATTCTGGATTACGCTGATCTCGACATATTCATGAGAGTCTCGCCAAACCTTACGAAAGCCCAACTTCGAGAAGTTTGTCTACCTCCCGCCAAGCGTGCGCTCTACCCTAACAAAATTGTGGAAAGATTTGCGGAGCACCCATACGTGGAGGCAGCTGTGGAATTCGGGAAAGGACGGACGCTTCGAGTCAACGTTGTACCATGCTACAGTGTCGAAAAGGGTCAGTGGCTTAGCGCTACAGATAGGAGCCCATACCATACAGAGTACATCCGCCAGCACCTTACCCCCTCTCAGCGCGATGAAGTCCGCTTGCTGAAAGCGTTCATGAGGGGTATCGACGCGTATGGTGCCGATATCAAAATGGGCGGATTTAGCGGTATGCTGTGCGAGACTTTGATCGCGTCTCGCGGAGAATTCGAACATGTTGTGAAGGATTTCTCTGTTTGGCGGGAGGCGCAGTTCATTGACGTAGAAAACTACTATCACGGAAGGGAAGGTGAAGTACATCGAATCTTTCAAGAACCTCTAATAGTAATTGACCCAGTGGATAAAGGGCGGAACCTTGGGGCCGCCGTACGCCGAGAACAGTTGTGGAATTTTGTAGCTGCCTCCAGATTCCTAATCGCACAGCCCTCAACCTCACTCTTTGAAGAACCAAAAGTCAAACCGTTAAGCGCTGCCGATTACCGTCGGGTTGCGGAGGCGCGTGGGTCAACAATCCTCGCCATTATTACGGGAAGAATCGAAGCAGTGGTTGACATACTCTGGAGCCAGATGTACAGGACCGAAAGGGCACTCGTGAACCTTCTCACCAACAATAACTTTAGCGTTATTAGATCGGCGTCGTTTAGCGATGAGAAGGCACTAAACGCGATTCTCATCGAACTGGAACAAGGCGAACTACCCGTCTCCAAGAAGCATCTCGGCCCCCCAGTTTCCAGATCTACTGAGAGCGCGTCTTTCTTGAACAAGCATTTGAAGAGCAAGGACACTATTTCCGGACCGTGGCTGGAAGGCGAACGATGGGTTGTTGAGACGAAGCGAGAGTACCATTCGGCAAGGGAGTTACTGAAAACCGCACTGAGGTCAGGTGGAAGCGATATTGGCGTAGCCTCGGAACTCGCACGGCACTTCAGGAGACGAGTGATTATTCTCAGGAACAAATCTATAGGAAGGTTGGTTGCAAGAAATCGAGAGTTTGCAAAGGCCATGACGATCTTCCTTTCCGGGAGGCCCGCATGGCTTGAATAAACGCCGCGAAATCAAACTCAAAGAGTTGCCTGGCACGCGCTATGCTCGGATCCTAACTTACCCCACCTCTGATCCAGCCCAAGCAGATACGAGGGTTAAGGAACTCTCAGCCATCGGAGTCACTGCGATTTGCTTCAACGGCCCCACACTGATTGATGGTGTTCCAGTCCTCGGGAAAGGCTGCGTAGGAATCGTTACCCAAGCCATAATTGAAGGAGAGCGGGTGGCGCTGAAGATGCGGCGCCTGGACGCTGATCGTCCGTCAATGAGTGAAGAAGCCAGGTTGCTGCGATTGGCGAACGCGGTGAATGTTGGGCCGCGTCTAATCACAGCAACAAGAAATTTAATAGCAATGGAGCTTTTCGAAGGTGCCCCGCTATTCAAGTGGGCTGAAGCCTCAACCCACAATCAAAGAAACCTGAAACATGTAATGTCCGATCTACTCGACGCTTGTTTCAGGCTTGACGTCGTTAGCTTGGATCACGGTGAGCTGAGCCACGCCCCAAAAAACGTCCTCGTCGGCGTCGAGGGACAAACGTGCATTCTGGACTTTGAAAGTGCAAGCATGGTTAGGCGCGTAGCAAACGTAACATCCCTCCTCCAATACTTCATGTTCGGCAGGATCTCAAAATCGCTCCCTACCTCAAGGATATTCCGTGAGAAGAGAAGAATCCTAAACGCGCTGTCCCAGTACAAAGAGGAGGGCTCGATTGAAAACTACCGGAATCTGCGGCAAACCCTCAACCTCTGATGAAACATTATTATGAGCCTAGCAGGGTCTTTGCGGAGGGCGGGGCCGTCGTCTAGAAGAGATCCATGGCGTTGCCTCTCTGGACAACTTGGTCTGGGAACACGATTCCGCCAACAGGATACCAGAGCGCTTATGCGCGCGGTGAACCTGGGGCGCTGGCGTCCCTAAGAAACGAAGGTCTCAGGGCCAGAGGTCGTGGGTTCAAATCCCACCGGCCCCACCATGAACTGAGTATAAAGCACAACACTTTTTAGCCTAGAATCATGCCTATTTTCCTAAAATTGTCACAATTCGAAAGGTCTCCCTATTCGCATTTGCTCGACGATCCAGACTTCAAACGCTGGGTCGATAACGTCAAGCGAGGAAGCCAGACCTACGGCTATGAAGTCCTTCGCAGAATGGGTTACATTGAGAAGCGATTTAAGAAAAGTCCGAAAGACTTTGTGAAGATGACGCCTAAGCAGGCTACAAATTTCATCCTAGACATGGTAAGCGAGTTAGAGTCCGAGAAGAAAAGCGGGAGCTACATCTCCAACTGCGTCAAAGCCGTGAAAGGCTGGCTAGAGTTCAACGGCAAACACATTCAACAGAAAATCAAAATCTCGAAGAGAGACGACCTAGTGAGATTCGCAGACGAACGACCACCAACGCAAGATGAGCTAAGAAAAATATTCAACGCAGCAGATTTGAGAACCCGGATAGCATGTGCTCTTGTTGCACTTTCTGGTTTGCGACTTGAGGTATTGGGCAATTACCTTGGAGATGACGGTCTAAAGGTAATGGACTTTCCTGAGATGAAGATCAAAGGTGGAGTCGTTGAGTTTAGTGAAATGCCCGCGATGGTCATCGTACGAAAGAGTCTTTCTAAGATCAAAAGGCAATACTTCTCATTCCTTTCAGAGGAAGGTTGCGACTATCTCAAACAATACTTAGAATATAGGCTCAGAGAAGGTGAGAAACTAACCCCGCAATCGCCAATCATAACCCCATCAAAACAACACATAGCAGGGCAGCATATCAGAACAACCAACATAGGGGATTTGATGCGAAAACCAATTCGTGGAGCAGGATTCAAATGGCGACCCTATGTCTTACGTCGATATTTTGACACCAGACTGATGTTGGCTGAATCCGACGGCCTGATAATCAATGACTGGCGGGTGTTCTTCATGGGGCACAAGGGTTCGATGGAAGCAACCTATACAGTGAACAAAGGATTGCCCAAAGATGTAATTGACAAAATGAGAGCCGCCTACGCCAAAGCGTCAGAGAGATACCTCGAAACTTCGAAAAAAGAGAAGGGCACGGATGAAATGCTCGCGAGGGTTAACAGGCAGTTTCTAACAATGATCGGTTACAGCGAAAAGGAAGTTGAGGCACTTGGCGACCTTTCCCAGAAATCAGAGGCAGAGATGCAGCAACTTATGAAGCAGAGACAGATGACAGAGTTAGGTTTGAACGGTAACAGCAAACAGAGGGTTGTCTCCATGAACGATGTTAGGGATTGGGTCCTTCAAGGTTGGGAATACGTGAATGAATTACCAAACAATGAGGCGGTGATACGATTACCGTCAAAGTAGATGACTTCCCACCAAAGCAGGAAAAATATCTTAAACCTTGTTTTTCATAAATCTAGCATAGTGATTGAACGCCAACCACGAAAGACAAAAGTAAACGGCACAGCCCCACTCAGACGCAACTCATAAGGAGAGAGGACGGACGCGCGAAGAGGAAGATAGTCAGGTGGAGAGGAAGCACAATTGTGGTTCGAGAGGGAGACGGCGAGACCTTGCCCTAAGGTTGCCCGTGTGCTGCCTACGTCCAACGATATTCAAAGCGGTAGTTTCTTCCAGTTCTTGGGTTAGCCATGGCCAGACATAGCGCGTAAACCTTCCGATGAGAAAGCAGATTTGTAACTGTTGTATCCGTAGCCGTTTCGGGTGCATAATCACCCTTACCTGTGCGCGGGTTGGAAACGAAACAGTGCAAACTTACATCATCTCTCTTAAATTTCACGACGTCAAAAACGAGCCTTTCAGTGGGTGGCAGGTCTGAAATGGTGTAAACACCGTCCAAGTTTTTTGTGGCATAGCTGTGTGTCAGCGTAACAGCTTCTCCCATGTCCAACGGCCTTGATAAGTCGAGGGTATATTGCAGGCGGTAAGGGTTGGAATACTCGCCGAACGTTGGCTTGTGTTGCGCGTCCCAGCGTCTTGTGACGTTTCTCTGCGTCACCTCCTCTACAACATTTCGCTCCTCCCAGGTTTGTGGTACGGAGCTTAACAATTCCCTGTTTAACGAGGTTAATGGACCGTCAGATATGTTTCGTGCTTCCGCGTATGAGAAAATATGAACTATTTGCTTCGACTGTCGATCTCGAATGTCTACTTGAATTTGCACAAGGTCATAAGCGAATCTCCAGTTACTCTCGTCTGATCGAGAAGGCGAAGTGATCTCTTGTAATATTCTAAGTCTTCCATCGACTCTCTCAATGGTCTTTAACTTTAACTGTCGTCCCACAAAGCGATCGACGTCCTTCTCAAGGGCATTCGGCTTCATTTTCCTGAATAGAGGATGGTATTCTGCTGCCACTTCGACTAATTCTTTGTTGAAGAGAGCGCCTCGATGCCTAAGGAGCTCTAAGTAAATTCTGTCTTTTTCTGTCCTTTCTCGCTGAGGCATTTGTCCCGCAGATTACTAACCCAGGGACATATAATTACTCTAGGACATGAACCAAAGAGTTCCGGTAGAAAAACCATCATTCGGTCTTGACGCCGTATCGATCTACGAACGCGCTGCTCCATGTGTTGTGAAGGTTCAAGGCGACCGAAAGATTGGAACAGGTTTTCTTATCCAGTACCTTGCAATGTATTTCATCTTGACCTGTGCTCACGTTCTCGAACCCATAGACAATTTTACCGCGAAATTCTTGAACGGTTTTTCTCTTCGAGCCACATGCACCTTTGTGAGTCGCAAGATGGACCTTGCAGTGCTTTCGCCCATCATCGATGAAAATATCCCCGAATTTCCCAGTCTCGAATTAGAATCATCTCAACTCCAGCCAGGCAAGCGATGCTGGATTCTCGGAAGTCCCTACGGCATGGAGGGTGCTTTCAGCGGGGCCGACATCTTACAAGCGCCACTCGGAGACTTCATACGATTTAAGGCTCTCATCGCTCCAGGGTTTTCTGGTTCTCCCCTAATTGACGCTGAATCGGGTGCTGTAGTCGGCATGGTGACCGGTGCGGCAGGGACTAGCTTAGGGTTTGCTCTACCAATTGAGCCGATCAGAAGCGAACTGACTTTCTTCGCCGACAATCTAACCCGCGTTCAACAGAGCCGCTAAATATCTAAAGACTCAATAAAGTAATTCAGATGTTACAACAAAAAGCACTAGAAGAATTTTATGAAGTCCCTGGAATGCGACTTCGAAGAGTCGAAAAGCTTCCAGAGAATTCCGAAGAGCAGACGAAAAGACATACCATTTTGGGAATCGCGCGAGGGAGTCACGAAACTGAGCTTAGTTTTCTGTGGGCACGAAGAGTATTCAAAACGTCCAACGGGGAAACGTATGTCGAAGTGACTTTTGCAACTCCAATCACTCCAATCAGACGTGGACAAGAGCCGCCTGTGTGGGTGTCTCCTGGATTATATCAGGTCTTGACGAAGAGGTAGGCAAGTTGCAGTCCTCTACCTTAGAGCAATCTCCAGACATGGTCAACTTTGTTGAACTCAAGCAGTTGGCGGTCAAGTTGTTCCCACCAACGAGTATCCTCAGAAAAATGATTCTGGGTGAACCAGATATGATGAGCAGAACGAACGCTATCGCTAAGATGGAAATCTACGTGAGACTTCTCTACTCAGAGCTGAAAGATCAATGATTTTTCGCATTGTGACACAATGGTCTACACTTACCGGAATATACCAATCCCGTTGCCGTGGAAGTCTGGCATGATAACGGTAGTCGCAACAATAGTGTTATTCGTACTCGGTGGAACTCTTTACTTAGTTGGAGTACCCTTCGCATCGTTACTCATTCTGGCTGGACCCGTTTTTCTCGGCTGCATGGTTTACATCGAGAAGCGCAGGAAGAATCTCAGCCGCTTCTACAATGAAGTGGTCCTAGTAGCCCGGGCAACGAGATACATAATCGTCCGATCATCTAAGGGACAGGAGTTGCCTTCTGGTCAAAATTACCATTTTGATGAGGTCAAGAAGGTACTGCCCGTCAATATTTTGCAGTACGTTGCTTCGAAGGCAAACAGGCATGTCCTCTTCAGCGGCAGGTCCGGCGTCGGGAAATCAACTTTCGCTGAATGGTTGGCCATGAGGCTACCGTACGGACAGGTGATCTTTTCCTTTAAGCCAGACGACGTGTGGCTCAGAATGGGCTATCCCATACTCGACATTTACAAAGCAGCGCCGAATCCTTTCAGAGATGCCCAATCATTTACTCCGGCTTTTCTGATAGCGAACCCGATAACCAGTCAGGGCATTCAAGCTTCGTACATCCCAATCATGTTACAGAAGATTGCGGAAAGGTCATCCAATTGGCACCAATTTCTAGATCTTGTTCAGAAGGAGGAGTTAGACGCCAAAAGGCGTAGGGACGGTAATGCGTTAGCGGCCCTTTCATGGATAAATGCTCAGGCTCAAAATTTCATACTCGAAGAGCAGCGAACAAAGGGCATCGCAGAATACATGACAGAAAATAGGAATATGGTATTGGATTTCTCGGAAATCAAGAACGAACAGGCCCAAACATTCTACTCTGAAGTTGTGCTCAGGGAGTTATACTCCACGCATAGAGAAGGAATAGTAGTAGTATTCGACGAGGCGCATAGACTGTTACATAAACAGGGCATGAGTATACTAGAACGTTACTTGAGGGAAGGGAGAAGCAAGGGTTTCACAGTTCTATGCTCGACCCAAAACATGACCGACATAGCCGACCACGTACGGAACAACTTCGCCACTCAGTTCCTCTTCAACACTACAAACTCGGATGATCTAACGGCCCTCAACAGAATAGAACCGACGCTCGCATTCGCAGCGTCCGATCTTCCTCCAGGCGTCTTCTGCGACGCAGCTCAACCACAAATCCACGACGACGTTTACCTACTCCTACTATGCAACCCAATGCAAAACCCGACGAGACCTAACTACATTCCCGTCGAACCAAAGCCTGTTGTGAAGCCAGAAAAACAAAGTTTGAATGAAGAGGAAATCCTAGAACTTCTCAAACCTACGCCAAAGACGCCGACAGAGATTAGCAGAATACTGGCAGAAAAGCACCACATGCGATTTGAGGACGCTAAATTCACAGTATCTCAGCTCTTGAGAGAACTCAAGACCAAGAAGGGAATACTTGACAGCATGAGATTCGACCTACCAAACACTGACAGATTCAAAGTACTCTACTACCTCACAGGACAGAACATAAGCACGCTACACGACTTCATGCAGAACGAAGCTGAAAGAGCTCTCAGAAATGCGAACTACAAGATACTAAACGTTGCGAAGAGTGGAGAGCTCTCCAAACCTGATATCGAAACCGAACACGAAACAATAGAAGTCGAAACCGGACTCAAAAGAAAATTCGACGACCTGAAAGAGAGAATGCAGAGAAGCACTAAGCTCCTAGTAATTGTAGTGCCCAACAAGGACGTTAAGGAGCTATACTCAAAAATGTTTGAAAAAGCGAACGTCACGTGCTTCTATGACTTCATAGCGTCACTGACGCAGGAAAAAATCGCCGAACAAAAATTCGAAAAAGAAGAAGAGGAAATAGAAAGGTCGGCGGCGGAAGGAAGGGGGGATGACCTAAAGTATTAAAAATCTTAACTCCTAAACATTATCGAAATTCTAAAGTGGTAAAGTGGCGAAGCACGTAAAGAAGAAATCTGCAAAGCATCGAACGCATAAAGTGGTAAAGTCAACACGCCCTAAACGAAGGCAAGTCGAATTCTCCGTATTCTATGAGGATTACATTCCACCTAAACTAGTGGTAAGGGATAAACAGGTAAAGCAGATTCAACAAACGATGGACAATTTCCTTAAGAATGGAATAGCCCCAAACCTACTATTGACAGGTGTTACGGGCAGCGGCAAGACGGCCACCCTCCAATACGCATTAAGCGATTACGGGGAAAAAGCGTACATTTTCGTCAAATGCAAACAGATGAAGGGAATCAAAGAAGTTCTCGCATTCATAGGTAACATGAAACCGTTGGCCAGACAAAGAGCTCCAGAGCTATTGCCAAAAGTCATTGAGAATTTGAAGAAGGAACGGAAGGCGATCGTGCTGGACGATGTTGCTGTTATACCTTCCTGGGTTGAATTACTAGGTTACATGGATGGAATCTACAGGGCTGTGCAATCGCCCGTTATAGTGACTACTAACATGTTCAGATTTCTGGACAGCCTACCCGATGATGTGAGGCATACGCTCCTTTTCTTCCGCGTGGATTTTCCAGCCTATAATGCCCTCGAATTGTACCAGATCATAAAGGACAGAGTAAAGCTAAGTCGGACAAAGATTCCCGACAGTTCACTTAAGCTCATAGGAGGACTTGCCAGCGAAGTTGGCAGCGCAAGAGATGCGCTGGTAATGACAAGGACAGCTATAGAATTGGGAAAGACAAAGGAGAATGATATACGGGAATTGCAGAAAACCATCGAGGAACAGGCATACCGAGATTACATAGGCAGATTACCTCCAAAGGAGAGATTGGCCTTAGAGTTCATCTTAAGGCAGTATAACATCACGAAAACACCTATTCCCATAAGGGAGATCACCAAGAATCTTAGGTTGAGTCCCAGCAGAACATCACAGCTTGTAACAAGTCTAGAACAGTATGACATAATCACAACACAGGTTCAGTACTCAAAAGACGGAGGCAAGTTCAGAACAATCCAACCGGATGAATGGCTAGTTGAAAGAGTAGCGAAAGGAGAGATAGACCTCTAGAAATCGCTCTTTGAGAGTGTGTGCACGCCCAACATCTAAAGTCCTGAAAAACCTACGGATTCTTATTACTTCACTTCTCTAACAAACTTAGAAAAGAAACTTCGAAAGACACGTTCGTTAGTTTGAACTCTTCGTTCCATAATATAGTAATATAATATATGATGGGGTTACCAGGGGACTTTAGGTAACCCCTGTGCACACACATCGACGACATTAAGTCGGGTTGCGTGCACACCACTTTTGTAAAGTGGTTTTAGAGCAAAGTCTCTTAATTTTGAGTGTCCTATTATTCTATGATTAGGACGAAAGGCATGATTTGACGGCACTCGAAACCCTGATGTTGGAACCAGAAAAGTCCGATAGTCCTAATTCCAAATCGATTAAGACGAGCAAACCGAGGAACAGATACAACAACGATCCACTAACCAAACAAGAAGTCGAGCAACTTCTTGGCAAGGTTGACAACCTCCGAGACTACACACTCCTGTTGCTAGGATTCTATTCAGGGGTTAGAGTCGGAGAACTTTGCTTTGATTACAATTCCATAATTTGGGAAGAATGTTATGTCAGTATTTGGGATGAGAAAAAAGACAGGTACAGGAAAATCCATCTTCCTGAATCGGTACTCAATAGCCTGAGAAGATATTGGAACGAAAGGGAAGATCGGAAAAGTCCCAAGTTCTTTGATATTTCATCCAAGACTGTGGAGCGTATAATTCAGTATTGGACTAGGCAGGTTTTGCACAAACCCAAGTCCTGGCATTGTGTCAGGCACACGTATATCACCTTGAGTTTTGAAAGCAGTATCCCGATTAGCATCGTGATTGAAAACACCGGAGATCGCCCGGCAACCATATTACAATACTATACAAAACTCAGTCCCAACTTTATCAAAGGCGAGATCAATCAGAAGCCGCTCTTCAAGACCGTCTAGAACCGAAGTGCATTCTGCGTATTACCGTTCTAAGGACAACGAAAGGCCTAAGTCGCTTTGTCACCCTCTCGTCGTCTATGAATGAGAGGAAGAAACACGAGAGCTTCGACAGGGATATTGAGCTGGCCGCTGCACAGGCAAAGATTGCGGAGGCTCAGGGAGCCTTCTTCGTGAAAATATCTCTGACGGCTACATTTTTCCTTAGCATTCTTACGATCGTCTGGACAACTTTCCTAGTATCCTCGACTCAACACAGTTTGGACATTTGGCCTCTGCTTATCGGCTCGCTTATGGTCCTAACGGGTGCAAGCATGCTTGTCATGAATTGGGCCTATAGAGACTACAAACGAGCAATGAAAGTTGCGCTGAATGACTTTGAGACGATTTACAGCGGAAAGCAAATTGATTGGCAAACATAGTGACCCGTGTGCACAGCCCTATTCTGAAGTCCCGTGTGCACACGACTATCCTAAAGTCCCTAGAACGGCCTGAGCTTCCTCGGAAGCAGCCGACCCCACTCAGTCGCTTCGCAGAAAATTCACCCCTCCGAAAACCCTAAAACGGGTTTTCTCCCCCCTCTTTTCCGCTGCGCTCCTTCGCCTTCCAGGTGCCCTCACGGGCATGGTGTCGGCTGCTTCCTTCGGAAGGTGTGGGCAAGGTGCTACGCACCTTTCCCCCACCCACTTCGTGGCTCCCTACCCCCTTTCCGAGGGGGGTCAAAAGATAGATTCGCTCTTACGTGCAAGTTTCCTGTTCAGAGATGCTTTTTGAGCTTTGCACAAAATGGACTGTACAGACCGTCCCATCACTGTAATTGCATGTCTCATCTTAAATCCAGCCTGACGAAGTTGTTGAAACTGTTCCAGTGCAGCTTGTACTGGCGTAACGCATGGAAATGCTTACTCAATTTTTTATTACTCTCAAACCGCCAACTGAAGTTAGTTAATCGAAAGTGAAATATCCACGACGAGTTACTATAAGTTCGAGATAATTTCGTAATGTGGCCGTTTCGCAAGAAGGAGAAAGTTGAAGGCGTCACTTGCGAGCCACTGGATAAAAATGCTGGTTATAAACTGGATATTCAAGGCAGCAAGTTCGTAGCCCTGAAGCTACCCCTGTCTTCCGTGTGGGAAATTGCGGGGGGAGTCAAGTTAGATGCAATGCACGGAACTGAAGTAGGCGGTAGTGGTAAATTCGCTTCAGAGACGGGCTATAAGTGGGCTTTGATTACAAATCAACAGAATCCTCTGATTCGTGATCTTGACAACCTCTTGGTGCTTGCTTCGAAGGCGCTCACAAATACAAGTGGAAGTACAATTTCAGCGAGAAATATTGTTGTTTCGGGAACCACGCCCGTAACTTACCATGTTGAAGTCGTAGATAGCGTCTCTATCGGAGAGGACAAGATTAACGCTAAGGTAATCAAGAAGTCAAACGATAATCTTCCTCGTGCATAATAGTAAGTAATTTAGAATTCTTGCCCGAAAACGAACCCCAATTTCACCAACACTTTTCTCTAACTCTTACCACTCAGAAGCGGAGTGCATTCTTTTGCGCAGCGTAAGGAAAAGAGGGCTGGTATTTGCTGCAATCTTCATCGCCATCATAATGGGAAGCTATGCGGCGACGATAGCCTACGAAAACTACGTGGAACAGCAACGGGTTGAACAAGTCATTAGCATCCTCGAAGCGGAGGGTGTGTGGCCACAATCTGCAAAATACTCAAAATACTCAGTCATAAGTTGCGAACTGTTCGTCTCGGCTGACGTGGACAGTCTTCCTACGACTGGAGGACAATGGCGATACGAGACGGTTGAAGTGAACTACACTTTCAATGAATATGGCCCATCAATGGTCTTGACGTACAGTTACTTAGGCGGACTTGAAAGTCATACGTACACGTACACCAATGTATACGTATACCAAACGGTTTCGAATAAGACCGCTGCTGTAGCCTCGCTGACAGCAACTGTCACAGTTATTCGCAACCCCGAGTACTATGAGGAAGTGCTACTTGTGGCGACGAATAATGCCACTTCCATTGGCAGAGGCTTCCAAGATAATCCGGTGGTTGGGTACTACGGCTACAATCCTGATTGGCAATCCCTATCCTCTAACCCGGGTCTATCCTCTAGCCCGTATGGTGCGTGGCTACCACTTGACACACCGACAGGCCACCATCTTCGTTGGCAAATTTACCTCTTCCTTGTAACCTACAACTACTGAAAGTATTGAAACGCCTCATTTCTAGATGTTTTCTGCTATTCAAAATTCTGCATGGAATGTGGGGGTAAACAAACGTGAGCATTGGTCTAACAGTCTATAGTAGATGCAGCGGAAATCGCATGAATCAAAATCAACGGAGACAATAAGTGGATGACAATTATCCAAAACGCGAGTGCGAAAGGACACGAAGAAAGACTCTAATTATGCGATGCGTTGAAACTCAGTTATGGATGGCTCAGACCTCGGCTTATCAATTTCTTCAATTGTAGTTAGTGTAATCGTAGCTTGGATAATTGCGCGGCACTACTACCTTAAGACAAGGAACGATGTAATCCAACAACAACTATCCATAGACAAGCAACAATCATCTTTGGAGAGCCTTGGAGAAAATACATTCCGAGCAATTAGGGCCCTTGACCCTGAGAAAAGCGGTGAAATCTTCAAGACCATGACTGGTACATGGGCTCAACGATGGAATAGAGAATTGAAAGACAATGTGCCAATTGGCTCAGACCATATCGCTGTGGAATACATACCCGCCCGTAAGGACGCATAGGCGAGATAATGAATTCTAGCCTAGTCTAGGTGACGAGAACTTGCCGTTACTAGGGGGGCAAATTGTTTTATCTCCTGCACTCAGACGTGCAGCCCCAGTCCCAAGAACATTTAACAGTCGACCGAGGTGTGAAAGCAGTCAAGGGGCTAGTTTGAAGCAAAGGGAGAGCGGAGGTCTATTTGTTAAGTCATACGGCAACGAAATACGCGACGCTAACTAGCTTTGTTCTCCTTACATTCTTCATAAGCGTTCTAGAAGTACATGCCGGCACCGTCGACGTTACACCGAACCCCGTGCCGCAGAGTACGATGGCAACTGTAATTGGGAGCGGCTTTCCCAATTCCCTCGGCGTTACGGTCGAGATTCTTTCTGGTTCCTGCTCGGGCCCGACGGTTATTGGACCTCTGTTCACTTCAACGGACGGAACTGGCAGTTTTGCCGTACCCTTTTCCACAAGCACGTTATCGGTTGGCTCATATTGCGCGTCTGCGCAGATTGGTTCAGGCCCGATTGTTCCCACTGTTCTTGTTCCATTTAACGTAGTGCCGCAAACCTCCACAACCACAATTTCAATCATACCTGAGTATCCGTTCGGCCTCGTAAGCTTACTATTCCTTATGACGTTGCTCTATTGTATATTCACAAAAGGCAAGGGAGACCGTTGAAGAGGAAGGTTCTATCTGCCGTCGCAGCGGTTGCAATCGTTATTCTCGCAACCACCGCGTTCTACGCTGGGGAGTCCTCAATGGCTTCACGGAGTACGACGGTTACTGTTACTAGCACGACGAGCACTCCAGCCCTAGAGTTCAACATTACGAATCTTTTGGTCAGGCACTACGGTCACGATGTGACTCTTTCCCTATTGTTCACGGAGGAATTTCGGAATATGACATCGGGAAATTTCTCTTACGGTAACAAACTGGTTCATTACTTCCACGAGTCAGGCATATTTCTGGACACTATGGATGTCTCGTTTACTGCAAACCAAACACAGGTTCGAGCATATCCGCCAACTATTCTGATCGTGATAACTGATCGCTCAAACATTACCCTTCTAGCCCTATTCGATAATCCGGGGGAGCCATCAGTATTCTTCACTTCGGAAGGCGCTGGTATGCTTGCGGCATTCGTTTATTCAGCTTCCTCCCCCGGCGACCATTTTTTTACTGAGTTGAGGTTGCAGCCTTGCGGTCCACTGCGGGGAGCAGTGATATTGACGTCTTGCTACAACGAGTCAGTGGTATCATTTTTCCTAGTGACTTCGCCGAATCCCTAGGAGTCTACTATCGATTCCCTCTGGGAGTCGCTCACATCCTCATGAGAGAGAAGGTCTTCTTTCAAACTTGTATGTGTGCTTATAGTGGTGAGATCATGTGCTTTGAACCCACTTCGGTCTAGGTCCCACCGGCCCCACCATTTTCATGGGTACACACGGTCTCTGCTTGCTCGACCGGAACTTTGCGCAGTCGTGCGGGTCGGCCTGACTTAATAAGAACCGCATCGGTTCCGATGAAGAAAACAATGCTACAGAATCATCAATTCCAGGTAACACCGCTCAAAGTAGCGCAAATAAAGCTATGCAAAGCCGAACTCACCTACAATGTAGACTTCTCAACCCAACTTTGGGCCCCCGTCTTCGTTTATGTCTTAAAGGACAGTGATTCGAAGGGGGTCGTTCTTGTTGATTCCGGGTTTGAGCCGGACTTTGCCGAAAGTAATACGCGGGGAGGCCGGACACAACTCAAGCGCGCTCTTAGAAGCGTCAACGTAGACCCCGAAAAAGTCAGAAGTCTAATACTCACCCACCTACACAATGACCATTCTTCTTTTCTAAACCTCTTCCGGCAGGCTAGAATCTTCCTTCAAGCGACCGAGTTGTCCTATGCGCATAACCCACTGCCTACCCAACGCCTGTTCTACAATCGCTCGATGCTCAAGCATTTAGAGAAAGCCGACGTTGAACTCTTGAGAGGGGATAGGCGAATAGAGACCGGCTTGCGAGTTCTTCATACCCCCGGTCATACTCCTGGATCGCAGACCGTGCTTGTCGATACACGCAAGGGCGTATACGCTTTATGCGGAGATACTGTCCCAATGTTTCACAATTGGTTTCCGTCGGATGCGCGGTTCGGTACTCGAGTTGGGTGGCCGCGAATACCGCCAGGGGGGCATACCGACCTCCAGGCTTGGTTTGAAAGCGCTCGGAAGATTGAGATGAGCGGCGCCTCTATCATCCCTAGCCACGACCCACGCCTAAGAGATAGAAGATCGATTCCTTGACAATCCAGCGATTGCAGCAGAGCCGAGTCACTTGGCGAAGCAATTACGCTGCAAAGTGGAGGGCCGGCGGGGGGGAATTGCTACCCCCTAACCAGCAAAGTTTACGGAGTCGGCGGCATTCTGCTTAGCGGTCTAGGTCCTGATCCGCCTGCGATTGCCACAACCATTTCGTCTCTCTTCGGAGCGTCTGGTATCGATACTCTAACCGTGTCGATGTAGTTCGAATCATACTTGTGCTTGTACCTCATCGGAATATACAAGGGGGTCCCCATTGGACCTATCACTTCTGTGGATTGAATGAATTCTTTGGCAGTGTCCATGCTCCCAACGTACTCCCTATAGCCAGCTGCCAATTTGGCGTGGAGTATGACCGCTATGTGGTCCAATTCACCGTCCTCCCCTACAACACCAGCTTTTCCGTAGGTATCGACTTTCTCCATTCCCCCAAGCCGATCGACCACTATCTTTCCGAGCCTCTTTCCTAATTGTTCGCTAAAGGGTACCAAGGCAGAAAGGTCAGAAACGTATTTGCCGGCGTATGGATTGCTCAAAACCGCGGCTACTGCAACTCTTCTTACACTCTTCTCTAATTTTCTACCCTTCTCCTCGAAGGTTTCCTCTTCAAATATAACGATCCTCTTAACTGTCGGAGCGTTCTCCATTTCTCGTCACCGAACGACCCTTCGAGCAGTCGTACTTTAGGACATCGCTTTGATACCGCAAGCGAAAAGCATAGACGAGCCGCATGCACCACGCCAAGAAAATGGAAGTGTACTGATTCAGGATCAGCGCGCGGGTTTCGAGCGTTGACTCGTGCTAAAAAGAAAACTCTGGGGCTAGGATTACTTGGCAATCCATCCGCAGTCTACGGGCAAATCAACTGCGGTTATGAATGAAGATGCATCACTGGCTAGAAAATAGGCAGCCTCGGAGACTTCCCGAGAATCCGCAAACCGTTTAAACGCTTGATCTCCTTGCCGCTTGGTTCTTATCTCCTGATACGACTGGCCTAAGTATTGAGACTCGTTTTCCATGTTCTTTCTGAGAAGGTCCGTATCGACCAATCCCGGGCTCACAGAGTTCACTCGAATTTTAAACGGCGCCAGTTCCCATGCAAGAGCGCGCGTGAAGGAAATTACTGCGGCCTTTGATGCTCCGTAGATTGACCGATAGAACCCTCCAATGTGACCTGATATTGATGCAACGTTGACTATTGACCCTCTCATTTGTTGTTTCATAACTGGAGTGACATGTTTGCATAATAGGAAAGTCCCGCCAAGGTTTACGTCTACAACCTTCCTGTACTCCTCCCAACTTGTGGATTCTAACGGTTTGACCAGTGCAACTCCAGCAATGTTAAGAAGCGAATCAATCCTCCCGTACGTCTCTAGTATGATCTGCACGCTTTTCCTTACTTGCTCTTCGTCAGAGACATCACATCGTAGGGCTAGGCATTGGGTTCCTTTCGATTGAACTCTTTCGCGTGTTTCTGTTGCTTCTTTCAAATCTAGTATCGCCACATTGTAGCCTTTTTCCGCAAAAAGCTCTGATGTCGCCGCTCCGATTCCGATCGCTCCGCCTGTCAGGAGGACGAGTTTTCTTTCGTTCCGCAAATCAACCACCTTCGAAGACAATCTGAACAAGGATCTGAGTTGAGGAATAACGCTCAAATTATGTTTTTTCACGACAAATCGAAGTAAATGTGCTTCACTTGGGTGAATTCCAAAAGTCCTTCTACGCCACGTTCCCTCCCTATGCCGCTCTGCTTGTAGCCTCCATATTCGGTCTCTGCGAATGTCTTGCCGTACGCATTCACCCAAATGGTTCCTGCTCTAATTCTTCTTGATACTCGGAAGGCTCTTTTCACATCTTTAGTCCATATTGCTGCGGCTAGACCGTAAGATGTATCATTTGCAATGCTGACTGCATCTTCTTCATTCTCAAAAGGTATGACTGATACAACCGGCCCAAATATCTCCTCTTGAGCTATCTTCGCCTTGTTAGGTACGTTGTCGAAGACCGTCGGAGCGATGAAGTTCCCACGCGAGAGCTCACCGTCCTCGAGTCGTTTTCCCCCAGTTACTAGTACCGCTTCAGATTTTCCGATGTCAATGTATCTCAAAACCGTCTTCATTTGACTTTGCGATATGATCGGCCCCAACTCATTATTCTCATCCAAGCCGTTACCGACGCGCATGGATTCAGCTCTACGTCTTATCGAGTCAACGAACGCGTTGTGAACAGCCTCATCCACTAACAATCTGGACCCAGCAAAGCACACTTGACCGGAAGCCATGAAGGCCCCCGTGAGAGCTCCCGTAACTGCTGAATCCATATCGGCATCCTGGAAAATGATGTTCGGCGATTTTCCACCTAGTTCCAAGCAAACCTTCTTGACGTTCTCTGCCGAGAGCCGCAGAATCTCTTTGCCTGTGCGGGTGTCACCGGTAAGGGATACCATGTCGACTTTAGCGTTTCTCGCAATCTCAGCACCAACAACAGAACCCGGTCCGGTAACGTAGCTCAAAACCCCAGCAGGAAATTCACTGATTTTCTGAGCAAGCTCCAAAACCCTAAAGGTGGTTACAGGTGTATAGCTGGCGGGCTTTATTATGCAAACATTTCCAGCGGCAAGAGAAGCGGCCAGTGCCCTGAACAGTAACACCAGCGGGTAGTTCCAGGGAACTATGTGCCCTACGACGCCCATGGGTTCACGGGCGATTATACTGTATGACGACCGAGAGAGGCCGAACGATCTTCCGTACAAGTTCCTCGATAAACCCGCGTAGAACCTGAGATGATCAGCTGAACTCTCCACTTCGGCTCTCGCCTGTTTGATTGGCTTTCCATTCTCTATCGTGAGTTGCTGCGCCAACGATTCGCTCTCGTTTTCTATCAATTCAGCTAGTTTGTTGAGAGCCATTGCTCGCCTCCTATGGTTGGTGCTCCAGTCTGAGGTCTCGAAGATTTCCGCGGATAAATCGATTGCACGCTTAGCATCGTCTGACGTAGAGAGCTGCGCTTCGGCGATGATTTCGTTTGTAGCAGGGTTTCTTACAGGAAATGTTTGTACGCTTGAGCTTTGTGTCCACGCGCCGCCAATCAGATTCAGGATTGGACCATTCATGATCTGAGCACGACCTCTTCGATACTAAAATTACTACCTGTGCCTAAACTGAGTTTCGTCGTTTGCTACTTGCTCTTAAAGCGTGGCGGATCACCAAACGAAAGTAACCTTGCCAGTTTTCAGAGAGTCGAACAGCTTTAGGGCATCTATTGCCTGCTCGAGTCGGAATTTCTGTGTGACGATCATCTCTAAGGAAATCTCGTGCAGCAATAAGAAATCCATCATCCTTTGGCAAGCGTCGATCGGGAACACGAGGTTGCCGATTATGGTTAGATTTTTGAAGATTATGTCATGGGTCGTGAGTTGAAATCCTTCTGACATATCGCGTCCAAACCCGATGAGCGCTCCTCTGCCGCCAAATCCGAGGCTACGGATTGCATTGGCCGAAGCATTACCAGAAAAATCAATTGAGACACTCGCCCCCTTCTCCCCTGTCAATGCTCTGATTGACTCTACAGGATCGCTGTTGCTCGCATTGATTACCGCGGATGCTCCCATTTTCTTGGCAAAGTCTAAGCGCTCATCCTGCAAATCGACCGCCAACACTCTTGCTCCCATCGATCTCGCGAAGAGTACTCCGCACAGACCGAGTGGTCCCATCCCATAAATCGCCACAGTATCAAAGGCTGTGATCCCCAAGCGTTCAATTGCGCGAAACACAGTTCCACCTGTGCAAGCCATTATCGCGCCATCAACAAAACTCAACTGCTCAGGTAGTTTCATGCAACTTACCGCGCGTGTTAGCATAAAATCTGACCAAGAACCATCACAGTTTGTTCCGAGAAGCCACAATTTCTTGCAGAGTTGATGATAGCCACTCAAACACTCAGAACAATAACCACAGCCAACGTTATGGTAGACCCAAACACGCTCGCCAACCCGGACGTTCTCCACTCCCTCCCCTATTTTTTCCACGATTCCGGCGGGCTCGTGGCCAATTACAAGATTGGAAAAACCCTGTTTCCTAATTTCTTCGGGGGTAGATCGGTATTTGTGCATGTCACTTCCGCAGATTCCTGAGGCCTTCATCCGAACCACCACTTCGCCTGCCTTAGGTTCAGGATCCTTCTTTTCTTGCACGACGGCTCTCCTATCGCCTAGGAAAATCACAGCCTTCATCGACGGAACCTCGACGACCACCGACTGAGAAGCGATATATAGCTTGCGACCATCGATAAACTCGAAAACTATGGACCGTCGCCTGCCCTAGGTCGAGCGTTGAATTCCAGAAGATGCGTTCTTCCCTCCGTTCCAGAAGATTGTGCGCACATCTATGATAGCTAATGGATCGCCGGTAAACAGATATGCGTAAAATGTCCAAGAAATGAAACAACAGATCGGAACCGCAACTACGGTGAGTCTTTTCCACTTTCTATTCTGAATAATGTCGGCCACCATAGGAACCGATCGATGACACGTACTCTCGCCAGAGAAGAGTCCCAACCTTGCGCGACCGTTGCAAGCTCATAGCTATTTTTGGACCGTCGGTTTTCAATCATTTTGCGGGTTACTTATCAATATACGAACACCAAGCCAGGTCACTGCTACCCTTGGATTTGACTCAGTAGCGCTCGATGGGGGTACCATGCGTAACTAATTTATTCATGGCATTGGGAGCGGTTGCATCGTGGTCGTAAGGTTCCATGCGGCGAGGGCAGCAACTCAAAGTCGGCCTCGTACTAGCGCTTCCAATAATCATTTATTTTTTCTGCTTTTTTGTTTACCCTTTATTTACGCTTTTTCAGGGCGCCTTTACTAACGGCGCTAACGTTTTTACTTTGGACAATTTTCGTTCTATGTTAACGGATAGCATCTTAAAGATTGCATTGGTGAATACGGCTTATTACTTCCTCGGATCGGTCGTCGTGGAATTTTCGGTTGGCTTTGGTATCGCTGTACTCTTATACAACTATACAGGGAGGCTGAAGCCCATATTCAGGACGGCGATTTTTCTACCCCTTATGGCGTCTCCAGTTGTGATCGGCCTGATGTGGCTACTGATATTGAACACTAACTATGGCCCGCTTGATTACTTTCTGAGCTTTTTTGGGGTACCGCCATTAGATTGGCTCGGAAGCCAAGCGTTGGCCATGCCTTCATTGATTATGGCCAATGGATGGGAGTATTCGCCATTCGTATTCCTGATAATATACGCAGGCCTCCAGACAGTACCACAGCAACTCTACGAGGCAGCGAGCGTGGATGGTTTGACAAGATTACAAACGTTCAGGTTCATAACGCTTCCATCGATAAGACCTTCCATTGTTGTGGCGTTTTTGCTGAACGCCATTGGCGTACTAAAGGGGTTCGACCTAGTCTACGTGTTGACTAACGGGGGCCCTGGCTACGCGACCTACATTCTGAGCTTCTATACATATGTGGTTGGATTCTCATTCTTCGAGACCCACTACGCGTCTGCTTTAGCCTTGCTGTTTCTGGTAATAATCGGGGCCTTTGTTTTCGTCATGCTCAAGTTCACTGCGGTAGAGGAGTATCTTGGCTTGAAGCGGCTGAAGGAAGAATGAAGAAGTTCTCCATTGCAGTAATTATGCTTCTAACTTTGATATCACTGGTCTACTTGTTTCCTTTGTACTGGACATTAGTAACCGCACTCAAAACAAGCGGTGAGATATTTAGTCGTCCTCCCGTATTTTTCCCCTCTCAGATTATTTTCAGCAATTTCTACATATCACTCAACATATTCGGGGCCGTTAGCCAGACGGCCATCGGAAGCGTGCCGTGGCTAATTGATAGCACGATAATAGCTGTACTGGCTACCCTCGTGAGCACTTTTCTCATTGCTGCACCCGCGGCGTACTCACTGGTGAGGTATCTGCGGAGCGTATGGTTGGGTAGGCTCATATTGTTCATGACGATGATTCCGGGGGCGGTGTTCATTGTCCCTTTCTTCCTTATGGTGGCCAAGATGAACCTGCTAAATACATGGTGGGGGCTCATCATAGTATACATCAGCTTTACAGCGCCCTTCGCCACTTGGCTATTGATGGGTTTCTTCAACGACGTTCCAAAAAGCGTGGAGGAGGCCGCTCAAATAGACGGCCTCTCCCCCTATCAGATATTCTACAAGGTGAGCCTCCGTCTAGTTCGGCCAGGCATCATCGCCGCGATCATTCTCAACTTTATTTTGTGCTGGAACGAGCTGCTTTATGCCTTGGTGATTACGTATTCGCCTTTCCCTAGTGGCAGTCAAACCGTGCCGCTCTTTCTTACGAGCTTTATAATAATTGAAAAGAACTTCGCTTGGGGAGGCTTGGCCGCGGCTGGAATTTTCACTATGTTGCCAACCTTGATTTTGGGTATATACGCGCAAAGGTATTTGGTAAGGGGTCTAACAATGGGTTCTGTGAAGGGTTAAGTCAATCATGTCCGAAGTTGTAATAGAAAACCTGACCAAGAAGTTCGGTAAGACAGTCGTGCTCGACCATGTAGACCTGAAGATAGATGCGAAAGAGTACTTCGTCTTGCTCGGACCATCTGGCTCTGGGAAGACCACTCTCTTGAGGCTCATCGCGGGGCTGGAGGATGTAACGGATGGCTCAATATACATAGGCGAAAAGAAAGTAAACGATTTGCTGCCTAAGGAAAGAAACATAGCCATGGTTTTCCAGAATTACGCTCTGTATCCGCACTTGAACGTATTCGATAACATAGCTCTGCCCCTAAGGGTCAGGGGTTGGAGCAAAGATAAGATAAGGCATAAGGTCAGGGACGTGTCGGAACGGCTGCACATACTAAGCCTCCTGGAAAAAAGACCAAAGCAAATCAGCGGGGGGGAACAACAAAGGGCGGCTCTGGCGAGGGCTCTAGTCAGGGACCCAACAGTCTTCTTGCTGGATGAACCTCTCAGCAACCTTGATGCAAAGTTAAGGGTGGAAGCGAGAGCCTTCCTGAAGAAGCTCCAAAAAGAGCTGGGGATAACTACAATATTTGTAACGCACGATCAGGCAGAAGCGACAACCATGGCTACGAAAGTAGCTGTTCTAAATAGGGGCACCATAACTCAGGTTGATGACCCTTACGAGCTTTACATAAGGCCAAACGATGTCTTTACAGCAGGGTTTATCGGTTCGCCAGCCATGAATTTGGTTCGTGGAACCGCAAAAAGGGTGGGTGCCGAGTGGGAGTTCTTTAACGAGGATTTGAAACTTGGGTTGGGGAATCTGAAGCTCGATGCAGAACGCGGAGTATCCATGGGTATAAGGCCAGAACACATAAGGCTGGCAAGGGATGGCGAAGGGCTCGGTTGTACAGTATCAAATGTCGAACCACTTGGTTCCATAACTTACGTTACCGTCAATGTGGGAAAGACATCTTTGGTAATTCAACTATTTGGCAAATCAGATTTAGAGACGGGCTCATCGACGAGGATCGAGTTCGATAAAGACGGAATATTACTCTTCGGAGATGACGATGGCAAGCGCCTTGACGTAACTGGGACTTAGGCAACTGGCAAGAATGTGGTATTGGGATAAGTAGTTCACACGATGGAGAATGCAGTGTTGCATCCTCGAATAGTTTGTCCCTTGGCTTGGGTTAGGTCGGGTCGGAGGTCGTCCCGGGGTTGGTACTCATCAAGCCTGAAGGGGTGCCACGGGGTTTATAGGCTTCGTTTGCGGTGAGCGTTTTGATCTTTGTTGTCGCAAACCAAACGTGTTTCGAGAACGATGTTAGCTGTTCTAATTGTAATTATAATAGTTTTGGCTGCTGGAGGCACATATTACTATTATTCAACATTGCCCACGGTG
>Ga0181539_1000887_pt1 | contig 35017 bp, 51 predicted proteins | sample PEATcosm2014_Bin_46_FD_119767 | JGI IMG/M metagenome (GOLD analysis project Ga0181539, IMG submission 119767) | Peatland microbial communities from MTU Mesocosm Facility, Houghton, MI, USA - PEATcosm2014_Bin23_60_metaG | ecosystem: Environmental > Terrestrial > Soil > Wetlands > Peat | place... | reverse complement strand
CGCGCGCCTCGACGTGGGCTAGCTCATCGCACAGCCAAGTGCATCTTAGCGCATCTTTGCACGACTGGGAAGAGAGGCCAAAGGCCGGACGAGGATCGACTTGTAGTCTGTTAAAACAATAATCGCTGTAGATTTGCGGTTTATATCACGTCCAAGGTAAGCGCATAGCGGTCCACTGCTTGGGCACCCCCTTTGAGCGGTTCATTCAATCCCGGCGCGCCGAACCGACGAAGTACGGCTACTCACGGAACATCGTACTCCTGATCGGTGATCCTGACACTTTCTTGCAGACTGCAAAAACCAGCCGCAGCGAGGCCGAGGACCTGCTGATTGATGCGGTGATCAGGTCCAAGGGCAAGCACTCCCCTGCTACCGTGGCCGTCCGCCTCGCCATGGTCAAGTCCTTCCTGGATTTCTACGAGGTCCCTTTGAACTGGAAGAGGGTAAAGGCGACGGCCCCCCGTGCCAGGATGGTTTCCCTGGACCGAGGCCCCCTGGTTGAGGAGATCCGCAAGGCGTTCGACTTCGCCATGCCCCGCGAGAGGACAGCGATCCTCTTCATGTGTTCGGGAGGGTTGAGGGTCGGGGCCTTCCAATATCTCAGGGTCGAGCACGTCAAACGCCTGGCGTCGGGAATAGGATCGGTGAGGGTCTACGCCGGGGAACCTGAGGAGTACAGCACGTTCGTATCGAGGGAGGCGATGGACGCTCTCGACTCCTATCTTCAAGAGAGGGAGAGGCGGGGCTTCGAGAAGGTTGCCCCAAGCGCCCCCCTGATCCGAGACCGTGAGTATCAGCAGTCCAAGCTGCGGCACCTCTCGGTCCACTCGATCCAGTCGGAGGTCGCGAGGCTGTGGATGAAGGCTGGCGTGAAGACCGTCGGCGTGAAGTCGGAGTTCAAGACGGTCCACGGCCTGCGGAAGTTCTACCGCACCCAGGCGTCCAGGGCCATGTCCCGGGAGGATGTGGAGGTCCTGATGGGGCACTTCCTTTCGTATTACAAACCCTCGCTCGAGCATCTGGAGGAGGAGTACCTGAAGGCTCTGCCCTACCTCGCGATAGACGAGAAGTTCAGGCTCAAAGTGGAGATCGAGAACAAGGACAAAGAGCACCGCGTTGATTTCCAACAGACAAGACTGGAGCTCCTCGAGGAGAAGGAGAGGACCAGGGCGCTCGAGGAGACCATGCGCGAGATGCAGCCGGTTATTGACGAGATGAAGAGGCGGCTGGGGAAAGAACAGACCCAGTGAGCCCCCTCCATTGTAACCTGGAGGTTACAGTGCTGGGCGTATAAGCAAGGGTGGGATTCGAACCTGCGATGAAGGTTGAGTTAGAGCTTAACGAATCCCTAGTGCAGTTCTACGAAGCATATTCGAAGGCCACGAAACAGACCCTAGACGAGTCCGTCAGGCAGGTACTCGCTGACTTCGCGTTCGGCGCTATCGAGCTGGGCTTTCAAGAGCATTCCAAAGAATCTGAGAGACCCACGCAGTGAAAGACAGCTTCACCCTCTTCCCTTTGGTCTCCTCCGCGTACCTCTTCTGAAGGGCGTCGTGGAGTTCCTTCTTGATGGTGATGCCCCTGAATCCAGGGTCTGTCATTGTGACTGCCTATGGTAGGTTCGCGTAAAATGCTATTGTGGCGAATTATCATAATTTAACATAAGCATGCTTGCAGTTCGGCATAGGTTTATATGAGAAACTATGAGAACCAATGGCAGCGAGAAAATTGGTGGAAGGGTGGCGCACGGTCCAAGTCCGGGAGGAGCTGCTGAAGAAGGTCGAGAAGAAAGCGGACGCCGAGAGCCGCAGCCTGTCCAATATGGTCGAGGTCCTGTTGGAAGAGGCGCTGGGAGGGAAGGTCACGGCATGATGGACGAAGCGGAGATACTCGACGTCCTCAAGCACGCTGACGACATCGTGGACTCCTGGTTTGGCATGGGCCCGCTGGTGCCTGTGGAGGACTTCGGGTTCAAAGAAGGGAGGAGGCTGCCTTGAGCGAGCCATGCGTTCTTTGCGGACAGACAGGGCCACTGGCTGACCCAACTTGGAGCGGACCGAGAATCCATCTGACTTGCGTCCTGAAAGCCAGTGGCACCCAAGGTGCGCGTCCTGAGTCTCGTGAAATCCCTACTACATCAGCCTGGAGCAAGTTACTGCACCAATTCGTGCTCGGTGAGAGGGTGAAGGTCTCGTACCGCCAGGGAGCCCATACGAGACAGTTTTCTGACCTTGAGGGTAAAGTCGGCGTTGTCGTGGGGTTCGACGGAGAAGAGAAGACAATCATCGATATTGAGGGCGAACAGCATTACCTCAGGAATGTCCGCCTGAGCAAGGAAGACCCTGTAAGATGAGCGCCAATCAGCAGAAGGAAGCCCCGAACCCCCTCAAGGCGAAGACCTGGAAGCAGTACCTCAAGGAGACTGCGAAGGAGTTCGGCAAGGCGCTCGGTGAGGTTGTGGGAGGCGGGAAGGAATGAACATACTACTGATTGTCTGGGAAGTTGGGTCATATTGCGCCTGCTTCTTGGGCGCGATATATCTGGGCATCAGATTGAGCCGCGAACTAGCAAACGACAACACAGAGGAGACTAGCGCATGAGCACAGTCGCCCCTTCACAGTGGCTCAACAAGAAGTCAGTCAATCAGTTATCCAACGCCGAGCTCTGCGCTGAGCTGGACCGATACGAAGCCGAGTTCTACAGGATCCTCGGACCCAATCACAATACTCCAAAGGGGCCAGAAGGGCTTTCCTTAATTTCACCTTCTGGCTCCGACACCCACAGGAGGAAGGCTCCAAGATGAGCCTCATCCTCATTCTTGAGATAGAATGGGACGCAGTGACCATCGCTCTCGGGCTGACGGTGGCCCTGTTGTTGAGACGCTACCAGGCGAAGAGGAGGGCGACTCCAGTGTGAAGTCGCTAACATTGGAAATCTCCAAGGCAGAATCCGGTTATGTCGCCACGGTCTCGAGGGGCGGGAAGTTCAACCTACTGCCTTTTGGAAAGAAGACGTTCGCGGGGGACGACTTCGACAAACTGATGGCCGATGTGACGGCGCGGATCCGGGAGGTCCTGATGAAATGAGGACCCGCGAGCCCGTCTATTGGTTCGACAGGGAGAAGGTCGATGCGCTCGGCTATTATGACGGGGATATCCCCTGCTCTCTAGGCTTCTCGATGGTCCACCAATGTAGCCGGTTCGAGGGGCATCCAGGACGCTGCGCCGCAAGGACTTGGCTCAACGGCAGAATGAAGGTGGAGAAAGCATGAGCGCCGAAGACCCAGATGAAGACGACATCCTGGAGGACGGCCCGGATATCCTCGAACTAGAAGAGGACGACGAGAATCCAGAGGAAGACGGTTTCTAATGGACCAGCGTTACTTCCAGTTCAATCTCGATACTTACGACAAAAAACAGCCCAATAGGAATCGTGTCTCTTTTCGGAAGAGCAGAGAATCGGTCCCAGTCTGGTCGCTGGATGAATTGCATTATCTGGTCGAGAACATTAGGAAAACTGGTTATGTTGAGGTTGCCAGACACCTCGGTCGGAGTCCTGGTGGAGTAAGAGCAAAGGCCTCGCAGCTAGGAGTCTCCCGCTTGGGCCTCTTTCCTTCGGTTCCGAGACTCAGCGACAGCCAAGTTGGCCATCTCGCTGGAATTATCGATGGTGAGGGTTCAGTCGGCCTGAGCAAGAGTATAACAGGGTGGGTCGTACAGGTGAGGTTTGTCAATACGAATGAGAAGGTCATCGAAAGAGTCCAAGAGTGGCTTGGATTTGGAAAGGTGACCATCCACAGACCATCAGCACCTCGGAAGCCAATCTACGCGCTATGGTTCAACCTCAGAGAATCATTCGTCCTTCTGAGGATAATCGAGAAGTCGCTAATCATCAAACGCCATCAGGCCGGACTTGTGAGTGAAGCCATCGAGCTGATTCTCAACTATCGTGACAAGCCAGTGGAAGTAGTTGCTCGCTTGGAAGGCATCCAATCTGAACTGAAGGAACTGAACAAAAGAGGCACATCACCATGACTGAGACCCGGTATTATGAGATTTTCGAATCGGTCAAGGAGCTGTCCAGCCCCTCCGAAGTCAATGAACACTTGAAGGATGGGACTTGGGAACTCATCAAGATTGGAGAGGTCAGCGCCAGTGAATCAGAAGAAGATGGAACGCTCGCGCAGGTCACGAAGCTGGTCTACGTGGTGGGCCTCAAGAGGAAGTCTGCCGCAACGCCGCAAGGAAGCATTGCCGCACCCGCCCAGCCAGCCAAATCTGCCACCCCCCCGAAGCAACCCCCGCCCGCACCCAAGGTCAGCGTCGAAGACATCCTCGGCCTCCCATGGGCAGACTCAGACTACGCGCAGGTCGACGCATGGGTCCCCAGCGACAAGCTCCCCGCCGCCATAGCGGAGCACTTCCGGAAGACGGGCGAGAAGACAGCGAAAGGCTCGTACAAATTGTCGGTCGGCAACTATGAGGTCTATCTGTCACCAAAAGGTCACTTACAGAGGTACTTGCAGAAATGAGCGCAGAGAAGAAAGAGCGATACGAAGATTCGGAGGACCTGAGGCAGCTGGCGAATGAAATCCTTGGGGCTGTCCCCTACTTCCCTGCCAACGATGTCCGGTTCGCCATCATCTACACGAACGCGAAGATGCACCACATAGCAGGGATGTGCTCCAAGGTCGCAGGTCCGGTCAGCTTCAAGACCAGGCTCCAATTCGTTATCGTCATCAACAAGCCGGGCTTCGAGAAGATGCGCCCCGAGATGAAGGCTCAAGTGGTGATCCACGAGCTGTGGCACATCCAGCCGGGAGAGAAGGACGACGACGCTTACAGGGTCCGCCAGCATGGAGGTGATTATTGCGAAATCCCAGAGCACGACAAGTTCAGCCGCAGCGTCTACGAGGAGATCAAGGCCAAACTCCCAATGCTCACAAAGCTCCCGTTTCAGACCACGCTAGAAGAGCAAACCAAACGAGCCGAATCGTGATGTCTTTGAGGGTCGCTTCCTTCGAGCCATCTTCCCTGCCTTGGTGGGACCTTCTGAAGGTGGAGGGGCAGGAGGACGGGTATCTCGTCTACCAAAACTGGCGCTCCCAGAACGGGGTCCTCAAGCCCGGGGATGCGATAGAGCTCGAAGAGGCGAAGGCTCCGGTGTATTCGGACTGTGAGTACAGGTTTGTGAGCGTCCTGCGGCGTCTCAGCAAGGAGGCCTCCGTTGTCAAGTGACATCGTCGACGAGCTCAGAGAGAGCTACAAGAAGTACGGCCCCATCAGGAACGTGATCAGGACCCAGTTCGGCATAGCCTCAGGCAACACGAGGAAGCAGGCGATCCCGGACTGGCCCGAGGTCACCATGCCGGTCAAGTCGTATTACGAGCACCTGCAGCTGATGGCGGCCGACAACGTCTCCGAGCCCAAGTCGCCGGAGTGGTGGACGCACGTCCTCTCGGAGGCTGGGAAGGAGCTCGAGAAGGAGGGTGTCGAGCCAGGGAAGATCGTCGCCCGGTTGCTTGAGGACTTCCCGCTGAGCGAACGAAGCATACGACGTCACCTGCCAGACGAGTTCAAGCGCTCAGGAGGCTATCTTGTCCCCCCTCAGGGTTCCGAACGGCCAACTGGCAATTCGATACAACAAGACGATAACAAGGCCATAACAAAGCCCGAGCCCTACGCCAAGGGCCTCAGCCCCTCCCTCAATGACAACAACCCCGCGCAGTTCACCCCAGCCCATATCAAGCTCTTCGGCCTCATCAGGTCCATCAAGGGCACGAACTTCCTCAACGAGAAGCCGTGGGAGCGGACCAACCCCGAGGACGCGGACGAGTACACGAACGAATTGACCAAAGAAGGTCGAAACAAGACTTACCAGACGGACCTGACTGATTTTGGCCTCAAATTGGTTGTGGAAGCTATGGGCGAAGGCAGTTCATCAGACGACCCCAAACGCGACGCCTATTTCGAGAAGGCAGGGTATCAGGTACTCAAGTTCACCAACGATGAGATTGAGAGGGCGCCGAGGCTTGTCCGGCAGTGCGCCGAGCTACAGGTTGAGGTCATCACGCTGAAGCGAAAGCTGGGGGGGTCACATCCGTGAAGCCCAATCAAAGGACCACTGGAATGACTGACTGTGGGGTGCAAACTCCGACATGGACATGTTGCGGTCCTACACCGAGGGCTGAGAGGCCAGTTCCCCATCAGAAAAGATGATCACACTTGAGAGCAAACATCTCGGGAATAGAGGTCGAAGGGACAGCGGAGGAGATCGGGGTCCTGCTTCGCAACTACCTCAAACCAACATCAGCAACGCCTGCAACCACATCCACCTCGGGGCTGACTTGTCCCACCTGCGGGATGGGCGGCTTCAAGACGCCAGCGACCGTCCGTATGCACATCAGCCACATGAAAGACGAGGCCCACAAGAAGGTCCGCAAAGAGGAGCCATCGGCTGGAACCAACACCTGCGACGAGTGCGGCAGGTCGTTCAAGAAGGTGCAAGCGCTCCATCATCACCAATCGGCTGTAGGACACGCCCGCCGCGAGATTTCTTCAGCGGCGGGGTCCTCCTCCGCTTATAGTTCTCCTGGGCTGAGTGCAGCGAAGTCTGAACAATCTGGGGATGCCATCCCCGCGCGATCTTCTCAGACATTAGCTGCGCCGTCGCCAAGCGACAAAGGAGGGCGCATGTTACCGGAGGAGAGCTCCGGGTTGCCAAATTCGAGCGCGGGTCATGAAACACGCCCTCCAGATGCCCGGGAGAACACCAACCGCTACATCTTCGTCTGCAGGGTCGGGCCTACCGAGGTCAGGCATGAGGTCGTCGGCAAGGACCCCAATGAAGCGATCAAGGCGCATGACAGCGACGAGGCCAACCGCAACCATAGGTTCCTGACAGCCCTCACCAAACCAGTGCCGAACGCGGGGCGCCCTCGAAGGATTGGAACGGAGGCCCCAATCCGATGAATCCCCAAGTAGTTAGGGAGATTTTAGGAACGTCCAGTGTTTCCAGTCCACCGGAAGAAAGAAAGAAAGAAAGAAAGAATTTGTTTCTAACTAATGTTAGTTGTAAACTAATTCTGGAGGTCATGGCGGCTTGAGCGGGGTTCGACCTGGGAGGCCCAAGGAACTCAAGGTCGCACGCGCGGTAGGAATCGTCATTGAGAACGAGACCAAGGAAGTCCTTGAATCGATAGCGCAGAGAGAGAAGAAGTCGGTCTCCGAATTGTTGAGGCCGGTCATCGACAAGTACGCCCACGACCATGCCAGTTCCAACGACCAGGCGCGGCTCGACCTGAGCATCGAATCCTCGGAGTTCATGGCGATGCCTACGATGGGCGAGATATTAAGGCCGGCACGACTCGATGGAATGTCTGATGCCGACCTCGAGGAACTGGCGAAGGCTGCGAAGGGCAGGTCTCAGGAGATTCAGGCCGCGCTTGAGCGGCGCCAGCCTTTCAAAACCAGAGCGTATCCGGCGATCAGGTGGCCTGACGAATGAGCGAATACTATGATGTTAGGTCGAATAGCTGGAGGAGCTACGGTGGCGATGCACAGCAAGGGATCATCTGGGAAGACAAGCCGACCCGACGAGAACAGGGGCTGAAGTTCGCCCTCAAGATACTGCTGGGAGGCAGATGCGTGGTCTGCGGGGATTCTGAACTTTCAAGGCTCGACATCGACCACATTCTCCCCCTCGCGGACGGAGGCACCTATGAGCCGTCGAGCCTCCAGCTGCTATGCAAGGAGTGCCACAAAGACAAGACGCGCAGGTGGATGAGGGGAGAAATAGTTTGAGCACCATCCTCGATTCCTTCCTCGAAGAGCCCATCAAGGCGAAATGGTTCATGCAGCCCTCATGCGGTAGGTGCGGGGTGCGGCTCTCCAGTAAGAAGGAGTTCGCCACATGCGCCCACTGCGGAGCCCTGAATGAGGTCTCGAGGCCATGAGCCCCACTTTCTACGAGAGCGGCAGAGATTTTGAGTATAGGGTGATGGCCTACCTGCGGAAGCGGGGCTATCTCTACGTCACGCGTTCGGCTGGCAGCCACGGCATAATCGACATCCATGCGGCCAAGAGGCTCGAGTCCTCGTCCATCAAACTGGCGGTTCAGGCCAAGCACGGCAAGTCGCCCTTCGGCCCTGAGGACGCAGACCTACTGATCGAGTGGGCCCGGGCCTTCGAGGCGATCCCCATCCTCGCCAGCAACGACAAGGACGGCCATATCGTCACCTCTAGGGTCACCAAGACAGGATTGAGCGCGATAGCGGTATGAGCACAGACACCCGTCTGGTCCACACCGCAAGACCCAAGGCTGCGAAGGACAGGTTCAGCAAGAGCCAGCTGACCCTCGAAGGCTCGACCATCACGGAGGAGCAGCGCCGCGACGCCCTGCTTCAGGTCCCCAACCTCCCGACCCGGTGCCCGTTCTGTCTGCAGGCCCAGACGGTCCGCCAGATGTGCTTCTTCCTGGCGAACGGTAAATTATCGATGATGAGGAGGTGCGTCAACTCGAGGTGCAACAAGCAGATGCAGGCCTCTTCTGCGGTGGTGTTCATGCGGGGCGCCGAGGAGTACGGCAAGTGGGTCGCGACCTACCCGAGGTTCTGGCAGTCCATCAACCACGAAAAGTTCATGGAAGCTCTTCAATCGTTGAAGGACCTCGGAAAGCTCGACGTCTTCGAGTTCTGGCGCGCCTACAGGGAGATCAGGCCCAAGCCGAAGCTCGACAAGGACGGCTACCCGATCAGAGACTCGACGGGCCAGATGGTCTACGAGACGCCGTCAGGCAAGCAAGCATCAGACCCGAGGACCATAGACACGGCCAGCATCAGGGACTATGAGTTCGTCAGAAAGGAGGACGGCCAGAAGTGGACGCTCAGGGGCGACGAGCTGACCGAGGACGATGACTATTGGTTCGTCCACATGGGGGCGACGATGCAGCAGAAGGTCAGCAAGAAGGTGTGGGACCTGCCAGAATGAGCGTCTGGATTGACGCCAAGGGAAAGATGCACTGCCCCAGCTGCAACAAGGTCCTGACCCAGCTGACAGTCTATCACGCCAAGGAATGCACGAGCAAGCAGTTGAAGCTGGAAGAGGAATCTTCCCCATGATTAGCGAGGGCATAACCTACCGGTGCTTCACCTGCGGCGCGGAGATGTCGGCAATGGACATCGGCGAGCAGGAATGCGAATCCTGCCGAGAGTTCAGGAGGCGCTTGCGGTGAGGCTGTCCTCCTTCGTGGGTTGGCTCGACATAATAGCCGCTGTGGTCCTGTTCGCCTTTCCGATCCTGTTGTCGTATCTGCTCGATGGCGAGTCCTCTATATGACCGCCAGTGACCGCAAAGGAGGAAGCGAGAAGAAATTGATGAGAGTCAAAATCGAAACAAAGGGCTGGTCGGGCGAGTATGAGGTTGAGAACGGGTTTCAGGCTGTCAAAGCGTTCTTCAAGGATGTACAGAGCCGTAAGATAGGACTTGACCAAGTGGGGCTCATCGGGTTCTGGCATCGCGGAGATGGCGAGAAGATTCCCTTCAGGATTCCCCCTTCTCTCTTCAAGATGGGCCTTATCGGCGCGGAGACACTACATGACAGCTTCATGCAGATTGGCGACTTTCCTCCTGAAGACTTGATGGCAATGATGACGGCTGATTCATGGATGGTCGAGGGGATGGCAATCGACAGGACAAGGCCCGCCACGGAGAGTGCCTAATCGCTTTGGCAGGAAGCAAGAATGAACACAAGTGGGTCAGAGGCGGAGACAGCTTCGGCTCTCAATATGAGGTCTGTATCTTGTGTAGAGCCCAGAGATACGGTTGGAGCAAGGAGTCTGCTTAGTCTTTGGCAGGAAGCACCGAAACTTGGGAAGAGAACGGCCATCTGTTCAGCCGAGCGACTAAGCCAGTTGTCTGCCTCAAGTGCGGTATCAGGTTCAGTCATCCACTGTCAGGACAATCATGTGGTTTTCTCGTCAGGGAGGTTCCTTAGTCCTTTGACCGCAGGAAGCACAAGTGAGATAGATTGGAAGAGATTGAAGGACTTCCATGACCATGCTTTCATCGGCATCGACATAATCATCTTCGGCAAGAAGCACACAATCAAGAACTTCCCGTGGTGTATGGGTTGAGCGGAAGCACGAGCGACAGCAAGACGCTAGAACTCGACATAGCTATGAACCGCCTCTGGGAGATAAGGTCTTTTGTCAAGACTAAGGAACTGAGAGAGGGACTGGCAGAAGTTATCCATACCATCGAAGCGGCAAAGCAGCATCAGATAACCCTCGCAAGGGTTGAATCTTCACAGAGGGACGCATGGAAGCAAGTCGGGACAATTCTGAGGGGCGCTGTCGTGCTTCTTGAAAAAGGGAACCTGAGCACCGAAGATTTGCCAATCGCAACCAAGTGGGTCAAGACATCACTTGCTCTCATCGACAGGCTCGCACCCGCTCCAGCCACGACGACCTCGGAGGAGCCCTCCCCATGACAGAAGAGATTCAATCAGCAGACGACGAGGTGAACTGGCTCGAAAACCATTCTGCCCTCATCAGGATAATCCTCATCAGCTTCATCCTTGGATTCTTGCTCGGGCTGCTGGCGACTGTCACTCTGGGCGGGTTCTAGCGATGGACGACAAAGAACTCGACGCATTGGAGAAGCTCGTGGAGGAAGGACGGGAGGAGAAGGAGAAGAGGACCAAGGAGAAGAAGCCGGTCCCCGAAGAGAGACGGTCCGGGTTCAGCATCCTGACGTTCATCGAGGGCGAAATAGTGGGGGTCATTTTGATGGTCATCATCGTCGCGCTGATTCATCTGGGCGTCCGCTGAAGGAGCCGGGCGGAACGGATACCTCAAAGCCTCGCCTCTCTTTGGAATGAACCCAGATTCAGACTCTAACCTTATCTATGGCCTCTTTGCTATCGCAGGGGCGGGAGCAAGCGAAAGGTTGAACCTCGGGCGTAAATGGCAGGCGCTTGGACTTTCTGGCGTAATACTGGCCTCCGTTCTCCTCACCGTAGCCGCCATGTCCCTCTTTCAGAGTTCCGTGGTCCCAGGCGTCTATTCGTCTTCTACGCCATGCCCGCCGGTAAGCCTCAAGGTCTCGTCGCCAAACTCGCCGGGTGGGATCATCGTCGATTACCCCGTCCAGGTCGATTACCATTTTGAGATTTGGCGCACTTCCACTCCGGGGGTCCCAGCCAACACGGACCGCCCGCCTGACCAGCAGTGGTACGACTGCGGCAAGCTCGTGGTCAACGACGGGCTCGACATCCTAGCCTCGCTGGACGGCCAGAACAAGTCAGGCTCGCCGGTCTGGATGGAAGCCTCCACAGGGACGGAGTTCGGCGCCACCAACACGACCTGCACCCACGGCCTGACCACGAACGGATTCACCCTTGCTAACACGGCGACCCATTACGCGCATTCGACCGGAACCGCGACCTATACCCTGCACGAGCAGTGGAACTATACCGGCTCTTCCTCGGTGGTCGTCTCTGGGGCCTGCCTGATGCAGCACTCGGGAGCCTACGACGGGACCGGCGCAGCTGGCGCGACCCACACCCTGGTGGACGAGACTGTGACCGCGACCACAGGCACGGTCAACACTTCAGGAGATAAAATTTCGGTGACTGCCACGATTACCGTGTGAGGGGTCATAGATTGAGCCCTTTCGGAAAGTCTGGCCTCTAGTCATCCTGACGCTCCTTTTCATCTCTTCCTTCGCCGTCCCGATAGTTCAGGCGAGTCCCTACGATACTGGCCCCGGTGTCAATCCTCTTGTCAGTTCGCCATCCACCATAACCCAGACCACGCTCCCGCCAAAGTTCGGAATGGATTTTGGGCCCGCCAAGTGGTCGTTCTCAGCTTCCAAGTTCTCCTGGGTGTCAGGAACTTCCAACATGACGATGCCCTTGCCGTCCTGGGTCGCTCTCGCCGGTCCTAATGCCATCCCCACGACGAAATGCACCACGACTTTGAACTGGGTGTTCTCCCACAACTCCACGACTTACCTCTACTCCGGCACTGGCCCTTCTGCGGTTTCATGCGCTGGCACGACCCTGACCCCACTCCTCCACGTGTACATCACCAACGTGACGGGCTCGTACAACGAGAAGGAGATAACTGCCTCGGGAACCACGACGCGGGGCTCGGCGTCCGCCTATGTCCTGAACCAGATTCTGTTCTCAATCACCTCGACGGGCACGCCTTCGAACTGCGACACGGCCAACACGCCGATAGTCTGCTCCGGAGTCCAGTTCGGAAGCACTGCTTTCAACTGGCCCCAGATAGCAGGGGCGTCCTACAACAACGCGACCAAAGTCCTAACGGCAAGCTCGCCAGCATCGACTTCGGCCACCACAGCCTATGTGTTCGACCCGCTTGCGATAGACGGAAGCGCGGGCGGCGGCTCCAACAGCGGAACTGGGCAATCTGCCAATTACCAGGGGACTCTGACGACCGCCAATAGCCCGGACGTAATACTGATGTTCCTCGCTTCTGGCACCTGTAAAACCAAAGTATCAAGTGTCGCTGATTCGCCCAGCGGCTTGACTTGGCACAAAAGAGGCGAATGGTGGCTAACGGGAGGCGGCTATGGAAACAAGTGCATCTATGTCGCCGAATACTACGCCGTCGCGTCGGGCACCCTATCGAGCGATACCGTGACCGCAACCATGAACGCCTCTTCGTATGCTAGAATATACGCCAATGGTATATCAGGGGCGGACACTTCGACGATCTTCGATTCGCATTCAGGACTCCCCGCAGAAGCTCAAGGTTCTGCGTTCAATTGCGGGACGGGTTGTACCGTCACCTTCTCTACGAGCAACGCCAACGACTTTATCGAAGCTGCCTTGGGCGCAGACACGGGTCTGGGGGCCCTCGCTGCTGGCAACATCGCGGGTTCCGCAGCGACCACCATAAAGTCGGAATCAGGAGGAAGCGCCAGCATAAACGGGGAATACAGGGTCGTGTCGAGCGCCGAGACCAGCCAGACCGCTGCCTTCGGGGGCACCAGCACGGCTGACTACATCATGGTCGCCGACGCCATCATGCAGGCATCCAGCGGCGTCACCCAGGGCATTCAAGTCACGGTCGCCAACGGCGGCACGAGCGGCACGTCCTTTTCCTTGAGCGGCTGTGGGACCGGCTCGGACCCCAATTCCACCTTCACGGCTGACGGCTACACCCACACCTACACCAGCGTCACCGCTTCATGTTCAATCACGGTCACGGTCAAGACCGACGCCAGCTACACCCGCTACAGGTTCGGAGACCTTCACCCTTCGACGGCGGTAAAGACCTGGGTCTTCACGTCCTGCTCCTCCGGCAGCTGCACGAACTCCAACACGACCTACTACCAGTTCCTCGCTTCCTACACATGCAGCCCCAGCAGCCCTTCGACGTTTGATGGGATCTACGCCTGTACCGCGACGGGGACCTTTGTGGGCGTCGGCTCCACGACCATAGGGACCGTGAACACGGCCAATGGAGGAGGGGCGGTGACAGTCTCCAGCGTGTGGGCTGATTACGATAAGCCTGTGTCTTTGCCCGTGACTTTGAGCGCATGGGGGTTGAACGGAGGCACCTACTCGTGGACCGACACCACGGACACCAGCGGCAACTCGCACACGGCCAGCTACTACTTGCTCAACCTGGCTGACACCGATACCTTCACGTTCTCTGACTCCCCTGCCAGAACGGCCTCGCTGCTACGGTCCTACTCGGACACGCTTTCTTTTTCTGACTCTCCCTCTCGCCTCATCACCCTAGGGCGCAGCTTCTCCGATATGTTCCCGTTCCTACCGGGTGGAATCGGCTCTGAAGTTTCGGTGTCAAGTCCTGCATCCTCCAGCGCGCCCATGACATCATTGGATACATTTCAGGGGATGCTCTGGGGCCTAGACAATGGTCGCTACTGGTACGTCTACCCAGATGGCACGAACTGGTCCTTCGTGACCTCCACGTCATCGTCACCGAGCAGCTGGTCCAGCCCCTCTCTTTTCAGGACAGGAGGAGGCAGCACTACCACCACTTGGGGGAGCCCCATGTCCGTATGGATGAACGCCACCACGGACAAAATATACTATGCCTACGCCGATATGTCCACGGACGCTTTCAGCGTGAGAAGTGGCACTCTGAACTCGGGTGGCACCATAACCTGGGACTCCACAGAGGTCGCGGTATCAACCGCTGGCACCAATGCGTATTACGACGTCTACCCGAGCACTACACTCTCAAACGGTGTCTGGTACGTCTCCTACGGACAAATTCTTTGCTTGTACCCTGAGGGATACTGGTGTGCTAGTAGTAGCTCCACCAGTTACTTGAATGTGTGGAGTTGCTCTTCGAGTTGCGGGACTGCCGGAAGCTGGGGTTCGGTCTACACGTCCGAGGTCTCTACGTCGATAGCCACGAGCGCGCCAAGCTCGGTCTTGAGGCCGCTTACCGGCGGAAAGATTGTGATGGTCTATTCGCCAAAAGGTGACATTTTCCAGCAACTAGAGATAACGACCTGCCCAGCCTCCTGCACAAGCATCAGTTCATGGGCTACCGCAGTTGCCACCACATCTTTGTACGATGAGGGGATGGGGAACTTCGTCTCGGTCGGCACCACCTTGTACTCTGTGGATGTCTCGAACAGCGAGGCGACCTGCAGTACCGGCGCTGCCACCTGCTACGTAAAGTACTGGAGCTTCACATACCCCAACAACGGCGGTTCCGCCCCTACCGAGACCACCCTTCATACGTTCACCTCTGGCGATTATGTCTCCAGCAACATAGCGACGGACGGCACCAATCTTTATGCCAGCTATCTGCTCTTCGCCAATAATCAGACTACCATCTACACAAGACTCCTGACGACAGGAGGCTCTTCGGGGGCAGAGGCTTACTACGTCAATTCCGGTGAGTGTTATACTGCCAACGGGTGCATACTGAACCTCGTCTCCAACATGTACATAATGGGAGGGGGATACCTTGCCGTCAACTGGAACGTCGGAGGCCCTAGCAGTTTTACCTATGAGATTGAGTTCTTCTCCATATCAAGTGGTTTCACTCGTCTGGTGGCCCTCGGTCGGACCCTATCGGATACCCTTGCTTTCTCCACAGTAGAGACTCGTCTGGTGTCTCTTCAACGCGCTTTTTCTGGTTCTTTCTCATTCTCCACGGTGGAGTCTCGTCTTGCTTCCTTCTCGCGGACCCTGGCCGACTCCTTGCCGTTCTCTGCCGTGGACTCCCGCCTCATCAGCCTCCAACGGGGAATCGTCGACAGCTTCCCGTTCTCCACGGTGGAGTCCCGATTGGTGAGCCTTCAGAGGTCGGTCACAGACACCTTCGCATTCTCGGTCTCGGAGGCAGCATCAGCCATCATACGGATACTCCTGACCTTTGCAGACACCTTCAACTTCAGCAACGTCCCGTCTAGGTTGGTCTCTCTCGGGCGGACCCTGACAGATTCGTTCCCGTTTTCCACTGTCGAAACACGGCTGGCCAGTCTCCAAGAGTCCATCGCGGACACGTTCGCCTTTGCCAGCTCGCCCTCTCGCCTGGTCGGTCTGGCACGGTCCTTCGCCGATTCCCTCCCCTTCTCCGATTTGCCCGCCCACATGGTCGACCTCCCACGGACCTTTGCTGATGCTCTTCCCTTCTCGACTTCTTACTCCCGCTTGGTCGCATTGGAACGCGCCGTCTCGGACGCCTTCCCGTTTTCTTCCACCGACGCGCGGCTGGTCTCTTTGGGTCGCGCGTTCTCCGACGTCTTTCCCTTCTCGGTCTCGAACGCGCTGTCCGCGACGCTGGTCGTAATCGTGGTCCTCATCGTCACCGTCATCCATGCCATAGTCACCCACCCGGTCGTCGTCTATGTCGTCCCCGTCGCGGTCCACATCTGGAACGTCGTGGTGGCGGTCATCAGGACGGTCATCCACATATTGTTCGGATAGGATACTTTTTGCCTCAAAGTCAGGATGCAGGGCGGAAGCGGACTCCGATACGCCTTTCAGCCGCGATTTCCTACCCTATGGGCGGATTGACTTGAAAGCCAGGCCCGCCGTCCTGCTCGTGTTCCTGCTCCTGCTGCTATCGTCTGCGTTCATCCTGATGCTGCCGCCGGTCGTTCGTTCATCGACCACGACCACGGAGTACACCACAATCACATCATACACCACCCTCAGTTCGACGACCACTGAGACCCAATCTTCGACGGTGACCTCGGTCCATGTCGGCACCAACTACTCCACCGAGTTCATCAATTCGGTTGTGGTCTCCAATTCGAACGAGACGGAGATGTCTCCGCCGTATGACTCGGCAGGCAACCGCTACATCCCCGTGGGCGCTTTCCTCTACGAATGGTACGGTTACAACGTGACCAGCGGGTTGTGGACCGGAGGGCTGGGGACCTCGCACTGGAATGACACCAGCAACGATGTCATCGGAAGCGGACCCAAGATCAACATAGTCAAGGACACGCCGAGCATCGGATTCTACGCCAGCGATGACAACAACACCCTGTCCTGGCAGCTGTCCAACATGCAGAAGGCAGGCATCTCCGTCATCGTCGCCTCCTGGTGGGGCGTGGGCAACGAGAGCGGCGTCGGGAACAACGCGAAGGAGGATGCGGCGATAAACAACGCGGTCCTGAACCTCTTCCACTACGTCGAGTCAACGAAGAACCTCTGGAACTTCAGGATCGCGATCATGGTGGAGCCCTTCAACTCCACGGATCTGTCCACCAGCGATTACAACAACCTCTACAGCTACATAGAGAACGTCTTCTACAAGCCATTCAATGACATCACGGTCTACTGGCAGGGGAAGCCGCTGCTCCTGGGATTCAATCCGCAATATCTCCCCGCCCTTCCTGCGGCTTCGATCTTCACCCTCAGGACCGAGGGAGGAGTGCCTAATCCTGTGAACTGGTACTTCTGGGAAGGCGGCAGCTACGACGACTCCTCCGGCCCAGGTGCACAGATAAAGAACTACGAATACGCCCCGGGGATATCCCATGACGGAGAGGTGGGCCTGGCCTGGCGCTACGACGATCACTGGCAGAGGCCGAACTACATGATATTCGACCAGAACGGCTCTCAGGGAATGTACAACTACGAATGGAACTACACCATCCAGCACAGGAGCTCCGTCAACCTGGTCCTCCTCTACGGCTGGAACGAGTACCACGAAAGGACGGAGCTCGAGCCGCACTACGATTTCACCATAAAGGGGTCAGTCAACTTCGTGGGGACCACCGGGTACTGGGTCAAGGTCCTCGAGAGCACGCCGGACCAATCGTCGTTGTCGTCAGGCACCCAGACAACCATACCCGGCCTCGCGTGGTATGCGGCGGGCATCGTGGCCATCCTCGCCATGGTCCTGGCCGCCTTCGCCTATATGCGACACTACAAGTGAGGCTCTGAACTCTTAAATCAGAGGGAGGCCATACTGAGGCCGTGCGGATAATCGCGTCCGTGATGGACCTCAAGACGGGCGAAATGAAGGATATCGAGGAGACCGGGGGGAACAGGGTCAAGGTCTTGCTCCTATTCATGGCAAAGACCCGGAAATACGCGAACCCGGACCACAAGGTCCTCCACGTGGCGACCGACGACCTGACGACCTATTCCGAGTTCAAGACGAACTATCCTAACATGCTTCTGGACCTGCTCGAGACGGAGGAAGAGAAGGCCGCGCATCAGGCCACTCCTGCGGTGACCGACCTTTGATCTCCCTGCTGGTGAAGGCAGCTCTCGACTTGGGGATCGCAGAGAACCCCATCACCTTCGCGGAGGCGATAGGGCTGGCGGGGGCGATCTGCGCCTTCGCATATTTCACCTTCAAAGTGATCTATGACTACGTAAAATAGAGTCCATTGGATATGGTCTCGAAAGCGGTTGCCGTGAAAGCACTTTGGGGAGCCTATCGCAGAGGAAGGGCCGAACGCGAATCACGAGAAGCTCAGCCATACATCGCCAAGTCCTACAGCTACCAACGGCGACTCGTGCGCGCACCCAAGGATGGAGAACTGTCAGCGTACGAGACTAGGAGAAGAATCCTAGTGTCCTATGAGGAGCTCAGCCCCCGCGCCCGTAGACTTTACGACAAAGCACTCAAAGAAATCGAGAAGGGACAAAATGGGCTAGAATTAGCCTCCTTTGGAACCACTTAACCACATCGTTACCCGGATAGGCTAAAAGGGGTCACTTCCTTACTCTAGGACTACAATGACAACCTCAATCAACCTGACACCGGTGATAAACATAATTATCGCCATAGTGCCACTGATTGTTGTCCTCGCTGTCCTCAAAATGCTAGTGGACATGTTCAAGGGCTTCAGTGTTTAGTCATCGAGGAGATGAGCCCGCCATGCGGACCTCTACTCGAAGGCTGGCCGCTGCTGTGCTTGTAGTGTCGCTTCTAGCTCTTTTCGCACCTTCGATGATCTACGCCCAATCTGCAGACCAGACCATCTCCTTCGCAGGTGGCGCCTTCAACGCCACCGAGCCCACCATCGCCAGCGTCAACCCCGCCACATACGCCGACTGGACCGCCGTGATCTTCACTGCCCACGAGTTCTTCAACTCCACTTCGACCCTCACCGTCGACTTCCTCAGCGCCACCGATCCTTCGGGCATCTCCCATTCTACTTCAGCCCCGCTGGCCTACACCGCGTCAAGCGGATGGTTCCAGTACGTCAGAGTCCAACTCGGTGAAGACGGCCATGCCTACGTCTACTACCTCCAGAACTCCACAGCCGGCAGCCCCATCACGATCTTCTCGTGCGGCGCCTGCTGGATGTCCAATGGGACGACCATTGGGACCCTCGCCTCCAACCATGAATCCAACATCAACTACGGGGAAGACGTCTTCGTAACAGTCTCGCAGGATAACGGCCTCTCCGTCGGGACGGTCAACGCCACTGACGGGAGCCTCAACTACTGGGTCAACGGCTTCGGCCTTCCCTCCGCAGGGCTGGCCGGGACCGGGACGACCGACGGCCTCTCCCTGTTGGGAGCAGCCACAGGGTCGTACGTTACCCCAGCAGTATCGGCTGGGGTCGCTCATCCCTGCATGGTTACAGCCCGGGGTTACGTCCAAGTCGAACTCAATCCCTCCGGCTTCAGCAACACCCAGACGATGAGCGGCTTCTTCAGCCTCATCCTGGAAATCGTCCCCATCTTCATCCTCACCGCCGTGCTGGGCCTGGTCCTCAAAGTCTTCAAGGGCTTCAAATTCTAGGGACAGCGATCCCCCCTTTTTTCATGGAGTCGATAGACAAACCATGAACCGGAAAACGCAGAAGTCCGTCGCGCTCTTCACAGTCTTGCTTTTCCTGATCTCCGCCCTGTCGGTCCTGTCCTTCGGGGTGCAGCCGGCTGCGGCAACTACTACTCCCGCCTCCCCGACCTACGAAGGCCAGAACTTCTACTTCGGCCTCATGTCGCATGACAACACTCTGGACTTCACTTATCCCAGCTATGCCTCTTCCACCTGGCCTAACTGGAGCTTCTGGGGACAGTATCAGACTGCGATGGTTCAACCCAATCCAGGCTCTGGTACCACGATAACTACTGTGTCATGTAGCCCTCCATCACTTGCGGTGAGCGCCTTCTCAACTTGTACGGCTACTGTGTCCGATTACAAGGGCGCGATTATGGGAGAAGAGATAGGTTTCAGTGTGTCTTCATCCTCGGTGCCAGCCCCTGGGTCTGCTGCTGATGTCGATTCTTACTGTTACATTTCGGTCAACAGTTGCTCTGTCAAGGCCCAAGGCGAGGCTGTGGGTTGGGCGACCATCGAGGCGACGTATTGGGGCGGCGATACGCTCGGAAATAGCCGCAGCCAGGGCACCTTCACCCTTAACGTCTTCTCTGGTACCGATTATCCTGGGTGGGACAACGCCCTGGTCTCCGAGAGCGGCTGCACGGAAGTCAAGCCCAGTGTCAGTGTCACTCTGAGTCAGAGCGTCGCCATACAGGCGACGAACAGCTCGGCAAAGGGCCAGAATGGATTCTCGATCCAAATGAACATCTTCGGGGGGCCAGGGGCAAGCGTGGACAGTTCCTACTATCTGAACGGCTGGGACCAGGTCGTCATCGTGGCCCTGCCACAAGGTACGAGCGGTCTGTGGTACTACTCCGGAACGGTGGAAGTTTGGAACGTGCAAGCTGGCATAGTCTTCGATGGGCCGTGGCTGAACTTCTCCACCAACCAACCTGCCCCTGGCGTAGGATGGACCTTCGACCTTGCCGCGACATATGCCAACTCGTCTTCCTATGTGATGACGGGGGGGCAGATGAAAGTCTACAATGCACTCGGAGCCCAAGTCGGAAGCACCATGAACATCCCGATAGTGATGCCACCATTCCCCACGGAGATACCTCCGCAGGGTCCACAGTATGGCATGTTCACTCCGTTCTTTCCATCGGTGGTCTATGAACTCAACATAGTCGGACAATACAATGGCGCGCTTGCCAAGTTCAATTCTGGGGCTGGGACGATCACATATTCGTCAAGTGATGGTCATGCTGTGCAGCAGTACGGGTCGAACTACCCCGATGGTTCCCCGTGTGGCTATTCGGAAGGGAACACGGCGGAAAATTCGAACATAGCCTATGCCACGCCATCTACATCCGGCAATTCACTGGTCCAGAGTTTCGTCACACAAACTGCAACCGCCACCATGGTAGCGTGCAGTCCGACCAGCGTCGCCACGGCTTCTTCCATAAGCTGCACGGCTGTAGTCAGCGGGTACTCGAGTACGATAACCGGTGAGACCATATCATGGAAAACATCGGGCTCAGGCTCATTCAGTTCGACCACCTGCGCCCTGATCAGCTCAGGCTCCCCGCCGACGATTGAGTGCTCTGTGATTTACTATCCTTCGAGCAACGCCCCGCTGGCGATAACTGCCAGCTACCCAGGCGACGGCAGCAACTTCGCAAGCTATGGATATGCTTCGATCAGCGGTATTCCGGGTATTCAGAAGATCACCCAAAACGGCTGCGACAACCAGTATCCGACCGGCTCAGGCTGGAAAGAGACGGTCGAAATGAGCCCACAGGTGCAGGGGGCCCCCTACGGTTGCGGACAGTGGATAGATCAGCAGAATGGGTTCACCCAGAGCGTGCAATCGACTAGCTCCAGCCTGGTGGCTTACCAGGGGATACTCGAGACGCAACCTGATGTCGTACCGGCTGGTGGCCTCACCTTTTCCGTCCAGATGACCAACCTAGGTGCAGGCTCAGGGACCGAGTTCACCTTCTGGGACTCAAAGTGCATAGACCAGGGGCTGCCTCAGAACGGTCCTCAGATCTGTTCCACTGGCGGGACCAGTTTCTCGTCTGGCGGGACGACCTCCCCTACAAAATACACCATGTGGTCCGTAGGGGACCTCGGGGGGAAGTTCGCCTTCATAGACCCCACCGGCGGGGTGGCGTACCTCACCGCTGCAGGGAGCACGGGCCAGGTGGACAGCGTGGAGTTCCTGGTCAGGGCCACGCCGAGCGAGCTCCAAGTCTACTATAACATAGGGTCGGGCTACGTCCTGGGAGCGACTTACACGGGCGCGGGTCTCGCCTGGATGGGGACCGATGGCGGGGAGGCCCTGTTGTGGGCCAACACCCAGAGCACTTCCGTCCAGTACAACTACTTCGCCTACTATTCGGTCTGGGTCCCCAACCAGGCGACTGTGGAAGGGACCTTTGACAACAACATGATGAACCTGGCCCACCACTACGATATGATCAGCGGCGGTCCGTTCTCCGGTGACGCGGCGATCACCGACACCGAAGCCCCGCCCCTGGTCGTGGACCTGAGCGGCGGCACAGGCGGGACCAGCGCCGTCCTCTATGCTGGGATGGCCAACGCTGGCACGGTCGCTTCACTTGTAGGACTGGGGGCTCCCAGCAGCACCTGTGCGAGCCCATGCTCTGTGACCCAGACTTTCGCCACTGGCAACACCGTCTACTACTACATGACGAACGGGGCGACGGACAAGCTGACCATCCTGATCGCCACGAATCCTGCCACGACCGCCTGGCGGACCGTCTACACCATCACGATCCATTCGACGTGGAGTTCCTATTCCACAGGAGGCAGGGTCATGTCCCTCTACCTTGGGGACGACCTGCTGGTCTCCGGCCTGAGCGTCCACACCAACGAGTCCGGCACGACTTACACGGTGACCGAACCCTTTGGTTTGCCAGGGAATCGCTACGTCTCCCGCCACATCACGATGGTCACCAGTCTCCTGCTCTCGGAGCTGGGCTATGGTTCGTCTGGAAGCCAACATTCTGGGAGCGCCTTCAACGTGGCGGCTCCCCTTGCGAACTTCATACAGGAGGACATGAGCCTCTGCCACGCTGCTTCGAACTTCGCCTGTTCCGCAACGACTTACACGGAATACTACGGTGCCATGTTCCCGAGTTACGTCAGCAGTCTGCCAAGCAACTGGTACTACCAGTACAGCACGTTCCCACAGGCCGCCTTCTACGACACGCTGCCCTATGGCAGCCCATCCGTCAGCTTCTCATCCTTGAATCCGTATGGTTATGGCTACTCCCCAGCTACCCAGTTTGGTGCTCCTTACATTTCTAGGCTGGCGATCACCAGCTCATCAGAGCTGCTTGCAGCTTTCCCCGAGATCTATTTCTCTGGGTCGACCGTATCTGTAGACGGTGCTTGGGTGGTCAGCGGCCAGAAGAACGGCTACACCCCAGCCACCCAGGCTCTGAAGGCAGAGTACACTACCCTAACTGGCGGTTCATTGGCCTCTGCCGAAACCCTGCTGGACTCTGCAGGGTGGGACGGAATGGGGACTAGCCTTACCGTCTGCCTGTCGGTCATCTGTACCCAACAGGCCAGCTATCCCACTTACGACACTGCCACCTTCCTGGCTGCGGCTTCGGTAGTGGGGAACGCAGCGGGGTCTAGCTCCCGTTGGTATGTCGAAGCTGAAGAGGCGGCTGGCGTCCTGGTGGCGGCTGAATGGCCTGGGAGCGGCTACATCACCAACGTGAACGCCCCCCAGCCCATAACCGACTGGCGGTTCATCGGGGGAGAACTTGCAGCCTACGAACCCATGAATCTGGACCCTGCTGCCTACGCCACGAACCAGGCAGGGATCTTCGCCGACATTTCTGGAATACTCCAATACTTCGGAATCAGTGGGGTCCAGCCGCCTGAATCTGCGGGTTACATCCCAGTGGACACCGAAGCCACAGGGCTAACAGCACAGGCGCTTTACACCTACCTGACTTACCTTCCTAACGTGCCCACGATAAACACCTTCGGACCTGAAGGCGCACCTGCGGGAGCGACGACCCCCACGGTAAGCGGATGCAGCGCCTCACACACCGGAACGACAGGCTACTTCCTGTTCAATGAGACCAGCTTCGGGGACTGCATGGTCACCTACCAGAGCAGGATAACCCTGCCTGTCGGGGTGGAGTATGCTTCGCTCTCAGCTTCTTTCCACGTGAACGGCACCGTGGCCATGACCGCCTCAAAGGAGACCTTCGTGGCCGCCGAGGTTTCGCTAACGTCGCAGAGTGGGAGCGGCATCTGGGGCTCTGGGAACAACTACACGATCCTCACTTCGTCTGGGGCCATAGACAAGGAGATAGCCGTCTCGGTGGAGACGCAGGAACCGATCCCGGCAGGGGCATACATCCTTTCGTACACCTTCGAGTTCCAGGGGGTCGGCACCTTCTACAGCAACAGCCAGTCCCCTCTGGGCCTCAAAGACTATGTCAGGATAGACGGGAGCGGTTTCACGCCCAATTCCCTGTCGGAGAACTTCTTGTCGAACCAGGGCTGGCCCTACGACCTGCTTCTCATCAACTCTAACTACTGGGCTACCTCCAGCTACAACAACGGCTTCGGCACTACGGGGCTGAAGATCAACCTGGCCTCGAGCGGGTGGTTCGACCTCCATCCTGGCGCCGAGTACGACGTCCAGCTCATCAGCAGGAACCCCTTCTACTATGGCACCGAGACCGCCCTGCACTTCTCCGGGAACATAACCGGACAAGACATCACGACGTCCCTCTGCTTCGGGCTTTCGACCGTCTCCGACAACGGCGTGCTGCTTTCCAGCCAGGCCAGCTATGCCAGCTTCTGCGAGATGTCCGGCGGCGTCGCGACCATGAGCGTCAGGAACCAGGGCGGGACGGTCTCCACTTCCACCGCTTCGGTGAGCGGAAAGAACCTGCAGGTGACCATGCTCATAACAGGCGGCCCTACTTCCACCCTCACGATGGAATATCTGAGTTCGACGACCGGGCTCTGGACCTCCACTTCCTTCGCGTTGAACTGGAACACCAATAACTTCTACCTCTACTCTTACGCCAAGACCAGCGCGACTTCCACCCAGCATGTCTACCTCTACAGCGAATCCATCCAGAGCGTAGACGCACCGTCAGGCTCTATCGTCGCCAGTCCCGTCAGCCCTGGAACGGGTGCGCCGACTTTGACGCTGTCGCCGACCGCCGGACCAGCCGCCACCTGGGTCGGTCTCACTGGCGGATCGTACCCCGTGAACACGCTTTACGATGACTGCCTCAGCACCAGTTCTTCGGCTGTCTCCTGCGTGACTAATAGTGTCTCCACATTCATGTCTACAGCCACAGGGACCATCCCGGCATATTCCTCTGTGACCGTTCCTTCGGCTACGACCGCCGGCACTTACTATGTCATCACGTACACCGGAACCACGGTAGCCACTGAGGCACCCTTCACAGTCACCACGCCTGCCATAACACTGAGCCCGACTTCTGGTCTCGCAGGAAGTTCGGTGACGATAACCGGGTCCGGATTCACGAAGTCCATCGGAATCGGGATCATGACGTTCAACGGGGCCACCCCGACGACCCAGACCTGCACCTCTTCGTCGGCATCTTCATCTGGAGCCATCTCATGCACCTTCACCGTGCCTTCGGTCACGTATGGGAGCTATTCTGTCGTCGTGTCTGGCACCGACATCGGGATCGTGACCGCCGACACCGCATCAGCAACATTCACGGTGACGCCCTCGCCAAAGACGCTCGCGGTTTCACCCACCACTGGCGGGGTAGGGGAAGTCATCACCCTCACGGGTTCCAACTACGCTCAGAGCACCACTTACAGCAAATGTCTCAGCACCAGCTCTTCTGCGGTCTCCTGCGTCTCTGGTTCTACAGGGTCCTTCACGTCGAACTCTGCGGGAGCGATACCGGCCAGCACGACCGTCACGGTCCCAGCAGGGACGACAGTCGCAACCGATTACGTCATAGTCTATTCGGGAAGCACGGTGGTCACTGCGGCCACATTTGGAGTGGCGGCTTCTATCCTGACGATCAGCGTCGCTTCCGGCCCAGTGGGAACGGTCACCACCCTGACAGGTGCTTATTACGGCTCTAGCACCAGTTATGGCATCTGCCTCAGCACCAGCTCTTCATCAGTCGTCTGCGTCTCTGGTTCTACAGGGTCCTTCACTTCTGGCGCGACGGGGACGATACCTTCGAGCACGACGGTGACGGTCCCTACAGGAGCAGCGACCGGGGCAGACTATGTCATGGTCTACTCAGGAAGTACCGTAGTGACTAAGGTGTCGTTCACGGTGACCGCCGCACCCCCGACCCTGACGATCTCCCCCACTACAGGTTCTGTGAAAGTCGTCAACACCATCACCCTGACAGGTTCGAATTACGCCTTCAGCACCAGCTATGGCAAGTGCGTGAGCGCAGACACCACGACCGCTGGTTGCATCTCCAGCACGATAGGCACCTTCACCTCTAGCGGGTCGGGTACCATACCCTCGAGCACGACTATCACGGTCCCGATAAACGAAGCACCTGGGACCTACTACGCGCTGGTCTATACGGGAAGCACGGTGAACGCTAGGGCCACGTATCTGCTTTCATGTCCGGCAGGCCAGCAATGTGCGGACCCCGCGCCATCAGGTCCAGCTGGTTCAATGGGTTCGATCGTGAATGTGGTGGTCCAGCTGATGCCTCTGGTGGTCCTGATCGGGGTCGTCAGCTTCATCGCCATCTACCTCAAGAAGTTCTCTGCTGGCAAAAGCGCCTAGCAGGCGGGACAGCCAGCAAGCATTCCGGCGGCCAGCCAGAACAGGAACAGAATCCCTGCCACGCCGACGATTGTGACCGCCCACCAGGGCGGGTCGAATCTCCGCGCCCACCTAAGCAGACCCAAGAACTCATGCCAACCGACCGAGGCAGACCGCTGAATCCTCGACGACCAGGAGGAGGACATGGGCAGCTCATACCAGTCCGGCTTACTTAAGCAAGTGATCCGGCTGCGGGGGTAAGAATCAGCCTCGCCCAGACCAGAAGACTGCGAATCTGACCAAACCTTTAATTCAGCGAGTATTGCAAGTGGCTGCGGGGATTCAGACGGCAGCAAGGGCTCCGCTGGGCTGTATGATTCTGGTTTTCGCTAGGGACAGCCCTGTCGTCGAGGAAGAACCCCATAACAACTACAGGAACCATTATCTCGCCAGGCGGATGGTCAGCTCCGATGGATGGACCGGTTCTGAGGTTCCGAGCGGAAAGCTTGCCCGGTGGTTCGGGGAGACCTCGCTGGGCCAGGGATTCAACGAGATCTCCGAGGGCCTGTTCTTCGTGGGCCGGCTCATGATCGCCTGGCAGGAGCTCAAAGACGAGAGCAAGCTGGACCCGGCGAAGCACTACGTCAAGATCGAGAAGGTCGAGGGCTGCAGGTTCCCCGACAGGCTGTTCCGCCGTCCAGGCTTCAAGGAGATGGTGGACGGGTTTGCGAAGTAATGATCTCCTTCGGAAGAGAAGGACGAACCGCACCATTGTCATCCTTCTCACCTTCTTGCTAGGGCTGTCTTTCACATTCTCAGCAACCCCAGCCCATGCCACTTCCGGCGACACGCTGACCCTGGTGGCGGGCAGTTGGATACAACAGACTTCTGACCCTCTCTACAATCAGACCAACTGGGGATTCACTGGGCGACTTACGAACTCCACGGGGGGACCGATTCCTGGTTCACAGGTGGACCTCTACTGCACCCCGTACAGCGCCGGCTGTCTGTCCTGGTATGGGAACAGCTTCATGGGAAGCTCTCTGACCAATTCCAGCGGCTACTACTCTTTTCCGACTGAGTCCTTCCTGCCGGGCTTCTACACGGCCTACACCGAGGCCATGAACAGCAGCCTGATCGTCATCGCCAGAAGCAACAACGTCAGCATCACAGAGCCAGGGCTTTCCTTCTATGTCAACGGGGTGCGGACCCTGACCATAGGCACCAACACCCAGCTGACCTTCTCTGGGCGCCTCCTGGACCTCAGCGGAAATCCGGTGGTGGGGGCTTCGGTCACTTTCAAGTATTCCGGCCTGTCCATCACCAACAGGCTCATCACGAACAACCAGACGACGACCGGCGCGGGCGGGAACTATTCCGTAAGGATAACCGGGTTCGGGACCACGGCTGGGTTCCCCGAAGGGAGCTATACCGTCACCGCCTACGTCAACAGGGTGTCAGGTGTCGCCCCAGCCAGAGACAGTGATGACGTCTCCCTCACGGTGACCGCGCCAGGAGACTCCCTCACCCTGGGCGTGACTCCGTCATCGGGCACCTCTGCGACTCTCTTCGCCTTTTCAGGCGTCCTGCGGGACGCTGGCGGGTACGGCATGTCCGAGAGGCCGATCCAGATCAATTGTCTTGCGACTTCGTGTTCGTCCTTCCCTGACGGCGTCATAGCCTCGACGCTGACCGGGTTCAATGGAGCCTATCTGGTCCAGTACAACGGGTTCGCTGCGGGCAACTTCACGGTCTATGCCACTTACACGGCGATAAACGCGACCACAGGGTCAGACAGCGTGTTCGCCCTGAGCCACGCTTCGTCCTTCCGGGTGAGCCCTTCCGGGGCGAACGGCGGGAACTACAGCCTCACCGCTCTTACCATAACTTCCAGTTCGACGTGCGTGAGCATAGGCGACAGCTTCACTCTGACCGCCTTCCTGAAGAACATCACCACTTTGCAGGCGCTTCCTGGCAGGACCATCACATTCGAATATGCCCTCAACTCGTCGGCCTATGAGACCCTGGGGACGGCCGTCACGGCGTCAGACGGCTACGCTTCCATCAGCTTCACGGCTGCCTACAACGGCTCTTACATCTTCGTGGCATCGGTGGTCCTGGGCGCACAGGCTTACAATTCGGCTGGCGTCCTGGTCCAGACGGGGATAGGCTGCGCCACCATCCCCCCGAGCTGCGGCTTCCTGGGGCTGGGGTGCGTCCTCGGCAGCGTCGTGGGCACGTTCACTTCCATACAGAGCGCGTTCGCTGGGCTCTGGGGAGGGTTCGGAGGAATCGCCAACTTCTTCAGCAATTTCCTCAACCCGATATACTGGCTGAACAAGCTGGGCTTCGGCTGGATCATCAACGCCTTCGGGTACATGGTGGACGCCTTCCTGATCTTCATCAACATAGTGATAGCCACACTCCCCTACCTGGGGTTCATCATCCTGATAATCAACCTGTTCTACGTGGTCCAGTTCGACTTCGAGGGGCTGTTCGGGTTCTGGATGATGGCGTACCAGATAGTCGCCGTGATAGCCAGCGCGATCTTCAGCTTCGTCCAGATAATCATAGACGCCATCCAAGCCCTCGAGGGCGGAGCCGGAGGAGTGGGAGGCGCTGTGGCGGCAGGGGCCTGATTAATTAGGACATGTCAGCCACGGCAACCGTCGCCAAGTCCAAGAGGGTCAAGGCCCTCTACCTCGACAACGGGGTCCTTTCGGTGAAGAGGGTGATGGACCTCAACGACGTCCTGATGGTGACCAGGGGCGGTAAGGTCCTGGCCTGGGCGAAGGGGCGCCCCATCATCTCGCGGGTCCGTGGATTGAGGGGCTACACGTACATGATCTGCCCGGAGGTGGCGTACACCCTGGACGAGTCGACCATGGCCGAGATAGCGAGGAAGGGGAAGGCCTACCTGATGGGCATCTTCCTCGGCAAGCTGAAAGAGCTTGGGGCGCAGAGCGATGGTTTGGAGGACCTTGAAGCCGCAAAGCAGGAACGGACCGCCCTCGAGCAGAGGGTGGCAGACGCCGAGAAGGCTGCCGGCGACCTGCAGGCTGCCGCTTCGAAGCTGAACGAGGAGAAGATAGCGGCCGAGGCGCGCGCCCAGGTGGAGGCAGAAGGACGGCAGAGGGCAGAGGCGAAGGTGGAGACGATGATGACGAAGGCTCCTCCCCCTGCAGAGCCGTCATCCCCTGCGGTCATCCCCGGGATCGACCCTCCTGTCGAACAGCCGCCGACCGTCCAGAAGAAGTCGCACCACAAGCAGGTACCTGAACGTCCCGGCGCCCATCTGATCGAAGAGAAGCATCCGAAAGGAGGTAAGCGGTGATGGACGACGAACAGCTCAGCACGCTCGAGAAGCTCCTGAAAGAAGAACGGGAGAAGAAGCGGCAGCAACAGCAGGTTAAGGCCGGCCCTCCACCCCAGAATGATCCTCCTTCGGGGGCAGCAGGTTCTCCTGACCAAGTCCAGGTGCCTTCTTTGGAAGCCCTGTCCAAGGTCCTCGAGAGCCTGAACCCCAGAGACGTGGAGGTCGCGGCAGACACGTTCAACCCCTCGGCCCTCTTCGAGGACAAGTCCCAGGCGGAGTGGTTCGGCAACATCGTCTCCAACACCGAGTCGGAAGCAATCAAGGCCATGCACGCGGCAGCCGCCAAGATCCCGAGGTGGGTCTGGATCCTGGTCCTGGCGGTCGGGGCGATGATGGGGTTCATAGCGGCCCTCTGGCTGATGGGGGGACTCTCTGGGCATACGGTCGGCACCGTGGTCACTTCGACGAAGACCAGCGTCAGCATTTCCATCCCTCCGCCGCCCAGCTTCAACAGTACGAGCACAGGATAGGCAGGAGAACATGTCACCAGAGAAAGTGCTAAAAGAATTGAAGAGCTGGGCCGCGAAGAGAAGCCGCTCCAACAGGATGGCGGGGGATTGGCACGCGTTGGAGGAGGACCGGAGGTTTGTGATGAAGATGCACAATCTCTCAGGGAAAGGCGAGGTGAAGAAGTAGCGTGTCAGGGATCCTCTCGGAGTTCAAGACGGTCGACAAGTCAGTCGCGGACGGGCTCGACAAGCTGTCATGGGTTGACCCTACGAAGATCGAGCAGTTCACCGACCTGACGTACACCGAGGTTTGCAATATCACCTACCTGCTCACGGTAGCGCAGACCCGCAAGACGGGCTACTTTCCCTTCACCGAGAAGATCACTGAGCCGTCGATGGTCAAGGGAACCGCGCCCATGATAACGAGGGAAGTGCCGCTGACCTACCGCTTCGGGCAGAGCACCGAGCTGCTGGCCCGGACCTACATGCAGACGAAGGTCTCGATGGGGCGGAAATCGAGGATAGAGACGCAAGGAGTGGCGAAGTCGTTCGGAGGGGGCCAGTTCCAGCAGCAGCAGGGCCTGATGGGCCGTATGGGAGGATGGGTGAGGAACCATACCTGACCTCAGTAGAGAGACTCTAGAGGACATAGAGGCCGCAGCTAGGCAGTGGTTTCTCCTCTGTGCCGATTGTAAGCGAGAGGGGCATCTTTGTCGGCAGCATTTTGATGATTGTATCAGGCGCATACCGGGCGTCAGGTCAGATGTAGTTGACGGGAAAGAAATATGGCGAGGAATTGGATTGAAGAAGACTCTGCAGGAGGTGAACATGCAGGATGAGTGAATCACCGAAGGTCAGCCGCTACGTCCACGTTGAGGGGGGGCCAATCTCATTGCCTAAGGCCCCGAGCATGCCGCAGATCAGCAGGCCACAGGTCAAAGCGCGTCCCAGCCCGGTCTCCGGCTTCCGTCAGACGGCGGGGAGGTTCCAGCAGATCAGGGCCGACAGGGCCAGGGGGATAAGCACCCCAGGGACGAGAAGGAGCCTGAACAGGATATCGAGCGGGGCAGGCCGCGCCAGGTCAGGGCTCAAGAAGGGCGGGGGCTATCTGAGGTCCGTGAAGGACTACGCCCACAGGCACAGGATGACCTCCAAGTCCAAGGGTGGAAGGTCACCGGGGGAGATGCTGGGCAGCGAGCTCCGGAAGGGCGCCAACAACGCCCCGCTGATAGGGACCAAGGCTCGCAAGAAGGGGATCAGGAACCAGTGACGTTCTCGCCAGGTATAGGACAGACGCTGACCGAGATAAGGGCGCACAGGCGGCATGGAATGGCCAAGCGGAGGCGGAGCCAGCTTGAGATGAAGCTGAGCGTCCTCATCCTCCTGGGCGAAGAGCCCTTGGCCAAGACAGCCCTCATGTACAAAGAGGGGTTCGCTTACGCAGACATGCAGCCGATTCTGGAGGAGCTGCAGCTGTTGCGCCTCATCCGTTTCGAGCCGACGCCCAGGAGGCGGGGACGGGGCATCTTCATGCGCGGGGCGCTGTTCCATATCACTGACCTAGGCAGGGAGCTCCTCATCCACTGGGACCGGGTGGCCGAGATGCTGGAGGAGCCGCAGGTGAGAAAGGTGACGGTGGCTTGGTAGCACGCCGGCGCAAAGACAGACGCAAACCGCTTCTGGCCGCTGTTCTTCTGAGTCTGTCCGCCCTGGTCTTGGGCATCGTCCTTCTGCTCGGCAGCCCTCCGTCATACACCACGACGGTCTACACCGTCCACGACCCAGGACCCCCCACGAGCCAGTGGATGATTCTTGAAGACAATGAAAGCGCACCGACCAGTGTTTCTGCGAACAACACCGGGACCATACCGGAGGCTGATTCCCTTTCCGCGCTCAACCTGACCACCATAGGGACCGTCTGCACTTCGACCGCCGGGCCCGGCTCCGACGAAGGCGCGTGCCTGGGTTTCGAGATGCTGGCACAGACCGGCTGGTATTGGGACTCCGAGTATTCCCTTCTCTACATCCACTATGAGGGCGGACCCTCCGTGACCCTCTCGATATCGATGCCGACTGTCGTGACCACCACCGTGACCACCACCTCGGAGTCAAACAGCACCACCACTCAGACTCTCACAACCCACTCGACCACTCGCGTGACCACCATCACCATCCCCGTGAAAGTGACCAGCACCTACGTGACCACTAGCGCACGCACGACAAGCAACTCCTCTTCATTCTCAGCCTTCATAGGGCCTATGATCGAGCTGGTCCTCGCCATGGCATTCTTGTCGGTGTTGAACTCCCTGATCGGAAAGAAGACTAAGGGAAAGGGGCACTGACTTACCTATGCCTGACTCTGCGACCGCGATAATCTACACCGAAGTAGACAATCCGAAGCTGCTGGCCAGGGAGCCGAAGCCCGTGCCTTCGAACTCCACCTGCCACTGCGGTGATGAAGGCTGTCGATGCAGGTGCAAGACGTTAGGCTACTCGAAGGACCACATGGGCAAGGACCACTGCTCATCTTCCCGCATCCGCAAGCAGAAGGGTCCAAAGCAGTGACAGACGTACTCGACATCTTGTCCTGCGGGATCGCACTCGGTACGATACTCCTCGCCCTCAAGTATCTCCCGACAGGCTTCTGGGGGAGTGGGGAATGAGAGAGGCTTGATTCTGGTTTTGACGTTCTTGGCCCTGGACATCATCTTGGCGGTTTGGCTGGGATTCTTCCCGCCCAGTGGATTCGAGGATTGACTTGGTTCTTGTGATCGGCGTTCTTGGCGCCTGGGGAAAGGGGAAGACCATGACGCTCAACATGCTGGCTGACCTCATCAAACAGGACCCCCAGTCTCTGGGCCTCCCCTCGGTCCCCCTCAACTACATGAACTTCCAGTCCGTCTACATGGACGGCTACCTGGCGATAGACCCGCCCGACGACCTCCGGTACGTCACGTTCGACCCCAACCACATCAAGGGGCAGCCGCCCAACCAGTATCCCGACCTGAAGCCCAGGACCGCCCCCGTCATCGACTTCCTCTCCTTCCTCAGGCAGCCCCGCAGCGAGGTCCCGATAATGATGTTCCTGGACGACGTCTACGGGTGGCTGGCGAGCTACTTCTTCGGGTCCAAGTTCAACCAGATAGCATTCCGCCTCCTCGCGGCAGGGAGGAAGAAGAACCTCAACATCGCAGAGTCATCTGTCAGGTTCAAGGACGTCGACCCCCGCCTCCGCGCCCTGCACTCGCACCTGTTCCTCCCCCGCTTCTCCGAGGCCTTCGAGACCGTAGCCGTGGAGAGGTACGTGGTGGACGTCTTCGAGGACAAGAAGCTCAACCCCGACATCTACTTCTCGGCCAAGGCCTACTACGGGACCTATGACACCAACGAGGTGATCGAGTCCGTCTACGAGTCAGGAAGGGGCGCCACGGCTGTCAACAACCTCGGAGCGATTCCTATCTCCACTGGGGGGCAGGTCATGGCTCTTGCCGGAAACAACGGACACAACGGACACGCTGACTTGGGTAAAGTGGGAGCGGGACTTGGCAACGACTCTGCATTGAGGCTAAACCAAGCGTCCGAATCAGGGCCTCTGGGAAGCCCCGCCCCACGCCCAGAAACTGCGACGCCCCCAATGAGCCCCGTCGACACCACCCCCCTGCGCCCAAGAACCATGCCGACAGCACCAGCGACCACCCTGGGCGACAAGAGGATCCCCGACGGCTATGAGTCCTACGCCATAGGCTTCCAGTGGCAGGGGCAGATCGCCGCCGAGCTCATCGCCGAGGGGTACTTCGTCAGGCAGATGTTCGGCAAGAACGAGCCCGACATCATCTGCTACGCCGACCAGGAGCTGACCCGCCCGGTGAAGGTCGTCGCGGTCAAGGCGTACAACCTGGTCCCGTACTCCGACAGGTACGAGGACCCTCTGGGAATGAACGTCACACGAGTCACATCTCTCTCTAGAGAAGCGGATAGGGCAGGGGCAGGCAGTGGGGGCAGCTGGAGCGGGAAGAGGCGGCACAGCGGTGCGAGTGGGCGTACGATAACTCGTGCAGACATAGAACCAGAAATAAGATCAAGTAAGTTGTTGGGCATACCATGCGAGCTGGTGATAGTGAATACCAGGAACGGAGCCAGAGCCCGGTTCAGTATCACAGACCAGTTCGATAGGTTACCCACACCATCGTCGTTGAATGATGATTGAGAATGAATGATGATACAGAATGAACAGTGAGATGTGAATGAGGGATTCGAAAAAGGTCAGACAGACGATCAGCCTCAAACGCGTCGTCCTGTTCCCGCTCAAAGTCGCGTGGGGAATCGTCGGCTGGGCCTGGGGGACCGTCCTCGACCTCGTCTATTGGGTCGAGGACCTGATCATGGACCTCATCACAGGCTAATCGGAAAGAACCAGTGAATGAGGTTGTTAATCGGATGACAATTAAGCGGGTCCGTTCCTATCTCTGGCCCGATAGAAGTGCCGAAGACTACAGGCCCCAGCCGAGGGATAAAGCATGAGGGGAGCCTGACTCGCCTCGGGTACCATGAGCATGAGCCTGCAAAGTCCAGGCACCGCGCCCTGGGGAAGTCGGTGAGGAAGTTCGGCTACAAGAAGACCACGGACAAGCTGATCGACCTGCAGGTCCTCAACAAGAACAGGAATCCAGAGTTCTCCAGGGTAGCCAAGTCTGACAGGTCATGGCTCAGGACCGAGTATCGCGGAAGCTCTGTGAGAAGCAGATGACAGAATCTAACAGGTCCCGCTTCAAGAGGCGCGAGAGGAAGGCCACGAAGTACGGCAGGGAGCTCAGGAAGAGCGTGGACAGGGGGCAGAGGAAGAGCGGCTCGTTCGGGTACTCCCTCGGAAGGTCGCTCCACGAGACTCTCTCCTCCCACGGAACGACCCGCAGGAAGAGAGGACCGAGGAACACGTAGCTAGCGATGTCCCGAAGGTCCAACCTCGACAGGCTCAAGAAGCGAAGACGAAGGAAGGGCCGATAGCAGCTTCAAATCCGAGTCGCTTAAAACAATAATACCAAACCCTCTGCCACATTTGAGCAGTTCTCTTGTAAGTGGCCGAGGCCCCTTCGATGCTGAGCAGAATGGAGTCCGCACCCCAGCTGCGAAGGCCACTGGACATCATG
>Ga0181539_1000882_pt1 | contig 35231 bp, 31 predicted proteins | sample PEATcosm2014_Bin_46_FD_119767 | JGI IMG/M metagenome (GOLD analysis project Ga0181539, IMG submission 119767) | Peatland microbial communities from MTU Mesocosm Facility, Houghton, MI, USA - PEATcosm2014_Bin23_60_metaG | ecosystem: Environmental > Terrestrial > Soil > Wetlands > Peat | place... | reverse complement strand
GCGGCTCAACACCGGCCCGGGAATGCGCGGCCTTGACTGCGGGCCGTTGATCAACCGCAAACAGTTCGAGCGCGTTACGCGCATGGTGGACAGGGCCGTCGCCGACGGGATCACCGTTGTCGCAAGGGCAAGGTCGTCTCCGATGCCCCCAGCGGCGGCTATTACTTCCCGCCAATCCTTGTAGCCGATGTGCCCGTGGAGCATACGGTGGCGCAGCAGGAAGCCTTTGGGCCGGTGCTCGCCGCTTTCGCCTTCGAAACCGAAGAGGATGCAATCCGCCTGGCCAACAACTCGCGGTACGGCTTGGTCGCCGCGGTTTGGACACGCGACGGCGGCCGGCAACTGCGCATGGCGCGCCGCATTGCCGCCGGACAAGTCTTCATCAACAACTACGGCGCCGGCGGCGGCGTAGAGTTGCCGTTCGGAGGCATGAAGCACTCGGGCTTTGGCCGAGAAAAAGCACTGGAGGGCTTACGCAGTTTTACGCAAATCAAAACCATCGCTATTCGGCATGGATGAGAATGGCCTAGATGGGGAGGAGCTGATGAAACTTAAGGAAAAGACTGCTTTAGTTACGGGTGCCGGCTCCGGTTTTGGCGAAGGCATTGCTAAACTGTTCGCCGAAAACGGAGCGAATGTAATTGTCAACGACGTGAACGAAGAGGGCGGCAAACGGGTCGTGGGGGAAATCGGCCGCGCCGGCGGCAAGGCGCTGTTTGTGCGTGCCGACGTGAGCAAGGATGCCGAGTTTGCGGCGTTGGTCAAGGCCGCCGTCGAACGCTTCGGCGGGCTCGATATCGTGGTCAACAACGCCGGAATCACCCACCGAAACTGCTCGATGCTGGAAGTGGATGAAGCGACGTTCGACCGCGTCTATGCCACCAACGTCAAGAGCCTTTATCTTTCCGCCCGGCATGCGGTCCCGGTGTTTCGCAAAAACGGAGGCGGCGTCTTCCTGAACGTCGCCTCAACTGCCGGCGTCCGGCCGCGTCCGGGTCTCACCTGGTACAACGGCACCAAGGGCGCTGCAATTATCATCACCCGTTCGATGGCGGTGGAACTGGCGCCCGACAAAATCCGGGTGAATGCCATCAATCCCGTACTGGGCCAGACCGGCATGACAACCATGTTCCTGGGAGAGGACACCCCGGAGCGGCGGGCAAAATTCATGGCGACCATCCCCTTGGGCCGTATGAGCACGCCGCTTGATATTGCCAAGGCTGCGCTGTTCTTGTGCTCCGACGATGCCGAGTTCATCACCGGGGTTTGCATGGAGGTGGATGGCGGGCGCTGCATCTAAACTAGCCTGTCCAAGAGCGATCATGGCCGGCCGCATCCACAACTAGCTAACCAATGGATCGTCGTGTGATCTGACTGCTCCTTAAGGAATAGTGACGTGTTCCGTGCGAAGATGGACTCTGGCCGCCAGAACGCGCGGAGCACATGGAGGCGTCAACGTTTCGCAGAGTATTTAAGGCATTCCAATATCGAGACTTCCGCCTGATGTGGGTGGGTGCCTGTACGTCCAGTATCGGCACCTGGATGCAGATCGTGGCGCAGGGCTGGCTCATCTATCGTCTGAGCCATTCGGCCTTTTTGCTCGCGCTGGATCAGTTCCTCGGCGGCATTCCCATCTTCCTCTTCACGCTAATCGGCGGCGCGGTGGCCGACCGTGCCGAGAGACGGAAGATTCTCCTCGTTTCCCAGTACGTGCAGATGGCGAGCGCGACGCTGCTCACTGTGCTGGTGGCGACCGGACTGATACACGTGTGGCATATCCTCTGTCTCTCGTTCGTCTGCGGCTTGGCCCAGGCCTTTGGTGGGCCGGCGTACCTGGCGCTGATTCCTACTCTGGTCAAGAGAGAAGACATGCCGAACGCCATCGCGCTGAACTCGATTCAGTTCAACATGGCGGTCATCATTGGCCCCGCGCTCGCCGGTCAGGCTTTGGCAAGGTTGGGTGAGAAGTGGTGCTTTGGGCTGAATGCGCTTTCCTTCCTTGCGCCCATCGTTTCGCTCTCCATCATTACCTCTCGGTTCCTGCCGGAGATTACCACCGACTCGATCTTCAGCAGCCTGAAGCAGGGTATCAAGTTCGTTCGCATGCAGAACTCCATGGAGGCGCTCATCGTGCTGGCGTTCTGCATGACCGCTTTGAGCATGCCCATGCGGACCTATATTCCCGTGTTTGTGAAAGACATCTTTCATCGCGGTCCGGAAACCTACGGTAACCTGCTTTCACTTATGGGAATTGGTTCGATTTGCGGCTCGCTGATTGTCGCGGGAAGGGGCAACATACGGAACAAGGGGCGGGTCGCCCTCACCATGCTCATCTGCTTGGGTGCCGGGATTTCTGGGTTTTCCCTTTCGAGATCGTTGCCGGTGAGCTATGTCATGATGGTGATCGTGGGCGGTTCCATGATGGCGGTTTTTGCCACGGTGACTTCGCTGGTGCAGTTGATTACCACCAACGAAATGCGCGGCCGTGTGATGAGCGTATACAACTGTGCATTCCGCGGGGGCATGCCCGTGGGAAACCTGCTGTCGGGATGGCTCGTTCCCGTGTTTACGGCACCATTGGTGCTCAGCCTGAACGGATTGCTACTGATTCTGGTAGCTCTGTACTTTCTGCTGGTGCAACGGCGAGTGGCCGCGCTTTGATGGGCTGGCGGACTACATCGCTTCCGCTCTCTACAGACGAGCGACTGCGCTACGTTTGCGCGGTCAATTCTCCCACGGTAACTTCGAGATAGTGCTTTCTCGTTCGGGTAGCAAAAGAGTTAGAATGGCGGGGCCGTCACAGCTCCTGACGGGGAACTCTGGGATCCACGTAGACAACAGAACATCGCCATCGTGTCCATCCCTCGCCCAGGCATCAAGTGGGGAATTTAAGGGTTTAGCAGGCCAGTACCGGTGAAAGACGATTTGAGCGGAATGCGCAACCACCTCTCCAGCGCGCAAGGTGCGAGTCCATCCGAACAGGCTGCGACCGCAAGCCAGCAGAAGCTGGAGGGGCAGCCCCGGCCCGGCAATCGCCGCCGGGGTTCCATTCGACTCAGGCTTGTGTCTCTCGTTGTTGCTAGTGTGCTGCCGGTATGGATCGCCGCTGGACTCCTCGTCTACTACAACTATCAGAGCAGGCGGGCGCTTACCGAGCAGCGCATGTTGGAAACAGCGCGGGCGCTCACGATGGTCGTTGACCGGGAGCTGGCCAACATGCAGGCCGGCTTGAGCGTTCTCGCCACTTCACCTTCGCTCGTCTCTGGCGACCTCCCCGCCTTTTACCGACAGGCGCGGGTGATCCTGGAGGCTCACCCCGGCGACGACATCCTCCTGGCAGACGCGACCGGTCAGGAACTCGTCAATACACTTCTCCCATTCGGCGCGCCCTTGCCCAAGCGCGGCGTCCCGGATGCAGTTCGCCAGGTGTATGCGACAGGTAGGCCGCTTATCACCAACGTCTTCAAGGGCGCTGTGACTGGGCGCGTTCTGATCAGTGTGGACGTGCCAGTGTTCCGCGACGGGCGAGTCGTTTACGACTTAGCTATGACCGTTTCTCCTGATCGCTTTGCCACAGTCCTCTTGCAGCAGCACCTCCCGCCGGAATGGGTGGGAACGATCGTCGACAACGACCATGTAGTAGTTGCCCGAACCCATCTCCCGGAAAAGCTTGTCGGGCATCTGTCCGGCCCCGTCCTGTTGCAACGGATGGTGGCGGCGGCGGAAGGCACGGTGGAGCTTAACAACCTTGAAGGGATTCGGGTGTTCGACAGCTTCAGCCGCTCGGCGACGTCCGGCTGGACAGTGGTGATCGGGGTGCCCAAAGCAATCATGATGGCAGAGATATGGCGCTGGCTGTGGTGGATCGTTGCCGGTACGGCTCTGCTGTCCATCACGGGCATAACGGTGGCGGTATGGCTAGGACGGAGCATCGCCCGTTCCAGCGCTCGCGATGCGGAACTGGCGGCCATCATGGACGTCGTGCCGGCAGTCACGTTCATTACCCGTGACCCCGAATGTCAGCGGATAACGAGCAATCGCGCCGGGTATGACCTCCTTCGGCTGCCACCCGGAGCCAACACCTCAAGGTCGGCACCGGACAGTGAAGGTCCATCGAACTACCGTTTCCTGAGAGATGGAAGGGAGCTTACTCCCGGTGAGCTGCCGGTGCAGTTGGCTGCAACAGGACGCGAGGTCCGGGATTGCGAGTACACGATCGCATTCGATGACGGAAGCTCGCGGAGCGTTTTCGGCAACGCCGTTCCGCTGCTCGACGACCGGGGAGGAGTTCGGGGCGCGGTAGGCGCATTCATCGACATCACCGAGCGTAAGCGGGTGGAGCAGGAGTCGGTCGCGGCCAAGGAACTGGCGGAGAAAACGGTGGCGCAGTTCCGCGCCAACATCGATAGCATGTCGGAGGGAATGTACGTTATCGGTACCGACGGCAAGCGGCTGCTGACGAATCCCGCCTACTTCAGGATTCACGGCTTCGATCCCGCGCCTTCGGAGGAATTCGTCTCTTCGATTTCCGCGCTGCTGGAACGTTACGATCTGAACGGCAGGTTGCTTTCCCCCGAGGAATGGCCGGTTTCCTGCGCACTTCGCGGCGAGACGGTGCTGCAGTCGCAACAACGTGTGCGCAGGATCGATACCGGCAAAGAGGTTATCCTCAGCGTCAATGCGGTGCCCGTGCGGGATACCGCTGGGAACGTGACTCTGGCGGTTGTCACGATCGAGGACATCACCACCCAGAAACAGTCGGAGGCGGCGCTGATCCGCAGCGAGAAACTGGCCTCGGTGGGTCGCATGGCGGCAACCATCGCGCATGAAATCAACAACCCCCTGGAAGCGGTGACCAACGCGCTATACATCGCCAAATGCGACAGAGATCTGTCGGAAACAACTCGTCAGTACCTGGACATAGCAGACGCGGAGCTGAGGCGGGTCGCGTATATCACGCGGCGGTCGCTGGGGTTTTATCGCGAGTCCAATGTACCGGCGCTCACCTCAGTCAATGCGGTGCTGGAATCTGCGGTTGACCTGCTGAAGGGCAAGATCAATGCCAAGAGCGCGGTCATCGAGAAACAATGGGGCGAACCGGTATGGATAATGGCCGTGGGTGGGGAGCTGCGACAGGTGTTCTCCAACCTTGTCGCGAACAGCTTGGATGCCATCGACAACCAAGGTACGATCAAACTGCGAGTGTCCAATGCCCCATCCATTACCAACGGCCGGCGCCGAGTGCGAGTGACCGTCGCCGATAACGGTAAAGGCATCACTCCCAGTGCGCTTGCCCATATCTTCGAGCCGTTCTTTACGACTAAAGGTTCTTACGGCACTGGCCTTGGGCTTTGGGTAAGCAAGCAGATCATCAAGAAGCACGGCGGTTCTATCCGCGTGCGTTCCAGCAGTAACAGAGCGCGTAGGGGAACGGTATTCTCGGTTATTCTGCCTGTCGATCCTGAGGCAGCGGCGTCAAGCCAATCGGCAGGGGCTTGAGCTGGCATCAGTTGGCGTAATGTGATCGTGGCTGCGGGCGGGCTTTGGGACCACAGACTTCTTCCTGAAGGCTTGGAGCTACTTGTAATGAGCGCATCGATGTATGGTCCTCGGTCCGAAACGCGACTGCGCGAAGAGATCGTCGAGTTCGGACGCTCGATCTTCGGGCGCGGATTGACGGCGGGCAGCAGCGGCAATATCAGCGCACGACTCGAAGACGGCTGGCTGCTCACCCCCACCAACGCATCGCTGGGCCGGTTGGATCCCGCCCGCATCTCCAAAATCGACTGGACGGGAAAACTGCTCAGCGGCGACCCACCCTCCAAAGAGGCATTCCTGCACCGCTCCATGTACGAGGAGCGCGCGATTCGTCATCCAACAGCTGCTAGCATGGATGATACCGTGGCAAACGCTTCCTCGCGGAGTGGAAGTTTACAACCTGATTGGGGGCCAAATGCTGGTCCGACTGAAGCAAAATAATTATGCCAAATACTAATGGTTTCCGTGTCGCGGTACTTGCCGGGGACGGCATCGGTCCTGAGGTCATTGAGCCTACGCTCGTGCTCTTGGAGCAAGTTGCGCGTCGAGCAGGCAGTCCTTCTCTATCCTTCGAGCCTTTACCGGCTGGTGCCGCGCACTATGCAGCTACGGGTGAGGCGCTGCCGGCGCGTACGCTTGCCGCGGCGCGTTCGGCGGACGCAATCCTGCTGGGCGCAATGGGCGATCCCGCGATCCGCTATCCCGACGGGACCGAGATCTCCCCACAATTAGGACTGCGATTCGAGCTGGAGCTTTATGCCGGCGTACGGCCGGTGCGCTCGGTTCCCGGTATCCCCGGTCCGCTTGCGGACCTCCGCGCCACTACCTTGGATTTTGTCCTGATCCGCGAATCGACCGAGGGCCTGTTTGCTTCCTACGGCAAGGGCACGATCGAGAACGATGCGGTGGCTCGCGAGACAATGGTGATTACCAGGTCGACAAGCGAGCGGTTGTTTGATTTCGCATTTCGCTTGGCGCAGAGGCGCAAACAAGATGGCAGGCCAGGCGTGGTGACCTGCGTTGACAAGGCAAACGTCTTCGCTGCTTTTGCTTTCTTTCGTCGGATATTCAACGAGCGCGCGATCTGCTTCCCGGAAATTCAGCCCAGATATGCATACGTGGATGCGACCGCTTTAGATATGGTCCGCAAGCCTTGGACCTTCGATGTGTTGGTGACCGAGAACATGTTCGGGGATATTCTGTCTGACCTAGGCGCGGGCCTGATTGGCGGCATGGGGATGGCGCCCTCCGGCGACATCGGTGACGAACATGCCGTCTTCCAGCCTTGCCACGGCAGCGCTCCCGATATCGCAGGCTCCGGCAAGGCGAATCCCACAGCCGCATTCCTTTCCGGGGCGATGATGCTCGAATGGCTTGCTGTCCAGCACCGTACACCGGCCTGCGCCGAGGCGGCCGCTCTGCTGCGCAAAGCGATCGACCGGGCCTTCGAAAAAGGGACGCTGATCACCTCCGAATTCGGAGGCAATGCTTCGACCGGTGACGTGACTCGGGCCGTGCAAGTGGCAATCGATCAGTTGGCAAACTGATCTTGGCCCTGCGAACAACGGAGGATTAGCTAAACGGGGTTGTGTGGGTAATTCCGGCCGAGATCGTCGCTCCACGCGAGCAGACAGCACGGTGTTCAAGTCGCAATGTTGCAGATCTTTGTTGCGTGTTCTGGCGATGAAATCTGCCAGGAAGTCGCCTCCCTGCCGGAGGCTCTTAAGGCCCTGGATTCGATTCTGTCTATTGGGTTCCGAAGTTCATCCCCTTGGTACACTAACCTAAACACAACGGGATTTCCGAGAGAGCCGATTGTAAGCGTCCCCTGACGGGCCGCTATTGGAAGTAGCAAGCGCTCTCTCAACTCGATTTCAGGAGCTCGAAATCTATGAAACCGGACATTCTTGCGGTCGACAAACTTCCCCCTTTTCTTGAAGATCGCCTGCGCGCAGCGTTTGCGTTCCATGATCGTACGAACGGTGCGACCGCATTCGCCGCGATCACAGGCAGAGTGCGCGGCCTAGTGGCCCTGGGAACATCGACCGTTGCCGGTGAATTCATCGCGCAGCTTCCGGCACTGGAGATCATTTCGGTGTTTGGCGTCGGCTACGACGGAATCGACATTCAGGCCGCCCACAAGCGCGGTGTCGTGGTCACCAACACGCCGGATGTGTTGACGGACGATGTCGCGGACCTGTGCCTGGGCCTTATCCTGAGTGTTTCCCGCGAGATTTCTGCCGCCGAGCGATTCCTTCGCGGCGGCCAGTGGCAAAACGGCGCTTTCCACCTTGCCCGCAAGGTAAGCGGCAGCCGGCTAGGCATCATCGGGCTGGGACGAATCGGAAACGCTATTGCCCGTCGGGCCGAAGGATTCGGCATGTCCATCGCTTATACCGACCTGAGAGAGAAACCAAATGTGCCCTACCGGTTTTACCCTACGCTGTTGGAACTTGCCGGTAACTCTGATTTCCTGGTTGTCGCAGCTTTTGGAGGACCCACGACGCGCAACCTGGTGAATGCTGAAGTCTTGAAAGCGCTCGGCCCGGAAGGATCTCTGATCAACATCGCTCGCGGTTCGCTGGTCGATGAGCCCGCCCTGGTTGACGCTTTGAAAAACCACACGATTCGAGGCGCTGCAATCGACGTATATGCTGACGAACCGAACGTTCCCGCGGAGTTATTGGCAATGGAAAACGTGGTGCTGACCCCTCACATGGCCAGCGGAACGGTTCAGACGCGGCACGCGATGGCTAATCTCACCTTCGCCAATCTGGAAGCCCACTTTGAAGGCAAGCCGGTGTTAACTCCGGTTTCGCAGTAGAGCCGAGAAGAAGGAGAATCCAGAACTTACAAAAGCATTTGGGACTTAAGAGACTTTCGGTTCGTTCCGAGCTGGTAAATGCGCACAATATCGGAGTTAGAGCACTCACGTTTCAGTTCGGGTGTTGACAGATGAACTGCTTAGTCAAGCGGGTGCAAACAAGACGAGGATAAGCGTATGGATCAGGCTACCCTGAAGGATGTTTGTGCGCGATTTAACAAGCTTTATTCCGGTGCGATTGCCGACATGCTCGACAAAAGAGGGTTTCGCAATCAGGTTCTTCCATACTTCATAACCCCTATGACCGATGTTCGACGTGTTTGCGGAGTCGCTTTCACAGGGCAGGGATATCCTTGCGCCAACACCAGTGATGATGACACCGAAAAAAGGCTGGCAATGCTTGACAGCATTACCCCCTACACGATCTCCGTCTGGGCGTGTGGCGGTCATAAAGCGTCGGCTCACTGGGGCGAAATTATGTCTACGGCCGCACGCGAGCGAGGGTGCATGGGAGCCGTACTGGACGGTGGGGTGCGCGATCTTGATTTCATTAATGCCATGCAGTTCCCCGTATTTGCCCGTTTTAGATGCGCAGGCAGTTCAATAGGCAGGTGGAACATCATGCAGTGGCAGACTCCGATTAGGATTATAGATACCGTGGTCAATCCCGGCGACTTGGTGTTTGGCGACGCCGACGGAGTGGTCATTATTCCCGCGGATGTGATTATGGAGATTCTGGTCGAGGCTGAAGATGTCTACGCCCGGGAAAGCGGCATGCGCCGCGAGCTACGTCAGGGTGTTTCCATCAAGGACGCATACAAAAAGTATGGTGCGTTTTGAAGAAGCTGGACAAGCCGCAACTGCTGCGGCCAAGGCGGGCGTGGAAAGCACGAAGGGCATGGTCGCAACCAAGGGCCGGGCTTATTACGTAGGGCAGCGGAGCCTAGGGCATCCGGATCCCGGCGCCGTTTCCATCTACTTACTGCTGGACGCTCTTTGCAAGCCGCAACAGTAAGCAGCTTCTGGCGTTCCCGGAGATCCTTACACGGCTCTATGAAGCTGGTCAAACCATTCTGCCAGCCTTTGTGCGTCTTCCATGTATAAGGCAACTGCTTCCAGCAAGACTGGGTTGAAGCACAGGCGGCAAAGTGTCTTGGCGCAAATGGCCGCTGCGATCTCGCTTGCCGCAGGAACCGTGGAACGGTACCGCAGCGGGCCAAGGCGCCAAAGCGTAACTTTAAACTGGCGCGAGAAGACGCCCTTATCACCACTTTCAATATGGTGATATAACTCATGGGCAACAGCGACTTCCGTAGGGTTAAAGATTCCTGGCAAAAGCGTCTGGCTAACCTGGCATTGCTCCAGCTTATCGATCATCGTCTTATTGACAGTAATCGTAGCCGTGCATGAGTCATAGTTTGATAAAACCTGTCTAGCCCCTTTCAAGTCGTCCGCAACAATCTTCACTCCCAAAAGGCGGGCCACTTCGGCCGGCAGCTTAGCGGCAAAGCGTTCACTTAGCTCCCGGGCGACGTCAGCTCCGCTCTGCACGGCACCGGTGATGATTGCGTGCCGCTGTGCAGCCGTCAGCTTACTACGCAACGGGTCGTTATTCAGCAAGAACACTGCAAAATGCTCGTCGCTATAAATAGCGGCCGCCGACAAACGTAGACGAAAATCATCACAGGTCATTTTTCGCGGCAATCACGATGGTCGGTTCGCCGGGTGAGAACTCATCCAGCTCGGTTGCGATTATATTCAGAACGTGATCTTTGCTGGGCATAGACGAGTAATCAAGCACTCGGCCGGCCATACAGAGGAAAACATCGGGGAAAAGAATCAGATCGCTCTTATAGGTGGTCATCGCCTCCCAAAGCTCATCAATCACCGAAACCGTATTCGCAACTGTAGTTTCCTTCACCGCCGCGTCGCCCCGCTGCACCTTGATAAACCCCTTCTTATCCACGACTCTGATCGGTTGTTTGCCTTTTTGCTTCATGGCCGTTACCGATGTGAATACATACAAGGCTTTCGTACTCCCGGCAAGCACGGTGTCTTCAGGCGACGTTCCCATGGATTCGGCGGCCAGCGCGCGGCTCTCATCCTCGCTGGACTCTTTGAGTAAATCCGTGGTCTGCACTGCCGTGGACCCCAAGGCAATGGCGCGTACCTGTTGGGTTTTCGCGTTTATTTCAATGTATACCTCGACCGTGTCAGGCACTGCCCCACTGGCGATAGCCGCTTGTTTTGCCTCCCGCTTGATCGCCTTAATGTCCTCGGTGGACGGATTCGGGATGACTCGTTCGACGACGTCGCGTACCATAGCCAGCCCGACGCCGATGGAGGAAATGACTTCCGCATTTTCGGGAATCTTGTATTTCATCCCCGCTCGTTCGGCGGTAAACGGAAGCAGGGCTGATGCACCGCCGCCACAGCCGACAAGCATGATCTGATCTCTTTCCAGCTGATACTCGCGGGCCAAAGCATCCACTACCGGCAGGATTTTATCCGTGGCCTTAGTCAGAATGGCTCGCGCCGTCTCTTCCACCGACATACCCATCATTGCCGCCAGCGGTTCCATCGCCTTGCAGCAGGAGTTGAAATTACCATAAGCGTGCCACTCCGGCTTGGTTAAGCGCAGAATGTTGGCGGCGCAAGTGTTGGTGACCGCAATGCGTTTGCCGTTCCTTAGACGCAACGAGACGTAGTCGTTGGGGTCACCCGGCCTCGGCTGTACAAACTCGATTACAGGGTCTTCAATTTCCTCCTCGGGGGTAAAGGCGGCATAGCCGAGACCCGCGATGTGGGCGCTGCGCGGTCCTACATCCACCAGTCTGCCCCCGGCAATTCTTACCATGCTCCCACCGGCGACGCCTAGCACCCTGACGTCCAGCGAAGTGATACAGGTTCTATGTCCTCCGACGACTGCGTAGTTTATCGTCGGGCGGCCATTCTTAATCACACCGATGTTCGTACTGGTTCCGCCGACTTCGAAATAGATACCGTTGGAGGCTCGCAGGTACATAAGGGCCCCAACAACGCTGGCTGCGGGTCCGGAGAGCATAGTGAGCACCGGTCGTTTCTGTACTCCCGCAATATCCATGACCCCGCCATCGCCCCGCATAATCATAAGTGGTGCGCGTATGCCGGCCTTCCGCACGCTGGCTTCCGTGCTGGTTGCAGTCTCGAACATGCGCGGCAAAATGCTGGCATTCACCACCGCTGACCGGGTGCGCACCGTCAAGCCATACAATTTCGTAATTTCGTAGCCGGCAGTCGCCGGAATCCCCATTAACGCGGCGGTCTCCTGGACCAAAGATTCTTCCAGCGTACAGTCAACGCCAAAGGCCCTGGAGGCAACGATTACTCGCGCTCCCTGCTGCGTAAGATCCTTCACGAGCTTTTGTACATGCTCTTTGTTCAGGTTCTTAATGTCGGTGTAAGCATGGTGGGTCTTAATGAATTTTCCTGTACCAAGGGGAACATCACCCAACCTGGTCTGACGCTTTGCCAGCATGCCTTCCATAAAGCCGGATGCCATGCCTATAATGCCGACTTCGGCAACGTCGCCCTCCAACAAGGCATTGGTCGCCTGGGTCGTACTATGGGCGATGAAAATAATATCGTCAGGCCTGATCTCGTTTTCCTTGAGACATCTTTCAAAGGCTTGAACCACGCCCGCAGCTACACCTGCTTCATCCCTGTGCGTAGTAAGCACGGATGCTTTGCCGATAATTTTATGGGTCTCATTGTCGAGCGCGACAGCCTTCGTAAAGGTGCCCCCAACGTCGATTCCCATCCTGATCAGACGGTCCGCCATAGCGTCTCAACTCTCAGCCTGTTCCGGCACCACCTCATTTCGCTTCGTGCATATGAATTACGCAATGCGCAATCGCGTAGCGTGAGGGTGCAGCCGGATGTAACTGGTTTAGCGAAACATATAGACAGCTAACAGCGCATTGATGATCACTGTCAACCATGCCCAGCCTACGCCAGTCTTAAGATGGTCGGTAATGCTCAGCTTGGTGTAGCTGATCGCCCACAGGTTCCAGGACTGCGTGGGACACATGGCTATGGCCATTGAAATGGACGGAACATACACGAGCGGCAGCAATAACGCCGGCGAAAAAGTATTCATCGCCACCAGAATAGCAATGGTGGCACTGCCGGCGCCCCATGCCATGAGCGGTCCGCGGAACAGACCCAGAGGCGCTAACGCTCCGAATGTGATCGCAATTGTCCAGGGATTGGAGGGAATAAAGGGCCCCAGTACTGCTTTGAATATGCCGGCGACTTTGCCAGCCGCCGCGCCGAACATTGCCAGAGTAAACAGCATACCCAACAGCAGCGCTACGTCTGTCGTGCCATCCTTCAGCGACCTGAGCAGGATTGACTGCGCATTCTTCCAGGGCAGCAATTTACGTGATGTGACGAGTGTCAGTACAATCGCGAGGATCATGCCCGGCAACGGAGGCCATTGGAAGATAACCGCCATTAGCACCGGCACGATCGGTACGACATAAGCGATGGCCGGTACATGCACTACATTCATCTGCGGCGTGGAAACCGCCCACGCCTTAACCGGCTTCCTTATGGCAAGGTTATAGGTCAGCATCAACACGATAACCGCAATCGAAAGAACCATTGCCGTGACGCCAAATTTGAAATAGCGCCCAGTAAATGGCACCGAGTCCGGAGGAAAGAACATCACAATCTGCTTGAAAAGCACTTGATTGATGTACATCGCCGCGCCGATGGACATGGTAAACGCCGGAACCGCTATTCGTTCGGCGACGCCGATTGACAACAGCACAGGCAGCGCGATTACGCCGATAGCGATGACCGCCCCGACACCGAACGTGCTGGTAAAGATAAACGTGGTGACCAGGGACACAAGAATAGTCGTGATCAGCGGCTTATCTCCGCCAAGCTCGACAGCTCGCCGGATGAGGGATCCGGCTATACCAGTTTCGACAAGCATGCGGCCGAACCAACTGCCGAAGATGACCACAATGGCGGTAGGACCGTAACTTTCCGCTCCTTTTTGGATAACATCGTTTACCGTGGCCAAACAAGGGACATGTCCGATGACCGCCCAAGCCAATGCGGATATAAGGAAGCCAAAGATAAGATTGCCGCCGCGCATGGCAAAGATCACGAGACCTACATAAACCAGAAGTAATAGGATCGTTTGCAGACCTTCCATTCAATACCTCCTCAGCGCGTCATATCCCTCGCGAACATCTTGAACCGGAATTTCCATTTTGGCTTTGAAAACTGGAACATTATATGCTCATATCGCCAGTTTCGATGTTGTTGAGACGATTTCATCTGCAGTGCCCCGATCAATTTGCGATCCGTATCAGCATTGCCGACGTTCCTGGATTGTGCGGCTCGCATTTGCAATGCTCCTGCTCCCCCAGCCTCGTGCGAGACCGATTTTCCTCGACATGCGTCTCCAGCGCGAAGTGTCCCGCATCCAGGAATTGGACAGTAGCGTTTGTCGATGGCGTAACCGTCTTCTACCGTGAGGCTATCCGGTCCCGCGACGACGAGATTAGTATTGGGAGTCGGCTTTGCTCCGGTCAACGTCCGTTTTGTCCGTCATTCGGCCGCAATCCTGACGCCCATAGATAGTCAGGTGCGAAACGGGGATGGTTCTTTCCGGCGCACGATACGATTAAGCTCCTACGCCGAGTCGCTAAGACACATTAGACCAGACGGTGTTAACGCGTTGGTAGTTCATCGAGGTGACTCAAATGGACAGAAACCCCAATGCGCGAACGTGAATCAGCGCAATTTTAGGCGCTCTGCGCCGAATTCGGCAGTAATCTATTACCAGTAGGGTGGAGGATTGATGATTCTCGCAACGATTGGCTGGAACGACTCTTCGTCGGCTGCGCTTGTGCTGGGCGACCGAATTGCTCCGGTGCGGCAACTTCCCGGCCGGCAGGATGCCGGCGACGTTTTGTCTCTGATTCGCAGGCCCTTGACTCAGGAGGAGCGGAAGCTGCTCTCAGCAGCAGCGGTGGCGGATCCCCAGGTCCGGTGGCTTCCGCCGATCCTCCATCCGCCGAAGAATCTGTTGTGCGTCGGCAGGAACTACGTGGAACATCTCAAGGATGCCGCGAAGGGCGAGGGAGTCGCTAAAATCGATACTCCAAAATTTCCCATATGGTTTACCAAGGCACATACGTCGTTGGTTGGCGCCGGCGGCGCCATTCTGCTCGATCCCGGCTTTACCCGGAAGCTCGACTATGAAGGCGAGCTGGCGCTCGTTATCGGCGAAAAGTGCCGAGGGGTAGCACCCGATCGCGCCCTCGATTGCGTATTCGGCTACACGATTCTCAACGACATCAGCGCCCGGGAAGTGCAGATGCAGCACAACCAATGGTTTAAAGGGAAGTCCGCCGATACTTACTCGCCTTGCGGTCCCTGGATCGTGACGCGCGACGAGATCGCCGACCCACAACAGCTCCAGATTCGTACGACCGTGAATGGCGAGATGCGGCAATCCGCGAGTACGCATGACATGATCTTCGGCATCCGAAAGCTGATTGCCGATATCAGCGCGGGGATGACACTGGAACCAGGCGACATCATCGCGACCGGAACCCCAACGGGAGTTGCCGAAGGGATGAACCCGCCGCGCTATCTCACAGACGGCGATGAGGTCGCCGTCGAAATCGAGAAGATTGGCCGTCTTTGGAACCGCATCACGATGCTGGGGACGAGTTAACCCGTTCCGCCCGGCCGCTCGCGGCGGAATCCATGCAGTTGAGTCCAGAAATTCCGCTCATGGGAGGAGCGGCCGGTAATGAACCAAGCAACACAGGTGCCTGAACTGAAGATGCGAAGCGAGGTGCGCGACGGGATGCGGATCGACTGGAACACGCCCATTCGCATGGACGACGGAGTCGTCATGCGGGCCGATGTCTACCGCCCGATCGCGGATGGGCAGTACCCGGTGATTCTCACCTACGGTATCTACGCCAAGGGTCTCTCTTACCAGGAAGGCTATCCCATGCAATGGGAAAAGATGGTCACCGATCATCCGGATATCCTGGAGGGCTCGACCAACAAGTATCAGAACTGGGAGACCACCGATCCGGAACGTTGGGTGCCACATGGTTACGTGGTGATCCGCGTGGATTCGCGCGGGGCCGGCTGCTCCGAAGGCTTCATGGAACCCATGTCGCCGAGAGAAATCGACGACCTCTATATTTGCATCGAGTGGGCGGGGATGCAGCCGTGGAGCAACGGCAAGGTAGGCATGCTGGGAATTTCTTATTATGCCTACAATCAGTGGCGAGTGGCGGCCAAACACCCGCCGCATTTGACCGCGATCATCCCCTGGGAAGGGCGCAACGACTATTACCGCGATTCCCTTTACCACGGCGGGATTCTATCGCAGTTCCAGGAGCGCTGGGCGAAGACGCAGGTAGCGCACGTGCAGTATGGGCGCGGAGAACAGGCCAAGAAAAACCCGAATACCGGCGAGTCCATCGCCGGTCCGATCACTCTCTCCGACGAGGAACTGGCCAAGAATCGCATCAACATCTATGAGGAAATCAAGAAGCACCCTCTGTGCGACGAGTGGCATCGCGCGCGTAGCGCCGATCTCCCGCAGGTTACGGTGCCGCTGTTGACCTGCGCCAACTGGGGCGGCCAGGGCATTCACCCGCGCGGCAACTTCAACGGCTTCATCGAGGCGGGCTCAAAGCAGAAATGGCTGGAGGCGCACGGAGATTCCCATTGGTCGCTTTTCTCAGCCCGCTACGGGCTGGCCCTGCAAAAGCGCTTCTTCGACTTTTTTCTCAAGGGAATCGACAACGGCTGGGAGCGCGAACAGCCGCGCGTGCAGCTCAACATTCGCCATCCCGGGGAGAAGTTTATCCTGCGTGCGGAAAACGAGTGGCCGCTGGCGCGGACGCAGTGGACCAAGTTCTATCTTGATCCGGCCAACATGGCTCTCAGCTCCACTCCTGTCGGGAAGGGTGCGGGGATCGAATATGACGCTCTGGGCAGCGGGCTGACCTTCTCGATGCCGCCGATGCAGAAGGCTACTGAGATCACGGGGCCGATCGCGGCCAAGCTGTTCATTTCGTCCTCGACTAAGGATGCCGATCTGTTTCTGATCGTGCGCGTCTTCGACCCGCAGGGCAAGGAGCTGACCTTCTTTGGCTCGACCGACCCGAACACGCCGATCGCCAACGGCTGGCTGCGGGTATCGCATCGCCGGCTTGATCCGGCGCGCACCCTGCCGTACCGTCCGTATCATCCGCACGACCGAGTGGAGCCGCCGGCCCCGGGCGAGGTATACGAGTGCGACGTCGAAATCATTCCAAGCTGCATTGTCGTGCCGGCGGGTTGGCGCGTGGCGCTCTCGGTTCGTGGTAAGGACTACGAATATGAAGGCGAGCTGGACGAGTTCGGCAAGAAGTTCTACTACGGCACGCGGGGCACGGGCGGCATGACGCACAATGATGCGGACAACCGCCCTGCGGACGTGTTTGGTGGCAAGGTAAAGCTGTACGCCGGAGGCCAGTGGGGATCGTATCTGCTGCTGCCGATCATTCCGGATTAGGACCTCTGCCTCTTGTTTCGACTTGAGCCGAGGAGTTCCCACGTGGGACTCCTCGATGCTTTGAATACGTCAGCCAGGGCTCTGAATTCATGATTGATTCAATAGATTTCTCTGGATTAAGTGTGATTTCAAACGAAGGCGCAAATCTATGCAGCAGGAGAAACAAGGCGGCGAAACGCTCACTTACCGGACTGTCGGCCACGCGATCGATCAATCGCCGATAACCCGACCTTTGATCGGGGTGATCGTAATCACTGCCTTGGCATCCCTGTTCGATGCCGGCGACGCCTATATGTTGGCATTTGTCATGCCGGGCATCGGCAAGGAGTTCAACGCCAGGCCGGAGACTCTGGGCTTGTTGGCCTCGTGCTCTTTGGTCGGCATGACCATCGGATCCATCGTCTGGGGGTGGATTGCCGACAAGGCGGGCCGCAAAGTTGCTTTCACCTTGACTCTCCTGATGTTCTCCGTTTTTTCCGGTATTGGCGGTTTCGCAACCAGCATAGGTTTTCTCATCGGTGCGCGCTTCCTTGCCGGGTTGGGAATCGGCGGTGCGGTACCCGTCGATGCCTCCATTCTGGCTGAATTCGCTCCCGCTCGCATTCGGGGCTATTCCACAGGCGCCATGCCGATCGCATGGCCAATATCGACTTTCCTCGTCTCTGCAATCTCGCTCTTTGTTCTTCCGAAATGGGGTTGGCGGGGACTGTTCTTTGTATTCGTGGCGCCGGCCTTGCTCACCTTCTGGATCCGTCGTAACGTGCCGGAATCTCCCCGGTGGCTGGCCAATCGCGGTCGCTTTGCCGAGGCCAGGCAGGCGCTCCACTACCTGCAGATTTCAGATGAGGCGATCGAACGCTCCCGGATTGCGGTGGCCAACGAACCGCCGCTGCCGATGCTTCCCACTGCGGTTTTCCGTGACCTGTTCGCGCCGCAAATGCGCCGCCGCACGATTCACACCTGGCTGCTTTGGATATTGCCCCAGATGGGTGCGTGGGCATTAAACATGTGGTTGCCGAAGCTTTTTATGCAATTGTACGGGTCGACCCTCAAGCAAGCGGTCACCTACATGCTCTACATCTCCATGCTCTCCATTGTAGGACGCTTCGTGGTGTACTTCTTAAGTGAGAAGGTTGGCCGGAAGGTCTTCATAGTTTGGGGTTTCACATTGGCAGGCATTGCACTTTGCTTCGCGATTGGGGCCAAGACTGCAAGCCAGATGTTCTTGATTGCCGCCCTCTCCAGGCTTTTCAGTGAAATAGGCGTGTGCGGCGCCACGATCTATACGCCAGAGGTTTTCCCGCTCCACATCCGCGTGCTGGGGGCCTCGACTTCGATGGGTCTGGGGCGCATTGGCGGCGCAATCGGTGCGTACGCCGTAGGCCTTTTCGTGGGAGGCGGCCACATCGCGGGAATGTGGTTCTTCCTGGCAGCAGGGAACGTGATCATGGGCTTGGCCACGATTTGGTTTGGGATTGAGCCTAAGGGCCAGAACCTTGAAGAACTCACCAAAGAGGGCGCAGACAGCGCAGTCAAGGCTCGCAAGGAGAAAGGAGTCGCAGCCCTGTCGGGAGAATAACCGGAAGCGTGTTGGATCGCACAACATTCCTGTCCCGAGCGGATTTGGCAGCGACGTGTCGCGAGCGCCGCCTGAGATCATTTCGCATCGAACACTTGGATGCGGTTCCATGTTTTTTAAGACCGTGGCAGGTTCGGCAGTTCCGAGCTGCCTCCTGAATCACACGATCTGCATTGTGTCGACCGGAGCGGTCATCTCAACCCGAGCGGCGTACCATGCTCGGCTTCGATGAACGCTGGTGTCACGTTGGTATTTCGTCCCTTCAATGAAAGCGAGAACGTTAGTCACACATTCACCTCAACCACGAGGTGATCGCCCGCTTCGAGGAAGAGGTCCAAACCGCCCTCGCCTGACGCGCAGATTTCCATTGCTTCACCAAAACATGAGTAGCACAATGCTGCCACCAGGAGATGTCATGAGTCCCAAGTTGCGGAAACCACTAGTCATTCTATTGCTGGCCAGCGGCGTATTCATCAATGGAATCGACAGGGTCAGCATTTCATCGGCGGCGCCGATGATCATCAAGCAGTTCCGATTAGACCCGGCGCTAATGGGCGTTATCTTATCCGCCTTCTTCTGGCCCTACACTTTATTGCAGTTTCCCGCTGGGCGCTTAGCAGACATGTTCGGCGCCAAAAAAGTGTTGGGATGGTCCGCCGCCCTGTGGTCGGCAGCATCGGCAGCCACCGGTCTGGCGCCGAACTTCTTGACCATGGTCCTGTGCCGGGTGGGGGTTGGCGCCGGTGAGGCGGCGGCTATTCCCACGTGCAACAAGGTGGTGGTCGATAACTTCGACTCCAAGGAAAGAGGCATGGCAGTAGGCTGGTATCAGGCCAGCCTGCGTTTCAGTTATGCCATGACGCCGCTGCTCATGGCCTTCCTGCTGGCCCGATGGGGCTGGCGTAACGCGTTCTTTATTACTGGCATCGGCAGTCTGCTCTGGTGCGCGTTCTGGTATTGCGCCTACAGAGACGCGGCGCAGGATTCTCCGAAGGCCCAGTCGCGACAGGCTATTCCCTGGAAGCTGTTCCTGTTGAATCGGACCACGATAGGTTTGTGCATTACGAAATTCTGCATGGACTATCTGACCTATCTGTTCATTACCTGGCTTCCGGGATACCTGGTTTTGGAGAGAGGATTCTCCATCATTAAAATGGGCATCTTTGCAGCTTTGCCATGGCTGGCAGGTTGTGGCACGCAGGTTGTGATGGGCTATTTCTCGGATTGGCTTGTCCGCAAAGGGATCAATGTGACGGTTGCGCGCAAGGGTGTTCAGGTTAGCCTGCAGCTTTGCGCCGCGACGGTCATCATTGCCGGTTTCGTTCACGATGCGATGCTTGCCGCCTACCTGCTCATCTTCTGCGTCGGTGTGCAGGCTGGGGCCGGCGGCCACTACTTCACCATGCTGACGGAGACGGCTCCACGCAAGATGGCAGGCTCGCTGAGCGGTATCGCCAATACCTGTGGCGCCTTCGCCGGAGTACTTTCGCCGATTGTCACCGGTATGATCGTCAAGAGCACCGGCGGCTTCAGGATGGCGCTGGCTACGGGAGGGTGTATGGCGCTGGGCGCGGCGTGCACGATCCTGTTTGTGATCCCGGAGCTAAAGCCGATCGAACTCGACGTGCAAGCGCTGCAAACGAGGGCGGCGGGTAGAATCTAATCAGAACGAGCCGTGTTGTAACGGCGTTCCTCTCATACGGGGGAAAGGACTGCTTCCATGAAGAAGTCGCAGCAACTGAAAACTCTGCTTGGCGGTAAGGAAATCGTAGTGGCTCCGGGCGCGTCCAGCGCTCTTCTGGCTCGGCTGGTTGAACTGGCTGGCTTCAAAGTCGTCTATGCCACTGGCGCCGGCATTGCCAACATGCAGTTTGGCCTGCCCGATCTGGGCTTGGTCACGATGACGGAGATTCTGGAAACTGTCAAAAGGATGAACGATGCGGTTGCGCTGCCCATCGTCGTTGATATTGATAATGGCTATGGCAACGCTCTGAACGTCTATAGAACAGTGAGAGAGTTTTCCGCTATCGGCGCCGCCGCACTTCAGTTGGAAGACCAGCAGTTGCCGAAACGCTGCGGCCACTTCGCCGGCAAAGCCGTTATCAGCAAAGAGGAGATGGTCAGCAAGATCAAAGCTGCAAAAGATGCCAGCCTCGATCCGGATTTGGTGTTGATCGCGAGGACGGACGCCATCGCCATCAACGGCTTTGAAGACGCCATGGAACGCGGCGCCCTCTATGCGGAGGCCGGTGCCGACGTGATCTTCATTGAAGCGCCGACCACGGTCGAGCAGATGCGTCAGATTCCCCGGCAGTTCAAACTTCCTACCCTGGTCAACATGGTCGAGGGAGGAAGAACTCCGCTGCTGAACAACCAGGCTCTGCAGGATCTCGGGTTCAAAATTGTTCTCTACGCCAATGCTCCGCTGAAGGCAGCCGTGAAAGGCGCGCAAAAGTTGCTGCAACATCTTCAGGCCGCCGGAACGACTTCAGATTGCGAAGATCTGATGATCTCCATGAAGGAACGCAATGAAGTCACTGGCTTGCCCGCAATGACCAGCCTCGATGAGCGATACAAAGTGCAAGCGCTTGGGCGCAGTGCGAACGACTGACCCAATCGAGCCCGGGAAGACGGCGCGTCCGAACATGGTCCGCGCTGCTTTCTTACCCAATCTGAAGGGAGCAGAACCTTGGCCAGGAACCTAGTCGAAAAAATTATTGCACAGCATCTCGCCGCGGGTGAAATGCTGGCGGGCAGGGAAGTGGGAATCAACATAGACCAGACGCTGCTCAACGATACCCAGGGAACGATGGCGTTTCTGCAATTTGAAGCCATCGGCATGTCCGCTGTGCAAACCAAGCTGACGGTTGTTTATATAGACCATCAAACGCTTCAGGATGGTTTCGAGAACGCTGACGACCATTGTTATCTTCAGACCGCTGCCTCGAAATTCGGAGCGAAGTATTCCAAGGCCGGCAACGGGATTTGCCACCAGGTGCACCTGGAGAGGTTCAGCCGTCCCGGGTGGACGTTGCTGGGCACCGACAGTCATACGCCGACGTGTGGGGCGGCCGGCATGCTCGCGATCGGGGCCGGTGCACTGGACGGCGCCGTCGCAACCGGCGGCGGCCCGTTTTATTTGACCTCCCCGAAAGTAATCAGAATCAATCTCACCGGCAGATTGCAGCCCTGGTGTACCGCCAAGGACATTAGTCTGGAAGTCCTGAAGCTTCTGGGCACCACGGGAAACGCCGGAACCATAATTGAGTACGGCGGCCCTGCACTCGCCGCTCTTACGGTGCCCGAGCGCGCCACGGTCACCAATATGGGGGCCGAACTTGGCGTCACAACTTCGCTGTTTCCCAGCGATGAGATGACTCGGAGGTTTTTCGTCGCGCAGCAGCGCGAGGCGCAATGGGCGGAGTTTCTGCCTGATGAAAACGCCGCCTATGACCGAGTGATCGAAATCGATCTTGGCCACATTGAACCGAATGTCGCCGCTCCCCATTCGCCGGGCAATGTTCACAAGTTGCGCGAACTGGCTGGTATGAAGGTCGACCAGGTGCTCATCGGCAGTTGCACCAATTCATCGTATCGCGACCTGATGATGGTCGCCGCCATGCTTCAAGGCCGTAGGGTCAACCAGGAAGTGAGCTTTGGCGTAGCTCCCGGCAGCCGCCAGGTATTGCAGATGATTGCCCGCAATGGGGCGCTGAACAACCTGATCGATGCCGGAGCTCGCATTCTGGAAACCACTTGCGGTTTCTGCTTTGGATCCGGGCAGGCGCCCAAGAGCGGAGCCGTTTCGGTGCGCACCAATAACCGGAACTTCGAAGGCCGCAGCGGCACCAAAGACGCGCAAATCTATCTCGTCAGTCCGGAGGCGGCAGTGGCTGCAGCACTGACCGGCAAGCTGACCGATCCGCGCGACCTCGGCATGGCATACCCCGAGATCCAGACGCCGGCATTCCATATTGATGACAGCATGATCGTCGAGCCCGTCGGCGCGCGGCAGATCGTGCGTGGCCCGAACATCGGTCCCCCGCCTTTCAACGATCCGCTGCCGCCAACCCTGACCGGCTGTGTCGTTCTGAAGGCCGGTGATGCGATCACCACGGATCACATCCTTCCTGGCGGATCCCTGATGAAGTACCGCTCGAACATCGCCAAATACAGCGAGTTCGTGTTTCGCGACGTCGATCCGGACTTCCCGCGCAATTGCCAGGCGAATCGTGAGCGCCGACTGGCCTCTATCATTGTTGCCGGGCGCAGCTACGGGCAGGGCTCGTCGCGTGAACATGCGGCCAGTTGTCCCATGTTTCTGGGCGTTCGAGCGGTGATCGCCAAGAATATCGAGCGCATTCACTTGGCCAACCTGATCAACTTCGGAATCGTGCCGCTGATGTTCACGGCTGACCTTGATTACGACAGAATCAATTCCGACGACGAACTGGTGATCGAAGACGTACGCCAGGCTCTGAGCGGGAATCTCGTTGCCATAAGGAACATCACCCAGCGATATGACTTCACCACGAAGTGCGGGTTGACTTCGCGGCAGCAGGCGATTGTGTTGAGCGGCGGCCTGCTAAACCACACCAAGTCCGCTCAACAACCCGGGGAATGTCGTTGAGTCCTGGCACGCTGCGGCCGTGCGTTTGCGAAACGCGCGCGTAGACGGAAGCGACTAGAGCAACGGGAAGCGGTGCATTTCGCCTCCCGTTGCTGGCACTCGGCCACTGGCAATTGGTCTTATGCGGCTTTGTGAACCTTGGCTTCAAGGGTCTTCTCACGGCCGTTGCTAACCGGATACCTCCACACAAGTCGATTGAGCACGTCACCGGCAAGAAGCAGTTCTTTTTCCGTGTAGCCGAGAGCACGACCTACTGCTTCGACCGAAGCTAAGCGCGTGTTAGTTTCTTCCTGGGCACAAGAGTCGATAACGGCGAGAGTGACGGATTCGTTCTTCATTGGTTTCCTCCGGTGGCGCTGAGTTTCGCGATCACGATACCCATGGCGCGGCAGTTGCCGAATCAGAGTGGCAAGTTTGTCCTTCAATCGTTGGCTCATCTGCTTGCACCTCAACGCTTGATCTTGCCCAATCAGTGATCCGGCCTGCTTGCATAGATTCCAGTCGATGATAATCAGTTACATAGATTGTTCTGATTGATATAATCATTACAGGAGATCGATATGGAAGTGCGGCAACTCGAAATTTTTCGTGCTTTGGCGGAGGAGTTGAACTTTACGCGGACTGCCGAGCGAGTGCACTGTGTTCAGTCGAACGTCACCGGACAGATCCACTCGCTAGAGGAAGAACTCGGGACACAATTGTTCGATCGCCTGGCAAAGCGGGTGGTGCTGACTGAGGCCGGAAAGCGCCTGCTGCCCTACGCGGAAAAAGTGCTGGTCACGCTTACGGAAGCAAAGCATGCCGTGTCGAGCGGCTCCGCGCCATCCGGCCCGCTGCGAGTGGGCGCGCCGGAATCGGTGCTCACCTATCGCCTGCCGCGGGTACTCCGCAAGTTCCGCAAACAGTATCCGGATGTTGAGTTGATCTTTCGCCCCTACGAGGATGCGAACCTGGTCGACCCTCTGGAGACAGGCCAGTTGGATGTGACGATTCGGATGGCGGACGAAATTGCAAACGAGCGGCTATCAAGTATCCACCTGCGAACCGAGCGGGTCATCTTCGTTACTGGCCCGTCGCATCCGCTGGCGGCCAAGGCAAAGGTGGCGCCCGAAGACCTGAAGGGTCAGACGATGCTCCTGACCGAAGCTGGCTGCGCCTACCGGAAGAAACTCGACGACCTGCTCTCGCTGCGAGGCATTCGCCCGAAAAACACGACGGAGTTTACCAGTGTGGAAGCGATCAAAAGCTGCGCGGCGCTGGGCATGGGGGTTGCGCTGCTGCCTGAGATTGTCGTGGCCGCCGAACTCCGCGAGGATCGACTGACGGCATTGCGCTGGAGCGGCCCTGCGATGGATATTTCGACGCAAGTAATCTGGCACCGGGATAAATGGATTTCACCCGCCCTGGACGCCTTTGTAAAAACGCTGCAGAAGGAGTTGCAGGAGTGAGCCCGTCGATTGACGCTCATCGGTGTGCCACCGACCGCCAGACATGACGAACACCAGGCCGGGCAGGCGAAGCTCTGGTTGCTTGGCGCTCACTGTCTCCTGTTACGCCGGTCACATCCAAGCCGCCGCCCGAAGTGTATCGATTATTGAACCGACGCTCGCAGGCTCTACTTGCCGAAAGCATGCTCTTCAGATGAGACGAGCGATTCGTTATGTGAACTGAAGAAAGGAACGCCCTATGACGACGAAGCTTTGGTTTGCGGTAGCATTGATAGCCACGATGATCATCGCAACAACCGCGTTTGCCGCCGACTCCCCCTTTGTGCGCGTCAGCGCTACGGCGCTGAAGACGATGGAGGCTGACGGAAAAGAGCTCGCCATCATAGACCCGCGAGAAGAGGGTATTTTCGGCGAAGCCCATCTTCTTTACGCGGTCAACATGCCTTTGAGCAAGCTGGAACTCAGTGTTTTCAGGATGCTGCCGCGCAAATCTACCCGTATCGTGTTGACCGATGGGGGAGAAGGCATGTCCGAACGAGCAGCCGCAAAACTGAAAGAACTTGGCTATACCGATGTTGCAATTCTCGATGGCGGCCATCCCGCATGGAAGAAGGCGGGTTACGAAATCTTCAGCGGCATGAGCGTGGCCGGCAAAGCCTTCGGCGAGTGGATCACCGTCAATTACGAACCCCCGACGATGACGCCGGAAGAAGTGCAGAAGCGAATAGCCGCGGGGGAAAAGGTGCTGATCCTGGACAGCCGCCCGGCGAACGAGTATGTCAACATGAACATACCGGGTTCAATCAATGTGCCCGTGTCTGAACTCGTCTTCCGCTTCTTCCAGCTTGGAGTCAATCCCGACACACTGGTCGTGGTAAATTGCGCCGGACGCACCCGCAGCCTTATCGGTGCGCAGACGTTAATCAATGCGGGGATACCTAACAAGGTCGCCGCCATGCGCGGCGGCACAATGGCCTGGCAGATGGCCGGCTTCCAGCTCGAACACGGATCGACCCGGCACGCTCCGGAACCATGGGGAACCAATCTTCAAAAAGCGCTGCAAACGGCGCAGAAGGTGGCGGACCGGTTCGGAGTGAAAACAATCGACTCCAAGCAGCTTGAGGTATTCAAAGCTGATAAGGATCGCAGCCTCTACATCATCGACCTGCGCACGCCGGATGAGTATCGCGCCGGCCATCGTCCCGACTCGACCTACGGCTGGGGCGTGCAGCTCGTGCAGGGAATGGACAAGTACGCAGCGACCAGCAACGCCAGGGTCGTGTTGACTGACAATTACATGGTTCGGGCGCTGATGACTGCGTCCTGGATGGTACAGGCAGATTGGCCGGAAACCTATGTACTGGCGAATCCGTTCGAAGGCGCAAGTCTGGTATCGGGCGACTATAAACCGGTTGTTCCCGGCCTCGACCAGATTAAGCTCCCGCGAATCGGGAGTGCCGAGCTGAATGCGTCGCTGCAGACAAAGAAGGTTACCGTGATCGACGTAGCCGACAGTCTCAGTTACAAGCGGGGACACATTCCGGGTGCGTGGTTTGCCATTCGCTCGCGGCTGGAGGAAAGTCTTGGGGCGTTCCCGCACTCGTCCAGCTTTGTGGTCACGGGCGACGACTCGGCGCTGGTTGCGCTTAGCGCGCGTGATCTGGCGAAGTTCTCAGGCAAACCGGTCAGCATCCTCGAAGGGGGCAACGCGGCCTGGCGCAAGGCGAACCTGCCGCTCACGCCAGGTTTCGAAAACCTGGCGACAAAGACCGACGATATCTTCCGGCAGCCGTTCCTGTGGGGCCAGTTCGAAGCAATGAGCCCCGAATTCAAGCAGGCGGCGAACGCTTATTTCGATTGGGAACTCCAGCTTCCGGCGCAACTTGAGCGCGCCAAGGAGAGCAACTTCAAGCGACTCAAACCCGCGTCCGGCGAGTAGCAGGGCACCGGGACTTTTTGGCAAGAGATAGTCGAAGTCAAAAAAGAAATTCCGGTTGAAACAATAAACTGATGAACACTTCTGATTTTCCCGCTCCGATCACGGACAGATATTTTGAGGACTATCGGCCCGGCTTCGTCGGCGAATACGGGAGTATCACCGTCGCCGAAGACGCGGTCATCGAATTTGCCAAGCGATTTGACCCGCAGGAGTTCCATATAGATCCCATCAGAGCTGCCCGGGGGTTTTACGGCGGTTTGATCGCCAGCGGCTGGCACACCTGCTCGCTCATGATGCGGCTCTATGCCGATCACTACGTTTCCAAGGTTGCGAGTCTGGGATCTCCGGGGGTTGACGAACTGCGCTGGACGCGGCCGGTGAGGCCCGGAGACACGCTCTCGATCCGCGTGACCATTCTCGAAGCCCGGCGTTCCACTTCCAAACCCGACAGGGGATTCGTCCGCAGCCAAATCGAGGTGTTCAACCAGGACAAGGAAATCGTCATGAGCCTCAAGGCCATGAACCTGTTTCTGTGCAGGAAGGGCAACTAAGAGCGTTGCCAGTTCAGCCTGACATCATTTTCTGGGCGCCTCACCCTGGGTGCATTTCAGAGACTCCTTCGGCGCCCATTTGATCACGTCCACGACGGGGCCCTGCATGCAGATCGACACTCCGTCGAACGGCACACCGACAAAATCAATTCCTTCTCCCACCTGGGGACGCGGCCCCTTGATCCTGAGGTTATAGAGTGTGCCGCTCTTCACGTCCTTCACGACCAGGCAACCAGCCTCGACACCCGCCTCCACACAGCCTTCGGCGCGCACTTGGTCGGTTTTTGGTGCGGCAGTTAGCTCGGCTGGAAGCGCGCTTCCAACCAACACGATCATCGCCACTGCCAGGACAACTCGGGTCATCGGTTTTCTCCTTTGAGATTCTTTGAAGAACTCGCCCAGTTGGCGGAGCCCGAACCACTCCAGCTCTGCTTGTTCTGAATATTCAACGGCGGCGTGGCACCGGCACGGCCGGAATCGCTCCATTCTACGCTTTGTCTTCGCAACACTCCTTTTCGCAACCAAAAACGGCGGAATCTTTTGACGTCTGGCGGACCAGGTCTAATAATTTGACCTGCCCAGCCGGGGTTCGTACACTGCGGGGTGTAATCCACGCACCTCCGTCATTGGCAACGGCGTCTCGACTGCGCTGTCGCCCGTATGTGTTCGTAAAGTTTCACCAGAGGAAAGGGGTTTGTCATGCAACCGAAGAAGAATCCAGTCAGAGAAGCGATCAAGAGTGGAAAGAATGCATTTGGTTTGTACATCGGCGTCCCGTCGCCCATGATGGTGGAGTTCGCCGGCTATGCCGGGTTTGACTTTGTCCGCATCGATGTCAGCCATAACGGCTTTGACCTGCCGACGATCATCAACATGATCAGGGCCGCGGAATTATGCGGCGTGGCTCCCATGGTCAGGGTCGATAACGATCCATTCATGATCAACAGCGTGCTGGAAGCGGGAGCCGTCGGAGTCTACGTGCCTGACGTATCGACGGCTGAAAAAGCGAAGGCGGTGGTCGATGTCGTAAGGTTCGCTCCGATCGGGGACCGGGGAATTTTCGGCGCGTCCAGAGTCGCCGGTTACGGCGGAATGAGCGGCGCCGATTACAGGAAGTTTTCGAACGAGGAAGTCATGCTGGGTGTGCAGATCGAGAGCAAACAGGCGGCCGAGAACATCGCGGCAATCCTCGGCGTCGAGGGCATCGACATGGTGGGCAGCGGAAGAGGAGACCTGGCGAATTCGCTGGGTGTGACCGGGCAGAAAAATCATCCTTCGGTTCTCGCGCTGGAGGCGAAGATATTCGACACCGCCCGAAGCCGGGGCAAGTGCATCTCCGTCAACCTCGATCCGACGGCGAAAGACTTTGCCGAAGATGTGGCATCGTGGAAGAAAAAAGCCGGGATCATCACGCTGGGACATGACATTAACATTATCCGCAAAAATTTCGAGAAGGCCATCAAGACTGCCCGCGAAAGCCAGATTCAGGCCAGCGGTCAACAGGCGTAAAGAGGAGGACGGCGACTGTGGGCGCAAAAAAGAAAGTGCTGGTGGTGGATAAGATCTCGCCCAAAACGAGATTGCTGAGCCGTAAGTACTTGACCCCCGAGGCGGAGATCTTCTTCTACGACAAGGACTCCGATGTCGAAGAACACATTGCGACGGCCGATGTGCTGATCACCTCGACCAAGGGAGTCTCGAAGGAACTGCTTGCCCGGGCGCCGAAGTGCATCATGATTCAGAAGTACGGCGCCGGGGTCAACAACATCGCGATTGACGAAGCCACGAAGCGCGGTATCCCGGTCGGTTACTCGGGGGCGGGGCAGAATTCGCGGTCGGTGGCGGAATACGCCGTCATGTTGATGCTCGCCGTGTGCAAGCACATCACCACGGCTCACGGCAAACTGGTCGGCGAAGGGCTGTGGCTGAAGGCTGTCTTGAGAGACACCTGCTATGAGCTCTCTTACAAGAAGGTCGGAATCATCGGGTTGGGAAATATCGGACGCCAGGTGGTCGCGCTGCTGCGAGGCTTCCAGTGTGAAATATCTTATTACGACGTATTTCGCCTGCCGGCCGAACAGGAAGAGAAACTGGGCGTGCGATTCGCCGGCCTGGATGCTCTGCTGAGAGAGTCGGATGTGGTTAGCCTGCACGCTCCTCTGACCGACCAGACCCGGCACCTGATGAACGAAGAACGTTTGCGAACCATGAAGCCGACCGCCATCCTGATCAACACCAGTCGCGGCTCTCTGGTCGACGAAAAAGCGCTGGTCAGGGTATTGGAGTCGGGACACCTGCTCGGCGCGGGCATCGACGTCTATGAAACCGAACCGATCGATCAGCACCACCCGCTGGCGAAAATAGAACGAGTCGTGCTGAGTCCGCACAACGGCGGAGGAACTAACGAGGCAATCGAAGCCGTGGTTCGCGATGCCTGCCAGAACATCAACTCCATCCTTATCGAAGGCAGAATCGCAAACGAGAAGGCGATTGTGAATATGAAGGAGTTGGCCGCGCCGGCATAGCCGGGGCGCAGCAGGCTGCGTAAAATGCGCCGAACAACGCGGGGAAAGGTTTCACAGGAGGAGCAAGCAAATGGCTCATGTGCGTGCAGTTTCCAACGAAGCGATGGAAGCCCTGAAGCGTTTCAGCACCGGAATGGTGGCCGACGCTCTCGCCATGGCGGGCATCGCGGGCGGCAACGGAATCATAGGGGTTCACCCTTTGAGGGGTTTTGAAGACACCAGGATTGTCGGCCCGGCCAGTACCATTTTGTTCGGTAAACCTGCGCCGGGCGCGCCCAAACTGACTATGTACCGGGCCATCCGCGCCTCGGCGCCCGGTTCTGTTCTGGTGGTGGACGCTCAGGGCCAGAGGGAGCATTTCAGCGGAGACAACCAGGGGAATTGCTCGAAGCGCCAGGGAATTGTTGGCAACGTGGTCTACGGCGGAACACGGGACGTGGCGGGATGGCGCCAGGTGGGGCAGCCGGTGTGGTCCATGGGCACATGCCCCATGGACAAACCCAAAGGGTATTCCGTCGTGGGGCATAATGTCCCGCTCAATCTCGGCGGCGTGAAGGTGAATCCCGGCGACATCATCATTGCCGACGAAGATGGCGCGGTGGTGATCCCGCTGGAGTTACTGGGCAAGGTGATGGAGAACCTGAAGGTCATGGTCGAGGTCGAGGAAGGAATGGAGAAAGCCATCAACCGCGACGCTCCGGTGGAGGAGTTGGAAGCAATCATCGCCAAGAAAAAGCCGAAGGCGTAACCTGGGTCCCCGGCACGTTCCGTGGGTGCGCATTTTCTGGTTCTCGGAGAGGAGCGGCAAAGTATGTCACCGACCAAGCCCGTCTCGCTGCTGCACGGAAAGCGGTTCTGGATCGTGGGCTTCCTGTTTTTCAATGTAGTCATCAACTACATTGACCGGGTGAACCTGTCGATCGCTGCCCCGGTTATCGCCAAGCACTTTCACTGGGACGCTGCTACCATGGGCTGGATATTCGCCGGCTACCTGTGGACGTACGCGGCCTGCCTGCTTCCGTCGGGGTGGCTGGCGGATCGATTCGGCGCACGGCATGTCGGCGCGATCGCCATCTTCATATGGTCGGCGGCGGCAATGCTGACGGGAGCGGTGACGAACTTCGCAAGCATGATTTTGGCGCGCCTTGGGCTTGGGGTGGGCGAAGCAAACTGCTTCCCGATGTGCAATAAAGTCGTGCGGCAGTGGTTTCCGGCCGAAGAGCGCGGCTTTGCCACCGGCATTTTCCACGCGGGCGTTTTCGTCAGCATCGCTCTGACGACGCCGCTCGTTGCGTGGGTAGTATTGCGCGCCGGTTGGCGGCTGTCCTTCATTATCTTTGGTTCGCTCGGTTTCGTCTGGCTCGCACTCTGGCTGAAATGGTTCCAACCTCCGGAATCGTGCTCATGGCTGCCCGAAAGCGAGCGGCAATACATTGTGAAGAGACGGGACGGTGGTCCAGCATCCGCTACCAGCGGTGCCGCTCGCAAAATGAGCTTCGCGCAGTCGGTAGCTCCCCTGTTGCGTCAGAAGAGCATGTGGGGATTGTTCATAACCCAGGGCTGCGCGAATTACATGCAGTACCTTTTTCTGGCCTGGCTCCCCTCCTACCTGGTGCAGGCTCGGGGAATGAATTTAATGAAGGCGGGCATCTACACCGCCATTCCTTACCTCATCGGCGGACTGTTCGAGATAACCCTCGGCAAGGTTAGCGACCGGATACTGACTCCGGAGCGCCTCAAGCAGGGCAAGCGGCGAAATCAGGTTGCGCTGTTCGTGCTGCTCACCAGCGTGGTTCTGCTAATCAATACGGTGAATAGCTCGTTTGCGATCATCGCGATTATTACCGTGGTGCTGTCGTGTAATACCACGGTTCTGATGTTCATGTATGCCTTGACCAATGATTTGATCGAAGATCCCAGGGTGGCAGGCACGGTGTTCGGCATGCTTCTTCTGGGGGGCAACATATTTGGCCTGTTCGCGCCCATTGTCACCGGGTACATCGTCAAGTCCACTGGCAGATTCGACAGCGCATTTGTGATCGCCGGCGTGTTGGCGTTGATCGGTGCGGCCGTTATTCTGACGATGACTCGGCGGCCTGTCCATGGTCCCGTGGAAGCCGAGTTTGGCGCACCGTTGGCAGCGAGCGGCCGTTAGCAGGCTGCGGAACGGGTTTGGTGCAGGGTTCCCGTGAAGGTCGTTATTCGATTTGCAGGGTGCGGAGTAACTTTCAGGGACAGGAAACTACCAGGAGGCGACAATGAGCGAAGCGGCAGCCGAAAGCACTAAACAAGGGGGCGCCAAAGCCAAAAGCGACCTGGTGTATGCGTCGGCGGAAGCGGTGCTTGAATTTGTGCAGCGGCTTCTCGTTGCCAATGGTGTACCCGGCGATGATGCCGGGATTATCGCTGGTTGTTTGGTGGTGAATGACCTGCGCGGCGTCGATACCCACGGGGCCGTGCGTCTGCCAGGCTATCTGGACCGCCTGCGGCGAGGGTTGATCAACGCGCGGCCCGAGATCGAGGTGAAGCGCGTAACGCCGGTGGTGGCTGCCGTCGACGGAAAGGACGGATTCGGTTTTGTGGTGGCTACCCGCGCCATGGCGGAAGCAATCGAGATGGCCCGCGCTTTCGGCGTCGGTATGGCCGGGGTGCGCCGCAGCACGCACTTCGGTACGGCAGCGACTTATGCGATGCAGGCGATCAAAGCCGGTTTGATCGGCATGGTTTTCACCAACGCCTCGCCCGGCCTGCCGCCATGGGGCTCGCGCACTCCGCTGCTGGGAACCAGTCCACTGGCGATTGGCGTGCCCGGGGGACAACAGGGTCCCTTCGTGCTCGACATGGCGACGACGGTTGTTGCCCGCGGAAAAATTCGCAAAGCGCTGCGTCGAGGCGAGCCGATACCGCTGGGCTACGCGCTGGACGCCGAGGGTCAGCCAACCACCGATCCGGCAAAGGCGCTGGAAGGCGTGTTGCTGCCGGTGGGCGGCCCGAAGGGGTCCGGCATCGCCATGTGGATGGACATTTTCGGCGGCGTGCTTACCGGAGCCGCTTATGGCGGCGAGGTTGGCGACCAGTACAAGGTTTATGATCGTCCCCAGAACGTCGGACATATTTTCATGGCGATTCGGCCAGACCTGTTCGTGCCACTGGAAGAGTTCCGCGATCGGATGGATACCTTGGTCCAGCGAGTGCATGATTCTCCGAAGGCGGCGGGCTTTTCCGAAATTCTGGTGGCGGGTGAGCCTGAATCCCGAATGGAAACACAGCGGCGCAAGGACGGCATCCCCTACAGCGCCAACGAACTTGCGCCGTTACAGGAAGAAGCGGCAAAGGCCGGCATTCCGCCTCTGCGGCTGTTGAGCTAGTGAACGTTTCATAAATAGTTCTTTGAAGGGGCGCGGCTTTAGCCGCGTCGTTCAGAGCCAATCAGAATGCGGGCTTTAGCCCCCGAGGAGATTCGCAGTTTCCTCTGGTGTCGGATTATGAAGCAAGGTCTTAGATCAATCTCGCAGCGGGATATACCTGTTCTGAAACTGCTCGAATCGGATCGGAGGGGAACACGCAAGATGACCATCAAACTCGATCATTACGAAATCGATATTCTCGTGCAAGGTTTTCCGGGCAGGTCGGTTTATCACGCCGGCTTGGGTTGGAGCACGATCGCTCTGGTTCGTGGTGGAGGCCGGGTGCTGGTGATTGACGGCGGCTCGATCGGCATGCGTCGCCTGCTCATTGACCAGCTCGCCAAACATGGCGTCAAGCCAGCCGATGTCACCGACCTGCTGCTGACGCACGCTCATCACGACCACATGATCAACTGGACATTGTTCCGCCATGCCCGGATCGTGATTGGAGCGAAGGAACTCGAGTGGGCGCTCAATGTGCCGTGGGGCGAAACGCCCGTCCCGGAGCTGTATGCGCGTGAATTGCAGAAGTTGCCCACGCTCAAGACCGTGAACGACGGCGACGAAGCGTTTCCCGGCATGACGGCGCATTTGGCGCCAGGGCACACGCGCGGCTCCCTCATATTTGTAATGCAAGGACGCGAGCACGACGTGATCTTCACTGGCGACGCCGTCAAAAACCGCGCCGAGTTTGTCTCGGGCAAGACCGACATGACGTATGACCCCGCCGTTAGCGCGGCCACCCTCGATATGGTTTGGAATATCTGGAAGCGCCGTCCCGGCAGCATTGTTATTCCCGGCCACGATGTGCCCATGGTGCAGGAGAACGGGAAACCCCGCTACATCGGTAAACGGGAAGCTGCCATTGCGGCTTGGTATGGCGACGACATGGAAACAAAAACCCTGTTCGACTTGACAGGCAAATAAGAAAGGAAAAACAGCATGGCCACCCGCCGTCAGTTTGTCGGTACGATGGGCGCGCTCGCGGTTGTAATGGCGGCGCGAAACCTCGCGGCACAGGCAGAGAAGTCTGGTGCCTCGGTCGCACATACAGCACCGGATTTCAAGGTGCCGAAAGGCGCTTGCGATTGCCACGTGCATGTCATCGGTCCCCAGGGCCGCTTCCCCATGGCGCCCGAGCGCCTGTACACGCCTGACTTTGCACCCGTCGAAGACCTTGCCCGCCACCTCAAGGTGTTGCACCTGGACCGGGTGGTGATCGTTACGCCGAGCCCCTACGGAACCGACAATCGCAGCACGCTTTACGCCATTGAGCGGCTCGGGAAACGGGCGCGCGGCATCGCCGTGGTGCCGGAGAACGTAAAGTACTCTGAGTTGGAGGAACTGCACCGTCAAGGCATGCGCGGCGTGCGTCTGAACGTGGAGACCGGCGGCACCAACGATCCGAAGCTTCTCATCGGCTTGTTGACCAAGGCCGCGGAAATCGTGGCTCCGCTCAAATGGCATGTGCAGATCTATACCAATCTGGCGATGATCGACGCGCTCCGCGATGTGATCCCCACGCTGCCCGTGCCGGTCGTGTTCGATCACTTCGGCCGTCTTGAAGCCAAGAAAGGCCTGCAACAACCCAATCTTTCCGTGCTGCTCGACATGTTGAAAAGCGGCAAAGTGTACGTGAAGCTCTCTGCGCCCTATCGCATCTCGGAACTGGAGGGATACAGCGACGCCAAAACCTACGTCGAGGCCATGGTTTCGGCGAATCCGGACCGCGTGCTCTGGGGCTCCGATTGGCCGCACACGATTCCGGCTCCGGGCCAGAAGCGCACGCGAGAGGGAATCGAGCGCTTCCGGCGCGAGGACGATGGCCTCGCATTGAACCGCATTGCGCACTGGGTGCCGCAGCCTGAGCACCTCAAGAAATTGCTGTCCGATAACCCGGGACGACTGTACTTTTTTTAGGACGGATAAGAAGCCGGAAAATGATGATCGCCAGCTTCCAGGGCTGGCGATCAACTGTACACGCCCGGGAGGTTGTGATCAGGCCTTTGCTTCCTGCTCGGAGGCGAAGCCGAAGAGCCGTTGCGGGTTCGATACCAGGATTTTTCGCCGGGTCTCGTCATCGGGCGCCCAGCGGCCCAGCAGGTTAAACAATTCGACCGAGCTGACGCGATCGGCGAACGAGAGATGCGGGAAGTCGCTGCCCCAAATCAGCCGGTCGGGCGCGGCCTCAATCAGGGCTTGC
>Ga0181539_1000878_pt1 | contig 35277 bp, 35 predicted proteins | sample PEATcosm2014_Bin_46_FD_119767 | JGI IMG/M metagenome (GOLD analysis project Ga0181539, IMG submission 119767) | Peatland microbial communities from MTU Mesocosm Facility, Houghton, MI, USA - PEATcosm2014_Bin23_60_metaG | ecosystem: Environmental > Terrestrial > Soil > Wetlands > Peat | place... | reverse complement strand
CCACAGCCTCGACGACGACGGGGTCCTCACCCCTACGATGAGGAATTACAACTTGCGTTGGGTAACATTCTTACGTTGCAAGACGATTAGCCGAAAGTAACATTCTTAAATTGCTTGACAGGACGTTGGGAAAATGGCGAGAAAGTCGCAAGAGTGCAATCAGTCGGAGAATCAATATTGACCGGTCATATTGTCCGTTAGCCTTCGGAGTTTTTGCGAAGGTTCTAAACGGCCCGCGGCAGAGGGACAAAATGGCCTTTGCGAGGAACAAAATATCGCGCGTCAGCCGACCACTTCCACCGGAGGCAAGAAATCTTGAGGTTTTGCGGAAGCGACAATATATCCGACTTTTTAGCTCTAGGGTTTGGCGGTCATTAGCGGGCATTGATGGGGTATCCACAATGCGCATGCAGAAACCCGGCTCTCAGAAAAGTTGATGGATGCCAACTTCGCCAGATCGGGAATGGAAACGCCCATACCTGAAATTGGCCAAACTGACGCACTATGCTCTCGCCGAGCCGCTTGACTCCCACGGTGAGAAACGTTATCTTCTTCGACAACAAATCATATGGATGGCCCTCCGAATGTGAGGAAGAGAGCCCCGAAGGGGGTAGCACAATGTCCAAGCCCTTATCCGCTGTCGATTGTATTGGCCCGGCATTTACCCAGACAAAACAACAGCTCTTCGCGCCGTTTCGATGGGGCCGCTGGGCGCGCTTGGCCCTGGTATGCTTGCTCACCGGCGAATTCGCTGGCGGAGGGGGCGGCGGGCCTTCGGGAAACTTCAATTTCCCTGTATCCCACGGCAAGGGTGGCAAGCATTTGCTCGCCATCCCCAATATCGATTGGGGCAAAATTCTCCCGTGGCTGCCCTGGATTCTTGTCGGCGTTGTCCTGCTTTTCCTTCTCATTCTCCTTTGGGTTTATGTCGCCTCGGTGTTTCGCTTCGTGCTTTTTGATTCGGTTCTCTATGATCGCTGCGAACTGAAAGGGAGTTGGGCGCGGTGGGAGCCCTGCGGCCGAAGCTATTTCTATTGGTGTCTCGCATTCTCCGTTATTTGCTGGATCGTGTCATCCCTGCTGATCGGCGTACCGCTGCTCCTCGCCTGGCGTGCCGGGTTGTTCCACCATCCGGGTGAACACCTTCTGGCGCTCATTCTAGGCGGCGCCGCGCTTCTCTTCATCCTCATCGCATTCTTCATACTGTGCGCGATTGCCGCCCTCTTCGCCAAGGATTTCTGCGTGCCCATCATGGCGATGGAAAAACTGGGAGTGCTTGACGCCTGGCGCCGCCTGCTCCCCATGCTGGCAGCGGAGAAGATGGCGTTCGCCGGCTATGTGCTGATGAAAATTGTTCTGGCCATCGGCTGCGCCATTATTTTCGGAATCATTACGTTCCTGACCTTAATTATCCTGCTTATTCCTTTGGGGATTGCGGGGGTTATTCTTTTCTTTGGCGGTAAAGCGATCGGGCTCACATTGAATGTCGCAACCATCAGCATTCTGGTCGTGCTGGGTGGCATCGTTCTGGCAGGCATTCTCTATCTGATCGCGCTGATCAGTACGCCCCCGATGGTCTTTTTCCAATCTTACGTGCTCCACTTTATGGGCTCCCGCTACCCGGCGCTGGGCACCGTGGTCTTCCCGCCCGCTCCGGAAACGCCGCCACCGGCCAACCTCGGCCCACCACCGATCATTGAGCCTTCGATCGGGTGAGCCGAGGATCCGATGATCGGGCGAACGGACGGGTACCGCCAAGTGAGGGGCGCAGCGGCATGTTCGTCGGGGCCACAAGGCTATGCAAGTTGCCCGGAAACTCGTGCGGACTGATGGTGTCAGCTTCGATCCGCCCATGAACCTGGCGGTCCACATGGAGGACGTGCCGTCGCTTACGGAACGCATCCCCTTCGACCGCCCCGATGCCGGACGCGATGGCGGTGGCATGGCGTAAAAGCGCCGAGGAGTACAATCAAGGATGACAGGAGCGACGAAAGCGGGTTTCCAATGACACGAGAGCCTTCTTTGATCGCTATCGATTCGACGAACTTCGATGCGCTGCCTTGCTGCGGGATCAAATGCCGAACCCATCCCGGAAGGCAGCAGAAGGCCTGCTGGCTGGAAGCGAACGCCAAGTTCGGCTTGCGCGCCAAAACGCTCCTGGCCCCGGACGGCCAACCGGGCGGCTACATCGAATACCTCCCGGGCGAGTTCGCATGGCGTGGTGTAGAGGCCACCGGCTACATGTTTATCCATTGCATCTGGATCTATTCCCGGCGGCATCAGCGCCAAGGCTGGGGCCGCTTCATGATCGAAGCCTGCTTGAAGGATGCCAGGAGCGCGGGCATGAGGGGTGTAGCCGTAATGGTTCGGGACGGCCCTTGGCTCGCCGGCCGCCGCTTGTTCCTGGCCAACGCCTTCGAGCCTGTCGATACGGCGCCGCCAGACTACCAATTGCTCGTGCGGAAATTCCATCGGACGGCCGCCAACCCGGCGTTCCGGAAGGGGTGGGAGCAAAAACTCGCGCGCTACGGCCGGGGTTTGACCATCATTCGCTCGAGCCAGTGTCCGCACATCGCCAAATTCGCATCTGACATCGCCCAGGCCGCGGCGGAAGACTACCAGATCAGCCCCACGGTCGTCGATCTTGAATCGTGGCAAGATGCGCAGAATGCGCCGACTCCGTACGCGGTCTTTTCCCTGATCTACAACGGCCGGTTGCTGGCCGATCACCAGATCAGCCGGACCCGCTTCCGCAACATCATGAGCAAGTTGCCGGGCAGGTAAGCGCCCGATCGGCGCGCTTTGACCGGCCGCAGATTGCCAGTCAGATATCTCTCGGGCTGGAAGAACGTGCCAGCACCCGGACCACCCGATTATTTTTTTGTCCGGCTCCCGGGTTTTATGGCGGGAATTCCTGCCTCACAGAGCGGGCACTCAGAGGGATTGTAATTCTGAATCTTCAGGGTGATGAGCGCGGCTTTGGGCAAGCCCAGGTCTGCCGCTCCGCCGCTGCGGTCGATGAGGGCGCCCGCGCCCACTACCTTGCCGCCTGCCTGTTCCACGCACTGAATCGTCTCGCGGGTGGAAAGCCCCGTGGTGATCACGTCTTCCACCACCAGAGTGGGTTCACCAGGATTTAAGCTGAAGCCACGCCGCAACGTCATGGCGCCTTCCTGCCGCTCGGTGAAAAGCGCGCGCACACCGAGGGCGCGAGCCACTTCGTGCGCCACCAGAACCCCCCCGAGCGCCGGAGCGGCCACTACGGCTGCTCCCAAATGACGCAGTTGGTCAGCCAACTGTGAACACAATTGCTCCGCCAGGCGCGGATGTTGCAGCACCAGCGCGCATTGCACGTAGCGATCACTGTGGAGGCCCGAAGAAAGAACAAAATGTCCTTCCAAAAGGGCGGAATGCTTGCGAAAGATATCGAGAATCTCGTTTTCGGTCATGGTTTTTTGCGCCTGGGACAAAATGACTGTTAGTGCCTTCTCCATCTCTGCGGCAATGGCGTCCGCCGCGGCGGCAGGGTCAGCCGCCCCGGTAATGGGCCGTCCGATGACTAGGAAATCCGCTCCTGCGCGGATGGCACTCTCGGGAGTAGCAGTGCGCGCCTGGTCATCAGTCGTGCCCGCCAGCGGCCGAATGCCGGGGGTGACAATCAGGAAGTTGGGACCACACGCTTGCCGAATAGCGACAATTTCGCGCGGTGACGCCACAACGCCGTCCACTCCGGCGGCCTGCGCGAGCCGCGCCAGGCGCACCACGACGACCTCTGGCGGGCCTTGTCCCACTTCCGCAAGGCCCTCTGCGCCAAGGCTGGTCAGGGCAGTGACCGCCAGCACTCGCGTGGGCCGCGCCACACCTCGTGCTTTCGCGGCAGCGCGGACACCATCCATAGCAGCTTCCATCATTTTGCGCCCGCCGGAGGCGTGGACCGTCAGCAGGCTTACTCCCATCATCCCCGCCTGGTGCGCCGCGGCGCGGACCGTATTCGGAATATCGTGGAACTTGAGATCGAGAAATACTTGTTCACCCGTGGCCACCAGATAGCGGGCTGTTACCGGGCCCTCCGCCGTGAAGACCTCCGAGCCCACCTTGAACATCCCCACGTGGCCGTGGAGCTTTTGGGCAACTTGCAATGCGGCCTCGGCGCTCGGGACATCAAGCGCCACAATGATTTTTTCTTTGGCAGGCATAGCCGTCATTCTAGTGGAACGACGCGGAAAGTTGAAATGGAAAGTTTTGGGTGCGCAGACCGGGCACTCGCCTATTCTTCCGCGGCGTCCCCACCTGCGAAGAGTTTGCGGAATTCGTCCGAGGATTTTCGCAGCGCCAGCCAATCTGCGAAAAGGTCCGGAGTCTCCAGCCACACTTGAAACCAGCGCGCGATTTCCTGCTTTTCCTGGCGCTTGGGGGTGTTAACACGCGGGTTCGCAGCGAGGCTCCGGGCGCGCAGTTTGCCTTTTTTCACGAGCGCGCGGACCATCGTGGTGCCAAGGCGATCCGCAGCGCTTGAATACTCGCGAAAAATCGCATCGAGGCGCAGCAACGACTGTTCAGCGCTGGCCAAGTCGTGAAATTCCAACACGCCTTTCAGCCGGCTCGCATAGGGCTCCGGTATGACCGGATCGGAGTAACGGTCCTCGTACTTGACCTCGTACCCGGCCTCTCGCAGGATCGAGGCAATGTATCCGAGCGCAGTTCTGTCGCCGGGGCCGCGTTGGCGGCGGAGTTCGTTGCGGGCGGCGTACAGATCTCCCACCTCGACGCGCTGCCTGTCTCGCGCCTGGAAGAAATCAAGTAGGATCCGCTTTTTGCTGGCCTGGGGAGACATTTATCAGTTCAGGAGTCAGAAGTCAGGAGTCAGGAGCCAGAATACGACCGATAGCCTTCGGGATACAGAGTAATGGCGTTGAATCCCGTCCCTTGTCTACTGTCTACCGTATGCTGTCGGCTACCTTTTGCCTCCTGCCTCCTGCCTCCTGCTTTCTGACTCCTGATTCCCTTCTATACCGTGCCACGTTGCGCTGGTGTTCGGCAAGGGTCCGGGAGAAGACGTGGCCGCCGTGATTATTGCTCACGAAATAGAGTACGTCGCCGCTCGCCGGGTGGAAGGCGGCACGAAGCGAGCTTTCTCCCGGATTGGCAATCGGCCCGGGTGGCAAACCGGCATGGCGATAAGTGTTAAAGGGCGAGTCGAAGTTCAGATCGCTCACGCGGATGACCCCGATGGGACTGTGGGCAAGGCGCGCCGCGTAAATCACCGTGGGATCGCATTGGAGCAGCATGCCTTTTTCGAGCCGGCGCGTGAAGACCCCGGCCACCACCGGCCGCTCCGCGGGGTCAGGAGTCTCCTTCTCCACCAGCGAGGCCAAGGTGACCACGGAGTGCAGGTTCCCCGAGCCGGGAACAGTCTCGTCATGAAACCTTGTTTGCATCACGCGCCGGAACCTCAGGATCATGGTGGCAATCACCGTGTCCGCCGTTACCCGCCGGGGGAATCGATAGGTATCCGGGAAGAGGTAACCTTCCAGTGATGGAGCGCTAGGGTCCAAGTCATGGATCAGCGAGGTTTGCTCCGTGCGGCGCAGGAAGTCGTCGGGGTCAATGGCCATGCGCTCCGCGAGAATGCGCGCGATATCGAAGCGGTCTGAGCCCTCGGGAATCATCACCGGATAGAGATACACATCCCCGAGGATCAATTTCCGGTAAACATCAATGGGGCGCAAGGGCCGATCGAAGAGTTATTCACCCGCCTTCAGCCGGTGACGCGAGCGTCCAATCCAGTAGCGGGCGAGGAAAGGCCACTTATGGGCGAGCACGCCCCGGGACACAAGAAGGTCGGCGATCGCGGGGGCGCCCGTGCCCGGCGCAATTTCCAGCATTTCGCGGCCCCCGAAACCGCGGTACGGCTGGTAGAGGTCCCATACCCCCCAAGCCGCGCCCGTCAGGCCCAGCGCCACGACCATCGCTGCGAGTTTGCCCTTCATCCCTCCGGCCCACTCCCCCGGCTACGCTCGTTCTCGAGGTAATCCAGATAGCTTTGAAGGAGCAGTACCGCCGCCACACGGTCCACGGCGCGCTGCCGTTTGCCGATGCTCAATCCAGCTTCCCGCAGGGTTCGATTCGCCTCGACACTCGTCAGGCGCTCGTCGCGCAATTCCACAGGGCAAGGCAAGCGCCGGCGAAGTTTTTCCACGAACTCCGCGACACGCTGCGACATGGCCGTTTCAGCGCCGCTGTGACCGATGGGATTTCCCACCAGCACGCACTCCACGGAATATTCTTCCACGAGCGAATACAGCCGCTCTAAATCGTCGGCGATGCGCGTCCGTTCGAGCGTAGGCAGCCCCTGGGCCGTCATCCCGAGCGCATCGGACACCGCCAAGCCCATGCGCTTGGTGCCGAAATCAATCGCCAAAATGCGTGGAGTCACGATGGTGTGCGTTCGTCCCCCGATGTCAGCCGCTGTTCCCGTGGCAATCCCGCAAAGCCCCTGGGAACGCCGCCTGAATTTGATCATACACCCAACGAGCGAAATCGCGGGAGGGCGGCCATAACGACATCAGCCGGAGCCGATGCTCGCCCCCACGCGCATCCTGATTTCCGAATGCACTTACGGCGCGTCGGGGTAAACGGCGGACGGGAGCTCCTCCTCGTTGCCGTGAAAGGGATTGACAAACCTTTACAGTTGTTTACGGTAGGTTCCAAGGCATAACGCAGGAGCAGTTCAGCTTGAGACTTCCGCCACCTCGGTTTCGGGCTCTTGGACCCTTCTGGGCCGGTCAGCTAGTTCCAAGCTCAACGCCTTCTCGTCGCAACAACTGTATCGCTCGCAACGCAGGCAATCATGCCAGACTTTGGCGGGAAATCTCTCCCGGGGGCTTTGGTAAAATCCTAGCTTCTCAAAAAAGGTGGGCACAACGGTGAGAGCGAAAACAGTCTTCAGGCCAATGGCTTCGGCCTCGTTAATGAGATCTTCCACCAACTCCCGTCCGATGCCATGGGACTTCAGCGTTTCATCCACGCACAGGGAGCGGATTTCCGCGAGTTCCTGGCTGTAAATTTTCAGCGCCCCACAGCCCACAACTCTGCCCTCGTCCTCGGCCACCATGAACTCCCACAAGTTTGCGTAAATGTCGATCAGCGTTCGCGGCAGCAGGATGCGCTCGCCGGCATAGTGGCTAATCAGCCGGTGGATTTCAGGCACATCATTTAGCTTTGCTTTACGGATCGTCAACTCCGTCTCCTCGTTCTGGAAATGAGCCCTGGATTATTCGAAACTCGAAATTCGAGGTGTCGTTGGCGAGTTTCGAATTCCGCGTTTCGCCTCTAACCCCGGGCCCCTAAGCGTGCGCATCCTGCATCAGCAAAATCATGAGCGCCTTTTGCGCGTGCAGCCGGTTCTCCGCTTGGTCATACACCACGGATTGGGGCGAATCGATAACCTCGTCCGTAACCTCCTGGCCACGGTGAGCCGGAAGGCAGTGCATAAACACGGCCCCGGGGTCAGCGCCTGCCATCAGGTCTTTAGTCACTCGGTAAGGCGCAAAGACCTGGTTGCGCAAATGCGCGGCGAATTCCTGGCCCATACTGGTCCAAACATCCGTATAAACTGCGTGAACCCCCGCCACCGCTTGAATCGGATCATGGCAAGCCTCGATGGTCGAGCCGGTCTCGGCCGCGAAGGCGCGCGCTGTTTCAACCACCTCCGGCTTGGGCCCGTAACCCGGCGGCGTCGCCACGCGAACCGACACTCCGAGCTTTGCTCCCAGAATCATCAGCGAGTGGCACACGTTGTTGCCGTCGCCGACGAAGGCCAGCTTCAATCCCTTCAGGTCGCCAAACTTTTCGTGCAGGGTAAAGTAATCCCCCAGCGCCTGGCAAGGGTGATAGAGGTCGGTCAACGCGTTGATGACGGGGATGGTGGCGTGGGCGGCCAACTCCAGGACGGATTCGTGTGCGAAGGTCCGGGCCACGATGCCATGCACCCAACGCTCGAGGTTGCGCGCGATGTCCTTGATGGCTTCGCGCTCGCCGAGGCGGGGTTTGGTGTGTTCCAGGTAGACGGCAAAACCGCCCATGCTGGTCATGCCGACTTCAAAGGTGGTGCGGGTCCGCAGCGAGGGCTTCTCGAAAATCATCGCCAGTTGCTTGCCGCGTAACGCCTGCGCATAGTCTCCGGGTGTCGCCTTGACCCGCTCCGAGAGATCGAAGAGGAGCTGCAAGTCATTGTGGGTCAGATCCGGGTCACCCAGGAGATCACGAACACTCAATGTTTCGGGTTTCTTAATCTCTCTCATCATCACCGCCATTATGCGCTTACCCTCTTCACCGCGACCCCCGGCTCGAGTGCTGCCAGGATGGGCCTTAAAATCCCTATCGCTTCATCCACGTGCTGCTTTTCGATAATCAACGGCGGCAGGAAGCGCAGCACTTTTTCCTGCGTGCAATTTATCAGCAGGCCCGCTTCCAGCGCCTGCCGCACCACGGACTTTCCGGGGGTCAGCAATTCTGCGGCCATCATCAGCCCATCGCCGCGAACTTCCTGAATCACCGGAAGGTCAGCGCGCAACTTTTCCAGTTCTGCGCGGAAGTAAGCTCCCACCTCGGTCACATGGGCAAGGAAGCCGGGGCGTTCGAGAATTTCCAGAACCTTCAGTGCCACGCGGCATTGCAGCGGGCCGCCCCCGAACGTGGTCCCATGCATGCCGGGGGAGAAAGCCTGCGCAACTTCCTCGCGTGCCAGAATGGCGGCCAGCGGCAGGCCCGCCGCCAGAGGTTTGGCCACCAACACGATGTCGGGTTGTAAACCGAACTTGGTGAAGGTGAAAAACCGCCCCGTGCGGCCCAACCCGCATTGGATCTCATCGCAGATCAGCAACGCCCCGTGCGTGTGGCAAAGTTCGGCCGCGGCCCTCAGGAAATCTTCGCGAATTTCCACAATGCCGCCTTCGCCCTGAATCACTTCCACCAGCACGGCCGCGACCTGGGGAGTGAAGCTTTCATGCAAGTGGGCCGGGTCGTTCAGGCGGACGAACCGGACGCCGGGCAGCAGGGGCTCAAAAGGCTCGCGATACTTCTTCGGCCAAGTGGCCGAAAGCGCGCCAAAGGTGCGCCCGTGAAAGGAGTTTTCGAGCGCCAGAATCTCAAAGCGCTCGAAGGGCCCCGGCGCGGCGTGCTTGCGCGCGTAAGCGCGCACCAGTTTCATGGCCCCCTCAATGGCTTCCGTACCGGAGTTGGCGAAGAAGGCGCGATCCATGCCGGAGAGTCGCGTCAACTTTTCCGCCAGCGGCGCTTGGTACGGGTGGTAAAGAAGGTTGGAAACGTGCAGAAGGCTTTCCGCACCGTCGCGTAGCGTGGCCATGATTTCCGGGTGGTTATAACCCAGTGCATTGACCGCCAAGCCGCCGAGGAAATCCAGATACTTCTTTCCCGTTTCGTCGTAGATGTAGCATCCCTCACCGCGCACGGCGAGGATCGGCAGCCGCTCGTAGGTGGGAATCAAAACGTGCTTCTCGAGTTCAGCAATCTGGTCGCGGTTCATGAGCCCTTCACAATCCGAGTTCCGGCAATTTTCCCTTGCATGATCGCGCGGAGTAATGCTTTGGGAGCGGTGGTGGAGAGGATGTCCACCTCGCCAACGTTTTTGCGCAGCGTTCGCGCGCAAGAGAGCAGCTTCGGTATCATCCCGTCCCGAACAACTCCTTTATTAATCAAGCGGTGGATGTCTCCGAGCTTCACCACCGGCAGCAGGCGCTTTTCCGCGTCCCAGACCCCACCGGATTCGGTAAGGTAGAGCAGGCGGTCGGCCCCCAGCGCCACGGCCAGAGCCGCCGCCAAATCGTCGGCATTGATATTCAGAAACTCGCCGCGTGCGTTCACACCCAGGCTGGCCACCACGGGGATCATGCCGCCGCGCAGGGCGAGATCCAGCACCGTGGTCTTGACCTTGTGCGGCCGGCCGACGAAACCCAAGTCCCGCCTGCTGCCATTCGTGCCCACGGTCAGTTTGCGCGCGCGCACCAGGCTGCCGTCACTCCCGCAAAGTCCCAGCGCGGGCTGTTTCAGGTTTTCAAGTTCCGCCACCCACTGCTTGTTCACCAGGCCCGCCAGCACCATCATGGCCACGTCGCGGGTGGCGGCATCGGTTATACGCAAGCCCTGGTGAAACTCCGTGGCAATGCCCATGCTTGCGAGGGTGCGCGTCAGCACCTTGCCGCCGCCATGCACCACCACCACGGAATGGCCGGCCCGGTGAATTGCGGCGATTTGCCGCGCCAAGTCCTTGCGGCCTTTCGGGTCTTCCGCGCCCTGCCCGCCGATTTTGATGACCAACTTCATTTGCAAATCTCAAATCGTAAATTTCAAATCGCAAATCTGCAATCCGGTATCCGGAATCTTGAATCGGAATCTTGAATCTTGAATCTTGAATCCGGAATCTTGAATCCGGAATCTCGAATCTCAGAGCAACCCAGTCTCCTGCGCAAAGCCAAACATCACGTTCATGTTCTGAACCGCCTGCCCCGCCGCGCCCTTTCCCAGATTGTCGAGAGTGGAGACCAAAATGAGCCGCCCCGTGGGTTCGTCGAGCGCGAAGCCGATGTCGGCAAATTGCGTATTCGCCACGCCCTGAATCTCCGGCAACGTTCCCGCCGGATAAACGCGCACAATGGGCGCCCCCGCATAGAAATCCTTGAAGAGCTTTTCGACCTCGCTCAGCTCGCGCGGCTGCGAAAGGCGCAAATAAATCGTGGTCAGGATGCCCCGCGTGATCGGCAAAAGGTGGGGCGTAAAAATGAAATCCTTGGCCGAAAGCGCAAGCTCCTGAAGCATTTCTGGCAAATGGCGGTGACGGAAAAGGCCGTAGGCGCGCAGGTTTTCGTTGACCTCGGGAAAATGCAACTTCTCGCTGGGCGTGCGGCCGGCTCCGGTCGCGCCGGACTTCGAATCAGCAATCACCCCAGCGGCCACGTTCACCCAGCCCGCCTTGAGGAGCGGAGCGAGCGCCAGGATCACGGAGGTCGGGTAGCAGCCGGGATTCGCAACCAGCCGCGCCTTGGCAATGGCGGGCGCGACAAATTCCGGAATGCCGTAAACCGCCTCGGCCAAGGCCTCCGTGGCGTGGTGATTGAAGCCGTACCAATGCGCGTAGGCTGCCGGGTCCTTCAGCCGGAAGGCCGCGCTGAGGTCCACCACGCGCAGGCCGCTCTCCAGCAGGCGTGGCACGATTTCATGCGACGCCTCGTGCGGAGTGGCAAGAAAAACCACGTCCGATTGGGAACGCAAGACCTTGTCGACATCCAGGGGTTCGCAGAGGAGGGAGAAACGTCCGCGCAGTTTGGGATGGAAGTCCTCGATCGCCAACGCCTTCTTGCCGTCCCCCCCGGCCCACATCAGGCAGGTTACGCGAGCGGCGGGATGGCGGGCAAGGATGCTCAAGAGTTCGCACCCCGCATAGCCTGTGGCGCCAATCACCGCGGCGTGAACCACTGCATGCGTGGGCGAACCAGCCCCGGCCCCCAACGAAGCTTTTACTTCGATCGCCGTGTTCAATGCTTCGGTCTACCCCACATCTCCTCAAAGAATATTTATACAGTCGCTGCATAAATATACCTTTTTATAGCGGATGGGTGATTTCCTGTCAAGAAAAATCTTGAGCGCTACTGGATCTAGCGTGGTTTTTCACCCCGGGTTTGGAGGCAATTGTAGCGCGGACCCCCGTTTTTGGGGTCCGCGGCTCTTACCAAGCCATTGCAACAAATCCCAACGACGCAGCCCCGGGTTTTGGAGCGCGAGTCAAAGGAAGAACCGCAGACCTCAACGGCGGAGGTCTGCGCTACATTGCATTCTGGCCACGCCACAATCGGTCAAATGCCAGAGGAAGAACCGCAGACCTCAACGGCGGAGGTCTGCGCTACACTTGCTCCCCAAGGAAAGCGCCGCAAGGGGGCGACCCCTAAAGTATAATATCGGCGTCGGGCTCTACCCGATGGAAAGCATCTTCATGGAGGACTGGGATTGCGTCGTATCGTAATACTGATGGCCTGGAGTTTCTTCGCGATCGCCGCCCCTGCTCTCGCGCTGCCCGTCAAGACTCAGGACGTTACTTTTCCGAGCGGCTCCGAGACGATTGCGGGATATCTGGCAGCGCCGGACTCCCCCGGCAAATACCCGGCCCTCGTGGTCATTCATGAGGATTGGGGCTTGACCGATTGGGTCAAAGGGCAGACGCGGAAGCTGGCAGAGCAAGGGTACGTGGCTTTGGCCCTGGATCTCTACGGTGGCCAGGTGGCCTACGATCCCGCACTTGCTTACGAGTTGATGGCCGGCACGCCGCCGGACCGAGCCCTCCGCGACATGGAGGCCGCGATCCACTTCCTGGCCGCGCGGACGGACGTGAATAAGGAGAAGATGGGCTCCATCGGCTGGTCCATGGGAGGAAAGCTGTCGCTCCTGCTGGCCGTCAATGACCCTTTTTTGGCCGCCTGCGTGTTGAATTATGGCTCGATGCCCACTGATCCGGCGGACATTCAAAAGATTCACGCACCGGTGTTGGGAATTTTCGGCGCGGATGACCGGTACATTTCGGCCAGCGACGTTGAGGATTTCGAAAGCGCCATGAAAAGCGCCCACAAATCAATCGACGTAAAAATTTACCCGAGCGCCGGCCACGGCTTTGAAAACTCCGACAACAAATTGGGCTATCGCGAAAGCGCCGCCGAGGACGCCTGGCAACGCACCGTGAGCTTTCTGGATCAGCACCTCAAATAGGTTACAGGTTACAGGTGACAGGTTACAGGGGACGGTGAAGAATCCATCTTGTGCCCTGCACCGTGTTCCCTATAACCTGTAACCTGTCATCTAGATTTTCCGATATAGCAGCGCTTTTTTCACCTCGCCAATGGCGCGGGTCACGTTGATGCCGCGCGGGCAGGCTTCCACGCAGTTGAAGATGGTGCGGCAACGCCACACGCCCTCGGGGGAGCGCAGGGTAAGGCGCGGAGAATCCTATGAACTCTTCAAGAAGTCACGGATCTTCTCAAAGTCCTCGCGCAGGATTTTTTCTTCGCGTGGATTGCGCAGGACGTAAGCGGGGTGGACGGTGGCGAGCGCCTTGGTGGAGCCGAAGTCATAGAACTGGCCGCGTATTTTGGTAATGCCTTCCTTGATGCCGAGCACGGTGCGGACGGCGGGGGCGCCCAGGCAGCAAACCAGGCGGGGCTTGATCGATTCAATCTGGCGATAGAGGAAGGGCGAGCAGGCATCCACTTCATCCTTCTCCGGCGTGCGATTTTCCGGCGGGCGGCACTTGACGACGTTGCAGATGTAAACCTCTTCGCGCTTCAAGCCCACGGTTTGCATCATGCGGTTCAGGAGTTTGCCGGCCCGGCCCACAAAGGGGAGGCCTTGTTCGTCTTCGTCGGCGCCCGGCCCCTCACCAATGAATACCAGCTCAGCGTGAGGATTCCCTTCGCCAAACACGATGGTCTTGCGCGTAGGCGCCAGCTTGCAGCGGCGGCAATCGCCGAGATCCTGACGAATTTGTTCCAGCGTCTCAGGCCCCGAACGAGGCGCGGGCGCGGCCTCGAACAGATTGAAGGAGGGAGCCGGCGGTCGAATAAGGACGGGCGGGGAAGTGGGGAGCGTAGCGGGCTTGGGAAGCGCAGGACTCATGCCAGCGCGGGTCGGCAAGGTTGAAGGAACTGGTCTCGGTGCAGGCGCTGCGGCTGGCTGCGCTGGGCGGACCGCCTCAAGCGTTCCCACCGCGGCCGATTTGCGGCGATAGAAACCTTCGATGCCGAGTTCCTGGTAGAACTCGAGCCAAGCCTTCAATTCCTTGCGCGTTCCGTCGTCCATAAAAGCCACCGTAGCGCAGACCTCCGCCTTTGAGGTCTGCGGTTCTTACTTATACTCGCGCTCCGGAACCCGAGGGCAAACGTCCGTCTTTGAGATTTGCCGGATTGCGCAGAGCGCAGCTCTGCGTTTTAGCGCGGGAGGTGGACGTGAGCTTGGCCAGCACGTTGGCAGTGGCGGGAGCGACGACGAAGGCGTCGATCGATTGCGCCACCGCGATATGCTCGATGGCGCTCTCCACGTTGCTGGAGCCCTGCGCGTCGCCGAACATCTCGGTGATGACCTTGTGCCTGGAGAGCGCGGCGAAGGTGAGGGGAGTGATAAATTCACGCGCGCTGCGGGTCATCACCACCTGCACGTCCAGGCCTTTGTCCTGGAGAAGCCGCACCAGCTCCGCCGCTTTGTAGGCAGCGATTCCTCCCGAGACGCCTAAGGCAATTCGCATAAAGAAGTGACGAGTGAAGAAATTGCCGATTGACGATTGCCGATTGATGATTGCCGATGGACGATTCTCGGTTATCAGTTATCAGTAGTCGCGTAAAGCAGTTACTGAGGATCCGAGACGGCGAGCATCTTTTATTTCAATCGAAAATCGTCAATCGACAATCGGCAATGGAAAATCGGCAATCATCGATCGGCAATCGGCAATCGGCAATTTCCTCCCTACTTGGCCGACTTCTTCTTGTGGTTCTTCTCGATGTTCCCCAGGGGCATGAGTTCGACCGGCACTAGTCCCGCGCCGACTTCCTGCTGCGCTACCCGCGTCGATCTCTTCGTGGCCGTCTGAAGCAGGGGTTTGGCCCCCCCCTGCAATTGCCTTGCACGCCTGGCAGCGACCAGGATGAAACGAAATTTGCTATCCAGGTTTTGAGGGATTTCCATACGACATTATCCTCCAAACGTCGCAATAATTTTCTCCACCCGCCCCATTTGGCTGGGGCGGCGGAAACGCGCCGCTCGAACAATCGCCCGCAGCGCTTGTGTAGCATCCTTCAGGTGATCGTTCACCACCAGGTAATCGTACTCCGCCCAATGGGCAATTTCCTCGCGTGCCGTTTCGAGGCGGCGTTCAATCTCTTCCGGCGCGTCGGAGTGGCGGTTGCGAAGGCGGCGCGACAATTCCTGAAAGGACGGTGGAAGGATGAACACACTGACCGCTTCCGGAAGCCGCTGGCGCACCTGCTGATGTCCCTGCACATCGATATCGAGCAGGATGTCCTGGCCCGCTTCCTGAGCGGCTTGCAATTGCTTGTGCGCCGTGCCGTAGAGGTGCCCGTAAACATCCGCCCATTCCGCAAACTCGCCTCGGGCGACCATGCGTTCAAAGATCATGCGGGACACGAAGTAGTAATCGCGGCCGTCCTCCTCGGTCGCCCGCGGTGCGCGCGTGGTGTAAGAGATCGAGAAGCACAGTCCCGGCGAAGCGGCCATCAGGCGCTTGATCAGGGTCGATTTCCCCGCGCCCGAGGGTGCCGAAATCACGATGATGCTGCCCCGCGCCAACGGGGTCTTGGGATTCTTGGCCACGTTAAATCCAGTGACGAATGACGAGCAAGCGAAAGACGAAAATCGAAACTCGAAATTCGAAACTCGCCGCGATTTTCGAGTTTCGATTTTCGAATTTCGGTCCCTGCTGGTTCATCACTCGTCACTCATCACTGCTCTCTTCACTCGATGTTTTGCGCTTGCTCGCGTAGTTTTTCGATTTCGGTCTTCATCTCGATTGCCTGCCGGGTGATTTCCAAGCCCACTTCCGGGACGTCCGTCGTCTTGGAAAGCAAGGTGTTGGCCTCGCGATTCATTTCCTGAAGCAGAAAATCGAGCTTCTTGCCTACTTCCGAAGTCTCGGCCAAAAGTTGGCGAACTTGGTCCAGATGGCTTTGGAAGCGCGTCAGTTCCTCCGCGATGTCGGAGCGCGAGGCGAGGTACGCCACCTCCTGCGCCAAGCGCCCGCTGTCCATTTCCACACTGCCGGAAAGATCGCGAATGCGGCCTTCCAACCGCTGCTTATAGAATTGCGGGGCCTTCTCCGCGAGGTGGGATATGGTTCGCCGCAACGCTTCCAGGCGGGTCAACCGCAACAATAAGTCACGTTCCAGCGACTTGCCTTCGCGGGCGCGCATCTCGTTTAACTTTGCCAACGCCTGCGCCGCCGCCCGCTCCAACATCTGGCGGATGATCTCCATCTCTTCCGGCGCCATCTCGCCGTTGCCGGTTACGACCAAGCCCGGGACACGCAGCAAGGCCATCAAATCGGGTTCCGCTGCGGCGCCGAATTCCTGCTTCAGCGTCTGGTACGCCTTCAGATACGCCGCCAGGAGCTTACGGTCAATTTCGAGTTCGGTGGCCCCCGCGCCGGTAAATCCTACGGTAATTTCCACGTGGCCGCGCAAAACGTGCTCCTTGAGCAAACGCCGCACGACGGGTTCCAGCGCTTCGAGGCTCGAGGGCAAACGCAACTGGGGATCGAGAAAACGATGGTTGGTGCCGCGAATGCTCACCGTGAGAGCGAATCCCGCCTCTTCGGTTGCCACCCGGCTGTAACCTGTCATGCTGCGAATCATGGGAAGTTCCTAGTGACGAGTGAAGAGTGATGAGTGACGAGCAAGCGAAAGACGAAAATCGAAACTCGCCGCGAGTTTCGAGTTTCGATTTTCGAATTTCGGTCCTCGCTGGCTCATCACTCGTCACTCATCACTCATCACTGCTCTTTACGGCTCCACATCGACGAATTGCAAATCGTGCAGGCGTTGGTAAATGCCTCCGCGGCTGACCAAATCCTCATGAGTTCCGATTTCACAGATGGCGCCGCGGTCGATCACCACGATGCGCTCGGCGCGGCGCACGGTGGAGAGCCGATGGGCGATCACCACCACGGTGCGGCCCGCCATCAGGTTGGCCAGGGCACGTTGTACAAGCAACTCGGATTCCGTGTCAAGCTCGGAAGTGGCCTCGTCCAGAATCAGAATAGGCGGATTCTTCAGCAAAGCCCGGGCGATGGCGATGCGCTGCCGCTGCCCGCCCGACAGGCGCTGGCCGCGCTCGCCGATCATGGTCTGGTAGCCCTGCGGCATTTCCTGGATGAAATCCTCCGCCAGGGCCACGCGCGCCGCTTCCCGCACTTGCGCCTCGGTGGGCAGGCGGCTGCCGTAACAGATGTTGTTGTAGACCGTATCGTTAAAGAGGATTGTCTCCTGGGTGACGATGCCGATCTGGGCGCGAAGGGAATTGAGCTTGACGTCGCGAACGTCGTAGCCGTCAATGGCGATGCGGCCCTGGGTAACATCGAAGAAGCGCGGAATCAGGCTGGCCAGAGTGGTCTTGCCGGCGCCGCTGGAGCCCACCAGCGCCACCACCTCGCCTTTGCCAATGCGCAGGTTGATGTCGCGCAGCAGGGGGACACCGTCCTCGTAATCGAACTCCACCTGTTCGAAGGCAATCTCGTGCTGGAAGGGTGGCAGACGAATGGCCCCGGGTTTGTCCACCATTTCCGGTTGAGAGTCCAGATAATGGAAGACCTGCTCGGAGGCGCCGAGGGCCTGCTGATACGAGTTGCTGACGCCCGTGAGTCGCTTTACCGGCTCGTAGGATTTCAGCAGCGTGACCAGGAAGCCAATAAAGCCCCCAGTGGTTTGCAGGTGGCGCATGATCAACTGGCGTTCGTAAAACAACAGGCCGGCAATGGTGATGGCGCCGAGAACTTCCATGAGCGGCGAGGATACGGCCTGGGCCCGCACCCAACGCAGACTGACCCGCAACAGACGGCGGGTGGTGGACTTGAACTTCTCGATTTCAAACGATTCCATGGCGAAGGCCTTGACGATGCGGATGCCCGAAAAGGTCTCCTGAAGGACATTGTTCAGCTCCGCCATTTTATCCTGGCTGCTGCGGCTGGAAGCGCGAATGTAACGTCCCAGCTTGGCGGAAGGGAAAACCACCATGGGAATCAGGATCATGGAGATCGCCGCCAGCCGCCAGTCGTAATAAAAAAGCGCCAACAGCAAGGCGACCAGGGTGAAAGATTGCTTCAGCATGTCGGCGGCGGTTTGCGAAACGGCAAACTGAATGCGCTCGATGTCGCTGGTGATCGCTGACATCAAGCGGCCGGTGGGGTTCTTGGCGAAGAAGGAGATGGATTGCTCGATCAGCTTGGAATAGAGAAGATTGCGCAGGTCGCGCACCACCGAGTGGCCGATGTAATTGATGAAATAGGTAGCCAGGAATTCCGAAAGGCCCTTAATGAGTGCCACGGCGATGATGGTGATCGCCACGACGGTCCAAACATTATGGATCCAGTGGGGAAGTACTTCCTCAAGGTAAATCGTGTGATGGAAATAGGATGTGGCTTGAAAGAGCACAATCTTTGCGGTCTGGTTGTTGGGCGCGAGAACGACATCGACAATCGGCTTGATAAGAAGTACGGTGACCCCCTCGGAGGCCCCTACGATGACCATCAAGCAGACCGCAATGACCAAGCGGAAGCTGTAAGGCCGTATGAAACCGAGCAGGCGTTGAACTTGATTCATCCCGTGTCGTTGTAGCGCCGGGCTTCAGCCCGGCACGTGCCGATCCTTCGCTCCGCTCAGGACAAGCTCTAAAGGTCGGCGCTACACCTTCCCCGCCCCCCAAGGCGGTAACCGTCCTAATCCCCTAAAAACAGGAATGTTAGTTACCGGAGGGGGCGGTCGTCAAGAAAATAGCAACAAACGGCGCAGTTTGGCAAGCGATCTCTGAAAACAGCCCCTTTGTTTACCTTGGATTAGAGAGAGATTTTCTTCCAAGTGATTCATGTACTCATTAGTAATCGAGGGCGAGCCCTTTTGGGGTAGCCGTCAGGGTCGGGCTTCAGAGCGTGTGTGAAATCTCGGCCGGCAAATGCAGCACCGCGGCGTGGCCGAAACCAAACGTGTAGGGGCCAGCGGCGCTGGCCCCGGCCGAACGCCGTTCGGCCCCACAAGACAGCAGGGGCGGTTCGCGCGAACCGCCCCTGCTTGCATATCGTGGTCGGCGGTGCGCAGACCCTGTCCCTTGGAGTCCGCGCCAGCCGGCCCATCAACTGGCCTAGTGGATAGCCGCTGACGAGCTTGGGGCGTGGAAGGGCGTTTGAACGTTTGCACTAACGTTTCACAGGCACAATCCGGCTTGGCCGCCTGGCTTCTGGGCCGCGTTACGACGCTTGTCCAGAGACCCGTGAGCGCAGGTCCGACCCGTCACTTAGTCGCATGGTTACATTGACTTTGAACTTAACAAGGCGCTAGACTCTGGCCATCATCGGAGCCGGAAGGAGCGGCAGCCCGTTGGTCCTGCCGGATGTGATTCGATCGCATCCCCCCCAGCCTGCCCTTGCCAAGGACGCTGTCACTCCCCCCACGCCTGACCCGGTTCGGAGCCTTCGAGGTTGACCTTCGCTCCGCCGAGCTGCGCAAGCACGGCCTGAAGGTCAAAATCCAAGAACAACCCTTTCAAGTCCTGGCGATGCTGCTCGAGCATCCCGGCCAAATCGTCACGCGCGAGGAATTGCACAAGAAGCTCTGGCCCGCCGACACATTTGTGGATTTCGAGCACGGCCTGAACGCCGCCATCAACAAATTGCGCGAGGCGCTGGGCGATTCGGCGGACAATCCGCGTTTTGTGGAAACGATGCACCGCCGGGGATATCGCTTCATTGCGCCGGTGGAAATTATGGGGGCGCAAGGCGCTGCGCCCGTTGTAGCGCCGGTGTCCTCATCGCCAATCCCTGTAGCGGCGATGTCCCCATCGCCGACGGAAACGGCGGTCAGAGACCGCCGCCGACGCCTGCCCTCGGGTTCGGGAGCGCGAGTGTCGGCAAGAGCTGAGCCGCAACTATGACCATCGTTTTCTGTCGGAAAAACCGGGAAACGAGGTGTCTGTCCCCGTCCCCCCCGTCCCCCGGCGGCGCTCGACCACGGCCACTCGGCAGCCTGCCTCGCCAGTCCCGCCCGCACCGGGTTTAGTTCGGTGTAGCGCAGGGCCGTCCACAGGTGGCCCCTATCCATCGGGCAGGAATAGAATGAAAACCGGGGATGCGCACCACGTTTTCTGGTATCGTATCGGCCCATGGCGCGAATCGCTCGGGTGGCGGATGCGGTGTAGCTGCGAAACCAGAAAACATGGTGAGCGTCCCCGGTTTTCTTCCCTGTGGTACTCGTCTAAGCATGTCGCGCACCCGCTGCCCTATTGAACGACTGTCAAGGTTACCGATTTGGAACAGACATTTGTTTTGCTGTAATCATCGTAGCGACAGATATCCAAGTTGTATTTTCCCGGACTTTGGATTACATAGAGCTTTGTTAAATCCAGAGTCCAAGTGAAAGACGCGTCAGCTGCCAAGGGAAGGGCAATAGTGCTGTAGCTTAGGTCCAGGCGCTCATCTGGCCGCGGTCGCCCCGTAATTTTCCGGTCGAAGACAGTTGTCTCTACCTCATGGCCATTCTGCGTGAGCCTGACTTGGACAGCCCTATATCCAGTATCTGATCTATGATATGCCCAATAAATCTCCTTTCCGCTGATATTCTTCACTGTCACCTGAACCTCGATGGGTTTACCAACGTGGAAAGATCCCGAAGGTGGTTCAGTCGTAATCGAGAAGAGTGGTGTTAGCGCACTTGCGTCCTGAGACTGCGCGCAAAGGTGCATTACACTCCAGGAAAGTAGCCAGAAGAGTGCGACCATGACGGTTGTGATTGATCTGTGCAATTTCATTCAATTTCCCCACGCGCGCTGCGCTGCACGCTCATTGAATTAGCCTGATTGTCACCTTGTTTGAGCGAACGGTCGTTTTGTTGTCCTCCTCAGTACGACTAACCTCGAAAGTATATTGGCCGGGTGCAGTGATTTCGTAAAGCTTGTTTAAATCGACGGTTGAAAACCGGGGACGCTCACCACGTTTTCAGGTTTCGGAATCATGCCACACCTCCCCGTGATGGAGCGTCAGAAGTTTCGGTCTGTAGCCTTCGTAGCGTTTTTGCGGGGACGGCCTCCTTTCAGGGGCGTTAGCCGGCGTTGGGTACCGGATTCGTGGAAAACCGGGGACGCTCACCACGTTTTCTGGTATCGTAATGGCCCATGGCGCGAATCGCTCGGGTGGCGGATGCGGCGTAGCTGCGAAACCTGAAAACGTGGTGAGCGTCCCCGGTTTTCCGGTTTTCCCCGGTTTTCCCCAGGTTTTCCGAAGCTGACCCCTGACCAGGCCGGCCAGGAGGACGGCGCCTGATCGTAGAAGAAGCCGGCCGTGGGGGTGCCGTCGGAGTATGTCTTGTACTCGACGCGATTGAGCGCGTCGTAGGCGTAAGTGATGGTGATGCTGCGCGCGTCCGCCTTGCTGAGCACGTTGCCGTCGGCATCGTAAGTGTAGGAGGTCGTGCCGGATCGCGGCTTGGTGGCGCTGGTCAGCCGATTCACCCCGTTCGCCCCGTTCCCCCCGTCATAGACGTATCTTGCCTGGTGGCTGAGGCCCCCATTGCACTATCCGCTAGTAATAACCCGCCACGTTGCCGTTGTTGGCACTGCCCGTCGGCTAGCTTGTCGATGACTCCGCGCAGCCCGAGGGTGTGACGTTCGCCTGGTAACTGAACTCCCGGCAGGACTTCGCCCCGAGGGGAGAAAAGGTACCTGGGAGAAAAGGTACTTGACCTTTTGCCCCACCGAACTCTGCGCCACCCGCAGCAGTGCACGCCCTGGCATTAATCCAGCGTGCATCCGATAGCTTCGAGTTCATTCACCAAACGTTGAACGTGGTTCCGCAGTGTCGGCTCGTCGATGGTCCGCTCGTTCCGTATCACGGGGTCGTAGTCGTCCGCGCGACTGAAGATTTCCATATGTATCCTACTCACTTCTTCGGATGTACGCGGCGATCACATCGGATTAAGCCGAAACACCTCAGCACAGTACTTATCCACATCGATGCGACCGGCCAAATAATCCTTCATAAGCCGCAGGTAGTCGGTCATGGTTACTTCAGGTACTTCACCATAGTTTCCCATTTACGATGACTCCTTCAAGTTGCTTGGCCCCAAGACTCCACCCGGCCACGAAATTGTTGTTGGCGTCAACGATGACGGCGTTTCCCGTCAAAAGGTCGACATGGGCTGTGTATCCGGGTTGACCGCGGAATTCAATTGAGTATGCCTGAGTATTGCGACCATTGACGATGTCTTCCAATGCCTGCTGGAATTGGGCGCCCGTCTGGAAAACCGGGAAAACCGGGGACGCTCACCACGTTTTAGGTTTCAGAATCATGCCACATCTCCCCGTGATGGAGCGTCAGAAGTTTCGGTCTGTAGCATTCGTAGCGTTTTTGCGCGGAAAACCGGGGACGCTCACCCCGTTTTCAGGTTTCGGAATCATGCCACATCTCCCCGTGATGGAGCGTCAGAAGTTTCGGTCGGTAGCCTTCGTAGAGTTTTTGCGCGGGCGGCCTCCTTTCAGGGGCGTTAGCCGGCGTTGGGTAGCGGATTCGAGTTCCTTAATGAACTCCGCCGGGCCGAGAGGACGTCCGCTAGGGGTGGCCCGCCTTATGGCCAGAAGGTCCGATTCCGTTTCTCCTTATAACCCCATACCGACACATGCCGGGCACGCACCACCTGCCGCAACAGGTCCAGATAAACCATCCGTCCCACATCGTCGGCCAAAATGAACTGCCGGCCATCCCCCCGCTGCGTTATGTGGTGAGCCAGATCGGTTATAACCACCCGAGCGATTCGCGCCATGGGCCACTACAATACCGATAACGTCGGGAGCGTCCCCACTTTTCCTAACGTTCCGTCTGTCCTGTCCCCGGTTTTCCGGGGCAATTTCGTCATGTCTGAGAAAGAAAAGCAAATATGGTGTCTGTCCCCGCCCCCGACGGATACCGCTGTGTTACCCGCTGGGAAAAACCGGGGAACGTGATGCCTGTCCCCGTCCCCAGCGCTTGTACCGCCACTCTCTGGCTGGGCCGTCACTCGCTGGATTGTCAGCGCCACGCTCCGAATAAGTCCACGTACTGCTCGAAGGATTTCTCTATTGTCCCCACCGTTAGACCGAACTTCTTAGCAGAAACGCTGTACTCTTCGCCCCGCCCCCGAGGCCGATTACAAGCCATAAAACACAGGGCCTTTGCATACGCATCTTTACTGAACGTGAGACCCAGTTGCTCGGTAATACTCGCGAGAGAACCCATGGGACTGCTTAACAGATCCTGATTCTGCACGTCCACGAACCTCTTCGCGCCCAGCCGCGCTCGAGCTGTTAGCGCGCGCTGAACGCCTTCTGCCCAAAATCGGAGCGCCCGGGGTCCAATTTCGCGTTCATCTACGCCCCCCCCACTTCTGCGATACTTCAGTGCGCTGAGCTCGCACCACGATATGATTGCCTGGACGGGATCACGATGCGTCATGACGAAAATCGCGCCTGGGTAACACGAAACGAATTCTTCGAGGCAGAAAAGGTGAACCGGCGACTTGAGAAGCCACTTCGGTCCAGGACGACCGCCTTGCAGAAACCGCAAGGCCCGCTTGTGGTAATCCAGTGCTGCAGCCTTGTCGCGCTGGAGCCACCACGTCACGTATCGTCCGAGGGGGAAGTCGAGGTGAGGAGTGCAGAACTCGAGCCCCAGCAATTCGAAGTCTTCCTGAGGAACATTGGTGCCAGAGATCGTGAAGGGGGATAGCTCCGATGGGAGGCCGTGACAACCGTAGAGGCTCGCAGCGATCCGTCGCGGATCTCTCTCTTCAGCCTCCCCTTCGACCGCGGGCCGTAGGTCGTAGGTCTCCCAGCCGCGCAGAAATCGTAAGCCCCCACCCAGGGCCAGAAGCGAGACGAGCGCAGTCGTTCCGCTCCGGGGCAGGCCAACGACGACTACCGGCCCCGCAACTTCCGCAGACTCGGCGAAAGCGTTGCGTGCGAACCAAGCTTCTAGTACAAGACGGTTGCGGAGCCGCCGACTCGTCCTGGCAATCAAGCGGTTTCGGCCTGCGTTTGTGAGGGGTGCACTGTGCAGTTCTTCGGCAAGGTGCTCGAGACCCTCGCGAAACGACGGGGCGCCAAGGTGTGATAGACCGGTGGCGTAGCAAGCACCCTCAATCAGCTCATCCGGTGTGGGCGCGATCATATCTGCTGACAGCTCGAATGCCGATTGGTGGATCCAATTCAAAGACCAAGACTGGCAAATAGAGCGATTGTGGCGATCATCGACGAGAGCGCATCCCATAGCGCAGTTGCATCAATCCGCCCAAGGCCCGTGCACGCGTCCCAACTGCTGAGGTTGTTGGGAGGAGGCGAGGGAGGCGACCCGGTCAGCGTCGCGACCGGGTAACCGGGGGAGCTAGCCTGAGCGCCCGGCATCGTGAAACCATTGTTGCCGCAGCATGTGATACTGCTGAACAATGGCGGTGATCCGCACGCTGCCCCGTACACGAACAGATTGAACTGCATGCCCACCACCGACATGGGTGCTGGTGAACCCGCCAGAGGCGGCACGAACAGCTGTGACAAGAGCGAGTTGGTTTTCTCAGTTATTAGCGCCATCAGCCCGGCGTACAGAGGAGGCACGCTGCTGGTTCCCCCTCGAGCGCCCGGTTTGCTGTTAAAATAAATCCCGTATGGGCTCAAGTCGCTCGCATTCGCCGCGATATCGGGCACACCTCGCCCCTGCGCCTGAGTGTTCAGGAGATATGGGACCTGGACCAGCGGTGCTGCCTGCCATCCCGGCGGTGCGGAGTTGCCGATGGCGGCGAGCGTGCTCACTCCACCCCCGGTCGCACCGGCAGCGCCAGCCGCGGCGTCCCACGCCACTTCGGTAAAGGCCCCAGTCTCCAAGTTCCAGTCCTGCAATTGGGTCCCTCCGCATCCGGTCACGAAGGGATCCGACGCAGGGTAAAGAACATTGACCGATCCGTCCGTCGCCCCGCAAGCCGTGCCCGTGTCCCCGGAGGGCGCAAAGACGGCCATTGCTAGCGTTCCGGCCAGGTCCTCGAACAGTCCATGGACCGCCTGGAGCTGATTGGCCCCCGATATTAGAGTCTCCGGCCAACCGATGTACTGGGCCAGGGCGCACAGATTGTACGTGTCATCGGCTTCCACCACGCCCAATACTTCGGCCAATCCGGAGAGGTCATTGCTCGGAGCGAAGTACACAACGACCGTCGCGTCGGGTGCAATCGACAAGGCGATCTCCAGCGCAGTTGTCAGTTCCATGCTGGCAGGGCTTGTGTCGAAGACGTTGTTGCCCGTGCCCGCGTTGACGATGGAATAATTGCTCGTGTTGAGGAGCGCCGTGATATCGCTGTCCTGGTAGCCACCGCTGAGGGCAATCAGTGCGATTGACGTACCTGCGCCAGTGCTGTCCGTGGGGAAGTTGTACAACTGGGCGACCTCGGACGGCGACAGGGGACTCAGATCACCGCCGCCATTTCCGAGCGTATCCGGTGGAGTGCCGTCGAGCAGGACGGAAACAATCGTGGCCTTCGCCGCCTCTGGGATCTCGATTTCGCCGCGGTGTGTGATGTAGACGGTCCCGTTGTGGGTTGCCCGCAAGAGTTCGACGTGGAAGGCCTTGCTGACGTCGCCAGCCGTCCCGAGCAAGCGAATTGCGCGCGACCGCGGATGCAACTGGGAAACGGTGAGGTTGTATTGAGCAGCGAACTTCCGTACGAGATCGACGTCTGACTCCGCGGCGACGCACGCCTCGCGAGGTAGTGATCCCGCAGCCCACTTACCGGCTCGTTGCCGTATGGCGCCCGCCAGTCCCTCGAATGCGGGCGAGCCGTGGAAGTCGGGCGTCCGCCTCAACACCACGACAGCGGCGACTCGCTCGTCCTCGTCACAGGGACCCAGCAACTCTCGTCCCGGACGATCGGGTTGCGTTGAATCGGTAAGTGGGACGTATTGATCAAACCGGATCATGGCTGCACCTCCGTCGGATTAATGCCGGCCGGAATCGGCTTCGGCACGAGAGCCGGGAGGTTCGGCAGATTGATCTGCACCTCGCGCAAGCTCTCCCCTTGCAAGACGTAGCACCGCCAAGCGGTGCGGCTTTTATCGCGATGGTTCAGGACGAGCCATACATAGGGATATAGCCCCATATTTCTGATGTCAAGCGCACTGGGCCAGCTATGCGCTAAATGAGTGTGGTAGAGGCCGACGATGTGTTCACCTGGAGGACAGCAGAGCCGGCAACGCTGATGCTCCTCAGGGGAGATTCCGAACGCAAGAGGAAATTCGTACGCGTTGCGGGCCTCGATTACTGAGCATACAATGATGGTGGCGCCGCTCTGATTGCCGACCAGGAAGCCACAACACTCCCGGGTCGAGGTCGACGAGAGCGCCTGTGCCACCGCATCCGCCGCGGCTGAGGAGAGTTCGATCTTCTCCGGACGCGCCGTCCGCCAGGCTCCACTCATTCAGTCGTTCCCCCGTCGTATGTTGCGCCCGCGCTGCAGTTGTGCCCAACCAGGCAGATACCAACTGTGATGATGATGCCAACGATAAAAATGAAGGCGATCGCGGCGCTAACGGGGTCGCCTCCCTCGATGTCGGGAATGCCACCGCGCCGGATCCGGTCCTGAAAGTGCCGCACCGAGCTCTCAACGTGCGCCACGAAGCCTCTAAACGTCCCGTCATTCCCATGGATCCGGAGCAGATCCCAGTCCCAGTCAGGGCTGCCATATATGGGATGCTCGCGCAGGATCTCAGACTCAGTGATGCCGAGCCGTTCAACGAGATTGACGAGCGGCGGCCCAAAGGTCGGATTGTACGGAAATTGCCAATACAGCGTTGCCGCATGAGCCGAAAGGAAATCGCTGATTCCAGCGGCGCTGAACAGGCCCTCGACGCGCTTGATCGCGCTCACATAGCGCTCCGCAGCTCGGCTCGCTATTTTGGCAAAGGCCACAAAATCTGATTCGGCATCGGAGGTTCTCTCGTCAAAGCAGGCTTTCACGAACTGAAGAGAATCGCGGTATTGCTCGAATCTCCGAACAGTGGTGAGGGCTTCAGAGAGGATTATGATCTCCGATTGGAGGGCGGCACCGTCGAGGGCGTCGAGAGCCTTGCGCAGGTTGGTATTGGCCATGAGCTGGTCGAAGTTCTGCATTGTCTTCCTGACCGTGTTTGGTATCTGCCTTTGTGTCAGCATTGGAAAATCTCCTTTCTCACTCGGAAAACTGCCGTTTACTCTATCATAAACCGTGAAATGTCAATCAATATTTTCATATTTTCCATTTTCCATTGTACGGTCGAACCTCGGCGGATTGTACACTCACCACGCAACCTGGGGACGGGGACGAGGGACAGACACTTCGTTTCCCAGCGGGGTAGCGCAGAGTTGTTCCGCCTTTTGGAACTACTCTGCGGCTTTTCACCCCGCCGTCGTTGCTGAAGGTCTTTCGCATGGCATCAAATCCGCGTGCGTTGATCAGCGGGCATCACGATGCGGTCAACCGAAAGGCCGCCACCCCCGAGATGGTGAGCGGATAACCGGGATAGAGATTGGCGTGCCAGTGGTCCGGCAGAAACACCCAAGCAGTGAGGAGGAAGCCATGTTCCTCGCGGCGTTCCTGGATCACCCGCGCCAAACAAGCGAATTCTGATTCGGAGAGAATCCGCCGCCGAGGTAAGAAGCGGCAGGTGACAAAGAACCAACGGTCCGATACCACCAGGCGTCGAAGACGCGACATGGCGCCCATTATAGGCCCCGAACCCGCGTCCGCAAAGCATCATTTCCCCAAGAAAAGCCGCAGAGTAATCCGGCTCGGAGACGGATAACGCTGCGCTACCCCCTCCTGACTCCCGACTCCTGACTCCTGAACCCTAACCCCCAACCCCTAAACCCTATCACGCATAAGCGTGCAGTCCGGGCAGCAGGTAGGTGACGCCGAAGAAGGTGAACATCACGACGCCGAAGCCGATGATGGCGAAGTACGCCGAGCGCCTTCCGCGCCAGCCGCGGGTCAGGCGCATGTGGATGTAACCCGCGTAGGTGAGCCAAGTTATGAGCGCCCAATCTTCCTTCGGGTCCCAGCTCCAATACGCGCCCCAGGTGCGATTGGCCCAGTAAGCCCCGGCGATGATCATGAACGTCAGCAGGGGGAAGGAAATCGCCAGGGTTTTGTAAATCAAGCTGTCCAGGGAATCACGGCTGGGCAGGTAGCCGACAATGGAATCATATTTCCAGTTGAGAACTACCCAGGCGATGGATGCAAACAAAGCCGTCGCCACGCCCGCCAGCAGGAACGGGCTATCCACCAGGCGCACTTCGAAGCTCTGGGAATACTCCGCGACGTAATGGAGACCGCTGTTCACCTTCAGGAGCAGAAGCCCCAAGGCCAGCGCCTGAGCGCCGAGCCCCGCCAGGAAGGCCCAGCGCACGACCTTATCCCAGCGTTCCGGCCGGTCGGAGTATGTCGCCAGAAGGTTCAGAACCAGGGTAGCGGCGGCGAGTGCCAAGGCAATAACGAATGGCCAGCCCAGCGAATCCAGGGGCACCATCAATGCCTTGCGCTCGGCGAGCATTACCTTCTGATGCGCCACGGGATCCCAAGCGGCCATGGTCAGCGCCATGCCGCCATTTACGCAGGTGGCCACAATGGTCCCGTACACACCCACCACCAGCGCCGCACACCAAGTCAGGAAACTGCGAGGCGTAACGCCGTCCTTGATCAGGTAGAGGAGCGCCGCTGCAAACGAAAGGGTAAAGCCCGCATAGCTGAGCATGGCCAGCGTCACGTGAATTTGCAGCCAGGTGGATTGCAAAGCCGGCACCAGCGGACGGATTTCTCCCGGCAACACTTGCATCAGAATGAGCGCCAGGGCGGCAATGGGAAGGGTGATCGCTCCCAGGAAGGGCAGCTTGAGTCTCCATTCCGCCAGGACGTGCAACGCCACAACGGCCCAAGAGAATACCAACACCATCTCATAAATATCCGAAAGCGGCGCGTGCCCGGAACTCGACCAGCGTGCCAGGATGGCCATCGTGTGCAACAGCAGGCCGCCGCGCGAGAGCAATACGGCGCCCTGCAAAAGTTCCGCCTGCCGCAAGGCGACGGAAGAGCCATACAACACCGATGCGCCCAGATAAGCTATAAGGGCCACGAATAGGAATTTCTCGCCCGCTCTCGCACCCACAAACCACCCCTCAGCGCTGATCAGATGGGGGACAGAGATCGCCAGCACCGTGAATGATGCCACGCTCACTACCAGCAAGATCCAACTTGCGGCGCTGAGATGGCTGCGCTCCGTGGTGTGGGTTATCACTTTCGCCATAACTTGCTCCTCCTTTTAACTTGGCCCGAAATGCCCGCTAGCGGCGCCCCGTTGGGTCATTTTGTCCGTGAACCCCTGCTTGCGGCTATCGAGCGCTTGCGATGGACATTTTGTCTGTTACCCCTGCTTGCGGCTATCCACCCATCGTTCAGCAATAGTGGGCTGTAGCCCTTTATCCACTTTACGCCGCGGGGGCGGCCTCCGTTATCTCCCTGGGCACTTGCACTAAGGCGAATTGGACTTCGTCCGCCAATTCGTTGAACTTACGCTCAAAATTCTCACGATACTTGCTGGGCTGCCCGCCCAGCAGGAGTACCGGTTGCCCCTTGCGGTCCGCCGCGACGATACCCCAAATGCGGATGTGCGAGAGGTACAGAGCCATCATCAACCCGGTAGTCAGGAGAAGGCACCCGGCCCAGATCAGCCATTGTCCGGGTTCGTGCGCCACCTGCAAACCCGTCATGGAATCCATTTCCACGCTCACAAACCGGAAGTTGACGTTCGTATCGTTCGGTGGATGCAATTCCGCCGATTTCGCCAATACCCAGGCATTGGTGACGCCGCTGCCGGGTCGCCCAACTTGCAGGTGAATAGCGGGATTACGAGGCTCGTCCGACCGCGAGGTGATTTGATTGCCCTCCAAGACGTAGTCGGGAATGAAATCGGCCAACTCGACGGTGGCGCCCTGCTCACCAAAGGGGGTCGGTGCCCCCAGAGCCAAGGTAAGCGTTTGGTGCTTCTCCACGCCAGTCTCCTGCCAACTTGCCTCCATCACGAGCTTGCGGGGCGTCCCCGTGGGACTGTAGCTTGCCTGGAAGAACCGCACTCCCTTATAGGTGAGGGGGTCGTTCACATAGATCTTCTTCCACGCCACCTCGTGGCCGTTTTCTAACACCGTCAATTGGCTCCAGTATTGCCGCGGGGAGCCGTCAGGGTAAGCGTCCATGCCCGCCGCATCGCAACGCAAGGTGAAATCGAGGCGGTGGCGGGCTCCCGGCATGGTCAGAGGATCGATGGCGTCGGTGCTCATCCCGGGGCGGAGGTTGACGAATCCTTTGTAGCCGTGCGTCCCGTCGATGATCGCTCCCGCAAAGATAATCAACAGGCTGGCGTGGACCACGTAAGGAGCAAGACGTACCAACCGGTGCTTTTCCATGTAAAGCGTGCCTTTCGGAAGGACATCCGGCCGGGGCGGGTAGCCCAGGTTATCAAGCGTGAGGGCGGCCAGCACCATCCCTTCCTTGGGGGTGTGCGGACCTAAGGGGATCTCCCGCTGGAAGGGCAGTGCGCGGATGAAAGCCGCGTCCGCCAGAAAATGTGGCCGGACAAACAAGCGCCACGCTTGGGGGAAGCGCTCGATGGACGCTAGTGTAATGTTGGCTCCCAGGAAACCTAAGAGAAGTATGAACCACCACGTGTGGAAGACGTCGAACAGCCCTAACGCATTCAAAAGACGGACGATCTGCGGAGCGTAGACCTGCTCGATTTGCCCTTCCTGGGCCATGGGTCTTTGCAGAATAAAGGTACCCAAAATCATCGATAGGCCTAACAAGCCGAGCAACAACAATCCGCACTTCAGCGAGCTGAAGAATTGCAGAAACTTGTCGAAGCTGGATTGACGACTAGCCATGAAGTGCTCCTGGTCAAAAGGCGTCCCCGAATTTTGCTGGTCCCAAGGTCATCCTATGCGGCATATCTGTTGCCAGCCCGGAAAATTTGTCCGTGCTCCATAATCCCTTGATAATGGATGGGAAATTGGCAGCAGCTTTCCTCGCCGCGGGGCAACGGCGAGCTCATTCGGGCCGAAGTTTGGGGCAAAAGCCACATGGAATTGTGTGTGGATACTCAATTTGTCCGTTTTTTATTCATAGGGGACCCCCCGCCCACTAACTTTGAACAACATCCAGACGGACAGAAAGGAACTAAAAATGCTGACAAAAGGGCAGATGTGAAAGTAGCTCTTATATCGCAGGAGGTTATGATGAAACCTTTTACTACTGTTCGTGGTCCAGCCGACGTGAAGGAATTCGTTGCTGGTCCAAGGCCAGTAACTCCCTTTAAGGAGGTTACTCCCATGGAAATGCAACCCACCTTCACCCTGACTTTCTCGATTGGAACCTCAATGCGGGAAATCCACGACACGGTGATCCGTACGGTATTGCAGTTCACGCGAAGCAATCGGCTGCGCGCCGCGCAAGTGCTACAAATCAATCCCCGGACGATCCGTCGCCGTTTGGGCAAAAAGGACGGGGCCGGTTCCACCACGCGAGCGGCCTAATATTGTTCCATTCTCATAAGTACGGCTCGCACCTCGCCCTCCGAGGAGGGCCCACCCTCGCAAATCTCCCTAATGACCCGCACCCGAATCTTAATTCCAAAGGGTGCGGTTTCCGCTGGTGACAGAGTGTCACGTACCTGGGGCTGCCGCGCTATCCCCTACGATGTCTCCCTAAAATTGGTGCTTTACGTGCTTCAGGGTTGCTTGAGCGTGGACATGACGGAAACCACGCGGCAGGGGTGCTTGTGTGATGTGGGACACGGTCGAACATTCCGGGCTGGAGGGAAGTGTGGGGGCGGGAGGGTCCGTTAGCGAGGAAATCAGCGGGCGCATCCTGATAATCGATGACGACCCGCATTTCCTGCGCGTCCTTCAACGGATTTTGTCCGGCGAGAAATTCGTGGTCACGGCGACCTCCAATCCCTGCGATGCCATCGGACTTCTGCGTTCCAGCAATTTTGATTTGATCATTTGCGATTTACGCATGCCTGATTGCGACGGCCTAAACCTGCTCCAATCCATTCGCAGCAGTGGGAACGAAATTCCGGTGGTTATTCTCACCGCGTATGGTGAGGTGGATACATATTTGGAAGCCATGAATGCCGGGGCAACCGAGTATCTGAATAAGCCCATTAAGTCAGATGAGCTCGTCCATGTTGTCCGCAACTGCCTCCGTAAAGGCAACCACCGCCGCATTTCCAAGCGATCCAATAACGCCTAAAGTGCCTACCTTTTGAGGTCCGGATTTCCCACCAAATAGTGGTTCCACCCACACTCTCTGCGTGAAGACGCACGAAACTGAGCGTATTGATGGGAATCACGTCTTCAGCTCAACGATCGTCGCTCCGCTGCCGCCTTCTTGGGGTGGGGCTAAGTAGAATTTTTCAACATGGGGGTGATGCGAAAACATCTCGTGCAGGGTCTTGCGCAGGATTCCCTTGCCGTGGCCGTGAATAATGCGCACTCGGGAGCGTCCACTCAGAAAAGCTTGGTCGAGGAACTTGTCCACGCGCTCGCGGGCCTCCTCGGCCGTATTCCCGATGACGTTGAACTCCTCCGGCACTTCTTCGCGGCGCGATGTGGCCACCGCCGCATCGGGGACCGCCTTGCCTCCCGGCAACAGAGGCCTGACCTCTTCCTTGCCGACGCGCATTTTTAATCGCCCCACGGAAACTTCCACCTGACCGCCTTCCAGCAGGGCCATGATCGTGCCCGGTGTTGACACATTGGTTACCTGCACACGGTCACCGACCGCCATGAGCCGCACCACGGGAGGCTCTTGGGGCGTCGACGCGGGCTCACCCAGCGCCTCCAGAACCTGGGTATTCCATTCCTCCCGCGCTTCCCGCACCAAGCCGGTGGCTTTCCGTTCGCCCCGCGTCACGACCTTGGCGGGCGCGGCTTGCCGGCGTAACTCCTCCAGGGATTGTTCCCACGTCTTCGCGTACTGCTTCAAGGTATCGTCCAAGCGGGAATCAAGCTCGCGCAGCTTGGCGCGGCGGTCTTGTTGGAATTGGCGCTCCCACTGTTCGTGGCGCTTTTGCAGTTCCTGCTTTTGGACTTCCAGCGCCTCCAGTTTGCTCTCCATCTCAGTGCGTTGCTGGTGCAGGCCCGCCACCAGCGCGGCGGCCTCAGCGTCGGCCGGATGGAGCAGGGACCGCGCCTTCTCCACGATGCTGGGTTCCAAGCCCAGCCGCGCGGCGATATCCAGGGCGCTCGACTTTCCCGGCAAGCCGACGAGCAGGCGATAGGTGGGTTCGAGCGTCGCTTCATCAAACTCCATCGCGGCGTTCACGGCTTCCGCAGTTTCGGCGGCGTAGGCTTTCAGGCGCGAATGGTGGGTGGTCACCAACGTCATGGCGCCGCGCTGGCGAAAGTGTTCGAGAATGGCCACGGCCAGCGCCGCGCCTTCGTTGGGCTCCGTGCTGGCGCCTATCTCATCCAGCAGCACCAGGTCGTTTTGCCCCACCACTTCTGCCATGGCCTCAATGTTGGTCACGTGCGCGGAAAACGTGCTGAGACTCGCCGCAATGGATTGCTGGTCGCCGATGTCGGCCAGCACGCGCCCGAACAGCGGCAGTTTGACTTCGTCGGCGGGCACGGGAATTCCCGCCTGCGCCATCAGCACCACGATGCCCAGCGCTTTCAGGGCGACGGTCTTGCCGCCGGCATTTGGCCCGCTGATGATCATCAGCGTTTTTGGCGCTTTAAGTTCGAGGTTAAGGTGGATAACCCGCAAATGCCCGCTACTGAGGGCTAGTAACAAAAGCGGGTGGCGAACCCCGTGCAGACAAATTGCCCGCTCTGGATGGATCTCCGGAATGCAACAGTCAAATTGTCTGCTGAACTCGCCTTTGGCGAAGGCCCAGTCGATTTCGCCCAAAACATCCGCTGCGCGTCTCAGGTCTTCGCGACGCTCTTGCAGTTTGCGGGTGAACTCGCCCAGGAGGCGCTGAACTTCCGCGAATTCCCGGTCCTGCAATTCCACCAGATCGTTGTTGAGCGCCAGCGTCTCCAGCGGCTCGATATAAACCGTGGCGCCGGAGGAACTCGTTCCGTGCACCACGCCCTGGACGCGCCGCTTTTCCTCCACGCGGACGGGGATGACGAAGCGATCGTTGCGGATGGTGACTACGGCGTCCTGAAGCACGTCGTCCTGGGAATAGCGCCGCAGCATCCGCTCCAGGCTCGATTGGATTTCCGCCTTGGCGCGCTCGATGGCCCGGCGAACGCGCCCCAACTCCGCGCTGGCGGAAGAGTCCACGCTGCCGTCGGGATTGATCTTGCCAGCCAACGCCGTCACCAGGCTGCGGAAATCCGGCAGCGCCCGCGCCAGCTCTGTAAGGCGCGACATGCCCGACGGTGCGGTCGACGGTGCGGTCGACGGTGCGGTAGAGCCTGCCCTGAGCGGAGCGAAGGGACCGAACGGCGTTCGGCTCCCTTCCCCAGGGCGCGGCTCGGTAGCGTCGAGCGGCGTTCGGCCCCCTTCCGGAGGACGCGGGGCGGGAGCCTTTGCAAACGTGCGGTACATATCCAATCCTGCCCGCGCCACTTCCACGAGCGCCAGGATCTCCAGCGCGGCGAGCGCCAGCCCTTCCACCCGCAGTTTTTCCAGCAACGGGCTCGGCTCGCACAGCGCCGCCAGGCTGGGGCGAGCGCTCTCGCGCAAGTACTCGCGCGCCTCGCCCGCCAATTCCAAATCGCGCCGAATCTTTTCCAAATGGGTGTGCGGTTCAATCCGTTCCAGCAGCGGCTCGCTGATGGGGCCGGAAAGATAACCGTGCAGCAGATCAATGACGGCAGGGAATTCCAGCACCTCGCGGGAAAAGGGATCGATCGTTCGGTGGGTCACGTTCGAGTCGGCCATAGTGGTGCGGTCATTGTAGCAGAGGCGGGGGCGGGGATATAGGATTCAGGATTTGTAAAAATTGTAAAAAGCCTTGACTTGGCAGGGAGGCAGGGACACAATGTAGCGCAGTATTGTAGTCACAATCGGAAAATTTGGCTGATCTCCCCCTGCGGGAGGAAAACATGCGCAGTACCGCTCTTCTGCCGTCCTGTTTCCTCTTGTTGTTCTTGCCTGTACGCCTGGGCGCAGCCTTTCCCCTGCAAACACCGGCACCCAAAGCCGCTACGACGGCCCAGAAAGAGTCCCGCAGCGCCGACTCGCAATGCTACGCATTTCCAGCTCAATCATTCAATCCAGGAGGAGCCCATGACAACTTTCATTCGCACAGTATTTGTAGCGTGTTTATTGCTAGGCCTATCGGTGCCCTTCGCGGCAGGACAAGACCAAGACGTGGAGGGAAGCAAGGACCATCCCTTGATTTCGCGATATCCCGGCTCGGTTATCACGCGCTATCTCACCAAAGAGTTCGATG
>Ga0181539_1000875_pt1 | contig 35353 bp, 36 predicted proteins | sample PEATcosm2014_Bin_46_FD_119767 | JGI IMG/M metagenome (GOLD analysis project Ga0181539, IMG submission 119767) | Peatland microbial communities from MTU Mesocosm Facility, Houghton, MI, USA - PEATcosm2014_Bin23_60_metaG | ecosystem: Environmental > Terrestrial > Soil > Wetlands > Peat | place... | reverse complement strand
GAGATGAAATTCGCGGCGGCGTTGCAGATCGATCCCAATAACAACACTGCATTGCTGCTGCGCCAACGGGCGTTCAATCAAAAGAGCAGCAAAAACCGTTAAGCCCGTGCTTACGCCCCGACAGTGTAGTGGATCCAGATTTGGAAAAACTGATAAAACCCGCTCAGGCTTGCGTAAAGTCCCAAATTATCTTGAATCCGTACGGGTCGGAGGGATGTTGGGCGATGTGTTGCGCAGTCCAGACGAATAATGGGTCATCGACATGAAAGGCTCGACCCGAGAATGGAAGCAGGCAGAGTTACTTGGCGGCCGAAAATAAAAGATAGGAATGCAGCGTGGACCAGCGCTTTAAGAAAGGGTCGCTGCTCCACGGGGTTGCGGGACGACTCGTGTCGACTCTCATCGCGACCTCCCTAATGCTTTTGATTCTCGGACTTCGGCTTTCCATGATGGGCTTCCCGTGAATGTACCGCAAAGCACTGTGCCCAACCGCTATTTTTCCAGGCAACGCCTAGCAAGCATCGAGACCGGAGAACCGGACAGAGTCTCCATGGTATAGCCAGGAGGTTCCTGGCAGGTGAGAATCGCGCCCTCTGTTTTTACCAACCCGGGCGTTGGCCCTGGTGACCGAGCGCGCCGTTACTTGCCAGTGTGATCTCTGCCACAGACAAGCGTGTGGTGCCCGGCTAGACTGCTCAAGTGGATACCGTAATCGTTCAGCTTCATAAAGACTCAGTGCTGGATACACGCTTCGATGTCTGCTGAGACATCGAGCACGGGTGCTCATCTTCCCCCGGCTGAGTCATGGCTGGATGTCCTCCTGCGAGAAAAACACCTCATCCTTATTGCTTGTTTGTGCGTTTATGCCGGAGCTCGCATCCTACTCTTTTCCGCCGCGTTTCCTATCGGCAATAACGTCGATGAACAAAGCCACTTTGATACCGTGTACCGGTTCGTCAAAGGGGCTGCGCCGCAGAAGGAACTGCCCACTTGGGACGCGGACTCGATACGATTATTTGTCCTCTACATGTCTCCCGAGTATTTGAATAGTGCGGAGACGATGCACGAAGGCCACTGGGAAGCTCCAGTGGCGTTGATACCACGCGGACTGAGGGATCGGGCGTACCACCAGGTACTCTCCTATATACTGAATAGTCCCCGAAATATCGAAGCACAGTCCCCACCCACTTACTATGCTGTCGCCTCCGTCTGGTATCAAGTGGGCGTACTGCTGGGTCTGAAGGATTGGGAGCTTTTCTACTGGGTCCGCCTCTTGAATGTATTGTGCTACTCATTCCTGGTCTGGATTTCCTACCGATTTGTCGCAGAGGCCTATCCGGGGCACCAATTTCTCCGTCTGGCCGTGCCTGCCCTGATCGCCGTCTTTCCTCAGGATGTGTTTTTCGGGGTCAGTCGCGATGTGCTTTCCGCTCCCTGCGCCGCGTTGGCGCTGTGGCTGATGTTCAAGATGTTGCGCAGCGATACGGACCGCCTTGGGCGCGGGCTGGCAACAGGACTCAGCATTGCGCTCACTTTCCTGGTCAATGTCTCAAACTCCGTTCTGTTCGGGGCGCTTGGCCTGACGTTTTGGGCGCGGACTCGAGCATGGAGCGGGCGCAAATCCGGTGGATTCCCTCTGCGCGAGGCTGGTTTGACTACCCTGACCGCGATCCTTCCTCCGGGGCTTTGGATGCTGCAGAACTATCGGCTTTTCGGAGACCTGACCGGGTCGAAGGCAAAGATTGAGGCATTGCACTGGACCGTAAAGCCGGTCGCCGCAATTTTCCAGCACCCAATCTTTTCCTGGAGTGGCGCCTCCGACTTCCTAACGGAACTGATGCGTAGCTTCTGGCGCGGAGAGTATGTCTGGCATGGCCAATCTATGAGTTTGGCGGCTGCCGACTGGCTGTACATTACGACGTCGTGTCTGCTGTTGGCTGCTTTTACGGTTCAATTTCTCGTGGGGTGGAACGCAGGATGGAGTCTCGAACGCTTCAGCGACTTCCTGGCGCTTTTCCTAGTAGTTAGCTCAGTGCTCTTCATGGTTGCGATTTCCCTGGCCTTCGATTTTCATGATTGTTTCTACCCTTCGCGCCTTCATCCCTACTTCGTTTCCGGGCGGATCATATCCGGGACCATCCTGCCCTTTTCCATCATTTATGTGCGGGGATTGGAGTTCGTCCTGAAGCCCATTCGTGCCTGGGTTCACCCGGCGGTCGGGCTGGCTTTGCTGATGCTTACCATTACCGCCTCGGAGCTGATCGTGAGAAGTCCTGCGTTTACCAGCCCCTTCAATTTTTTCGCGCTGGCGGGCTGGCGTTAATTGCTCCCCGTCACGCCACTTAAGATCGGCAGCAATCTCCTTTCGGAGTGCTTGATCTATAGGAAAAACAAAAATCCATTTCGGAAGAGGTCGGGGCAAACGAGTATCTTTGGGGCGCGTTGGCTCTGGACAGAGCAATAGCGGCGAGATCGAAAGTGAAGCAACTATGGTTCCCTGAGAGGAATTTGCAAGAACCCGACTGTGAGTTTCAGCCGACGCGCCCAATGCATGGACTGACCGCGCGGGTATCAACAAGGGGATTTTTTCCAAAAGACTTTCGCAACGAATTTCGCCAGTTCAACCGCTATGGACGAGAGCGCTTCTCTTGCCGTAGCAGTGCATGTCTGTCAGGCCCATGCACGTTCGATGGGAGCGCCGGGCGGCCGCTGGCAACGCAACCTGGACGCACTAGATGAGAGCGATGTGGCCCTAAAGGCCATCCTGAATCAGAAATGACACCGACTCCGTAGGAAGGACGGAACTCGCCGGACAATGTTCGCGGCGACTTTGCGCCGCAATGCCGAGACCGTCAATCTCGCGCCCGTCTGAGTCGTTCGGGACAGTAGCGCCTTGAGGCTCGTTTTGGCCGAATCAGGCCAGGAGCACCGACCCCCGGGGGGCGTTGCCCCCAAGCGAGCCGTGCCTGGCAAGAACAATTCTCAATGAAGGCTATGGCTGTTTTCCTGTTTTCGTCAATTGACAGTTCCCGGCAGTCGGGGTCCGCAACAACGGCTGCCTCGGAGTGCTCAACTTCGCGTTGCAACCGACTTGGCGAAGCGAATCCCCCTCTGCTACCGGGGACGTAGTTCCCTCCGACCTGAACGCTCCCTTTGTCGTGAATGTAACCTCTGTATACGGCTCGAGTGCAGTCGCTGTCCATTTGCGCGACAACTCCGCCATAGCAAGCTACTGCAACGGCCCTGCCGGCGTCCCCGGTTTTACGCCCGAGTGCTTTTTCGCCTGCGCCATCAATTCCAGAACCTTTTCCTTGCGTTCATAGTTGGGATTCGTGTCCAGCAACTTCTGCCACGCGGCGAGCGCTTTGTCGATATCCATCTTGCCCTGCCACTCGACGAAGCCCAGATTGAACAACGTGTTGGCCTTGTTCGGCTCGTAAGAAAGCGATTTCTGGAACTCCGCGATGGCGACATCGGCGTTGCCGGTGTACCAATAGGCGGTCGCCATATCGGTACGAACGCCCGTGTTGGCCGGCTCCACCTTCAGCGCGCGCTGGTAGTAATCAATGGCTGTGGGGTACTGCTGGGCGTCATAATAGAGGTTGCCGATCTTTGCCAGAAGTCCGGCGTTGGTCGGGTCTGCCTTGAGCTTCTCGATCAACGGTTCGGCTTGCGTGTCGGCCATTTTCTGCAACTGAGCAGGTGTCGGGGTTTGGGCGCCAGCGTTTGCACTCCCGACAGCCGGTACGCTCGCCGTCTCACCCGCAGCAGTCGCCGGACTCTGGGATCCGCGGATGAACCAACCGCCGGCGATGCCTACCAGCAGGCATATGACCGCCAATGTGTATGCCTGCACGCTTGTCCATTGCTCGATAGAAGTTGCTCGATTTTTATCCATCATTTCTCAGTGCTCCTCCAGATCCTGCCTCGATCGCCGGCGGAATCCGCCGACAATTGCTTTTCTCTATCTTATGGCCTCGGTCAGAACGCTAGCCCTTGCCCTGCATCTGGGCGTCAGCCATTAATTTCTCCACCTGGGCTTTGCGGTCTGGGCTCAATTGCGGATTCGACTTCAGCAACTCCTGCCATGCCGCCAGCGCTCCCTTGCTGTCCTGTTTTCCCTGCCACTTGATCACCCCGAGATTGAACAGCGAGTTGGCATCCTTGGGGTCATAGTGCAGCGACTGCTGTAGCTGGCTGATCGCGCCGTCCACATCGCCGTTGTAGTACAGGCACGAAGCCATCTCGGTGCGAATGGCAACGTTTTTTGGATCGACCTGCAGAGATCTGTAGTAGTAGCTGGCCGCTTCCTTGAACTGGTGGGCACCTATGTAGATGTTTCCGATCTGGACGAGCAGATCGCTGTTCTTCGGATCGCTCTTCAACTTTTCGAGCAGCGGTTGTGCCTTTTTATCGGCCATCTGTTTCATCTGCTCGAGGTCCGGCATCTGCGCGGACATGTCGTCGGCAGGAACGGACGGCTGGGCGTTGGCCTGGAAATTGGCCGCGGGTAGCGCTGGCGCCGCAGCCGATTGCGATCCACGGAACAGGTATCCGATCGCCAGCCCAACCACGAGACAGATTACTGCTGTCGCATAGACCTGTTTAGCCTGCCACACCGATCCCGCAGTTGGTTGCGTGGTTGATTCATTCGCCATGCACTATCCCCCCGTGGTCTCTATTGCGCTTGAAGCCCGGCTTTAGCGGGGCATCAAGACTGTATGAATGTTTTCCCGCAGCATGAGGAGCTTTACCGCCCTTTGACATTGCTAATTTAGCTTAAAGGCGGAGAGAAGGACGGGCAGCATTCTGCGTCACTCGATAATGTGATGATGATCACAACATAAGTTTATTCAGCGCCTAGTCGCCAAACAGAAGGCCAAGGCTAAAGACTCATAACCTGGCCACCGCGAGGTGCGCTTGAGGGACTGGGCTTTTTGTGTGAAACGACAAATGTGTCCTTGCGGACTTTGGCGAAGGTCCGGGCACGCCTCGGCAACCTAAAGCGGTAACGATGGGAACTGGCGCGTAAAACCTGCCGATCTAAGGATGCGGCAGTTTGGTCAGGTGTTTAACTGTCCACTGAAATGACTGGACCCGATTATTCCCCGTATCCGCGACGTAAATGCGATCCGAAGAGTCGATCCAGATACTACTCGGCATTATGAACTGGCCGTAACCAGTGCCCGTGTCACCAAATCGATAAAGTAATCGTCCATCGCGTTGGAAGACCTGCACGGTGTTCAGTGGTCCATCGAGATAAATCCGGCCCCGGCTGTCTACAGAGAGGGCAACCGCAGGTCCCATAGATTCCGGGTAAATGCTGGCACGGAAATGCCCTGCCAGATCGAGCACCTGAATACGAAAGTTCTGCGCGTCCAGGACAAACAGCTCCTGGTCCCGAACCACCACATCGGTTGGCGCCGCGAACTCCCCTGAGTCGCTGCCACTGGCTCCAGTGCCAATCTTCGCCAGGATGTTGCCATCGGCATCGAGCATGACCACTATATTTCGCGGACGGTCGATAACGTAGATGTGTCCGGACGCTCGGTCCACCGCGATTCCAGCAGGTCGCTCGAACAGCCGCTCCCCTTTCCGGTTGCCGATATACCGGAGGAACTTGCCGTTCGGGAGGTAAACCAGGATCGCCCCGAGTTGCGCGTCGGTGATGTACAACTGATCGTGCCCATCGACGGCGAGGCCGGCAGGAGATTTCAGGCGCTCACCGGGGCCGCCCGCAATACGCGAGTGTTTGCGCCTGGCGAAATCGAAAATGTGTATTGACCTGCCACGATCGGCAGCGACCATAATGCGGTTTTTGGAATCGGAGGTTATCTTATAGGGCCCCCAAAGCCTTTCGTCTGAGCCAAATTCGCGCTTGCCAGCAACCCTATCAACGACAACCTCGCAACGAGAAGGAGATGATTTCCCGATGACTTCGGAAAGCAGGATCGGCCGCCCTCCCACTAGGCCAAAGGCGCCGCAAATCCCGCTGGGTGCCGCCAGATCCTGTTCCGAGGAGAAGTTTCCCACGTAGTAAAGGTCGCCAAGATCGCTGTCCGGCAAAACACGGGCTAAACTCTGCGCTGGGGCGGGGCTCATCGGCAGGAGGGCGAAAAGAAGAAAAACAGGAATAAGTCGGACGAGCCGTAGCACAACAACCTCTCAAGAACGGGGGGCTATTGTTCCCCCGCCAGCTTGTCGCTCGGATTATCCTACACGGATCTTAACCGAGTCACCAGAGCACAGGGCTGTGCGATAGGAGAGCCTGTTGAGTGACATGCGTCACTTTTTGGCGGCTGATTTCACGCAAGGTATGGGCTACCGGGGACGCCGCGCCGGAATCGTTGCTTGAGTGGGTGCAGGGCGTAAACTAGGAAAACCCCATGAAGGGAACAGGATGACGCGAAAGGAGGCAACTGCGTGTACAACGCCAACCGGTCGGGAATCCAAAAAGGAAATCCCAGCACACACGTAAGTGCCTCTCCCTTTGAGCGAGTGATTGGTGATTTGCGCCAGAAACGGATCCTGCTGGGCGCACTACTCGTGCTTGCCACTCTCCTGTTGTATGGTCCCGTCACTCGCCCCCCTGAAGTCCTCCTTCGGCAGCGAAGCGCTGCCCGTCCCGCCCTGTTTTTCGCTGCCTGATTGCGGTGAGCCGCTTCAGCGCCACCCGGTTGCGACTATCAATTGCATATCTTCAAGTGGATTGACCCGACTGTTGATCGGATCGGGAACCAACGCAATACGTTGGGTATGGGTTGCAATCAGATAGGAGAGTTGGGCTCCCCATGTCTCACTGTAAGGCTCGTCCAACCAACCCGAGGGGCCATGGGGCGCAGGGGGCAGATCCTGGGGTCGTGTGATCCCGAACCGCACCGCCGGAAGCCATCCAACGACCCATACCATATGTCCAGACCGAAGAGTTGCGGCAAGCCGGTCCAACACGGGTTGCGCGGGATGCTCTAATTGCATCTTCAACTTGAACAAATCGTACCGAGGGTACCGATAATCTTCAAAGCCGGGCAATGTCGTCCAAGGCGCGGTGCCGCGGTAATAACGGCTGAATGTCAGATCGCAATACCAGGGGTTCACAATGATCAAGTCCTCACGCCCGGCTAATTCTGAAAGTCGCCATGCCAGTAAGTCGCCATCGGTCTGGCGAAATTTCAGTTCCGACAATCCAGCCGGAAACGCGAGCACAACAACGGTCACGGCGGCGATCAGCACCCCAATGCGAACCGACCAGTGTGTGCCAGACAGGATCGCGTCGCAACACACGACCGCAAATCCGATGGCTGGAAAGAAATACCAAGGTTGGGTGGGCAGTTTCGCAATAACCAAGAACAGCCCAAATCCGGTGAGGCCCAGCACGAGAGCGACCGTAGCAAACAAGGTGGGATCTTGCCGGTTCTCTTCATCAATGGTGCTTGTTCTTGAGATCGCGCGCTGAATACCTAGCCCTACGGCGGCAACAACCAACAACGCCCATACGTAGGTAAACACCCCCAAGGGATGGCCCGTCAGGGAAGAGATATTGTTCCCGATAAGCTGGAGCGTAAACCCGTACTTGCTGAGGATCCACCAGTCTTGCGCGCGCAAGATGGGCCGGATATACGGTGTTAGAGAAAGTGCCGGTACGACCCCAATCGCTAAAACCTTGAGCGCTGGCACAAGGTGACGTTGAAGAAGATGCTTAAGGCATCCCGCAACACAGATCGCCAGCACAAAGACGGCATTTTGATACAGCGCCTGCACACTCAACGTCGCCATCACGGCCGCAGTAATTCCGCCAGACGGAGTTGGTGTCTCGACGAACCGCCACGTTGCCGCGATTGTCAGCACGATGCAGGCAGCTGCCAACCCATACGCGCGGACCGAGTCTCCGTAGCGAATGGCCATGACATTCAAGGCGAACAGCGTCAGTGAAAGCAAGGGTGGGCCGCGCCAAATTATCCATCCGGCAATCCATAGGCTGGCAAGGAACAACAACCCGATCACCAATCCCAGAGAACGCAAACGAATATCCGTTTCGCCAACAGTCACGCTCCAAACCCGAGTTACGGCGGGAAATAAAATAGGAAAGGAATCATGCGGCAACGTTTCCCACATGGTCTGTAGGGAGGGAAGTGTGGCCATATTCGCACTAGAAACTTCGTCGCGCCAAAGGCCACCGGCGTTAGTGAACGAAATGAGATGCAAGAGAATAGCCGCAACCGTCGCAACGATCGCCACCGCCATCCCGCAACGGACGAGTACCAGCCGCGTTCGGCCAGGGGATATGCAAGATGCGCACTGAGCGCGGATGGACACAAACGGACGTTGCTGTTCACTTTGGAATCGGGAGAGCATGTCTGCTCGACCCTGTTAGACAGGGCTCTGGAGATTATGTCATACCGTTCCGATTACCTCGTTCTTGAGCGCGGGCGACATGCGCAGCACTACTATTGGGCTGCTTTTTCTATCTGCAAAGAGGAATCCCAAACTGCTGAATCAAACGGTACAATCTAGATTTCGGTACACTTGAATCTCCACGGCTAGGTCGTCAATGGTTCCCAGCACCCTGCGAGCATCTCCGCTGCATGTCGTAGTTCTTATGCCTCTCCGGGACGACTGGACCTCTGCCGCAGAGCTTGTTCGTCGGCTTGATCAGGCTATTTCTTCGTTTCCGTGCGCACTCAATGTCTTACTTATTGACGATGGCTCGGCTCAGGGCTGCACTTCGGAGGACTTCCAATCCGACTTCGCGGTTGTACGAACGATACGCATACTGCGCCTGCGGCGAAATCTTGGCCACCAGCGAGCCATCGCGATTGGTCTTACCCATATCGAACAGACCACTGCATGCGACGCCGTCCTAGTGATGGATGCCGACGGAGAGGACACACCGAGTGGGGCCTTAGAACTCATCCGCTCGTTCTCGGATAGTGGCGGCACGAAAGCGATTTTTGCCGAACGGAGCCGCCGGGTGGAATCAATTGTGTTCCGAGCTTTTTATTGGCTCTACAAACCTCTGCATCGCATTCTGACGGGACTCAGCGTGCGTGTCGGGAACTTCAGTATTCTGCCCTCAGCGTACCTCAGTACGATTGTCACCCTTCCTGAAATGTGGAACCATTACGCCGCTGCGGTATTTCGGTCACGACTTTCATTCACAACGGTTCCGATTCCACGGGGATACAGGATCGCCGGAACGTCCCAGATGAATTTCGTCGCCTTGGTCACTCACGGTTTGAGCGCAATTTCGGTGTTTGGAGAGGTTGTCGGAGTGCGACTTCTGATCGGGTCCTTGGTCGGCACACTTCTGGCCACCGTCGGGATTCTTGTCGTCGTTATGGTCCGGTTCTTCACTAATCAGGCCATACCAGGCTGGGCTACCTCTGCAGCCGGTATACTAGCCATCATCCTTGTTCAGTTCATCACCATAGCGACTATTTTCACCTTCTTTATGCTGTCCACCAGAGCGAATCTCGGCTTTGTGCCTATCCGTGACTACGCTCTATTTGTTGCAGAGGTCTTGGACATCTACCGGCGTGACTGATTTTACCTATGTCGGTTCGGAGCTAAAACTTTTCGCAGCCGCATGCAATTGGAAGTCATATTGGTCACGGCAGATTCGGCCTTTTATTACCGGTGACGTCATCGAAGTCGGCGCGGGAATCGGATCCAATACGCCGTTCCTAGATCCCGGCGGGAATGAACGATGGGTATGCCTTGAACCCGATTCGCTGCTCATCGCTCAGCTAACCAAGAATCTCAAACAAACGACAGGCCACCGCCGGTACGAAACCTTGTGCGGCACGCTAAAGACCCTCGATGCCGACCAGCGTTTCCACACCATCATTTACATTGATGTTCTTGAACACATCGAAAACGACCGGGAAGAGCTGAATATTGCGGCGTGCCGCCTTCGGCCCGGTGGTCGCATTATAGTTCTATCTCCGGCTCATCAGTGGCTATCCACTCCGTTCGATGCCGCTATCGGTCATTTTCGCCGCTATAACCGCCCTATGCTCCGGAGCATCTCTCCGACCGGCCTGAGGCTTGAGCGAGCGATCTACCTTGATTCCGCTGGTTTGGCAGCCTCTGCCGCGAATCTTCTCCTCCGGCAATCCATGCCGACGAAAGAGCAACTTCGCTTTTGGGACCAGTGGATAATCCCGGTCTCGCGAGTCCTCGATAAGCTCTTACTATATTCAGTTGGCAAATCGATCGTGGCCGTTTGGCGTAGAACTCAGTGAAAATAGGCTTCACTCTAGTGTTTTGATTGTTCCTCCGTTATATCTCGCGATCTCAAGCAGGGCTTGCGTCTGCGTCATCCCGCGCAGCTTCTTGAGTGGGAATCCAAGAGGATTTCCTTTCGGTGCTCATATTTTTTCCACGGTTGCTGAACGGAAAGAGCCGACACGGATGCTTCCGATGTGGACTTTTCGGCTGAGGCGCAGCCGGGTGGAACGCTATCGGGAACGGACGGGAACCAATCACACGCACCGGTCATGCCCGTCACAACGCCAAGTTGAACAACCCCTTGAACTTCCATCGGCAGGTCATTGACCGCTGGCCTGCATGAGAAGACAATTCTCAGCAATGGGATTAAGGCTTGGCCTGTGTTGAGCGCCCCTCAGAGAGCAGCAGGCCCAGGGGTGGCTCGGGCAGATCAAGGCCGCGGATACGTGGCCGTTGGAGGAGAGGAAGAGTTTTGGAACGCTCCGCAGAATCTGGCACGTGAGAGCGCCGGACCTAGAAGGGGTGTTGTAATGCGATACCTGGGATTCATCGTTATTATTTCGATTTTGCTGCTATGGGTTGGAACGACGCTGGCGGCGAAGACGCCTGCCGGGAAGGGATTGACTACCGCCGAATGCCTGGCCTGTCACAATGACTCTTCCTTGAGCAAGGACGTCAACGGGAAATCTGTTAGTCTCTATGTGAACGATGTCAAGTTTAAGGCCTCGATCCACGGCTCGATGTTCCAATGTACTGATTGCCACCAAGACGTTAAAGCCTTTCCGCACGAGCCCGCGCCGGCTAAGGTAAGCTGCGCCACCTGCCATGCCAAAGAGCAGTCGCGATACGATAGCACTTTACACGCCAAGGCAATTAAACCGGGCGGTATCAAGGCCGCTACTTGCGTGGATTGCCATGGCAGCCCGCATGAACTGCTTGCGACTAGCGATCCCAATTCCAAGGTCAGTCACGGCAACGTCTCGAAAACCTGCCGCGACTGCCACGGCCAGATCTGACGGAGGACTCGTTCTACCGTTCCGACCAGTACTTACTCGGCGTAGATGCGAACTCGGCACCACGGACCACCATAAGCTTCACCCAGTTCTCCGGGCGCACCATCTTTCTTTTCAATGAGTTGCAAGCGATCCCGCTTCCACTCGAAAGCGACTGTAGGGAAATTGTAGGAACCGGGGGGCTCTCTGCGCTTTTTCCCCAACATCACTTCCCTCACTTTTTGGCGCTCAGGGTTGCGCTCACAACTCACTCAATGAGTGCTTTTTTCATCTGATCAGCCGGAAAATGTCGCTGTAGTCATCCGTCCAAAAACGCGGAGGAATATGTGTCTCGAAAGGAGGGGGAGTCTGCTTCAGTCCTCGAATGTTGAGGGCGCCGGGATTCCGCGCGAGCAATACCCAAGAACTAGTGTTAAAGGGAAATAAACCGGTGTTGACGTTCATTACATATTCGGCGTGGAAGTATGCACTCGCTCCCTGCAGCACTGGAAACAGGTTAATGTGCAGGCTGCTGATGTGGACTGCAATGATTCCATGATCCGGATTCAGGTGCTGCCAGTAAGTTTCAAAAGCCTCCCGGGCGAGTAGATGAACGGGGATTGCGTCCCCGGAGAAAGCATCAAGGACAAGGACATCGAACTTCTGTATATCCCCCTTCGCCAATTCTCTTTCCAACAGAAGCCGTGCATCTCCAAGTTCCACGTCCACGCGGGCTTCTGAATCACGAAGGTAGGTGAACACTGGCCATGGACCCGAGGTGAGCTTTACGACCTCGGGATTGATTTCGTAGTACCGGAAATAATCGCCGGGCCGCCCGTACGCCGCCAGAGTTCCGGCACCGAGCCCCACCAATCCTACGCGGAGACTCTCCCCGGGGATACTTCGTTTGGGATGGTTCTGCAACACGATGCCGATTCCGCTCATCCTGCCGTAGTAAGTAGTGGGCTCTCTGTCGTACGGCGGATCAAACTGTGTACCATGCAAGGTTTGGCCGTTCATCAGTTCCCTAGAAAACGGATGACGATAGACGCGAATTGTTCCATAGAAGTTACGCGAGCTCAGGTGAGGTTCTTCTGAAGACTGGGTGCTGCGATAGAGTGCGACCCAGGCCAGCACCGCGATACATACGACGTAGACCTGCACGAAACGAAAGCCTGGTTTTTGAGAGCTTTGGCCTCTGCCCAGAACGTAGGTGCTTAGGATGACAATGGCGCCGATCAACAGTGCAAATGGGTAAAAACGCAATTTTTCAAGCAACTGTGGGATGCCAGACAACCAGAGTCCTCCAAGGTAGGCAGCGAGGATGGCACCAGCGGTGAGCGCTGCTGGAAGCCGAAAGTCACGCTCAAAGATCCACGAAGCAGGATCGAGAAATAAGCAGACGAGCAGCAAGATGACAATGAAGCCCAACGTCAACTGAAACTCAGTAAAGAACGTAAATAGATGGGGCGCGACAATGCCTACGAAAAGGCCTCCTGCAGCACCGCCAGCGGAAACGGTCAAGTAGAACGAAGTGAGACGCTTCACGCTGGGCCTCAAGCGCACAAGTTCGCCATGGCAAATCATGCAGCCGAAAAAGAGCAACACCGGAAGGAGGATCGCCTGAGCCTCCATGTCTTTGCGGCCGATCAACGCCGCGCAAGTCAGAAATAGGCTAACTGCAAAAAGCGGATGGAAAATCGATCGCCGATACCAACGTGGGTTATCAAAGCACAGAATGAAGCTGAGAAGATAGAGAGAAAGAGGCAGTACCCAAAACAGCGGAACCGACGTCACTTGCTGGCAAAACAGATTGGTAGTGGCTAGCAGCAGCGACGATGGGCATGCAGCTAGGAGGAACCATATCGCGTAAGTAAATGTGCTGGTTTGAGTTTCAGCAGTGGCGTCGTCTGTGTTTTCCGTAATCTGTGCTTCATCCGTTGCGTTTCGGGCTTTCCACGCGCATATTCCGCATCCGGCAGCGAATCCCCAGAACAGGAGCGACCAGAGCGTGCCCTGGGTTTTCATTCGAAGCGTTGGCTCAAGTAGAAAAGGGAACGTCAGAAGGCCCAGCAACGAACCTATGTTCGAAATGGAATAAAGCTTATAGGTGTCCGCACCTCCGCCCAGGCGCGCAAACCAGCGTTGTAACAACGGCCCCGTAGTGGAAAGAACAAAGAACGGCAGACCCGCGGACACTAGGAGAATCGCGGCAACGTCGCGCACAGGATTCTCGCTGTCAGCCGGTTTCCATGACGAACCAGGAGTGATCGCCGAAGGCCAAAGAAACATCAGCGTGAGAACCAGCAGGAAAACTGCAGTCAGCAACGCCAAGTGCAATTTTGCTTGTGCCACCGTAGAGAGCCGCGCAGAAACTAGGTGCGAGTAAACATAGCCGCAAAGCAAAAGTATCTGGAAAACCAGCATGCTTGTCGTCCAGACCGCGGCAGAACCACCGAACCAGGGCAGAATGTATTTGCTGACAATCAACTGCACTTGGAACAGCAGAAAGGCGCTCAAAAAGGATGTGGCTGCGAAAAGAAACTTTGTAGTCGCGGGCACCGGGCGCAGCCACTCACTTACCTGAGCGCCTAGGATTCCGTAGTGTTCGCTACCGATATTGGGTTCGTCCGACACAACTGCTGTAGACACCTATACCGCATTGCAGAAGTAGCCAACTTCCTGTGCTTCGATGCCAGTGGCAGTTTAAGGGTTCTCCAATTGTGGCATTGTGATGGACATCACTGCTGCGTGTGCGTCGAGCAGGTTGCTGAAATCAGGTGCGTTATCAATCACAACCACACGATCACCGCACGCCCGTTTCCGCTAACGGTGAATGCCAGCCGCAGCCGCGTTACAGCGAAACGCCCTGACATAATCGTTGGCGACTACCGGCTGCCGACTGCAAATCCAGGATGACGGCTCCTGCCACACGCCGTCTGAATCCTCCACTTATGACTGCATCGATGTCATACTCCCGGCACGTAGCGTCTAGATTGCTGCCATCCGGAAGCTCGAATAACCCAGCGATCTTCTGCAGGCGCAGAGCGCAGAGGCCAGGGTCACCGCCAAAGGTTGTGCCACATTCCCCATTGCCGGCACCGCTGTCATGGCCGGAATATAGCATGTGCAGCATCAACGCTGTTGGCGTGTTCAGCAACATATATGGCACTAACTACGGAATGCGAATTGCGCGATCCGGGACCAGCGGTATCTTGGGAAATAGCAAGGGCCGCAGCCAAACCGACCAGAAGAAACATAAGCGATACTGCTGAATCGATACGCATTCTGCGGTGGACTCTGCCCCCTTTCGCTGCGCTGTGTCCGGCACTCCGCTTTCGTGATCTTAGCGGTGATGCACTCTAGCGTGGCATGCCGTGCACAGCGTAATCAAGTTCTCTTCTGAATCTTCCCCCGAATGGCTGCGGAACTCCCTATGGTGTACCTCAAGATTCGACATCGCGCCACAGGATTGACACCTCCAGCCGTCGCGACCGAGGATCTGCTGGCGCAGACCGTCGTATGACAAGGGGTCCAGCCGCGAGGGAGCGACTTTGGGGCGAATCATTCAGGACACCTTCTCACGAAGGTTTTCGAGAAAAGCCTGCTGCTGTTCGCCGGGCAAGAACTTGTAGTAGCGTGAGATCGAGTTGAGCAGAATCTCCGGGTTGCCGTTGTCCAAGTGCGCGCCAGCCAGGAAGTCGGCGCAGATCATCTCCAGGCAGTAACCGCGCGATTTGTCCGTTCCCAGCATCAGGGCTGCCGTCTCGATCGCCTGCTCGATGACGGGAATCTGGCTCTTGTAGACCTTGAAGTAGATCAGTTCCGACGGCTCCTCTTCCCTTCCCGTCAGTTCCTTCTCCACCTCCCGCCTGAACACTTCCCTCGGCATGGAGCGGGCTTTGTGCACCCAGGGTGCACAATCGAAGTGCTGACCGTCCCGGCGCGCCAGCTTCGCCAACTCCCTTCCTTTCGTCCACCCGATTTCCTTTAGATCCTTCCGCGCCTGCGGCGGCAGGTGCTCGTGGATCGACATCAGGTAGTAGGCCTTCCTTCTGGATTCCGGAAACCGCCGCGCCAGGAACTCGTCAAACGACTTCAGGTTCTCCAGCCGCCAGTACTGTCCCGCCCGCACCTCGCACAAATACCTGCCCAGCTCGACGAAGCGGGTGTCCCGCTCTGCCTCTTTCTGCTGTTCCCAAGCCAGGATCTCGTCGATTTTGGTGAGGACAAACAGTGCTCGTTTGCGGTTAAGCCTCGGCGGCATCGGCGGATACCTAGTAAACAAGTTCGTCAAACAGACCAAGATCGACTCCCGGTTTGCGCACAAGGGCGGCTTCGACCAAGTCACGCTTGTCGAGGCAGAGCCCGATGAAGGGGCAGGTGGTACACGGATTCTGCGGAAAACGGATGCCGCTGTGCGGCAGGAACAGCCCCGACTCGATCCGTCGGACCGTGTCCTCGACCAGAGTTGCGAACTCCTGCCTCTGTTGCTCGGTAATCGTGGCACGCAAGTACTGAACTTCAACCAGCCGCTTGCGGACGAAAACAACCTGGGCAACTTCGTCGATGCCGGTCATCCACGAATAGCAGACCAGTTGCGGATCCAGTGCTGAAATGCCGACCGGCTCTTCTGGATATCGGGCAGAAGTAGTCTTCCATTCCAGAACGCATGACGTGCCGTCCAGTTCACCAATGGCGTCGACGTAAGCTACAAAATTGTTGCCAGAACCGAGTGTCCGCGTGAACTGAATCTGCTGGGTGGAACGAGGGCGCCGAATGCGAACGCGCCCATCCTGGGCAAAGCGCTCGAGCAACTGGATGCCTTGTCGCAACATGCGGTCCCAGGTGTCGTTGCCAGAGTAGGTCAGGCCCATGTCCTTACATAAGCCCCACTGCTCGAACAGCACAGCCGCCGGGTCTTCACGGCGAAAAAGGGCGGCGACGGCCTGTTCGAAGGCTCGGCCAAAAAGCATGGCGGCGCGCGTGTCTTTCTCTTGCCAACCATCAAGGTAGCGGTGCCGGTAGCGGCGCGGGCAGCTAAGGTATTGGCTGATCTGGGTGTAGGAATAGGTCATCGGGATGCCTCCGCAGTATTGGAGCGAGAAGCACTCGTTACAGGAGTTGCGGACAGTTCTTCCCACTGGCTGGCTGGGGCGAAGCCGTCGAGGTTGATCAGCGAAATGCCGTTGATCACGGTGTGGCTGATCTTGACGACACCGCGGAGTCCGGGCAACGCCTTCTCGTCGACCTCTTCGTGGGCGAGAAGCTCCGGGTCATAGAGGAAATCCCGCAGGAACCAGCCCAGCTTCCACATCGCTTTCTGCGTGCAATAGAGACGACCGACAATGGGCTGCCCGGCCAGAGCGCGGGGCTCGATAACGGAGAGTCGGAGGACGTAGAACGGTTTGTGGGCATGCCAGCGGAACTGGGCGCCATCAACGCGAACGAGGAATACGCCGTCGGGAATCTCCGGACACGAATCGCGGGCAGTTTCTGCGAGACCTGGAACCTGACGTTTCATGCGACCACCTCCTGTTTCGGATGCGAGTAGCTATTGAGCTGGCAAAGCAGGGCATTGCGGTCCTTCTCGGCCCAGTCGGCGAGTTGCTGGACGAAGTTCTCAACCTGTTCCCTGCTGGCCTCTCGGAGCGTCTTCGTACCGCAGAAGTCGACGGCATAGGCCTTTACCAGTTCGGGATCGAGCTTGTGCTGGCGGATAATCTGGCAGAGACGGTCCCGCACTTTGGGGCCGCTGCCATTCCCGTTACCATTCGCGTTTTGGGGAGGAAACTTCTCAGTCTGAATCGGAGCTGTCCCGATTTCCTCGACCGAGCAGATGCCGATACCATAGGCCTTGCGCAGAGCTCTGTTGACCGCTCGTGTCTCGGCCACGCGCATCTCGGCACCACGGACGAGGGATGAAACATTGGACGGATCGGCGTCGCCATAGCCGACAAAGCCTCGACAGGTTCGGGACTTGTAGACAGTGGCTCGGAAGGCGTAGCGACTCATTGTCTGATCGGACAGTTGACGAACTGGCTGCACCTGCATTCCGGAGCAGTGACAACGCTTGGCCAAGCGGATCAGTCCAGCGTGGGTCACGTACCAACCACCACTGAGAAGAAGGAGGTCTCCGCACTTTAACGAGAGCGAAAAATTGCGGGTCAGCTCTCGCAATTGTTCGAGTTGAACAGGCGGCAAATTCTCGGATACGAATCGTTTCACAAAACGTAAGTTTTCGGCGATTAACATTTGCTGACTCCTCGAGCACCGGAGCTTCATAAATGTTCTCCTTTGTTCACCACTGGTTAACAGTGTCTACCATTCTTGCCACTGTGTCAAGTGGAGAAATGATTTGCGAGGTGTAGATGAAAGTTCTAGAATCCACGCAGCTTATGACAGCCAAAGACGAACGGATTGGATTCAGAGTCTCCAGCGAGATCAAGGTTGCCCTATTGCAGATTGCAAAGAAGGAAGGCCGAAGCTTGGCCCAGGTTTGCGAACTGCTTCTCAGGGGTGGAATTCACGAGTACGAGAGAGAAGGATCCAGATACCTCCATCGTTCTTTAGAGCGGCCAAAAGAAAAGGGCAAGTAGTGCAACCGTTGGGTGGTCGTCTCCCACTCCGCGAGGTGGGCCAAAGCCCTAGAAAAAGCCCCGCGGCGGGACCTGCAACACAAAACCTGATCGCCGTGAGATTCCTCCCCAAGATTGACCTGAGACGGCCTCAGGGCAGAAATGGGGTAGGCATGGAGCCAAAATAAGGGGCGCGATCGCTCGCGCCCTTCAGATCGTCCATCGTTCTGAGACGCCGCAGTTCCGTGTTCACTCGGAATACTAGAAAACCTGTTCTCGCCACCTCTGAAATGTGGTAACCAGGCCCGGCAGCATTTCGATTGTGCAGCCTCGCGGCCGGGCATGATTTCAAGCCAAGCACTTGCGTAGACTCACCGAAGATGGGAGAAGCCACTCGCTCGCCCGTGCGCCACCCTGAATCATGAATATCCGGCTGTCACTACAGGATTATCATGATATGGGTGTATTGCGCGAAAGAAATGCTGGTCCAAGGATCCAGGCGCTGAGCACGGCCCCTTGCCCTAATCCGTAGGGAGATCCCCCGGTTCTGCCGGGGAAGCAGCAGAAGGGTGAGTGCACTTCCTTTCCTACGCGGCTTGGTAACAATTGCGACCATGGTATAATGACCATGATTAAGGAGGTTACGAATGAAGAAAATGGCTGCAGGTTCTTTTAAAGTCCATTGTCTTGCGGTCATGGATGAAGTTCAGGCTAAGCGCGAGACCGTTGTGATCACAAAACGTGGCAAACCAGTAGTGAAGCTTATCCCTGCCGAGAAAGACTTAGACGACATCTACAATTTTCTCGCTGGCAAGGGCGTTATTACAGGCGATGTCGTTTCCCCTGCGATTTCGCGTGAAGACTGGGGGGAACTCAAGTGATTCTCGTCGATACGCATGTTGTCGTCTGGCTGGCGCTGGACCAAACTCACCTCTCCAAGAGCGCAAGAGCGGCCATCGACGATGCGCGTCAGAACGGGGACGGATTAGCCATCTCCGACATTACTCTCCTCGAGTTGGCCACGCTCTCGAGCAAAGGACGCATCCGGCTCGATATCAGCCTCGAATCCTTCCTGCGTGAAGTCGAGGCGCGCTTCATCGTCCTACCGATCAGCGGCCGCGCATGCGTGCGTGCGCTCGGACTTCCAGCAGCATATCCTAAGGATCCAGCGGATCGCATCATAGGAGCCACCGCGCTGGTCGAGGGACTTTCTCTGCTTACTGCGGACCGCGCGATCCGACGGTCACGGGCTCTTCACACCATTTGGTGAGAAAAACGTGAAAGCAGCGACGCTGGGGGCCGACCGAGGATTGCTCTGTTGCAAAGCACACTAGCTCGCCACCTCTCTTTACACTTTCGTCGCGGGGTACCAGACGGTGACCTGCTCCATCCTGGGTTTCGATGCAGATATTGGCGAATGTGGCAATCGCCCACCGGGCGAAGATCCGGGCCACTTCTACAAACTCCCGGTTCCTCCCCGATGTACTTCCGATTCCAAGGGCAGAAAGATTCCTTGTTGCCGGGAATCCCACTTGCACCCATTATCTAGCTGTAAGCAGACAAATCCGCAATATTAGGAGAAGAAATGTTAAAAATCGAAGGCGCTAAACTCACCGAAAATCACCAGCAGGCCCCAACCGTCAATACCTCCGATCCGTGTGAAAAAAAGAAGGTCACCTCGGAAAGGCGCGTCGAAGCGAATCGTCGTAACGCGTTACGTTCAACTGGCCCGAGAAACACGGAGAGGACGCGACGCAATGCGACAAGGCACGGGCTACTTGCCGCGGGGTTAACGCCATGGGACAACGCTGAAGAGTACGAAGAAAACATTCTTGCCTTCAGGGCTATCTACCCCTCCTCTGACCCACTGGACACACTTCTGATCGAGCAAATGGCGCTGGATATGGTCCGGTTTCGTCGTATCGGTTCGCTTGAGGCGGGAACCATTACCGCATTGTCCAGCCGGCCAGATACGTCGAGTGACCCGACCTCGGATCGGTGCACTCCGATGATCGATCCTATAACAATGAAGGAATACGCCGGGCCCGCATTCGACAGATTTCAGCGTTACAACTCTGCGACCTTGAACAGATTGCTCCGTTGTCGGCGCGAGCTCGAGCGCATACCGCGGGACGAACCGGGCCCAGGGAGCACCGACACAGACATCGCGAACGCCGATGTAGTCACTATTTAGCGCGCTGTTCAGCCTAGTCCGAGCTGTCGTCATTCGAGCTTTCGCTTGACGCTGTCGCCGAAAGGGGCTGGGTCTTAAGGTATTAACAGATGTCAGTGCCTCGGTCGGCGAGTGAGGAACCGGGGAAGTGTATCTTTGTTGCTGAAGGAACAGCTCCGCGCACTTGGCGTCGACACCATCGGCTTTATCCCGACATATGTCGCCGGAAGTGAGGACGAAGGTCCATTTACGGCCTGAAGCAGTTTGTCGAGAAGGAAGCCGAAAGCCCAGCGAGGGCTGCAGTTGAGGGTTTTAACATGGATTTTGCGAAACGAAGCCAACAAGTCGCTTGTTATCAACGGGCAAAAGCTCGGCAGAAGGACCTGCAAGACAAAACCTGATCGCCGTGACATTCCTTCCCAAGAATTGCCCTCCGACGTTTCTCAAGCTTCTCACTCTTGGATTCAAACACGTACCCTCACTAGCGCGGACGACCGCCGCACGTGCTGATTTCCTCACGCGTGAACGGGGGCTGCCTGGTGAATCCGCCGCACATGGATTTGCTTCTCACGCTTGCGGGTTTGGGCGATGTCGTAAGAGGCTTGCATCCGCATGAGCGTGTCCATCTTCACTCCAAAGGCTTTCTCAATGCGGAGCGCCATATCCCCGGAAAGGTCAGCCTTGCCGTTAAGCAGGCTGGACAGCGCGGGCCGGGAAACCTGAAGCGCGGCAGCCGCCGCCGTTACCGACAGGCCCGCGGGCTCAATAATCTCCGTCCAAATGAAATCTCCGGGATGGGGCGGGTTCTTCATAGGCATGGCATTTTGCTCCTCTTGTCCTAGTGGTAGTCTTCCAAATTTAGTTCGCAGATTTCGCGCTCTGCGATGTCGATACGGAACGTCAAACGGCGGTTACGGGTAACGCTGAGGCTCCAAGTGCCCTTGCGGTCGCCGGTCAGTGTGTGCACCTTCCACGCTGGGAGCGAGCGTAATTCCTCGGGGTCTTGCATGTCATCGAGAAAGGCCAGCATCTTGCGGAGCTTGTCCACCGTATCGGGCGGAACGCCTCTTGCGCTGTCTTCCGCGTAGAGCCTCTTCAGGCCCTTATGAAAGAAGTTCCGTATCTTCACCCATGAGACTGTAGCCTGTAGCTTAACACTTGTCAAGTACGGCCCTTACCAGGGCCGGTTGGTGTGTTGCTTATGCGTTGCTGGGTGCATCGCGGTATGGGTTGGCTTCAAAATAGTTGCCAACTCGAAGTAGGCTGGGTGACTCGTAGGGCGTGGCGACTCGCTCGAAGTTTATTCAGCGTCCACTCGCTAATCAGAAAAGTAGGGTCACAGACTCATGACCTGGGCGAAAAGACGTCGCCTTCACTACATCCACCACGGGTGTAATCGGGCATCTCGGCTTATGCTCCCGACATCTGTATGCCGGTTTCCGCTAACGGTGAATGCCAGCCGCAGCCGTGCCACAGCGAAACGCCCTGACATAATCGTTGGCGACCATCGGCTGCCGACGCCAAATCCAGGATGACGGCTCCTGCCACACGCCGTCTGAATCCTCCACTACGACTGCATCGATGCCATACTCCCGGCACGTAGCGTCTAAATTGCTGCCATCCGGAAGCTCGAATAACCCAGCGATCTTCTGCAGGCGCAGAGCGCAGAGGCCGGGGTCACCGCCAAAGGTTGTCCCACATTCCCCATTACCAGCGGCGGCGTCATGGCCGGAATATAGCATCTCCAGGATGGGATCCTCCTTAGATGGGTTGCTCTGCAGGACTGCCGAGGAAGGCAGTTGCGCATCGAGAACTTCATAGGCTGACCGCAGCGCATATGTCCGTTTGCCGAACTGCCGGTCCGGATCCACCCAGCTTGGTCCCGTAATCGCCCCGCGATCATAAAGGACCGGGAACATGCGCAGCATGAACACCTCGTACGCAGTTCCAAGTATGCCTAGAATCAACAGGGTCGCGAGCACCCCGCGATCCCATGGATGCGGTGCGGGTTGTGGCGCGACGCTGGAACGATGAAACCACCAATCATCAACGAGCATTGCCCCCCATAGCAACAGGATCAGTTGCGCCGGAAGGAAGCATCTCCATCCTAAGTCGTTACTGCCGATGGTACTCGAACGCAGGAATGTGCCGATCAGGAAACTAGTCATGACCAGCGTCCAGGCCGCCAGTTCGTTGGCGCTGGCCTCAACGCGGCCACGCACAAGCTGCCGCAGGCGCAGAACGCCGACGGCGAGAAAGAATCCGAGTTCAAGCCCATAGTTGATGGGCAGGAGAATCGCGTTGGCGACGGTCACCGCGAATTGCGTCCGGAGGTGGACGCCAATTCGCTGGGCGAAATAAAGCCCTAGTGGAAACGGGCGCAGCGCGAATTCCACAAAAGCGGCGCCGCTGGCGGGACCGCGAAGGCTGGAAAGGTAGGATAGGGCCCAGAGCAGCGCCACCGCACCCGCGCTCACGAACATCGCTGCTTCCAGCCAGTCCTTCCGCGCGACCAACGCCAGCAGCCAAAGGGCGACTGCAACTACAAACGTGAACGTAACGTAAACGGACATGCCCGCCGCGCTGGCAAAGGCCATCCCCGCCACGATTACGGGCCCAGTGGCCCACCTGCGATTGGCGTCGGCCTGGTGACGCAGCAGCAAAAATGCAACGAAACATGCGATCAACGCGGCGACGTGGTGCGGCACCCACAGCAAGGAGGCAGCCCAAGAGGTGATCTGTGTTTCGTTCCACCACTCCATATCACTCAGCCACGACCGTTCCGCAATCCCCAGGTAGAGAGTCGGCAAAATGTCCAGGCCGGTGACACAGAGCAGGCCAACCCCGAGCAAAGTCTTTCGCTCGATAGCCGTTTGGACTCGCATCAAGAACTTGAGGCCGAGCGCGATCACACACATCAGGCCCAGTCCGCACCAGACGACGCCGGAATACACCGCGTATCGCGGCGACAAATGGAACACCTTCATGGGCAGGCTGCAAAACAGCAACCACAAGTAGTGATAGCGCAAAGGTGCCGCTGCATTGGCAAAGAAAGGGTTGTTCGGGGGGATATGGCGGGCGATCGCGGCCGTCATGGCGGTGCGCACGGAATGGTCATAAGCTTCAATTGGCGGATAGAGCTTGTCCCCGATTTGCAGGTCTACCAGCGACCCAATGGCTGTCATCCCCCACAGCACCATCAGGCCCAGAGCAGCCCAGGTGTATTTTGAAACTGACCGCAGCTTCGCTCGCCGAGTTTCCTTTGCCAGAAGCAGCACGCAGGCGGCGAACACACTGATATAGACCGCCCAGAGCGCCGGTTCCAGGAACCGAGCCAGCAGATACGAAAGCATCGGACAGATGGCGATGCTAAGTGGGACGGCGAGAATCAGCCGCAGAATCGGCCGCCGCTGCCGGAACTCGAAGAGGTCGAGTGCCCATCCCACTACATACCCCGGCGCGAACGCGAATGGGAGAAGAGCGAGGCATGCCTTGAGGATCCCCAGCGTGTCCATCACCGTGAAATTTCGCATGGAATTCGAGGTGGTTCTGAGCTTGTTCTTCCGGGCGCGACCTCCAGCTCCAGTGCCGGCTCATCGGTCCTGGCGCCGGGAGGAACGTTTAAGTGCGATAGCCCCTTTCGGATCCGACTTCACCTGCCACCGCATCATGCCGAGGTTGCGCAACGCGTTCGCTTAGCCAGGGTCGATTTCGAGAGCCTGCTGTAGAGTCGATCCTGATTGGAACGTGGGTCTCTACCTCCGTTTGCTCGCCCGCTGCGCCTCCTTCGTGATATTCGGCATCCTGGTTCACTGCCCAGACATCGAACTTGCGCTCGCCCGCCAGAATGTTTTTTGCGGTAAGCATTGCGGTCATCATGGCGTGGTCCTGATTGTTGTACTTATGCATCCCATTACGGCCAACCAGGTGAAGCGTGGGGCAATTTTCGTCAAGGGCCTTCCGAATCGTGTTCACATGCTGTTGGTAAGCGTCGTCATAAACCGGATATGCCTTGGGCTGCCGAATGACGCAGCCATCGACTACATCCGCACTGGCGGCGAGATTTACCTGTTGAATTTCCCGCTTGGCCAGTTCGATTAGCTCGCGGTCACTCGTGGTCCACAGCCCATCACCCTCGAAGCAGAAATATTCCAGACCATAAGAGCTATAGCGGGCATCGGGAACCATCTCCGGCGACCACGACTTGTAATTTTGCACACGGCCAACCTGCACACTGGGATCATGGATATAAATCCAGTTGTCGGCAAAACGGCCGCGGTCTTGCACGATCAGTCCGACGGTCAGGAAGTCGCGATACCGCAAAGAGCGCGCCGCCTGGAGTACGGCTTCGGGAAGCTGTGGTTCGATCTGTGCCACCAGGTCCCGGATAGGCATGGACGAGACCAGGTGTTCGGCGCGATATTCTTCCAAATCGCCGTGGGCATTGCGGGAAGTCACGATCCAGAGATTACTGGAGGAGTCGAAGCGGCAGCCAACTACTCTGTGACCCAGCAGCACTTCGCCGCCCAGCTTGCGGACTTTTTCTGTGCACGCCTCCCACATCATCCCCGGCCCCAGTCGCGGATAACGGAAGGTGTCAATCAGGGTCTTCACCACCTGCTTGCGGTCGTCGAATTTGGATTTGGGTTTGCGCTTGGCAAAAAGGGCGTGCTTGATGGTCGAACCGAGCGATAGCCCCTTGATCCGCTGCGCCGCCCAATCCGCGGAGATCTCGTGGCAGCTCATCCCCCACACCTTCTCGGTGTAGGTCTTGAAAAAGATACGGAACAGGCGCTCGCCAAACTGGTTGGTGACCCAGTCTTCAAAGGTCTTGGGATTGCGCGTCGGGTGGAGGCAGGCGGCCACAAACGAGAGAACGCAGCACACCGATTCGACAATTCCGAGCTTCGACAGAGCCTCGAACGGTTTCAATGGATAGGTGTAGAACTGGCCACGGTAGTAAATGCGCGACGACCGGGGACGATCGAGCATGTCTTCGCCGGCAATCTCGGTCCAAAGATCTTCAACCTCGCGGGACTTGGAGAAGAAACGGTGCCCGCCGATATCGAAGCGGAAGTCCTTATAGTTGACGGTGCGAGAGATCCCGCCGACATATTGCGGGTCGCTCTCGAGGACAACCACTGGGGCGTGCTGCTTTGACAACTCGTAAGCGGCAGTCAGGCCCGCCGGTCCGGCGCCGACAATCACCGCCTTGAAGATCGCTCGTTCCATAGTGTGTTCGTCGAGAGTGAATCTGGTTCCGTATTCAAGTTTGCCAACATTGCACTGAACGGCAATCGACGTGTGCGAAGACGGAATGCGCCACTGCTCCCTAGTGGGGAGTGGCAATCGTGATGTCAACCCAGATTAAGGGCTAAGCGCAATATTGGCAAGGACTTGTACTCGTCTAGGAACTGAGTGACATTTCATTCCTTCCGGGGACGCGAATTGGACGAGTGGCTTGCTGCGGCCAGATCAGCGTCGCAGGCTAGCGATTCGATTGGCGCGGAAGGTGGGCAGTGCGCCACTCGTCAATCTCATGTTCGGCCTGGGCGACCTGCGCGTGTGTGAGCTGTTTTCGGAGGTCTTGCGCGGTCGCAGCGCTTCCCTTCACCGAGTCCTGTGCCAGAACTAACCACTTATAGGCGGATACGAGACTCGTTCCATTGCTGCGGTCGGAAGCGAGCAAGAGTCCAAGGCGGTATTGCGCCTCGGCGATGCCATAAATCGCAGCAGGTTCATAGTATTTCGCGGCGGATGCGGCATCGACTGGGCCGCCTTCTCCGGCCTCGAACATCTTCGCCAGAAGGAATTGGGCATAGGGGTGGCCCCAGTTTGCCGCCGGGGTCAGCCAACGCCGCGCTTCTTGCATATCCTGCGGAACGCCCTGCCCGAGCAAATATCGCGCTCCCAATCCAAATTGACCCTCGCGCTGCCCCTGGTCGGCCGCCTTTCTGTACCAGTCGACGGCTTGGGAATAGTCCAGTCGGCCAAGCTTCTGATCTACGAAGATGTCGCCCAGTGCGACCTGCGCCGATGCGTCGCCTTGATCGGCCGCTTTCTTGAACCAGCCGATGGCCGCATCGACATTATCGCCATGTTCCGGTCGCATGTCCCACCTCGCCAATTCGAGTATCGCCGGAAGTAAGCCCTGCTCCGCGGCTTTGGTGAGCCAAAGGGTGGCTTGGGCATCATCTTGCGACACGACCTCACCGCGGTGGTACAAAGCGGCGAGATTCAACTGGGCAGCTGCATCGCCCGCCTCGGCGGCGCTGCGGAACCAAGTCTCCGCCGCCGCTGCGTTTTTTGGGATACCATCGCCCGCGGCGTACATCAGCGCGAGGTTGTTGGCCGCGTCCTTCGATCCGTGTTGCGCCGCCTTGGTGTACCAGGAAACAGCTTGTGCTTTGTCCGGCGGTATTCCGAAGCCCAACTGACAGAAGATTCCCATGGCTTCTTCCGCCGCGACAAAGCCACGGTTCGCGGCTCGCCGCAGCAGGCGCAGCGCTTCCGCATCATCCTGCTTGAGCAATGTGCCGGCATGGTAGGCGAGCGCCAGTGTGGTCTCAGACTCGGGATCGCCAGCTTGCGCCTTAGCTTCCAACGGCTCCAGATCGAAGATGGTTAAAGTTTGAGCTTTGCCGAGAAGCGCATAAGCGTGGAACGGGAGGGTTGCCGTGCGCGGAATCAGCGGAGGTGGCGGCACGCTCAGCATTGGAGGCGCGGCGCCCGCGGATTCGAGCGCCACTCGATCGGATTTGAGGATAAGCGGCGGCACACTTGGCATTGGCGGCACCACCTCCGCAGACTCGGGCGCCGTTCGATCCGATCCGAGCACAAGCGGCGGCATGCTTGGCATCGGCGGCGCCACCTCCGCGGATTTCGGTGCCGCTCGATCGGATTCGAGAACAAGCGGCGGCGCGCTTGGCATTAGAGGCACCACCTCTGCGGATTCGGGGGCCGTTCGATCCGATCCGAGCACAAGCGGCGGCATGCTTGGCATCGGCGACACCACCTCCGCCGATTTGGGTGCCGCTCGATCCGATTTGAGGACAAGCGGCGGCACACTTGGCATTGGCGGCACCACCTCCGCGGATTTGGGGGCGCGTGGCTGGCTGTTCGCCGCAGGATTGTTTCCTCCGCTTGCCAGAGCGGAATGCTGGGCGCCTCCGTTTGCACCGAGCTCGATGATGAGGTTGTTTCCGATTGAGCTGAGATTGACGACTAGCTTTTTTCCGGCAATCGCGCGCCCGCGACTCTGCGCGGACCTGAGTTCGATGACCACTCGTGCGATGGGGGACGCAACGCCGAGTGCGGCGGCGCTCACAGCAAGGGCTGGTCCGCGATTTACAACAAAGCGCTCACCTGGGCCAGCCAGCTCACATCCGGGGAAATCGAATACCAGTCGGTCCGGATGCTCGAGCCTGCTCACCTCAGGTTGCACCAGCTTACTGAACGTGACTTCCACATCAACGCTGTCAGCGTGTTCAGCAACAGATATGGCACTAATTACGGAATGCGAATTGCGCGATCCGGGACCAGCGGTATCTTGGGAAATAGCGGGGGGCGCAGCCAAGCCGATCAAAAGAAACATAAGCGATACTGCTGAATCTATACGCACTCTGCGGTGGACTCCGCCCCTTTCGCTGCGCTTTGTCGGGCACTCCGCGTTCATGGTCTTAGCGGTGATGCACTCTAGCGTGGCATGCCGTGCACAGCGTAATCAAGTTCTCTTCTGAATCTTCTCCCGAATGGCTGCGGAATTCCCTGTGGTGCACCTCAAGATTCGACATCGTGCCACAGGGCTCGCTGATAACCGACCTGTAACATATAGTAATTCATTCATTTACAATGACATGGATAAGTACATATTTATCTTGATTTATCATGGTTAAGAAATAAGATAGGAATTGACAGGGAGGCGGGACCATGCCAGCCACGATGACCAAGAAGTTCACTCCTGAGATCGACGCCCAGCTCTACGATGAGTTCGTTGCGGTTGCGGAGCAGAATGGGCAAACGAAGCGGTATGTTCTCGAGCAAGCGCTCCGGTTCTACCTCCACAACGTGGTTCCGTCCCAGCACCTGGTCCGCCCCGAGGTGATGGATGCCTTCGAGCAGTCGGTTGCTCGCAACCGTGACCTGTTGCAGTGCCTCGCCAAGTAAATGGCGGATTACCTTACGGTCGCGGAAGTCTACCGGATGCAGCATCGATTGATCGAGATGTTCGGCGGTCGCCAGGGTGTCCGCGATAAGGGCGCTGTTGAGGCCGCCGTTTTTCGTCCGCAAACCGGCTATTACAACTCCATCGAAGAAGCGGCCGCGCTGATGAAGTCGCTCGGCAACAACCACGGCTTCCTCGACGGCAATAAGCGCATCGCTTTCACCGCCACCGATGTCTTCCTGCGGCGCAACGGCTTTTACATCGACGTCGAAGGCCTGGACGGATACGCTTTTATCTACGGCTCGATGGACCGCCACGAATTCCGCTTTGCCCAAATCCTCGACTGGATCCGTCAGCACATCAAGCCCCTTGTTTAACTCGTCCTAACCAGCGCCGCAGTGTCAAGGCTGGAAGCACTCTTAACAGAAGTCGCCGCACCTGCAGTGGGGGCGCGTCAGTCCGACCTCCGTCAACGTCAAGAAACTGCGTAACCGCTCAGTCCGCTACTCTGGGTGATCTGGCGAAGGGCCTGCGCTCTATCGTCAGGTTAATCGCTGAACTCTTCGCCCTCGCGCTTAGGCTGACTTAGCTGTGGGGGGTACCAGAGATGTCTCTACCCCGCTGTGCGACGCAGCGCTACTGTTGCCTATGTGTGGGGGAGACGGCGGTGCTTATCCGTCTGTTCCCCCTTTTCTTGCGCGAGGACGGCATCGCAGGCAAGAACGTATTCTCCATGCTGCGTGGGCCGATCGCGGGAGCTTCGGTGCGATGCAGCGCTATGTTTGTATCCATTGTCATTTCTATCAGCCGCCGCGGGAAAATCCGTGGCTCGAAGCGGTCGAGCTACAAGACTCCGCTTCTCCCTACCATGATTGGAACGAGCGGGTCACGGCGGAGTGCTACCTGCCGAACGGGGCCGCGCGGATTCTAGACGGACAGTCCAGAATCGCGAAGATCGTCAACAACTACGCCCGCATCAGCTTCAACTTTGGTCCGACGCTGTTTTCCTGGATGGAGCAGAACGCGCCCCAGGCTTATGAGGGGATCCTTGCGGCAGATCGGCAGAGCCAGGAGTTTTTTTCCGGTCACGGATCAGCGCTAGCCCAAGCGTATAACCACATGATCCTGCCGTTGGCCAACACTCGCGATAAGCGTACTCAGATCATGTGGGGAATACGCGACTTCCAGCGCCGCTTCGGACGCGATCCGGAGGGTATGTGGCTGCCGGAGACGGCCGTTGATGCGGAAAGCCTCGAGCTTCTGAGCGACGCCGGAATCAAGTTCACCGTCCTCGCTCCTCACCAGGCTCGACGGATGCGCAACCGGCTTTGGGAAGAATGGCAGAGCATGGAAGGAGGCATGATCGATCCTACGCGTGCTTACCAGTGCTACCTTCCTTCCGGACGCACCATCAGCTTGTTCTTCTACGACGGGCCAATCTCGCATGCCGTCGCTTTCGAGAACTTGCTGATGGATGGGGAACGATTTGCGCACCGGCTGCTGAGCGGTTTCAACGCGGAACGCCAATGGCCGCAGATCGTGCACATTGCCACCGATGGCGAAACCTACGGCCATCATCATCCGCATGGCGAGATGGCCTTGGCTTATGCCCTCGATTACCTGGAACGCAACCAACTTGCCCGGATCACCAACTATGGCGAATACCTGGCCATGCATCCGCCGGCACAGGAGGTGGAGATCCTCGAGAAAACTTCCTGGAGCTGCCTGCACGGCGTCGCACGATGGGTAAACGATTGTGGCTGCAGATCGGGCGGTGGCAATTCATGGAATCAGCAATGGCGCCGTCCTTTGCGCAGCACGCTGGACTGGCTTCGTGACGACCTGAGCGCTGTGTACGAGACCAGGGGCGCCAGACTGTTCCTCGATCCCTGGGCCGCGCGCAACGATTACATCCAGGTGGTGCTCGATCGTTCTTCCCAAAACAAAGATGCCTTTTTTGCACAGCACACCCTGCGGCCGCTTTCCCCGGCTGAACAAGTGGAAGCTTTGCGCCTGCTGGAAATGCAGCGCCACCTCATGCTGATGTACACCAGTTGCGGCTGGTTTTTCGATGATCTCACCGGCCCGGCCACGTTGCAGATCCTCCAATATGCGGCCCGGGCTTTGCAATTGAGCCGCCAGGTCACAAACGATGATCGGGAAGAAGCTTTCCTGCAGCGCTTGCAGGAAGCCTGGAGCAACGTGCCCGGTTGCGGAAATGGCCGGCACGCCTATGAGCGGTTCATCAAACCCACCATGCTGGATCTGGTCGGAGTCGGCGCACATTACGCCATCAGCTCGATCTTCAGCGAATACCACGGACGCGACTCCATCTTCTGCTATCGGGTTGCGCTGGAAAAGTCCCAGGTTATGCAATCGGGCAAGACGAAGTTTGCGGCCGGCGTGGCTCTGCTCACATCGGATACGACGGACACTTCGTTGAGAGTGGGCTTCGGAGTGCTTCACTTTGGCGATCACAACCTGAGCGCTGGCGTGCGTCCGCTCGCTGACGACCCATGGTTCGAAGAATTCGTGGATCAGGCCTGTAAAGCGTTTTCCGGGGCCGATCTCCCCGCGTGCCTGCGCCTGATTGACCGCTACTTCTATGGCTCAACCTATTCGCTGAAATCGCTGTTTCAAGACGAACGCAGAAGGATTGTCAGCCAGATCATTGATTCGACGCTGAGCGATGCCGAGGCGCTGTACCGCCGCGTGTACGAAGACCACGCACCGCTGATGTGTTTCTTGTCGGAGCTACAGTTCCCCCTCCCGCCAATCTTGCGGCTCACCACTGAGTTTGCCTTGGCCACGGCCGTGCGTTGCGCTTTGGCAGATCAAGGGACGGAGTTGGAGGCGGTCCGATCACTTTTGGATGTCGTCCAGCGAAGCGGGTTCAGCCTAGATGCCTCCCACCTGGAACCTGCACTGCGACAGCGATTGAACGTGCTTATGGACCGCTGGATGCGGAACCCGGGCAATCTGGAGACTCTGGAAGAGGTGGAAAACGTGATCGCGCTGTCGCGAGTCCACCCGTTCGAACTGAATCTCTGGAAGTCACAGAACGCGTATTACGAGCTTTCGCAGGCGGTCGCGGGGAACGGAGCCGGAATCGTGAATGAGGCCTGGCTCAGCCATTTTCGTGGGTTGGGGCAGTGGTTGGGCGTCGCGCTGCCTCAATTACCGGCACCGCGGCCAGGCATGGAAGAGGGTCCGGCGGCGTAGAACTCCGTCGCGGATCGACGATCACATTGGGGCCGTTGGCATCTGCTTGCGGCCCTCGTTTTGCTGATAAATTTAGCGGATGGCGCAGGGTTTTCTCTTTGACGCCGTACGGCGGCCATGCACGCAGCTACGGCAGGCAGAACAGGTGAAATGTTTCGGAGGTCGAAATAACTATGCTGAACGAAGCGACGATTGCAGATTTCAGAACCAGATTGCACGGGGGGCTGGTCGAGCCTGGCGATCCGAATTACGACGCTGCTCGCAAGGTGTACAACGGGATGATCGACCGGCGCCCACGACTGATTGCGCGCTGCGCCGACGTGGCCGACGTAATGACGGCGGTGAAGTTCGGCCGCGAGCAGAAAATGCTGGTGGCCATCCGCGGCGGCGGGCACAACGCGGGCGGGTTGGGAGTATGCGATGACGGGTTGGTGATCGATCTTTCGCCGATGAACTATGTTCGCGTGGACCCGAAGAGGAAGACCGTGCTGACCGGCGGCGGCGCGCTGTGGCGCGACGTGGACCACGCAACGCATGCGTTCGGTCTCGCGGTTCCTGCCGACATCATTTCGACTACCGGCGTGGCCGGACTGACCTTGGGCGGCGGGATTGGTTACTTGACGCGGCGGTACGGCCTGACTATCGACAATCTGCTGGCCGTCGAAATGGTGCTCGCCGACGGGCGGTTCGTTACCGCCAGCGCTAAGGAAAATGCTGACCTGTTCTGGGCGGTGCGTGGCGGGGGCGGCAACTTCGGCGTCGTGACATCGTTCCTGTTCAAGGGGCAACGCGTGCACACCGACTACGGCGGGCCGATGCTGTGGCCGATGGAAGATGCGGCGGAGATGATGTGCTGGTACCGCAGCTTCATCGCGAAGGCGCCCTATGACGTCTATGGGTTCTTTGCTTTCCTCACCGTTCCGCCGGTAGCTCCATTCCCCGGGCATCTGCACAACAAGAAGATGTGCGGCATCGTGTGGTGCTACACCGGACCGATCAAGAAGGCAGAGAAGGTGTTCAAGCCGATCCGGAGTTTCAAGACACCGGCGCTCGACATGGTCGGCCCAATTCCGCATCCGGCGCTCCAAAGTATGCACGATGGTCTCTATCCGCCGGGCCTGCAATGGTGGAAGGCCGATTTCGTGCGCACGCTCCCTGACGAAGCCATCGGGTTGCATCTGAAGCACGCGGCGAAGTTGCCGACGATGCAGTCGACCATGCACCTGTACCCGGTCAACGGCGCGGCGAGCCGCGTCAAGAACAGCGCAACGCCGTGGTGTTACCGCGACGCGATGTGGGCCGCCGTGATAGTCGGGGTCGATCCGGACCCCGCGAACAAGGAAAGAATCTCCGCGTGGGCGAAGGAGTATTGGAGCGCGCTTCATCCATACTCTGCCGGCGGCGCGTACATCAACTTCATGATGGAAGAGGGCGAAGATCGCATCCGGGCGACGTACGGCAAGAATTACGACCGTCTGGCGAAGATCAAGAAGCGTTACGATCCGGCGAACCTGTTCCGCGTAAATCAGAACATCAAGCCGACGTGAAAAAAGAAGGACCTGAGATCAAACTCCTGATACGCCGACTACACGTGCAAGTGACCTCAGGGATGTTCTTGTCGCGGAATTTTCTCGACGACATGGGCGTGAGTTTCAGTAAAGAGGACGGAATCGCTCTTACCGGCTCAAAAGTCAAGCAGGGCGAAGCCGACCCTATCCTTGCCCGCGAAGTCGTAAAGGGCACCGACACCCTCGTCCTCCGCGACGAGAAAGGCAATCCCATCTGGAGTTGGCGCCGCTGACCGCTGTCTCTAGAGAATCGCGGATAGTCGGTATTCGGGTTGGGGCAGACGGGACCCTGGTCTCAAGCCCTGCGCCCAGTCAAAGAAAAAATCGTGCGCTCGACTTCCTCACGGGTTATATAGTGTGGGGCTGTTGAGAGTTAAGCGGGAAATTCCGGTTAAAGATTCTGGATCATAGCAATGACGTGGGAGGATACGCATGAAAGGGAAAAAAATTTATCAGCATTTGTACTTCCAGGTATTGACGGCGATCGCCATGGGTGTTCTGCTCGGGCATTTCTACCCCGACACCGCTGAGGCCATGAAACCGCTGGGCGATGGCTTCATCAAGCTGATCAAGATGATCATCGCTCCGATCATCTTCTGTACCGTCGTAAGCGGTATCGCCGGCATGGAGGACATGAAGAAGGTAGGCCGGGTTGGCGTCAAGGCGTTGCTCTATTTTGAGATCGTCTCGACTCTGGCCCTGGCGATCGGGGTACTGGTGGTCAGCGTGATTCAGCCGGGTGCGGGCATGAATGCCGACGTCTCCAAGCTTGACACCAGAGCGTTGGAGACCTTCACTGCCAAGGCACAGTCGCATGGCACGGTTGACTTCTTGATAAACATCATTCCCAACACTGTAGTGGAGGCCTTTGCCAAGGGCGATGTTTTGCAGGTACTGTTCTTTTCGATCCTGTTTGGTTTTGCTCTCTCCATGCTCGGTCCGCGCGGCAAAGTGGTCTTCAACCTGATTGATGAGGTTGCACATGTGCTGTTCGGCGTCGTAGGAATTATCATGAAGGCTGCGCCCATAGGTGCCTTTGGCGCTATGGCTTTTACCATCGGGAAATTCGGTCTTGGTTCCCTGAGTAAGCTGGGGATGCTGATGGGCAGCTTCTACCTGACCTGCCTGCTGTTCATCTTCATTGTCCTGGGCGCTATTGCCAAACTGTGCGGCTTCAGCATCTTTAAGTTCATCAAGTACATCAAGGAAGAGTTGCTGATCGTGCTGGGAACCTCTTCCTCGGAGTCGGTCCTGCCCCGTATGATGGCCAAACTGGAGAATCTGGGCTGCAGCAAGTCGGTGGTTGGTCTGGTAATCCCGACTGGCTACTCCTTCAACCTTGACGGTACCTCTATCTACCTGACCATGGCGGCAGTCTTTGTGGCCCAGGCTACCAATACGCGGCTTACCCTGGTCCAGACCCTTACCATTCTAGGTGTGCTGCTGCTATCGTCCAAGGGTGCGGCCGGCGTTACCGGCAGCGGCTTCATCACCCTGGCGGCCACTTTTGCCGCCGTACCCACCATTCCGGTGGCTGGCCTGGCTCTGATTCTCGGCGTTGACCGTTTCATGTCAGAGGCGCGTGCCCTGACCAACTTGATTGGCAATGGTGTGGCAACAATGGTGGTTTCCCGCTGGGAGCGTGAACTCGACAAGGACAGGATGTGGCGGGTTCTAAACAAAGAGAATGAAGCAGAAGCCGAAGAACCTGAAGCAATCTTGGAGGGTATTCCAGCGCCTGCCAACTAGACAGCAACCGGGCAGGCTTGATGAGATAACAGTGGGGGCAGATTGAAAAAAGTAGAGGACAGAGCCATGAAAAACACCCTAGCAGTCTTAATTGTGATCGGATTGTTCTCATTCGTATTCCTGTCGCACGCTGCCGATAGAGACGATGCAAAGACGTTGGTGAAGCGAGCGGCTGCGTATGTGCAGTATCAGGGAAAAGAGAAGGCGCTTGCAGAGATCAACACGCCCAACGGGATGTTTGACAAGGGCGAACTTTATGTCTTCGCGTACGATCTTCAGGGTGTGATGCTTGCGCACCCTAAAAATCCGGCACTGATCGGACAAAATTTAATCGCTGTTCCGGACGCCGAAGGCAAGCTGTTTCGCAAGGAGATCGTGGAAAAGGCGAAGTCAAAAGGTTCCGGGTGGGTCGACTACATCTATCTGAATCCTGAAACAAAGAGACAAGAGCATAAGTCAACTTACTTTCAGAAGGTGGGTGACATCATCATATGCTGTGGGGTGTACAAGGATTACAGCCATGACGGAGATTGAACCAAAGTTTTGTCCACTGAGTACGAGGGTGTAAATAAAACTGTGTAAACGGCCATGGGAAGAAGAAAATAGGAGGACCCCATGGCAATCGACAAGAAGTTAATCGACCAACTGCTGACCAACTACAAGAAGCCCGAGGATATCAT